>Ga0074045_10003027_pt1 | contig 15271 bp, 16 predicted proteins | sample BogForMeECP23OM2_FD_94442 | JGI IMG/M metagenome (GOLD analysis project Ga0074045, IMG submission 94442) | Bog forest soil microbial communities from Calvert Island, British Columbia, Canada - Bog Forest MetaG ECP23OM2 | ecosystem: Environmental > Terrestrial > Soil > Wetlands ...
ACTGAACCTCACCGGTCGCTTCGTTGAAGCGGAATCGCGTGCCGGCAATGTGATCGGGCGGCACGATGCCTTCCAGCGCCGATTGGATGATCTCCTGTGGCGAGGCGGAGATGACGTAGAACGAGAATCTGTACTCCTCGGAAAGTTTCTCGAGCGATCGCGCAAAGAGATCGACATCGTGCTTCAGACGGATGCGCTTGCCCGTTTCCACCAGATGTTCGCGCCGCACGCGGCGGAAATCCGGGTCGTGAAGGATCAGGTAAGAGAGTTCGGCGCCCTGCTGCACCAGGTGGATATCGGACAAGCCTTTCACCTTGTCGTGAAACCCGTGAAAGCCGATAAGTTCGCTGAGAACGACGCCCGAGTCGTTGAAGCTAAGGGTCTGGTCAAAATCGCTGGCCAGAAGATACTGCTTCACCATGAAAAGTACTCCTTTTTTCTGCCCGCCACTGCGGGCGCGAACCGGACTGGCGGCTCGGAAGCTTCCTCACAGTTACACGTTAACCGCAAAACTGGGATTGGCCCAAGCATAATTTTGATGGGTGCTATGCGAGGAAAACGTGAACAGATTGTTGATCCTCGTTGAGATGCACGAAAAGCGTAATCGGTTGCAAGGAAACGGGTTAACTGCGGGAAAAACTTTAGAATGAGGGCGTCAGGGCGAACCTAATGCGGAAATTTGAATCGAAGAAAAAGCGATGGGGAAAATCGTTGACAAACACCAGCGCGCTGAAAAAACTCCAGATTGCGGTGCTCAATCTCGAATTGACTCCAACGCTCTCTGAAGGCTCACAAAAGCTCTTGCAGCTTTTCGACGGTCAGGTCGGCATCCCGCAAAATGCTCTTAACCAGCTTGGGATGGAGCACCCTCGAAGCATGGACCGGGATCGTGACTCTTCTACCCGCTCCGTTCTTCTAGATCGCGTGGCTGCTACTTTGGCGAACGAGAGCGAACCTTGCCTTTTCTATCGCGGCAACGATCTCACGTGCTGTCAGACGAGGGAGCTTTGGCATCAGATCGCAACTTCAACTGTAGAGAGGCTGACAGAGACGTGCTGGGGGATTTCTTCACCATCTGCGAGGCGATCCTCTACGTGCAAGCGGATCGCATCCTTGATGTTCTCGACGGTTTCCTCATAGCTATCACCTTGGCTGTAGCAGCCCTGAAGCGCCGGGCAGGAAACGAAGTAACCGTCCGAGTCCGCCTCTATGATGATCGGAAGTGTCATATTTCTCATAGCGAGATTATAGGCTTAGCCTTTGAGTTTCTGCCAGTCGGATTCTACATCTGAGAGCGTTCGGGGCACCACCAGAAGATGATCCAGGAACTCCTCAGATGCAGCCGTCTTATCGGTGCTCTCAAGCTATTCGGTGGATGTAGAAGATACCGAAGACGCACCACGAGCTGGTCGGTGATCGGCTGTGCCCTGTGGCGGCCCGCAGTATTCGATAACCGAGGAGGATTGAGCCGCACCCGGCAACCCTTTTTCGCGACGCCTGCGAAAACACGACAGCGGTCCGCGCGAGCGGCGGACCGTTAACATCTGGCATCATCGGCGGGGAATGCACGTTGTTTGGCTCTCGCGGTGTGTTATCAACAAGAGGAATCCTCGATGGAACACGTCCTGCGAGAACCTGTGGAGTCGCGCTGCGCATACGAGCAACGCCGGAAGACGCTTGCGTTCGGCATGATTCTGGCGCTATCACTGGCATTGGCGCTTGCCTTCGTTCTGATTGGTTGCGGCAGCGTGTCCTCTCCTCGCAGCGGCACCGCCGCCCGCGGGGCCCGCATTGAGCGCGGCGGGCTTTGAAGCGCCCACACAGATTTGTGCCGATCAGATTTTGATTGATGACGCGCGACTGCCCTCCTGAAGTGCACACAAAATCCTGCCAACTGATTGCCGTTTTAGCGGCTAGAGGAGGGATCTGGCGTGGTGGCAACGTTGGCGTCGAGGAACCAGCGATGCTCCGCGTCGCCGGGCGCATAGCAATTGCCATCGCTGGCGTAGCTCGCGGCACAGTGCACGGTGAATTCCTTGCGGCGCGGCGATTGCGCATACTGCCAGATCGTTGCGGCGGAAAAACCACTTTGCGCCGGCGCCGGCGGATTTGCCGGGAAAGCGCATCCGGGAGCGAGCGGGCAAGCATCGTTGTAAACCCAATAGAGCAGGCCGGGCGAATTAACGTGTGCCTGGATGTCCTGCGCGGTGGTGATGTGCACACCCTGACCTTCGTCGACCGGCATCGCGGAGCAATACACGCCGGCGCGAAAACCGGTAATCTCCAGCGTCTGCTTCCAGGCACTTAAATACTCGTGGTAAGCGCTGGGCAGCCGACCGCCTTCTTCAATGTCGAGAAAGATGATCGTTCCGTCAGGAAATCCCTCTCCGCGCGCGAGATGGGCTGCGGAATCAGCATCCATATGGCCCATTTGGCGAGAATAAGATGCCGACTTCAGTTGGCGGCTCTCTCTGCCGTTGAATAGCAGGAGAAAGCCAAAGCCCTGGGAGGCGAGCAACCCGCGTTTTCCTTGCCAGGTGCCGCGTTTTTCTCCAGGAGGCGCGCCTAGCCAATAGCTGGTGAATGTGAACGTGTTGCGAAGAGCAGGAAGCGCGTCGTCGCCGGGATAATCGTTGCGGTCGAATCCCAAGTACATGGCTGGGCTAGGAGTAGAAGCGTTCTGCGGAGCGAGAAATGGAGCAACGCCCAAACCGCAGAGGAAAAGCATGGGGGCGAGGTGGCGCAACAAATACATGGAATGACTCTACAACAGCGCCTTCGGGCTCGCCGAAAAAAAGTAAGCTATCAAGGGTGGAGAGTCTCCGCGGCAAGCCCATTCTAGGGTGGAATGCTAGCCTTCGCGAAGTTTGTGACCCGCGAGATTGCCGAGGCCGTCGTAGGCCGCGTATTTGTACATTTCGCTGAGTGTTGGATAGTTGAAAACCTGCTCGATGAATTCGTCGATGGGGAGGCCCTTGTCCAGAACCAACATGCCGATGTGAATCAGTTCGGTGGCCGATTCGCCGATCAGGCTGACACCCAGGAGCCTGCGATCCGCGCGCGCAAAAATGAGCTTGAGCATGCCGGAAGTATCCCCCGTGATATGACCCCGGGCGTTGTTCGCGTAGAGGGCGCGCCCGACGCAATATTCGATTCCCTTCTCCTGGCAGGACTCCTCAATTTCACCGGCCGCGGAAATTTCCGGAACGGTGTAAATACCAATGGGGAGAAGCGAGGGAACACGCTCTTTGTATTTGAGGCCGAAGGCGTGACACACGGCCACGCGGCCTTGTTCCATGGAGGTTGAAGCGAGCGCGGGGAAACCGATGACGTCGCCGGCGGCATAGATATGCGGGACGGCGGTGCGATAGTGATCATCCACGCCGAGGTAGCCTTTGTCGTCGATGGCCAGTCCCGCTTTGTCCAGCCCCAAGCCGTCAATCCCGGCGCGCCGACCCGCGGCAAAGAGCGCCACCTCCGTTTCCAGGGTTTTGCCGCTCTTCATGAAAAGCCGCGCGCCGGAAGAAGTGTTTTCCACCTTCACGGGGCGCTCGTTAAACCACAAGTTCATGCCCAGCGAAACAAAACGATCGCGCAATCGGCTGGCGATTTCCGCGTCCAGGAATGGCAGCAGGCGTTCGCAGCCGTCCACCAGAGTCACATTCACGCCGAGCGCCCTGAAAATCGAGGCGTACTCGCAACCGATGACGCCACCCCCAATAACCGCGAGGCTCTTCGGAATGCGATCCATCCGCAAGAATGTGTCGGAGTCAAAGGTGTGCACATCGTCGAAGGCAATTTCCACGGGCCGGTGAGGCTTGGAGCCAGTGGCAATCAGGATGACCTCGCCGCGCAGCCGCCGCGTCCCCGCCGGGCCAACCACAGTCACGATGTGGGGATTCTCAAAGGAAGCCTGGCCACGCACCAGTTCAATCTGGTGCAGCTCCAGATTTTTCAGGATGCGCTGGCGCTCCATTTCAACCACAGTACGCTCCTGATGCATGAAATCGTGGAGGGTCAGATTCTCCTTCAGCGAATAGTCGATGCCGTAAAGCCCGCGCTGCTTCAAGCCGGAGAAGTACTGGGCCGATTCGCGCAAGGTTTTGCTGGGGACCGTACCGGTGTTGACGCAACTCCCGCCGACGCCTTCGGCGCGTTCTATCACGGCGACGCGTTTGCCGAAATACGCGGCCTGGGTGCCGGCCTTTTCGCCGGCAGGGCCACACCCAATCACAATTAAATCGAAGGAATCAGCAGTGGGCACAAAACCTCCGCTGGAGCGCTCCCAGAAAGCAACATGGGTATTCTGTGAGAGGATTCTAGAGGAATGTGTGGAAAGTGGGGCTAATTTATCGGCGGCGTGTGCCGAAACGTGTCTCCCGGTGGAGCGGTACCTGCAAAGTCACATTGCCGACTTGCGCGCAATGCTCTTCTTCTGATGAGATACGGGGATGAAACTCCCCCAAACCGTGCGGCGGGCCACGGGAATCCCCTGGCAATGGAAAGTGTTCATCCCGATCATCGGGGTGTTGGCGCTGAGCCTGGTTGTCGTGACGCTGGTTTTGCGCACCCTGGAAATTGAAAATGCCCAGTGGATTCTGCTGGCGGCGCTGGGCTTTGCCATCCTGCTCTGTTTTGTGCTGCTCTCTGTGCTGCTCGTCCTGGTGGAGCGCCCGCTCCAAGAACTCATGGAAACGATTGAGCGCGTGCGCCATGGCGACCTCGCCACACGCGTGGGATTTGCCAAGAGGGACGACGACATCGGCCGCCTGGGCCGCCAGTTCAACGAAATGGTCGAGCAGTTGGATGAGAGCCGCAGGAAACTCGAGGAGTTTCATCAGCGTGAAATGGCGCGAGCGGAGCACCTGGCAACACTCGGCGAGCTAGCCACGGGCCTGGCCCACGAGATTCGCAATCCGCTGGCCGGAATTGCGGGTGTCGTGGACGTGATGAGCAGAGACCTGCCCGCCAACAGCCCTAGCCGCGCGGTGATGGGAGACGTCCAGAAAGAGATCCGGCATATTCAGGACATTCTGAACGACCTGCTCTTCTACGCGCGGCCCCGGCCACCGGCTTTCCGCCCAAGTGATCTGAACGCCACGATTGAGCAAGCGGTGATGCTGGCCCGCCAGCAAGTCCGCAACAAGCCGGTGCAGATCCTGTTCACAGCAAATTCTTCTCTGCCACTGGTGGACCACGATCCCACCTTAATCCAGCAGGTGGTGTTGAATCTCCTGCTGAACGGCATTCAAGCCATTTCCGGGACAGGCAAAGTGGAAGTCAGCACCGCTCTGGAGCAGGATCAAGTGATTGTCACGGTGGCTGACACAGGGAGAGGGATTCCTGCCGACGCACTCCCCAAGATCTTCAAGCCGTTTTTCACCACGCGCAACGAAGGTACTGGGCTGGGACTGTCGCTGGCGAATGGTATCGTGCAATCGCATGGAGGCAAGATCGAAGTAAGAAGTGCGCCCGGGAAGGGCTCGCAATTCCAGATCGGGTTGCCGGTGGAGCGCCGAAAGAAGGACCGGCTGTAGGCTAGTCATGGTGATAAAATAAGCGGATGCCCCAAAAGCGAATCCTGATTGTTGACGACGAAAAGCTCGTCCGCTGGGCGCTGACGCAGAAGTGTACAGAATACGGCTACCAGAGTGTCGAGGCCGAAACGGGCGAAGAGGCATTGCGAACTCTGCAGGGCGAGAGTGTGGACGCGGTTCTCCTGGACGTGCACCTGCCGGACATGAGCGGGCTGGAAGTTCTGGAGAAGCTGAAGCAGGCGGGAGAGACGCGCAGCATCATCCTGATGACCGCGGACCCGCAACTCGACGACGTAAAGGCGGCACTGCGCATGGGCGCTTACGACTTCGTCGGCAAACCCATCAATTTTGAGGAGTTGGGCGTGACACTGCAGAACGCGCTGGAAGCGGGCGCGCTGCGGACCGAGGTCGAATCGCTGCGCGGAGAGGTGCGGCGGCGCGCGGGCTATCACGAGGTGATTGGCGTATCACGGAAGATCACGGAACTCATGAAGTTTGTCTACAAAGTCGCTGCCAGCGAAGCCAGCACCATCCTGATTCAGGGCGAAAGCGGTACGGGGAAGGACCTGGTGGCCAAGGCCATTCATTACCGCAGTTCCCGCGCGGAACGCCCCTTCGTGGCCATCAACTGTTCGGCAATCCCCGAAACCCTCATCGAGGCGGAACTCTTCGGCCATGAAAAGGGCGCCTTTACAGACGCCAAGGCCATGAAGAAGGGCCTATTCGAGATTGCCGACGGCGGCACGCTGTTCCTGGACGAGATTGGCGAGCTTTCCCCGCTCCTGCAAGCCAAGCTCCTGCGCGTGCTGGAAGACCAGGTGGTCCGGCGCGTGGGCGGCGTCCGCGATATCCAGGTGGAAGTGCGCGTGATTGCCGCGTCCAATCGGGATCTTGAAAAAGAGGTGCGCGAGGGGCGTTTCCGCCAGGACCTCTACTACCGGTTGGCGATCATCGCCATTTACTTGCCGGCGTTGCGCGAACGCAAGGAAGACATCGTGCCGCTGGTGGAGTTCTTCCTGGCGCACTACAACAAGAAGTTCCGCAAGGCCGTCCAGAGCCTGTCCGAGGAAACGCGAAGACTCATGCTGAACTATGACTGGCCGGGCAATGTCCGCGAACTGAAGAACGCCCTGGAACGCGCCATGATTCTCGCGGAGGGCAACCAACTGCGGCCAGATGACCTCCCGTTCACCGTAGCCAGCGGCAAGAGTGGCGCAGTGCCAGGGGAGAACAAGCTGGGCGCTCCGGTGCCGGAAGCGCAACTTGCTCCCGGAAAACGCCGCTTGCCCGCGCTATCGATTCCCGAAGGCGGCACGTCGCTGGAGGATGTGGAGCACGCGCTGGTGGAGCTGGCATTGCAGCAGTCTCATGGCAATCAGATCAAGGCGGCGAAGCTCTTGAATATCAGCCGCGACGCGTTGCGCTACAAAATGAAGAAGTTCGGACTGTCGCATAGCGAAGAGGAAGAACCCGCAGCGCCCGCGAATTCCTGAACGGCGATCCCTTTCGGGTCCACGCTTTCAAATTAAAGAGAGAATCGAGAGGAAGGAAGCGACTACCCTTTGCTCAAGGCACAAAGGGTAGGCCACCCACTTCTCTGTATTCTTATCACTCCCCGTTAAGTTTTGAAGTGGTACCCTGCCCTCGTGAAGATCCAACCCAATGGCTGCGCCAGCCGCGTTACTCAGTAACCTCTGGCCACAACGAGGCGTGACGATGGAATACGACAAAGACAAAGTAGGCGAGATGGTGCTGGCATTACTGTACCTGACGATGTTCAATGACAAGACGGGCCGGCGTGCGTGGAAATCACACGACTGGGATGCACTGGACCGGCTGCACGAGAAGGGGTATATCTCGGACCCGAAAAGCAAAGCGAAATCGGTGGTGATGACAGAAGAAGGCGCGAAGCGGGCAACAGAGCTATTCGAGAAGCATTTTATGCGCGGCGAGCGGCACGCAGATCAGCGGTAAGCTTCGCGGCGGTGTTTCACGGCGGTGATGCGAATGACGTGGCCGTCGTGATGGAAGCGGACGCGGTAGTCGCCGACGCGGAGACGGAACTCGGGAGGCTCAATGTCTCGGAGGCGCTTGACGTCGCCTTCGCCGGTATCCAGATAGCGGGCCAGCGCCTGGAGGATACGCAAGGCAGTGGGCTGGTCGATGGCGTGGAGTTGAACCCTGGCCTGATCGTTCCAGATAACGCTCTTGCCCATGCTTAGCGATTCGTCTTGTGGGGGTCAGCCGGGGTGCGGCCCATGCGCTCGAAATCTTCCAGGGTGAGGCCGAACTCGGCCAGAACTTGCTCGTGAGGAATGCCTTCGCCGCGGTCGAAGGAGGCCCGAACAGCGGCGATCTCGCGGGCTTCTTCCTCAGAGACCGGCTCATCGTCCAGGGGAGCGTTGGCGAGACTGCGGGTGACAGGATCGAGCATGGCTTCCAGTAGACCGACGACGGCGGTGACTTGGCGCGGGGCCAGAAGTTCGATCAGTTCGTGGGCGTGCTCTTTAGTGTCGGCCATAAAACTCCTCTCCTCCCTTGTCACATAGCTCTGAGCAAGCTGTCAAGGGCGCGCCGAGCGCAAGTCCTTCCATGTTGCGGGGCTGCGTTGGGGAGTGGTTGAACGGTGCAGGAGCCGGTGGGTGAGAAAACACCGGGTAGAGTGAAATGCCCCATGGAAAGACAGGCGCCGTACTCACCAACCGCTGGCTCTTATTGTAACGGCTGGATTTACAGCGAGTTGCTAAGGGGAGAATCGTGCGTCAGAAGGGAACCCGAGATGCAAGAAACCATAATGCGCAGCAATTAGGCAATGGAGCGATTGTCGAAAGGCTGCGCAGTGGGCGTTCCTTTCGGGACGTTTGCGTTGCTCCCGCAAGCCTGAAACGGAAACGTCGCGAAAGGGGCGCCCACAAAATGATCTTGCAGCGGCCAGCACGACTACAACGAAGCGTCGAATAGTCGACCGCGAACGCCCGCACGACGGGCTCATCCATTAGCTGGCCGCTGCTTCTTTTTTGGGTTGGGGCTGGCGCCCAGCTTCTTTCTGTTATGCATTCCACACAGATTTAGGTGATTCGGCGCACAATTCTGCGGGAGTTGGCTCAGTTACACACCAGTAATCTTTAAAAGTGACTCAACTCCTTTCTTTCCAGCAACTAAGAAGGGCGCACTGTGGAACGGAACGTGCACTCTTGTAGGTTTGCGTTGTCGCCGCCATCAGTCTGGGCCAAAGGGGGGAAGTTGAGGAGGAAGTCATGCCGCAAGTAATGGAGCCCAAGGAGAAGGCCAAGACGGACCAGAACAAGAAAGTTTCCCTCACCAAGATTCTAGTGACCACCGATTTTTCGGAAGTCTCCGAACACGCGTTGGACTACGCCATTGCCATGGCCAAGCGCTACGATGCGCGGATTTACCTCACCCACGTCATTACACCGGACCCATTTCAATTCGCCGAGCCGCAACTGGCGCAAGCTACCTACGAAAAGGTGCGACAAGCCGCCCAAGAAGGCATCACGGACATTCTGATCTCCGGCAAACTCCGCGGCGTTCCCCATGAAGTGCTGATGGAAGAGGGCAACGTCTGGCCGACCCTGGAAAAGCTGATCGCCGAGCACGAGATCGATCTTGTGGTGGCCGGGACGCACGGTCGCGGCAAGGTCCAGAAGATTCTGATCGGTTCCGTTGCCGAGGAGATTTTCCGGCAGTCCGACTGTCCGGTTCTCACGGTGGGTCCTCTGGTGAGGGACACCGCGAAAAAGGAAGTGGAGCTGAAGAACATTTTGTTCGCGACCGACTTTGGGCCGGGTGCGGAGAAAGCTGCCGCTTACGCTTTCTCCCTCGCTCAAGAGCATGGCGCGCATCTCACGCTGCTGCATGTGATCGAAAGCGCCGCGGCCTATACGGAAGAGAGCGTGGCCCGGCAGCGCGAGATCAATGTGGTGCGCATGACGAAACTCATGCCCGCCGGCACCGAGAACTGGTGCAAACCAGAGTTCCGGGTCACCTTTGGCGCCGCCGTGGAAGAAATTCTGCTGGCAACCAGGGAATCCAAGACGGATCTCATCGTTATGGGCGCCAAGCCACGGAAGAGCCTGGCGGGCCATGTGCCTCTCACGATTGCCTATAACGTGGTGACCAAGGCGCCTTGCCCGGTGCTGACGGTTCGCGGTTGAGTTTCCTCAAGGGAGTGGAATCCCGTCACTGGGATCCACATCCCGAGTAACAAGGCGGTGCTGCTTCCTCCCCCCAGCTGAACAGCGCCGCCTTTTACTTTCTTACGACGCCCTTCTCTAAACCGGAAAAATCCGAAGTCGACCCATTGCGGGCGAGCGCATCTCGTTTCGTTTCAAACGATTACGCTACGATGACGCAATTTCGTCAGAGCGGGCTGAAATACTCAGCGTGAGAAGATGACTGCGACAGGATCTTCGTAGACGCGTTTCCACTCAGTCTCCGTCCGAAGAAAGCCGGCCAGAGCCGAGCGCGGTTCCACAAGAACAGTGCGAATGCCATCGCGAGCCAGAACGGGTCGCGGATCCACGTTGACCTCGTAAACTTGGATGAAATTATCTAAGAATGTAAGCCCGTAAAGATCCGAGCGTCCGTCGATATAGACTCGGTAGCGCGGATATAGCCTCCAGATCAGGTACCCGCCAAAATCATATGAATTGAAAAGAGGCGCGGGGAGCTTCTGGGCATCGAGAAACGAAGCGGCGCGCGCGGGGAAGCGGGACTGCTCCCTGTCTAATTCCGCGCCGATGTGGCTGCTTGCGACGTTAGCGCAGACCGCGGCGGCCAGGAGCACAGCGGAGGCCTTAAGAGCTTGTTGGAGGCCAAAACGCCAGGCTGGGAATTTCCAAGCGGGCAGGAAGGCATATTCAGCAAGCAGCGGGAAGGCTACCAGAACAAAAAAAGGCAAGTTGCGCATTGAAAAGAGCGCAGCATATGCGAAAAGGACGAAGACAAGAATCTGACTGGGCCTTGGCCGCTTCGGAGAAAGGGCCAGCACGGCCACTGTCAGGAGCATCAGCGCCGCTAGAGGTCGAAAGATTGACAAGTGAAAATCGGGAGAACGCCATTCCATAATGTCCGCTGATGCCGCCCAGGCTCTGAGCGTCACAACGGGATACTTATAGAGCGCGAAGCCATTGGGATTGATAATCACGACCATCAAACAAGCAACACAAGCCCCAAGAAGCGAGACGACCCGCCGCTTCGTCGTGGCGGCGTCCGCCTGACCGGCGAGCCAATCGGCGACAGCACCTGCCGCGAAAAGAACAATGAGCGTGAGGCCCAGCACGTAGCCGCCGTGAAAGTTAGCCCAAAGAATCGTGAGCAGAGGCAGCAGGATAAGCAACCGGTAGGTACCGTTCTGGAAATACCGGCTCAGCACCAACAGAAAAGCAGAAGCGAAAAGATAGGAAAAGATCTGGGGACGCACAGAAAAAATGGCACTGGCGGCCCATACACCCAGAGCCAGCGAGAGAATTCTGGCAATCAAGGGCCCTCCGGAGCGCTCGTAGGCGAACCAGAAAGCGAGCGTGAGAACGAATGCAGTCAGGAGCAGGAGCCCGGCGGAGCCGATCATGGAATACGCGAAATAAAAGATGACGCCGGAGAGCCATTCATGAACGGTCCAGGGCTTTCCTGCTATCGTGGCAGAGAACGGTTCGGTATGAGGGATAGCATGATTCTGCAGGATGTACCGGCCAGTGCTGAGATGCCACCACATGTCGGCAGAAGGGATCGTAGGGACGCAAAACGCAAACACTCCAATAAGCAGGATTGCTGTAATCCAGTAGCGAGAGAGCAGAGTGCTGCCGGGCACGGGCTCCTTCGCGGCTGTTGCGGGTGCCTCCCTTTGGGAGAGGTCCTGAGCCGGAAGTATCGTGTCGCGAGGTTCCATTTGGTCCACGGTTTCGACGCCGCCCGACTGGATTATCAGGACAAAGTCTCAGAGGTACAGTAGAAGTTTAGTGAGGTTTCCTGGAGGAGGCTCGCACAAAATCCACGGGAGTTTCTAGGTCAGCAAGGAGTGTTGCAATCAAGGGGAAATAATGGTGCCCGGGGTGGGAGTCGAACCCCATCCCCCTACTGAGCCCACGCAAGTTACTGATTCTGCGTGTCGCAGATACCGCTAATTCAGCAGAACGGGCCAGACAAAGGTACAGTTTCGGTACAGACGGCACGTGCGGAACCGAGTGCAGTACTTTTCTGACTCAATCGCGTGCGCGTCGCTATGACCTGGTTTTGGCGGTTTATAGCACCATGCCGACGGTCTAACCGACGTGTTTTCTTTGTTGCCCTCCACTACATGCACTGCAATTCCTGTCGTATCTGCCAAACTTTGAGGGTTACTCCTGCGATGGATGAGGGGATCACAAACTACGTGTGGTCATTAGAGAATCTGATATGATCTTTGACAGACCTACCCTGTTTCCGCCGAGGCCGTATGCTTCTCGACTTCGACATCGAAAAAACAATTGCAGCTGTGGCATATCTTGTCCAAAAGGAGGGCGGCGAGTTGGACGTGTTCCTCGCCATTAAGACCCTCTATGTGGCCGACAAGGATGCTTTGATCCAGTGGGGCAAAACAATCACCGGTGATTCCTTTGTCTCCATGGATAAAGGGCCCGTTGTAAGCAGCACATACAATCTATTCAAGGGCGAGGGTTCTGAGTCAAATCAGGCCATCTGGAATGCTCACATCACTGAACGGATGAATCACACAGTCCGCTTATTGCATGATGTTGACCTTGGCGTTCTTTCAGAGCGAGAGGTCGAAGCATTGGACAGTGCACGATTGCAAATAAAAAGCATGCCCCCTTGGCGGGTCGCAAGATGGCTGCACGACAACTGCCCCGAGTGGCAAAACCCTCACGGCAGTTCAGTACCCATTGATCCAAGTCAAATCCTGCGTCTCGCCGGAAAAACCGAAGAGGAAATCCGAAAGACAGAAGAAGCAAACGCAGAAGTTCGCCTACTAAATTATTTGCTGGGTGCTGGGTGATTTCTTGGCATCCCTACAGCTTGGCGATACGTTTATATTAGGCGAAGGAGGACACCTCTGGATTGTCATCTCTGACCCCGCAAAGAATGGCGGCAGCTTCATAATTGCAAATCTCACGACCGACAAATGGAGAGCTGGGATGCATTGTGAATTAAATTGCGGGGATCACAAATGGATCACGGAGAAGTGTTTCGTAAACTTTGGAGACGCACGAGTGGTTAATCCAGCCGAAGAAGCAAGAATAGTTGCACTCATAGCTGCGGGACGCATAATAAAGCATTTCCCAATCAAAGACGCAATCCTTCAGAAGATAATTCTTGCCGGGAAGCAATCCAAGGCCTTGTCGATAAACAAAAAGAAATACCTCTAGCGCATTTTAGTTCAAACGATACCTCTACCAACGAGTGACAAATGGTGACAAGCTGAGGGTGTGCGGGGGAGGATAGGGGCTGGATGATTCACCGCAGCCGCAAGTTCAAAGACCAGCGGTACGACCATAGCCCTTTGGGGAAGGCTCGTCGCCGTCGCTACGCCAAGTCCGATAAAGGCCGCTCAACCAGGAGGCGCTATGAGCGGTCGGCCAAGAGACAGGCGGGCAGAGCGCGGTATTACGCGAGTCGCAGGGGCCTAACCGTCCAGCAGCAATACGCCGAGCAGCCCTTGTCCACGTCTCCGTGGCGGGGGGACTGGATACAAGATTTTCGGGGCCGCAGCCTCAACGAGCGGTGACGACCCGACGCGATGAGTTTGCGGGCGACAGGACTTTCACTCTGTTTCAGTGACATCCTGTGTTCCTGTCAAGTTCTCTCTGTCTCTCGATAGTGCTCTCAGGCAATGCGTGGCCCGTCAAGGACACCCATGCGATGAAAACAGCATTGACGACGCAGATGGGCAGATTCTCCGGTTTGGAATAAAACATATCCACCCCAGTTACAATCACATCCGATTTCGGAACCTTGTCGTTTATGCGGAAGAGGGAATCCCCTCCCTCAGCGAGCAGGACCCCCTGCATGATTCCCCTTGCATAGGTATCTTTATAGCTACGCTGTAATTGCGCCCATGCTGTCCCGTCCCACTCCGATTGTTCGCCCTGCTGCGCAGGTTGGGGAGGTGCAGGCGGAGCGGCGGACTGTTGCTGCGCGGCCTGGGCGCGCACTTCTTCAGCCAGAGTAGCTATAGTGACATGGTTAATTCCGTCCAAGATTTCTATTCCCAACGTGAGCAGCCTTGCCTTAGCTTCTTTGTATACTTCTGCGAGTTGATCGTCATCATCCTGACCGTTCGTTGCAGCCCCGAGCATGAAACTGAGCACTTTTACCTCGCCTACGACTGAAGAAAGGTCGTCGTAAGCCTCAAATTCAACGGTCATGTTTAGAGCCTCGTTTTTTTCGTTGCTCCCAAGATGGAATTTCTCAATGTCATTGAGGTACCCAATCAAATCACTCTTTTGCTTCTCGATGGCCCTCGCATTTGAACCGTAGACATGGAGTGCAGACGGCTGGACAGAGTTGATTGTGGCCTTCCAGCGCGCCGCGTCAGTCTGCACAGTGTGGAAAAACTGCAGCATCTCCGCATGAGTGAAAGGCTTTATTGCAACTTGCTGCTTGCCCTGAGCCGCAGCAATGGACAAAGGAGCTTGAGTTTCTTGTGCAGAGCACGGTGCGACTGCGAGCGTCAATAGAAAAGCGAAAGAGATGAAATGGATTTTCTTCATCCTCGGTGACCTCCCCTGGCCATTTCGTCTTTTCTCCTTTTCGTAGAGGCACCTCAAAGGCGAAATTGAGTCGATGCTATCACACTCATAGTGTGTAGACTCATCGTGGTCATACTCTTGAAGATGGCGGAGTGCGAGACTCTGACCCGCGAATTGTCTTCGGCCAGCGCGTTCGCGAACTTCGCGTAGACCGCGGCTTGTCTCAGGAAAAGCTGGCCGAGCTATCGGATTTGCACAGAAACTACGTGGGCGGGGTGGAACGCGGCGAGCGCAACGTCAGTTTGATCAACATCGTGAAATTGGCGCATGGCCTGAATGTCCGTCCTCTCAAACTTATTGAACCTCTTCGGTAAAAGCGTTCGGCACCTGCTGGTGGCAATGTTGATCCCGGGCGTTATGGCTGGTAGATCAAAGGTTTGCCTTGACCTTTCATCCAATGATCAAAACATTCGTCGAACTGGTCTTTTCCGACCCCATTGACACCAAACATACGTGAACTTAGCTTTCGTAGGTTTCTAAGAAGAGCGATTCCTCCTAGTCTTCGCGCAAAAACGTCTAGAAACACTCGGGTAACTGACCATCTTATCTCAGGAAGCACCGGCTCTCTATAGAGCCTTATTGTAAATTCAACATAGATTTTGAAAAGGCTTTCGAGGTCTGTGGTTTGGTCGGAAAATATCTTCACCATTTGAGCCGCGGGACTCCTTTCCTCCGACCATGAGGCCAATCTGAATGCGGCAAGCATTGAGAAACTGTCGAACAGAGTTGCCACAAATTCCATGCCGATGAGTTTGGCTGATGCTTCGCCGTACTCCTCGGAGGTCAGCAGGCCAGCATCCGTCATGGCTCCCAGTACGAGCTGCGTCCACACTCTACGAGAGCCGAACGGCGCGTGTCAACGAGTTTGAGACCAGTGGTCATGGGATTTAGTGAGTATTTTCATTTGAGTTGAGCGGTTTGTTGATCCAGACCTCCGTTGGAACCGCTGCTGGTTTGGGGGCCTGGTGG
>Ga0074045_10003028_pt1 | contig 15269 bp, 9 predicted proteins | sample BogForMeECP23OM2_FD_94442 | JGI IMG/M metagenome (GOLD analysis project Ga0074045, IMG submission 94442) | Bog forest soil microbial communities from Calvert Island, British Columbia, Canada - Bog Forest MetaG ECP23OM2 | ecosystem: Environmental > Terrestrial > Soil > Wetlands ...
ATCATCGCCGCTGCCGGAATCGCCTCGCGGCGCAAAGCCGAAGAGCTCATCACCAGCGGCCTGGTGACCGTGAACGGGAAGACCGTCACCGAGCTTGGCAGCAAGGCCGACCTGGAGCACGACCACATCAAGGTCAACGGCAAATTGCTCAGCGGGCCTGAGCGTCACGTTTACCTGCTGCTCAACAAGCCCAAAGGCTACGTCACCACGGTCAACGATCCGCAAGGCCGACCAACGGTAGTGGACCTGGTGCGCGGAGTCGGCGCGCGCATTTATCCTGTTGGGCGGCTCGACTATCTGAGCGAAGGCCTGCTGCTGCTGACCAACGACGGCGAGCTGGCGCAGAAGCTGACCCACGCGTCGTCGCACGTGCCCAAGACGTATCTGGTAAAGATCAGCGGCAAGCCCTCGGAGGAGCAGATTGAGAAGCTGCGTCGTGGCATCATGCTTCCGGCGGAACGTGCTCCGCTTAAGACTCCTGTGGGAAAGCTGCCTGACGAACGCCAGAGAAGGCGATCCACAGCGGTGAAGACAGCTCCCGTACGAATAAAACTGCTGCGTGCGGCCGACAATCCGTGGTATGAAATGACTTTGCTCGAAGGACGCAACCGGCAAATCCGCCGCATGTTCGAGCAGATTGAGCATCACGTGGAAAAGATCAAACGGGTGCGCTATGGCCCGCTGCAATTAGACGTAGAGCCGGGGAAATTCCGCCACCTGACAGCGAAGGAAGTTGGGCAGTTGAAGAGCGCTGCAAACGAGCGCGTTAGTATGAAAAGCGGGTCCCTCCACTCGGACTGACGTCCGCGGTCGGAATGACACCGTGGTGTTGGCGCTTGAACACTTGGAGATAGAATGACAGATTTCGGAAAGCTGGTTCCGGAGTGGGTCCACACGCTGGCCAGCTACAAACCGGGCAAACCGGTGCGACAGGCGGAATTGGAGAGCGGCGTGCGTAGCATCAAGATGGCCTCGAATGAAAACCCCTTTGGGCCTTCGCCCCTGGCGATAGAGGCCATCAAAGCGGCGACTGCGGAAGTCAACTACTATCCCGACAACGGCGTGACCGAGCTTACGGCGCGGCTGGCGGAGTTGCATGAGGTCGCGCCGGAGAACATTCTGGTCACAGCCGGCTCGACCGGATTTCTGGACATTCTCACGCGGACGCTGCTCGGTCCCGGACTGAACGCGGTCACCAGCAAGCTGTCATTCATCAGCTATCCCATCGTGACTCGTGCGACCGGCGCGCGGCTTATCGAAGTGCCTGCGCTGAACGACGGCTTCGATCTCGACGGCATTCTGGAAGCGATTGATTTCCACACGCGAGTGGTGTACATCGCGAATCCCAACAATCCGACAGGCACGATCCTGGATGCCAATGCAATCGAGCGCTTCCTCAACCGCGTGCCGTCGCACGTCATCACGGTACTGGACGAAGCGTATTCCGATTACGCCGGCTATTTTGCCGCCGAACGCGGCCTCAACTACCCGCTCTCGCTCGAGTATGTGCGACAGGGGCGTGCGGTCATTGTGCTGCGGACGTTCTCGAAGGCACACGGATTGGCGGGGCTGCGCGTGGGTTATGGACTGGGACCGGCGGAGTTGATGGGCTACTTATCGCGCATGAGACCTGCGTTCATGGTTTCCTCGCTGGGCGAGGCCGCAGCTTTGGCGGCCCTGGCCGATGCCGACCACGTGCAACGCGCGGTCGAAGCCAATGCGGCCGGCGCGAAGCTGCTCACGAAGGCCATCTCTGAGATGGGAATCAGCGTGACGCCGTCGTGGACAAACTTCCTGTTCTGTCGCGTCGGCGATGACGCGGGCAGTCTCTGCCAGAAATTGCAGGGACAGGGAATCATTGTTCGTCACATGAGCGGCGGCTGGGGCGCGCCCGACGCCTTCCGCCTCACCATCGGTACGCTCGAGCACAATGAGCAATTTCTTGACGCATTAAAGCGGGTGCGATTGCGCATTCCCGCCTAGCAGGTCGCGCACGCCGCTCCTGGCGAACAGGATGGCCAACGTCAAGCTCCGTTATTGCTTCGGCAGAGTCTGGGGTCCTGGCGGTGGCACGTAAGGTGCTGTCGGCGAAGTCAACTCTTCCACGTTCCCCGGGACCACGCCTTTTACCGTAGGCGCGTGCTTCACCTGGCCCGATTCGGCGTCTGCAATATCAATGCCCAGCTTGGACAGGGTTTCGGCGGTGGACTTATCAAGCTGCACCTTGGACTTTTCGTAATTGGCGGCAGCGTTGAGAACGTTCGATTCCGCTTTGGTCAAATCGCTGGACGCCTGCAAGACGAGCGTCGGCGTGGAAGCGCCATAGCTGAATTTCTTCTGCTCCGCTGTCAGGCTCTCCTTGGCATAATCGCGGGCTGCGATGGCTGCCTGCAAGGCGGCGTAATTCTGCTGCACGGAAAATTGGGATTGACGCACCTCGATGGAGATCTGGTTCTCGATTTGTTGTAAGCCAACCTGAGATTGCCGGTATTCCAACTCGGAGCGCACCTGCTCGGACTGCACGGCACGGTTGCGAATAACAATGTTAAGGTTCGCTCCCACGCCCTTGTCCGGCCCCGAGCTATTGAAGAGATCGTGAAACGCATTCGGGTAGCCGCTGCGAGGAATCGTTCCAGGATTCAAGCAATTGGTGCCCGGGATCGACCCTGGGAAGTCGCAGGGAGGCAGGATCGCAGTTTGATCGCCGGCCACGGACGAGGATCCATAAAACGCGTACACATCGAGCGTCGGACGCAGCGCATTCTTAAGCGATTTGCGTGAGATCTCCGCATTCGCCAAGTTGATGCGCGCTGTGGCTATCTCGGGACGGGCCTGCAAGGCCTCCTGGATCAAGTCCTCGACCGGCCGCGCTGCTTGCGGCTCGCTGATTTGCAGCGTGTCGGTCGGGATGACTGGCGCGATCGCCAGGATTGGGTCGCCCATGTTCTTGGTAATCGCGTTCTTCATCAGCAGTTGCTGAAGTAGAAGCTGGGTTTGCGAAGTAATCAGGTTCTGGTTCGCGGTGGCAACTCCACTCTTGGCTTGGGCCAGAGTGATGGGCGCCAGGGTACCAATCCTGACTTGTTCTTCGTCGTCGGAGAGCGTCTTCTGCGCCAGTTGCAGCGCGCGCTCGTTCACCCTCACTGCCTCGTAGGCAGTCACCAGGTCCCAGTAGATATTTTCGATTTGGGAAACCGTCGCGATGATCTGCTGGCGAAATACGACGTCCCCATTCTCGCGAGTATTGCGAGCGATGCGAATCCAGCGAAGGTTGGGATCGAACCCGAAGCCCTGCAACAGGTGCTGGGTCAATTGAAACCGGAAGCTCGAACCTATCTCTGGATTTACCAGGCTGTAAGGCACATTGGTTGTAATACGGCTGTTGTTAAAAGCAACGTTAGCGCTGGTACCGGTTGCGAACGCTTGGGTGTAACCGAAGTTATAGAGATTTGTGTTTTGCACCACTTTTGAAACGCCACCAGAGATAAAAACGTTGGGCTGAGGGGAGGACGTGCGCTCGCCTTGAATGGTGCCGGTGAGAGTCGGGTCGTAGCTGTTGAGTGTTGGACCTGCGCCGAGCGTGGACCCAACCAAGCCTCCCGCGCCGGCGCCCGCGCCGCCAACACCCGTTTGCGTGCCGCCCGCACCGGTGCCCGTCGCTCCGGTGGAAGCGCTTCCCGTCCCACCAGCGGATGGGCCGCCAGGCGTGCCCTGCACCACGCCCTGATTAACACCCAGGGCGAACTGTCCCGATTTTGTGCGCAACAGGTCGGTGTCCGCAATCGAGAGGTTATAACGCTGGAGGACGATGTCCAGGTTGTTCTCCAGCGCCATCGCTACCGCGTCGTTAATGGACAGGTATATCTTGCCATCGCGAAACAGTTGGTCGGTGCGCACAGAATTGATCAGGTTCGGAGGCGGCACGCTTCGCGCTTTGTAGGGCGCCAGAACATTGGGGAATGGAGACTGCGGCTTCGCGTAGTTCTGGTCTGAATACAGATGAGCATTGTTCTGCGGCGCCGGCGCCTGTGGCATCGGCGTCAGGGGAGGCAAGCTCGGCTGCGTGCTTTGTGGGGCTGCGCTTTGGGCCAAACTCGCGGTAACGAGCAAACTCACGAAGGCCAGTGAAATCGCCTTCCGGAACGCGGACTGGACGAATCGCGAAACGAACATTTCATTGTCTCCTGAAACTCACACTTGGATCAGTTGGTGTTTTCCCTGCTTACGCTTTTTTGTGGCCTCTGGTTAATACGAATGGAAGTGCCTAAAGGTTCATAGTGTTACCGTAAATCCTGGAAGCCTGCCGCGGCCAGCGCCGCGCCATCCAATGCCTGCCTGCTAAATCTCCTGGCGTTTCCAGCGGCCGCGCTTGAATAAAATAATGCTGACAATGGCGATGGCTCCTTCGGCAACTGCGATCGAAATGTAAACGCCATTGGAACGCAAGCCTGCCGGAATTGCCAGCCCATAGGCCAGCGGGATTTCCAAGAGCCAGAAGCCGAAGAAATACACAATGGTCGGAGTCACCGTGTCGCCCGCGCCGTTGAAGGCCTGCAGCGTCACCATGAGATACGCATAGCCGATGTTGCCGTAGCTGATAATGCGCAAACACGACGCGCCTTGCCGCACGACTTCGGGGTCCGACGTAAATCCCCGCACCAGCGGTTCGGCAAAGATCACAAACAACACGCCGACGATTCCCAGGAACAGCATGTTGTAGATGCCTGTCCTCCAGACGGACTTCTCGGCACGCTCCGGTTGTTTCGCTCCAAGATTCTGGCCGACTAGAGTCGCCGCGGCGTTGCTCAATCCCCAGGATGGCAGTAGGACAAAGATCACAATCCGGATGGCGATCGTGTATCCAGCGAGCGCTGCGGCGCCGAATGTGCTGACGATGCGCACCAGGCCGATCCAACTGGTGTGGGCAATGGCAAACTGCAGAACGCCGGTTGCCGACACCCGCGCCAGCCGCAGCAAAACCGGCAGGTTCACGCGAATCTGCTGCCGCAGTATGCGGATGCGCTCCGTTCCTCGCAGCAAGCGATAGAACTGATACACCATGCCGATGCTGCGGCCGGTTATCGTCGCAACCGCCGCACCGGTAACTCCCAAGCGCGGAAACGGGCCGAGACCGAAGATGAGGCAAGGATCGAGCACCAGGTTGATGATGTTGGAAACCCACAGCAGGCGCATGGCGATGGCCGCATCGCCGGCGCCACGGAAGATGGCGTTGTTGAGGAAGAGCATCAGGACAACGCCGCTTCCGCCCAACGCAACCCTGGCGTAATTGCCTCCCAAGCTGACGATCTCGGGTGAAGCGCCCATCAGCCGCAACAGGTGAGGCGCGAAGAGGAAGCACGGAATGCCGATGGCAAGCGAAACTCCGATCCCGAGAATGATGGCCTGCACCGCAGCAACCGCCGCATCTGCGGGATCTTTCTCGCCGATGCGTCGCGCTACCATCGCGGTGGTTGACAGGCTCAATCCCATGGCCACCGCGAATACGAGGCTCAGCATCGCTTCCGTCAGGCCAATCGTAGCCACCGAATCAGGACCAAGGCGCGCAACCCAGAATACGTCAACCACGGCGAACAGCGACTCCAGCACCATCTCCAGCACCATGGGAACGGCCAGCAGGAAGACGGCACGGTTCAAACTGCCCGTGGTGAAGTCCTGCCGCGAGCCGTGAAGTGCTTCGCGCAGCGAGCTCCATATCGTGAGCCGCGATTGGAACGTGGCTGTGGAAGGCGTACTCAAAGCGACCTCAGTCTTTCGCGCAAACGCACAAATCAGGCGAATGCGGCGGACTTGTAATCTTACTGAGAAATGGGCCGTCCGCGTTTAGCGGATCGCTTCGCGGACCAGCAGGGAGAGCGCGTTACTGAGGAAGGGCATACATCGTTTGTCCCCGGAACCGAACGAACACTCGGCGTGCAACGAACAACGACCGTTGCTGGATTGTAGCCGAAGTCCTGTGCGCCGATCAAACCCGCAATTGGATCAAGAAATTCACCACGGAGGCACAGAGATCACGGGGAAAACCTTGTAAAAAGAAACCCTCCGTGTCTCCGTGGTGAATGATTCCAGAGAAAAGCCGCCGGCAACGAGCGCCGGCGGCCGATGTGTGGAGCTAAGTTTACGAACTACTTGCTTTCAGGCGGAGCCGTCTTACCAGCTTCTGACGGAAGTTCGTTGTCACGATCGGCTGGTGTCCTGGGCGGACGGTCACCCTTGATTCCCGGTATCGGCACATCGTTCGCCGAACTAAACGTCGGCTCCGACCCGCTGCCAAAAGTGAATCCGTAGCCTTCGGTGAAAACCGCCTGCTGCAAAACGCCACTCACGGGCGGATTGGCAACCACGTAGATCGGGAAAGCGCGGCCTCCCGCGGGGAAGATGGTGGCGACATAATCGGCCACCATGCGCCCGGAGAAGGTGTTGGGCAGCCAGCTAAGCTGCATGCCGCCGGAAATCTGCCGTCCTGCCGTCCAGGTCGCGCCACCATCGCTGGACTGCGTGTAACCCGCGTACAGCGTGCAGGAATTGCCGCAATTCGAGACGGGATAATAGTAGTAGGTGATGGCCATGTGGGCCGAGCTTCCCGAGGTTTTGGGATCAATGCCCATGCCGTGAATGAAGTGGTCAACACCGCTGTTGACGGGATCGATGGGAACGCGGACGATCGAACTCCAATGGATGCCATCGGAGGAGCTGCTGTACACGATGTCGTTCGCGTTGCAGCCGCTCTCAAAGCTGCAATCCGGCCAGGAAACATAAACATTGCCCGCACCGTCGATGGCAGTGGAAGGAAGTCCGGCGCTGCGCAGTCCACCTGCTTCGCCATGGCTGGGAGCGTCGTAGATGTACACCGCGCTGGTCCAAGTCTGGCCGCCGTTCGTGGACATGAAAGCAGCCATGCCTCCAACATTGTAGTCATACAGTCCCACCACGACGTTACCGTTGGGCTGAATGACAGGATTGACGCAAATTCCCTGGTCGAAGCCTTGCGTGGGTATAGGTGCGCTCCACGTAAGTCCGCCATCCTTGGAGGTGCTCATCTGGATTTCAGAGTTGTCCCAACCCACGTAGCAATTCCCGAAGTACGGGCTGGTCGGCGTGTTGTCGCAGTTGATCCAGTTTTTGTCAGCGTTGCCTGGTTTGGAGACGAAGATCGGATTGTCCCAGTGAATACCGTCAGTGGAGCGGTTGACAGCCACATCTACGCCGCTCGCAATGGGGATGGTATTGATGATCCACACGCCGTGCTTCAAGTCGTAAGCAACCGAGGCGTCGCTGGCAGACGCGTAGGTGCTGCCGTTGCTCTGGTACCACTTGGTAAGACCTGGCAAATATCCGTTGGTCCAGGATATTCCGCCATTGGTTGACGTCGCCCAGCCGATGTCCATACCGCCGCCGCTGGAGACGCGCGCCACCTGGAAGGCGGCCACGATGGTCGGGCCGTAGGCGAAAGCTCCCGGTTCCACTTCGGACTGGTGCTGGCCGTTGCCGCCGCTGAAGTTGTCCTGGCTGAGCTGGCGGAACAAACTCTGTGCGCTGGCCGGAACGGCAGCCACGGCACATAGACTACAAACCAGAGTAAGCAGGAGCGCCGCACGGCCGAAGCCGCTGCCGGCGCGAGAAGAAATCTGTGTCATCGTGAAGGTACCTTTTTCCTTTTTGATTAGTCGCTTTGTGATTGGGCGAGACGGACTAGCAGAATCGCACAAGGGCATTCGCTTGCCCTGGACTGGAGGAGTTGCAGGTAACCGCCGGTCTAGGCGTGTCAACTGTATCGCGCAGCATCGCAGCATGTCAACGAGTGCGCTAGTAGTTTGCCAGACTTTAACATCCTTTCGTCCCCATTCGGTACCTTCAGATCGTCTACGGCTGCGTCGCAACAGAATTTCCTTCCAGCTCTCCTTATGCCAGGAGCACAATTTTCCCGTATGCTCCCGAATGCTTCATCACTTCGGCATGCGCGCGCGCCGCTTCGGCCAGCGGGATCTTCTGCCCCACGACTGGCCGCAATGTCCCGTTCTCCAGTCCCGCAACCAGCGCAGCGTGCATCTGCTTGTATTCTTGTTCAGTGGTATTCATGAGTGTGGTGCCGCGAATGTCGGCATCGCGTCCCATGGCGTCGCGCGGGTTGATCTCAATCGGGCCGCGACTGCCGATCACCACCACACGACCATACTTCGCCAGAACGCTGAGGTCTTTACCCAGGTTCTGGTTGGCCAGCATTTCCAGGATGAGGTCCACGCCGCGGCCATCGGTGAGCTTCATCAGTTCATCCAGATAGCCCTCGCTGGAATGATTGAGCGCGTGGTGCGCGCCTTCGGCCTGCACCAACTGCATTCCGCGCTCGCTGCCTGCGGTGCCAATCACCGCGAGACCGAAGTTGCGTGCGAGCTGCACGGCTGCAGTGCCGACTCCGCCGCTGGCGCCGTGAATCAGCACCGTTTCCGCAGCCTTGGCGCGGCCGCGCTGAAACAGGCCGCGATAGGCCGTGCCGTAAGGAACACCCATCGCTGCGCCCTGCTCGAAGCTGACATTGCCAGGCAAGCGGTGCAGGTGGCCTTCATTGCACAGCGCCTGCTCGGCATAGGTGCCGCTGAGCGAACCCGAAACATAAACTCGGTCGCCCTTCTTTACTAGCTTGACACCTTCTCCGACCGTCGCGACGACACCCGCGCCATCGTTGCCCGGCGTGTAAGGCAGCTTCGGCTTAACTGCGTAGGCGCCGGCGCGAATGTAGGTCTCGACAGGATTCACGCCCACGGCGTGAATCCGCACCACAACCTGTCCTGCTGCGGGCTGGAGATCAGCAACGTCCTCTAACTTCAGCACCTCAGGACCACCAAACTCGTGTACTCGAATGGCTTTCACAATTTCCTCCTGGTTGCTAAATGGGCCTGCGGCCCAACCGTAGGAATGAAATTTCACCACGGAGGCACGGAGGACACAGAGGTTTTGTTTCTACTGAGTCCGCTCCGTGATCTCGGTGCCTTTCCTCGGAAATAGGTTGAGCCGCCTCCAAATCGGGTTTGTATCAAGGGCACGACTTCAGAGGCCGCTGAAAAAGTCGAAAAGGCAGATCCCTCACCGACTAAAGTCGGTTCGGGATGGCAAAAATAAAGGACTCGCAACGGCACAGCTAAAGCTGTGCCGTTTCAAAACGCTACTGAAACGACTTTTTCAGCGGCCTCTTTAGTCGTGCCGAAAAGGTCCTGGTATAAAGTTGGGCTTCCATCGCGTCCTCGCGGCACCTCGAAAGACGTGCCCTGATACAAGACTGCCATCTTCATTCCTGGTTGTGAGCGCGGGCTCATGGGCAACTCCGTGGTGAATGATTTCTGGCAGAGCGCCATGAGGCCGGCAAATCCAGCCTCACAAGCGTAGGTTCGCCAGCAATTGCTCCACTTCTTCCTTCTTGTCGGCGGTAAGCGGCAACAGCGGCAATCGCGGCGGACCGCCGTAGAAGCCGTTGTAATCCATGGCGTACTTCACACCGGGAATACTCAAGCCGCCGACGATGCGTTCCGCGGCTTTCGCGATGCGGTCCTGCTTCTCGCGCGTCAGCGCTGTGTCTCCATCTTTCCACGCTGCGTAAATTTCGTAGCAGGCAGTCGGAGCACAATCGGCAAAGGCCAGAATCGCGCCCACAGCGCCCACCGCGAGCGACGGTTCGAGTTTCTGCGCAGCGCCCACCAGCACCTGGAAGCCGACCTCCTTCGCGCGCGTTTTCAAGCCGCCGACGACCGTGACCGCGGCCGACGATGGCTTGGGCGGAGAAGCTGTTCCGGCCAGCGCGCCAACCGGAACCATGGCTCCGCCATGGGCGTTCGCCGTCGCCGAAATCGCGGCCTTCCTCATGCGCGTGGTGACAGCCGAGAAGGTCTCGGTGACGGTAGCCTTTCGCTTGATGTGGCGCGTGCCTTCCACCATCGTCTGCACTTTCTCGATCGAGCCGGACGACTCCTTGATGCCGATCAGGTTGGGATGCTCGGCCAACTCGATCACCACTTCCGCCGGAATGTCGTAACCCGTGGCTTGCGGGAAGTTGTAGAGGATGACCGGCAGCGGCGAGCGATCACACACGAAGCGATAGAACGCCAGCATGTTTGCCGGGTTCGCCATCTGGCCCTTGTAGTAATGCGGTGTGCGCACCATGGCAACGTCGTAGCCGATGTCGTACGCGTATTCGGTGAGGCGCAGGGTCTCGATGGCCGACTCGATTCCAGTGCCGGCGATCAGGACCTTGTCCTTAGCGGCAGCATCGCGCGCGCATTTCAGCACCTCGCGGCGCTCGTCGTCGCTCAGCAGAATGGCTTCTCCGGTCGAGCCCTGCACCACGATGCCAGCCAGCGGCGCGCGCGAGTACTGCTCGACGTTCTGTTCCAGCTTGCGGAAATAGATTTTGCTGTCGGGATAAAACGGCGTCGTGATGGGAGGAAAAATTCCGTGTAAGAGCATGTTGGTGCCTCGTTATGAACTCAATCGAGATTATAGGACGCGGCGGGCAAACGCAGATCCCTCGCCGACTAAAGTCGGTTCGGGATGACAAAAATAAGGACTTGCAACGGCACAGCTAAAGCTGTGCCCTTTCAAAACGCTGTTGAAACAACTTTTTCAGCGACCGCTGAAGCCGTGCCCTGATACAAATCGCGACTTCAGACGATTTATGAGATGGTAACTAGCAGCTCGTGAAGGCGAAACTTGACGCACTCCCGCGAACGCGAGAGCCAGCGCGAGGCGGCGAGCGCCAAAGTGCGATCGCTTGGGAAGCGGTGTGGCTAAAATCTAAGAGCTTAAGAGCCCGTTACTACTCCCTCGTTGCTAGTTGCTAATCGCTTTTCTTACCCCCTCCCCGCTATAACTGTTTTCAACAACTTAGCTCGCATTTGTGTTGTAAGATATTGATTCTACACTGAGTTACACGTTAGATATTGATTTTATTGCACTTATGACGCACTTTTCGCCCGTTTTCGCTTCCTCCCGGCCTCGCCCTCGGGAGACTTTCTGGCGGCCGCGCGCCCGGGATCGGAATGAGTTTCCGCTGGGTGCGACGAAGTGGCTGCCGCGGTTTTCGGCCCGTCGGTTTCGCCTGCCGCCGGCGCTTGCGCGGGAGGAAACGCCTCCTCGGGCGGAGTGTCCACGTCGAAGTCCTCGGGCACGCCGTGCTCCTCTTCGAAGCCGGGCCACTCGACCTCCTCACCGTTGTCGAAGCGGCAGGAGCGCTCCCACACCTCCTCCGGCAGGCGCAGGTTGGTGGCGGCCTGTTGCAGGCCGTAGAGCAGGACGCCGCCCAGGCTGCGGTCAATATGCCCGTCGGCCATGGCCTGCATCACCTGGTGGAGGCTGACCTGCACCGCGTACAGGTCGTCCAGCGGCAGCAGCTCCAGGCGGCCGCGCTGGCCGCGGGCGCGGGCCCGCGCCATCTTCAGTTGGCGGCCGCGATGCGACAGGTGGTGGTAGCAGTAGTCGCGATCGGTCACCGCCGCCGAGCGGCAGCGCTCTCCGTTGACCCGAAGGTGATGGCAGAGCTTGATGACGACCGGCTCCGGCGCCGGCACAGGCTTGGGCTCCCAATCGTCCACGCCCAGCTCGCGCAATCTGCGCTCGCGGGACTCTAACTTCTCTCTGGTCTCTTCCAGATCGTACCGCAGTTCCTCATAACTACATTCAGACATAAATGCTCCTTTTTATGTGAGTAAGAAATGTGCAACCTGTGCGTGTGGCTCCTGGCCTTTCGCTGCATTCCACGTCGATGTACCCGATCTCGATGCGGAGGCACTTGCGATCTGGATCGGGGCACGACTTGCGAGGCCGCTGAAAAAGTCGAAAAAGCAGATCCCTCACCGACTAAAGTCGGTTCGGGATGACAAAAATAAAGGACTTGCAACGGCACAGCTAAAGCTGTGCCCTTTCAAAACGCTGCTGAAACGACTTTTTCAGCGGCCTCTAAAGTCGTGCCCTAATACAAACCAGCGCTCTTATAGGGCACACATTCGCCGAAGTGGCGGTTAGCTCCAGCCTTATAGCTTTTAGCCTTATAGCTTTTAGCTTTTAGCTTTTAGCTTTTAGCTTTTAGCCTTTAGCTCTTAGCCTTATAGCTTTCAGCCTTTAGCTTTTAGCCGACAAGAGACACACGTGCGCTTGATTTTTTATAGGGACGGACAACAGTGGAATGTCAGCCGCAAAGGCTTCGTCGGGATAGAGGCTTGCGCCCGCCGCTGTGCGAAGGCAAGGCACAACGGCCCGCGGTCCGCGGTCAGGCGTGCCGTGGTCCCGCTTTGGGAAACAGCCGACACCGTCGTCCCCGGCAAGGGAATGGGCCACGCGACAGCCGACCGCCGGTCTCGGGTCGAAGGGGCGACCCGGCGTTTCGCATCCTCAGTCCGCAATCCCGGTACAGGACGGCCCGCAACTCCGATGCCTGGGACCGTGGTTAGCGAGTGTTGGCGCGGCCGTGGCGTGCTAGTTTAACCGTAGTAATTTGCGCGACCGGTGTCAACCAAAAAGTGCTAATTATGGCAAGATAAAAGTGCTAGTTTCCCGAAATGGGAATCGAAGGAGAACGTTTCCCGTGGCACTCTGCCGTCTCCTTTGGGATTCACACCGTTGGCCCAGCCCCTATGGCTTTTCTGCCATGGGTGTTCCCGGGGGCGGGTGAGAGTGGGGCACGCTTTTGGTGAAAGCCTGGATAAGCCCCTCCAGGAACGAGAAGAACACTTCTACGGCATATCCCACCAGGAAGGCGACGGCCAGAGGGGACACGGACGCCTGCTGGGAGAAATTGCCGAAGAGGCCAATCACGGTCCCGCCAATGGCCGCGATCAGAAAGCGCGCAGAGTTGGCGGCCGACGGGATGAAGGTGCGGTTGCTCATCTGATCTTCAAAGCTCCGCAGCAGGTAGGCGCAGGTCCCCAATAGAGCGTAGAGAATGGGGAGAATGCAGGAGTTAATGGCGCCATAGAACGTTGCCATGTCGGTGCGAATGGTCTGGGCAAAATAACGCACATCCTGATAGGTTTCCGTCATGCTATCCCGCGCTGCCGGAAGATCGTCGAGGGGCACGGGGAGTTCAAATTTTTTCTTTTGGTACTCCGCAATGTCGCGCGTCTCCGCCGGGGTTAGAGGCTCCACACCGGCGAGTTCCTTGGGACGTTCGAGTTGGGGAGGAACCGGCACACGGGGAAGCGCGTAATGGTTCAATCTTTTGGCTTGGCCGAAAATCAAGCGCACGGTGGAGGCGTAGTCCTGAAGGTCGGAAAGTTTTTCAGTCAAGGCGACATCCGTCCGGTCCGGAGGGCCTAGTTCGGTGCGCAACTTGACCGCCAGTGCGTTGGCCTTGTCGATGTCCGGACCAATCGCAGCGGAAATGTTCGAGGTGACGAAGGTAGCGATCGAAGCAGGAATGATGACCGCGGACAGGAGGATGGCCCATACGAGATACACGTGCATAGTGGGACGAGTCTCGTAATGAGTGGCCTTAAGGCTGGCAGCGGTCACCGGTTTGAGATGGGCCGCGAGCCGGGTGAGGGCGAGAAGGAGTTGCGCGGCGACATCCTCGGTCCATCCGCTATGAAAAACCGCCCGAGCGTGGAGGATGGCGGAGCGCGTGCTGGGATCGACGTCGGTACCTGCTTCGGCGGCATACTTCAGCAGGCGCTCGGCATCATCCAGGGCTTCCTCGAAATAGTCGGGCGGCTTCGTACTCTCTGGTAGGTGGATGGATTCAGCATGCGCCATAAGTGTCGGCCTCCGTAGTCAAGCAACCGTTTGATTTTGGTGTAGGTTCGCAATGATACCGCGCAGGTTACAGGAATGCACAAAAATGTGTGGGGCTGCTTTTAGGACGCTAACCCGGACAGGAAGAACCGGGCGGGACCACCGAGCATTCTTAAACCGTGATCTTTGGTCGTCCACTCCAATAGGGTTCGTGAAACCGCCGCAGACCGCGTGGCATAAAAAACTATCCGTCCTGACACGGCCGAACCCTTGCCGCCCCTGAAGAGACTCGCATCGGGATGAAACGCTTACCTAGGGCTCACGCTACGTTTGTTTCGCCCTCCGGGCTCGCGGGGTATAGCATTTGGAATTAGGAGGTGGTGTCATGCTGCCCTTGCCCAGAACGTGGTTGGCAACCGGGCTAACGGCTGCCATTATTTTGCTTTCGCTTATTTTCCTGCTTTCCGGATGCTCACAGCCTTCGAAGCCGGCTGGCGGTGATAGGACAACGGCCAATGCAAGCGAACCTTCTAACCCTCCTGAACCGGTTACAGCGAAGACGGCTCTCTTGCCCATGTATTCGTCCGCCTACAAATGGGCCCACGATGTCGTATTGCTCCGCCTCGCGCCCAAGGAGATGCCAGATGTTGAGAAAGGCGCCGGCAAGGCTGCGGTGTGGGAGGCGACATTTGCCTCGCCGAGTCAGCATGCGTACCATATTTTCTCTTACGCCGTTGCCGCGCATCCGCCCGACATCTACCAAGGAGTTACCGTCGGCGGGGCAGTCCCGTGGGCCGGCGTTACGCAGGATGCCATGCCCATTCAATCGTCTCAATTCCAGGTGGATTCTGATGCCGCGTACGCTGCGGCAGCAGCGGATGCCGCAGCTTGGCTGAAGAAGAATCCGGGAGTCAAGCTGTCGCACTTTCAGCTTGGGAATGGCTACAGCTTCCCGTCCCCGGTCTGGTACGTGATGTGGGGCGACAAAAAGTTGGGCTACGTCGCCCTTGTAAGCGCCACCACCGGAAAGGTGGTCAAGGCCAAGAAGTAGCCCAGGTGAAGCGTCCCAACCACAGGGCGCGAAGCTCGGTCACCAGTCAGATTGGAGAACAGAATGAAGATCGAGATACTCTCCTGCCCGACGTGAGAGAACAACCAAGCCAAGGTCGCGAGTCTCGCGGCCCTCATCAAGCAGCGGCTCGGCATTGACGCCGTGATTACGCATGGCGGGAAAGGCCAGTTTGAGGTGATCGCCGATGGCGAGAAAATCGCCGAGCGCGGCGGGAACTGGCTCACACGGAGCTTTGGCGCGGGTTATCCCGATCTGGATAGCGTGGTTGAGCGGCTCGAGAAGTGGTGTGCCAGCGGCGCAGGTTAGCGGCCAGAAACAGGGTGCGAATCTGGGGGCACCAGGCCGCGGGGTGCCCCACTCATTCGCGCCGTTTGCGAATGAGTGGGAGTTCCGAATTCAGGAAGGACGGTCGGAGACTGGAGATGAACGAGACTAACTTATCCCACCCAACCAAAAGAAGGTTGGG
>Ga0074045_10003030_pt1 | contig 15265 bp, 16 predicted proteins | sample BogForMeECP23OM2_FD_94442 | JGI IMG/M metagenome (GOLD analysis project Ga0074045, IMG submission 94442) | Bog forest soil microbial communities from Calvert Island, British Columbia, Canada - Bog Forest MetaG ECP23OM2 | ecosystem: Environmental > Terrestrial > Soil > Wetlands ...
ATAAAGTTAATTCTATATAGATTCTGTGAAGCTCAAATATGGATCGGCGTAATAATTTTCTATTGATCGGGCATTCTGAGTATTCTTACAAAACTAGGACGCTTGAGCGATGATTCTTAATTAATCTTGTTCGGTTATAATTTGCTTCAACAAACTCTCAAACATAATTGACCTAATCGCTCCTGGGCAGCCAACGGGAAAAACTTTGAAATATATTTGTCCATTTTGGGGTAAGAACACAGAAAATAGACTCTGATTTGAGGACAGGTTTTGGTTCCTGGAAAATCGGTTCGACATAAAGATTTAAAATTTGCTAAGCTGCAATGTTTCACGGATTCGGCATGAACGTAGAAGTGAGGAAAGTAGACAAGGGCGAGCTTAAGGAGTTCTACGAGATGCAGCAGACGTAGCTTGACATGGAGAACTCTGCCACGTTCTGTAAGAATTTGAGGGCTTTCCCGGACCTGTATCTAGGGGCTTTCGAAGGTCGAAAGCTGGTCGGCATAGCGTACGCAGGATTGCGGAATGGAGGAATTTACTTAAGAGGTATTTGCGTTGATCTGGGCGACGGCTACCAAAGACTAGGCATAGGATCTTTGCTTCTGAAAGTCTTCGGGAAAGCCGTTGCCTGCAGGGGACAAAAGAAGCTAAGCGTTGGTTCTGCGCCGGATCCCAAAGTAGAGAAATTCTACATAAAAAACGGCTACGCCCTAATCGAGATAGTGGTAAAGAGCAAGGAGACGGAATTCCTCAGAAAAAAAGTATCAGGGTACGAAGAGGGCAAGTGCCTAAAGCAGTCCATGAAAAGAGAATTGGGAGCCGATGAGGCGATATTCATCTTTGAGAAGGCGCTCTAAACCTTCATCCATAACTCTTGTCGAACCAACCTCAGGCAGTAATCTCTCTGATACGCTTCAATCAAACGGGAATGAGACAATACCGCTCAGTTCGGCGTGCCTGCGAGAAAGGCCGAGCGAAAACTTTTGAAAGAGATACTGAGCGAATTCTACTATTTGACACTACATCCAACTCTTCACTTCTTGCGTCAACTGGGATGTCTTCGCAGATGTCAGTGGCGAAACCAAAAGCTTCCGCGAAAGCTTCAATGAAGTATGTCGGCTTTCTCGCTGAGGAAGAAATAATAATTTCAAATACTATTTGCAATGTGGTAATTTTTATGGAAAACTATAAGCAACAGGCGTTGGAATTGTTAAAAAGCGGCGAGACAGGGGATAACGGACCGCTTTCTTACATAAATCCAGATAATTACACGCAGCACAATCTTACGTTGAAAGATGGTATTCAAGGATTAATCGAGCGTAGAGCAATTAATCAGAAAATCTCGTTTAAAGTCAATCCGCTTAGAGCGTTTCAGGATGGGAATTTCGTATTTGCGCATTCGGAGTTTAGCATCCCAAACGTTTCTTTGATTGGCTTTGACATATTCCGTTTTGAAGATGGAAAGATTGTTGAGCACTGGGACAATTTTCAGCAGAAGGCTGCAACACCAAGCCCTAGCGGACACACTATGACAGATGGGCCTACAACTGCTTCTGACCTTGACGAAACTGAAGCGAACAAATTACTCTTGCAAAATTACATGGATGACCTGCTGAAGGGCCGTGGAGAAAAGTTCGCAGGTTATTTTGATGGAGATAACTACATACAACATAATCCTTTAGTTGCTGATAATCTTACGGGGCTATTTGCTGGATTGAAGGCTTTGGCTACGCAGGGTTTAGCTGTGAAGTACGCCGAGGTCCATAAAATTTTAGGAGAAGGAAACTTCGTACTCGTTGTTTCAGAGGGCAACTTCGGCGGCAAGCTATCATCGTATTACGACTTATACAGAATCCAGAATGGGAAAATTGCTGAACATTGGGACACTATTCAAGCAATACCCCCGCGTGACGAATGGAAGAATTCAAATGGTAAGTTTTGAAGAGGCGCCTTTAACATCTTTAACGCATAAAATGAAGCGGAACGTTGTGAAGACGCCTAATCTACAAGTGGCGTCTTAGGCGCCTGATTATGGCGGCATCATACTTGCCAACAATTCGGTCAGAGGCGGCGTGCTTATCGGTTCGTCTTCCACGATTTTCCCGTCAACGAGACGGTAATAGGTGATGACTCGGGCGGAACCCTTTTTCCCGCTGGCGAGGCTGAACTTCATGTTGCCTCGAAATACAACCGAATCGCCCTCAGCTACGACATCCAAGATTTCAAATTCGCGTGCAGGCGCAGAGGCCTTCAACCCGGAAATCACAGCCTTAAAGCCATCGCGATTGGTAACGCCCATGCTCGGATTCGCATAATTCGGCGCAAGCAATTCGTCGACAAGATCTACATTGCCGCCGCCCAACACCTCTACAATGAATCTGCGGACAATGGTCTTGTTCCTATCAATGGTCATTTCAAAATTCTCCTATAACTTGACAAGTTCGATCAATCAATATAACTCTATTGGCTCACACTTCGTAACGGAACAAAGATACAATGATTTAGCCTGTTTGCGAACCAAAACACAGCGATAATAGGACCAATTTACTTGTAAAAATCCTCAAAGGGTCAGTTGGACCCCGGAGTTGCTTCCAAACTTGTGATTTTTCAATAGCCTGCACACGGCGGACGCGGCGCAGTAAACCCTTTTTCATTTTTTGTTGGCTATTTTCGATTGGGCTTTTTCAAATGGTTTTTATGTGAGTCTGTCCTAGTTACGAGTGGTGTTTTGTAATGGTTGAAGATTTTGAACAAGACGATTTCGACATGATTGACCCGTCAGCCAAAAGAGTTCTTGTCGCCCTTTCCCAATTTGAGAAAGGTCTCTTGGTGACGGTGGACCTCTTACACAAAAAAACAGGTTTGATGCCTGAAGCCCTAAACGACGCAGTGCGGCACCTCTCAAAATCCAAGCTCATCGACATACTCGAGCCGACAAAAAGACATGGCCCCTACGATTTCAACACCGTCGAAATAACCGACTTCGGAAGGCAAGTACTAGCAAAATTCGGATAAAACCTAACAACCAAGCCCTCATCTTAACTAGCAACGATACTTTTTCTTTTTTTAAGAATAAACAAAATATAAATAATGCTTAACCTTCGATGCGGACGAAGACAGTTTTGAACTATGACTTTATGATGTTATGAGGGATTCTAGCCCAATTTATCAGTAAAAAGTTGTGGTGAGTCGCACATGACTTAACTCCAAACGGGGGAACTAAAGGATTAATTCCTCCATGTATGCTTAACTTTTCAGAAAACCAATCGTGTTATTAGAAATCGCGGATGTTAGGTTCATATTCATGGTTAAATTTCATGCGAGCAAGCACTTGGAATAAAAGCTAAAGCGTTACCAATAGCACGCTACTTGATCTTTCATCAAACGCTGTAATGTTAAACTCAACGTAGGCATTCACAATCTTATGGTCCTTGTTGGTATATTCGAAAGTTAATTTTTCTTAAGTAAAAACTTCTTCACTAACCAACATAAAAGAAAGAAAAACCAATCAATATCTCGGGGTAAAACCAGTTGAGTACAGAAACTGAAAATGAGAGCTTAGAAGAGTCAATATTTAAGACTCTTAGCAATCAAAAGAGAAGAGATATCCTGCGGTTCATCGGTGAAAACAAGCAAGCTACCTTTACAGAGATCAAAAAAGCTGCCGAAATTGATGATAGCTCCTCGGTGTCATACCACCTGAACAGTCTAAAGCCCTTGATTGCCCAAAAGGAGGACAAATACAGTTTGTCAGAGCTTGGACAAGAAGCCTACAACCTTATTGTTAAAACTAGCGCCTACACTTCAACCAATATCACCCTCGGCTACTTACGTAGGCAATTAACTTTACTAATAATTGCAAATGCAGCCATTTGGTTCACTGCAATTATTGTTACCAACTTAATTGCTGTTCAGCTAAGCCAGAATGCCACTTTTGCGTTGGTCGCATTATGGGCAATCAGCAACGCTTTACTGGTTACTATCTCAAGGAGAACAAATCATGAAAAAGAGTGCATAGTCAAAACCGTAACAACCAAATTTTAGCACCCCTAATCCTTTTCACTGATTCTTTAACTTCCTGATTAGCTAAATTTTTGAAGAAGGATTTGTATTTGAAGACGCCACAGCTTCCCTGCCTTTTCAAGATCATAAGCTGGGTAGTAGTGGCAGATTAGAAAGAAGCTTGGCAAGGCTCTTAGCTTCTCAAGCGTAATCTCGGTGTCAGCGGAAGCCATTTGCCTGAACAAAGCTTGCAAATTGTGCTCTCAAGGAGCTCCCAGGTTTATTTGATTTAATTTGCGTGTGACTTAAACGGCGAGTCATTTTAGACGGCATGTCCATCAACATGAAAACTACAAATCAACAATTTATGGCTTATTTGCTAAAATAGCCAACAATAGAGCCACATTTGGCAAAATTAGTTTGGCGAAGGATGTCAGATTTAATTCATGTTTAGCCGTAATTTTTCAGGCTTTACAGATTAACTTTAAAATTGGGTGTGCTCTTTTGGTGAGGCTCCTGTAGCGTCTTTTTTGAGGTACCGTGGTACCGCCCTCTATGTACCTGTGAACCTGAGGTTTCTTGAGAAAACAAGTTGGTTAAGCTGTTATACCCTACCTCGTGGCGGTCTTCCAAATCTCCCGCAAATCCCCCATTTTTTTACCAGTTCCACGAAGGTGGGCTGTGAACCACTTACCCGTGGTGATGACCCCATTCTTCGCAAAAATTTTCTTTTTTTATTTAGAACCTAACAGTCGCATGTTTATGCAATCTTAGAATGACGATGGCAGGGTTTGGAGTTTAGACAATTGGCGATATCTGCAAAAACTCCTTTTTTAGACTCTTTCTTTTAGCCAAGTTCTGACAGTTTCAAATAAGAAAGCTGCAACGCAAACTGCTGTTGTGGCAGCCATAAAGAAGTATCCGCTAGTGATAACTGTTGGTCTTAGAATAGTCAATTCTATCATGAAAGCGGTAATCGTGAATATCGCGTAGAATAAGTGCCTTGGAACAAGAAAATGGCTAACCTTAACCGAGTTGTCTAGTACCACTTTGTCGACGACATAGTTACCGTTTTCTCTTTTCAGGAGACCAACTTCTTCAAGCTTTGACAAGTGGTATAGCGCCAATGATGGGGAGCTCAAGTTTAGGGCTCTTTGAACCTCGCGTACACCTACAGGCTTCCCCACTGTTAGGATGAAACGATAAACTTCCGCCGTCGTTCCTTTAAGGACATCATCGGATTTATCGTTCCTCATGGTTGCCACTTCTCACCATTAAATTGGAGGGTTAATTTAAGCGCATCCATGTTCAAACCTTTAGAACATACACTGTTTAGTCTAGCTACGCTGTTCAAAATTATAGAATTAAGTAGCCTGCAGCTGTTAAGTAATCAGACAAAAATTCAAGGATAAAAAAAGATGGGCCGCCAAACAAACAAGCTTGTCCTCGCCATAACGCTGGGAATGATATTCGCCTTTTTGCTAGGAGGCATAAGCTTTACATTGTTTCCTTTACAGGCGTTCACTAGGCAACAAGCACAAGTAGAGCCATTCTCGCCAACTAGTGGCGCAAGTACACAGCCTACTTCTGGGTATTCTGTTATCTCCAACGCTTCATCCTCCAATAATCAAGCTAATTCGTACGGACTTGGGCAGTTTTATTTTGGTTATCAACTGCCCGGAATAACGATTGAGAAAGATGGAAGCGTCAACTCGACCACTGCCCCCATCTCGCGGAATGGGAACACTTACACTTTGACTGGTGACATCGTCAATCAAACAATAGTAGTGAATCACGATAACATCATAATCAACGGAGCAGGTCACACATTAGAAGGCTTCTACAACGGGACGAATGTTTTTGCTGCCGAAGCGATAAGTCTGCAAAACGTACAAAATGTAACTATTGAAAACTTTGTCTTTGATTCTTTTTTGCAACCAATCCAAGCACAAGACGCATTAAATCTGCAAATCGAAGAAAATAACTTTACAAGCTGTGCGCCTGCGCCCTCAGTTACAATAGCCTTCGACTCTTGTAATGACTCTGTCATTGCACGCAACTCTTTAGAGGGAATTGTTGAAATTTGGAACCCCTTAACACACAACGTAACCATGAATACCCTCTCTGATGGCATACAAGTCTACCAAAGTTCCAACATTACAATAACTGGAAACACACTCAGAAACGTTTGTTATAGCATCCTTGTGGAAGATAGTAATTCAAGCATAATTTTAAACAACATAATGGTTAACGACACCAGCGGTATTTACACAGACGGGAGCTCAACTGTTTTCGGAAACAGCCTGTACAATGTAACAGGCACTGGGCTCTGGATTTCAGGACAGGATAATGTTTTGGTGGATGGTAATTCAAGCATTGTCTCAAACAATGTAATAGTTAACGGCGGCATCGGTATCGACGCTGGCGGGAACGCAATTATTTTTGGGAACAGCATATATAACATGACGGACGCGGGGGTGTGGATTTCAGGACAGGATAACAGAATATATGGAAATACAGTTGAGAATACCGGGTGTGGGGTTTGGCTGGCTACAGGTAGCTATTCAGAGGGTAGCGATTATTATTATATCACCGTGTTAATTTCAGGAGAAAATAACAGAATATATGGAAATACAGTTGAGAATACCGGGTGTGGGGTTTGGCTGGCTACAGGTAACTTCTCGGGTTGCGTTTTTTATCACAATAACTTCATCCACAACACGCAAGACTTAGAATTCAACTCAACCAGTACACCTGTTCAGTGGGATAACGGAAATGAAGGCAACTACTGGAGTAATTATAACGGCACTGCGCGTAACAGTGATGGAATAGGCGATACGCCGTTTAATCTTGGGGGCAACAACACGGACTTCTACCCGCTCATGCAGCCGTATTCTGCGCAGTCTACTATTACGAACCTCACAACAGGTAGGCTTTTCTTTATAGCCGCTTTAATTGTGGCTGGCATTGGAGTGGTTGTTTTGTTATTCCTATCATTTAAGCCCAAATTCAATGGTAAGCGCGATTAACTTGTGATTCTTGACTAAGATTTGGTCTATTTCGACTATTGCAGTTTTTAAGTTCTCATCTTTACCATTTGAGCAAGAAATCCTTTCAAACATCCAATACGGCAAAAGAGTTTAAGTCATTTCTAAAATCCGCTATTCTACAGAATAACTGAGTATTAGCCTGAAGGAATCGCTGGTATCTTGCAAATCTAATATTTTTTTAACCATGACTCGAACTGTTAACAGCTGGCTTTGCATTAGAACAGAATTCTAGTTTGGGTTCACATAAGAATCCATGAACTTTCGACAAAAGACTTGAGGGTCATCGATTTTTTTGTAGTCTCTTCCCAACAAATACGATTGATAGCAGTATCATCACCGTGAAAAGTGGCAGAATTATCCATGTTGGAAACTCTGGAACCGAAAGTTTTGTTCATTCTCCCTTCCTTATATCTGAAAATTATGGTGAATTTGGCCAAACTGGAGTTACAGTCCAATTAGTGACAACGTGGTAACTGCCGCGAATGGTGTCAAGATGATACTGCAACAGAATGTAGCCATTGTAAATATAAACCAGTAATGGTAGTTTTTTCTTCCCCTTTTCCTTAAACATTTTTTATTTAGCGTCACTCTAAGGGGATATTCCCGTAATTGACATGTTTCAATTTTAGAAACTCGCTTTAAAAGCATAAAATCCTTGGATTACCTGGGGAAACTGCATGAACTTATTCAAGAAAGTTGGTAGAGGTCTTATTGTCCTTGCAATGGCTCCATTGTTTGAGCTTGAGAAGAGAGAACAGGAAAAAAGACTTGAAAAGAGATTGAAGCGTAGCAAAAGAAGTGAGCAACGTCACTGTTCTTGCAATGGCTCCATAGTTTGACCTTGAGATGAAAGAGCAGGAATACGTTTTCACTATATGTTCCATCAGGTGTAACAACCTCTACAGCTAACGTTTGACTTGATTAAAAATTTAGCAGTTGCTGGACGTATAACAGGTAACACTATTGGCAGCATAACAGTAATTTGGGATACTAAGAATTCGTTTGTTATATTCTACGGCTCTGGGGTCTTATTCATTAGTAAAGAAATTAGCGTTGTCTAAGGTTGTTTCGCCATGTTCCCTATATACTCAGACCTCACACTGAACCGGCCTTAGTCAGTAAATGTTTCTGGGTTATCATTTTTTCTGGCTTAAGTCAGTCCATTCATGACCGCAATGCTTGCACTTGTAGGCTACTCTGTAAGTGTGAACATGTGTTTCTTTATCAAAATTGTCTTGCCATTCCCATTTCATAGGAGCGGGAACAAGATAGTCTTTCTGTACACGCGTGTCAGCCCCAAGCAGCTCCTTTTTGACCTCTTTTGCTTGAAACACCAAATGGCAAGACGGACACCTTCTAAACACTTACTTTCTCACCTACTTATTCTCTGTAACTTCAGACTATTCTTTTGTGCAGATTTAAGATTCATCTTTCAATTTTCTTACTAAAATGTCAATGTGCTTCTGAAAATTATTATTTGGTCAATTTAAATCAAAATCATAAAGAATAGCTTGTTAAATTGGGGATTGAATTGGAAGAATTCAAGCGTTATGCTAGTGTTTAAAAGAACAACTGCGCCTTTTAGCAACGGAGAAAAAGTCATGCCGTCGTTCCAAACTGTTCGCGGAATGCGTGATTTGCTCGGTGAAGAAGCACTCGCTTTTACAGGCATCATTGGCAAAGCTAGGGAAACAGCGTTGCTTTACGGTTACAAAGAGGTTATCACGCCTGTTGTAGAGTCGTTTGAGTTGTTAAGCGCCAAGTCAGGTGAGGAAATTCGCCAACGTATGTTCATCTTTAAGGATTTGGGTGAGCGTCAAGTGGCCCTGCGCCCAGAATTCACGGCTTCAATCGCCCGGCTAGCAACAACTGCGCTCAAAAACGAACCTAAGCCTCTTCGACTGTTTTCAGCGGGAAGCGTCTACCGTTATGATGAACCGCAGAAAGGCCGCTACCGAGAGTTCTACCAATCAAATTTTGAGCTGATGGGTTCCAGCCGACCTGAAGCCGACGCCGAAATCGTCCTGCTCACAGACAGCTTTATGAGGTCATTATGTTTGCGCGGCTACGCCTTCAAAATAGGGCACATAGGTGTCGTGCGGGGAATCCTTAGCCAGGAAAACGTCGATGAAAAAACCCAGAACGCTATTTTGCAACGGATGGACAAAAAAGAGTATAACGAAGCGTTCAAACTCGCTCCGACGGAACATTGCCGAAACATGCTTGAGGGACTCTTGCAACTGAAAAGCGATGACTGCTTTGAAACAGTTGAAAAAATCAAGGCTTACGTTGCCACTGATGAGATCCCGAAAGCTGCCGCAGACAACCTCGGCGACATTCTCAAACTTGTGGTTGATGGGGGATGCCCAATCCAAGTTGTTGAACCCGCTTTCGCGCGGGGACTTGAATATTACACAGGCATGATTTTTGAAATTTACATTCCTGAGTTGGATATTGCATTGGGCGGCGGCGGCAGGTACGACAGGCTTATTGAGTTATTCGGCGGTGAAGCAACGCCCGCAGTAGGCTGTGCTCACGGAATTGACCGCATAGCATTGGCCCTACAAGCCCAGAAAAACGTCTTAAGCACCGAGGGCAAAAAACGCGTTCTTGTGCTCGCAGTAAATGACCTGCTTAAAGGCGAAGCCCTAAAAATTGCGCAGGCACTCAGACTGTCAGGGGTTGGAGTAGAGTTCGAGGTTATGGGTCGCAAGATGGGCAAGGCACTTGAGGATGCCGACAAACGCAAGGTTGATTATGCCGTCATTGTTGGCGAACGCGAACTCAAAGAAGGCGCCGTGATGCTTCGCAACTTAGCGAAAAGAGAACAAACCATTGTTCCAATCAAAGAACTGGCGAAGAAATTTAGTTTCTAGCGTTTTTCAGAAAAAAAGGCCACTTATGAAGACGCAAACAGAAATGACAAGTTTTAAATCCGAGTTGCCTGCGCAGCAAAGAAACGCTAAAAAAACGGGGCAAAAACCATTTACCCCTCTGCAACGTAGGCAACTAGCAAGAAATTTTCGGCTGGACACCAACATGGCCAATCAAAAAGTCAGTTGCCCCTTGAGCAGTATCAGGGTTACACCATTAGCAGCTGAAAGCTTCGGGGTTCGGTCGATGTGTACGTTGGTGGAGACTCCTGATGTGGTGGTGCTTTTTGACGCTGGGGTTTCGCTTTGTCCTTGGCGCTGCGGTTTGCCGCCGCATCCCCTTGAGTTCCAAGCCATAGCCAAGATGCGCCGGAAAATAGCTGAAGCTGCAAGCATGGCTGAAGTAGTCACTATCAGCCATTACCACTTCGATCATCACACCCCATCGTTTGAGGATTGGCTGGTAAACTGGACCGAAGCAAACACGACAGCCAAGCGAATCTACCAAGGCAAAACCGTGCTTGCAAAAAACCCGCGAGAGCAAATCAACCCTAGTCAACGCCAGCGCGCTTGGATGTTCCAACAGACAGGCGGCAAACACGCTAAAACCACATTAGCGGCAGATGGAAAAACCTTCACCTACGGAAAAACACAGCTGCGTTTTTCTGAACCTGTTGCTCATGGCTCGCAAGATTCTGGGTTGGGCTGGGTCATCATGGCGGTTGTCGAGTTCGGGAATGAGCGATTTATGTTTGCGCCTGACGTGCAAGGACCTATGATGCAAATCACGCTTGAGACCATTTTGAAAGCTGAACCCACTGTGGCTATGATTGGTGGACCGCCTTTGTATTTGGAAGGCTCTCGGGTTGAAACGATGCAGTTGGAACTAGCTGTTAGGAACCTTGAGCAGATAGCATCTTCAGTGCCGGTAACGATTGTCGAGCACCACGCGTTGCGAGGAGAAGAGTGGCAGGGCAGATTGGGAAAGGTTTACGAAGCCGCTTCGGCAGCGGGGCACAGCGTTGTGACAGCAGCAGAGTACGCGGGTGAAGAAAACTTGTTTTTTGAGTCCAAACGCAAACAACTTTACAAAGAAGCTCCGCCCACGGAAAAGTTTTTGTCGTGGACGAAGACTTTGAGCAGCCAAAACATCGCTAAGCCCCCATTGTAGCCTGCCACATTGGATGGAAGGTAAATAAAGAGGTTGCGAAAAATAAATTCATTAATCAGGCAAATGATGAATCACCGTGTTGCCGTTTAGTTTAGAGGCTTTCACCGCTTCCTTCGCTCTCATCGTAGTTGCGGAGATGGGCGACAAAACCCAATTCGTAGCCATGTCCCTAGCAACAAAATACAGCCCTTACAAGGTACTGTTCGGAATCTTTTTGGCAACAATCGCAAACTTTGCAATCATGGTAGCCATCGGCCAAGTCATAACCTCTGTCGTGCCCATTGACATTATTTCCCTCGCTGCATCGCTCTCGTTCATAGCGTTCGGGCTGTGGACACTGAAACCTGAGAAACCCAAAGAAGAGAACCCCAAGCTCAGCCGCTTCGGAATCGTTGGAACAGTTGCAGCCGCTTTCTTCATCGCAGAGTTTGGAGACAAAACCCAACTCACCACTATCAGTTTGGCGGCCGAATACCAAAGCGCCCTCGCCGTCTTGATTGGGGCAGTATTGGGCATGCTAGTTGCAGACGGGGTTGGAATTGCAGCAGGAGTCATCTTAGGCAAACACATTCCAGAAAAAACACTCAAGTGGATTTCAGCAGCAATATTCATAGTGTTTGGGCTCGTCGGCGTCAACGAAGTTCTTACACGCCAAATCGGGCCGGCTAACACAACGCTCGTGCTGGTGTCCCTTATCGTTTTCTGCCTCATGGTAAGTTGGCTTTTGACGCATAAACACAAACCTGCCTAACCCAAGTATTCTACTTAAGAAACTTAATATGGCAAGCAAAACTAGTTGAATCTGGAGTTGCGGCAACTTTGGATAGCAATCATCTTGTTATGGCGGAATTCAGCATTGTCCCCATCGGTACAGGCGAAACAAGCGTTGGCCGTTTCGTCGCGACAGCTGTTTTGGCGTTTTCTCATGTAGAGGGACTGAGTTTTGAAGTTACCCCCATGGGCACGGTTCTCGCTGCAAACGATTTGGACACGATTTTTGAAGCTGTCCGAAGGGCACATGAGGCTGTAGTCGCGTTGGGTGCAAGAAGAGTTTCGTCAACCTTGAAGATAGATGACCGTCGAGACAAGCCAAGGAGTATGCACGACAAAGTTGACGCGGTTAAAAAATATATGAAAGAAGCCGAAGCAAATTCGCGTGGACACTGAAAAACTTGTAAAAATCTAAGCGTGCTTTCTGGGTTTCGTCATGACGGCGGCTTTTTTGAGTTCTATGGGCGTGAATACCCGAAAGAAAGTTCGGAAATCAGGATCCAATTGCTCAATCACCAAAGTTGAAACATAACGCACTCCACGCAAGCAACCAACGATCCCGGACACGTCAACTTCGCCAGCCTCCAACGCTTTCTTAGCCGCTTCCAAAGCCAAACCAGTGTGATAGACCGCATGCAACGGCTCTATCTCGCTGCTCGTCCATCGAGGAACAACCGCCGACTTACCCGCGGACAACTCAAAAAGCAGGGAAACAACCTCCTTGGAGATAAACGGCGCATTATAGGGCAAAACCAGCGAATAATCGCCCTGAGCCGCCTCAAAACCCGTTAGGGCTGCAGCTAAAGATCCTTGAGGCTCATCCGAGTTGATGATGAATTTTACATTAGAAGACGAAACCACTTTGGCGTACAAGTCTGACTGCTCCTTTGAAGCCGTAACCACAAGTACTTCGCCGACAACGCCCTTGACAGCGTCAACCATATGGTTCAACAACGGCTTATTGGCCACCTTCAACAGACCAATATCTTCATCGAACTTTCCTTTGGAAGCATCAGCCAAAATAATTGCAGATCTATCCAAACAGCAAACCTCTCCCCCCATGAATTGCAAACAAGTTAAAAAAACATGTGGAGTGAACTCAAGAAAAAATGAAAGAGGCAAGTCGTAGCGTCTGCTTTTGACTCTGACGGATGTAAAATGAAAATAATGGTTCGGAATCTCGTCCAAACGTTTTTGTGTATAATCAGGCAAGTGAAATTTACATAATTTTCATTTACAGTTTAATTTTGTCATTGAATAGATAGATTGTTTTTCAGTTAGAGTTTGCCATGCTGTTTTGTCAAAAAAAATGTTGCCTCAAAAGCTTCTGCGTAGGTTTTTTCACTCATGCTTGTCAGCAATTTTCTTAAGTTGATTCTGCATTAACTTCTGGTTTGCGTGGTAGCGTCATGCGTAGGCGCGAAGCAATTAAAGTTCTCAGGGAGATTTGCGAGTGCGTACCAGACGCTTTTGTAAGCAGCGTTTCGCTGTCGCCGAAGACGTTTTCCCGAAGAGATTTTGAGCTTAGGATAAACGCAGCTCTGACCGGAAGTAACCTTATGGATGTGGAGACCCTCGTGAGGAAAAACGGTTTGATGTTGAATGAAAACAGTGGATCACTGTTGATTTATGGGTCTAAAACAAAAAACCGTGACATGCAAATCGTTGCATAGAAATGTTTAGTAAACGCTGGTTTCAAAAAACGGCTGGGTGGGTACGCCCAAAGTGCAGCGGAATTGTTGGATAAATTTTGGGTTGCTAAAAAGTGGAAAAGTGGTTTATATTTGGTCTGTTTCTATTTTTTTCGCCATTTCCGCAAGAATCTTCGTGAAGGGGTGGTCAGGTTTATCCTCTGCGAAGATAAAGTTGCCTTCAGCTCGCAGAACCTCGCAGAAGCAGGGCACTAGTCCCAGAAGTGGCACTTGGTATGCATCTTTGATTTTGGCGCTCATCTCCGCTTTCTTTGCTGTGGCTGTGGCAGATCCATCCAACACTTTGTTCAGAACCAAACCCGTCTTCTTCTCAAATAGGTTGTAGAGTTCAACAAGCATGCGTTTGGTTCCATCTACGTCAGAACGGTCGCCTGTTGTTGCTACAATCACGTAATCAGCGGCGACAATCGCGTTTATCGAAGAGTACTGCAGGCCCGGAGAGGTGTCAAAGAATAGGTAATCGAATTTTTTATTGGCAAGCAATGTTTCCTTCAATGCAAGCAGCCGACCTAGGGCACGCATTTCCCATTTTCTGTCTTTTGACGACATATCGCGGATAGCTTCAGTCGCGGGATTGGCCAGGGAAGCGTAAAATTTGCCTTTCCCAGAAAGTCGCTTGCTTAAATCGAAAAGCACAGTGTCGATGTCTGCCGTGTTATTTAAGTAATCGTTAAACCAGTGCTCAATGCCTTGAGCGTTCAAAATTGCAAACAAGCTCGGCGCACGAAAATCTAAGTCGAAAACGCAGACCTTCTTGCCTAACTTTGCAAAAGTCGCTGCCAAATTCACGGAGAGCAGCGTTTTGCCTGTTCCGCCTTTATACGAATGAACTGCGATAATCTTACTCATCTGATTCAACTCCTTGCCTCAGGATCGACGAAAAAGTACGCCTTCCTTCCTTTACGTTCCTTCTTAAGATAACCCATTATTACGAGCTGGTTTAGATAAGCACTTTCAACCGCGCGGGCACGAGTTGTCGTTACAGAAATCTCTTCTGCAGTTGCGCGTCCACATCTGCATATTGTCATAGCGGTCTTACGAAGATGATCTGGCATCGAGAGAAGTGTCATAACGTCCAAAGATGCGTCAGGCAACATAGTGGTCCGGCTTTGATTGACATCACTGTTCTTTTGAATCTCAATAATGACCTCCATTTTTTCATTTATCTTCTCGAGGCTTTCTTCGATTTTCTCAAGAATTGCTATCGGCCCTTTGGTTGTTAATTGTTGTTCTTTCATGCCAGAACCTCTATGGTTTGTTTTGCACATCTACAGTTCGCTTATGTGTTTATTAAGTATTACGAAATAGTAGTATATATTTCAAACATGTAAATCGCAACGCAAAACGACAAACTAGGCCAAAACAACCTTCAAAAATATCAAACAATTTAATGAAAACTAAAATTTTTGGTTGACCCAAAATAAACTAAGTGGGAGTTTAGTAGGGGATTGGAGCCTGGTTTCGTGCTTCCTCTACTATAGGCAGAACTTGCTTGAGTTCCTTGAAGTATTTCAGTACTGTTATGCCCCGTTGTGTAACCGCGTAAACAAGTCGACGTTTACCCACGGTGCGTTCTTCCACGAGACCTTGCTTCAAGAGGAAGTCAAGGTATTCCTTGAGGACACTGCAGTTTACATTTGCTTTATACATTACGTGAGTCAGTTTTAGCGGTCCTCTGTGAGCCAG
>Ga0074045_10003031_pt1 | contig 15264 bp, 11 predicted proteins | sample BogForMeECP23OM2_FD_94442 | JGI IMG/M metagenome (GOLD analysis project Ga0074045, IMG submission 94442) | Bog forest soil microbial communities from Calvert Island, British Columbia, Canada - Bog Forest MetaG ECP23OM2 | ecosystem: Environmental > Terrestrial > Soil > Wetlands ...
AATTATGTAGAGGCGGCGCGGTTGCTGGGAGTGCATCCGAATTATCTGCATCGGCTGATCCGGAATTTGGAGTTGAAGGATGCTTTGAAGGATTCGCGGAAGAGGGCGTAGGAGCGGTCAGCAATTAGCAATTGGCAGTTAGCACTTGGTGGTTAGCCCTTGAGCGGGCTTGGCACTGTCGGCGGACAGCGGGTTCCTCGCTTCGCTCGGAATGACAGGCGTCATGGGCTCAGTGCTCGGAGCCAGTTGCTAATTGCTGTTGCTAATTGCCAACTGCTAATTGCTAAGTGCCAAGTGCTAAATGCTCACGGCACGTGCAGTCGGATCAGGCTTGCAGGATCGAGGTAGGTGCTTTGCCAGCGCACTGCTACGTGAAGATGGGGGCCAGTGGCGCGGCCGGTGCCACCGCTTAGGCCGATCACTTCGCCACGTTTGACTTGATCGCCTTCCTTTACTTTGAATTCCGACAGATGCAGGTAGAGGGTCAGCAGTCCCTGGCCGTGGTCGAGCACGACGAAGTTGCCTTCGAAGTAAAGTGGGCGGGCCAGGAGCACGGTGCCGTCGTTCATGGCTGCGACTGGAGTTCCGGTGGGGACGCGGAAATCGAGGCCCAGGTGGGGACTGGAGGTCTTGCCGTTGAAGATTCGCACGGAGCCGAAGACGTCGGAAATCGGAGCCTCGGCTGGGGCGGCGAATTGTCCGGACCACTCGCGCTCGGGCGTGATGCGGTTCAGGTAATCTTTCTTGACCTGAACTCCTTCTTCAATTTGTTTCTGTTGTTCGGGGCTGGGCTCGGTGAATTTGCTCTCGACATTTAACTTGACTTGGATTTTGGGATATTTGCCGCGGGTTACGGTGAAGCTGCGGGTGAAAGAGATTTTCTGGGCGGGCGCTTTTTCGGCGGGGGTCTCGCCGGTTAGTTCGAGGGCGTAGCTTCCGGGAGCGGTTTCGAGGCTTACGCCAGCCAGGGCAAACCAGGTTTTGGTCGATTGATTGAGACTGAACTCGACTTCATGTCCCAGCCAGGTTCCTGTTAGCGAAGTGAGTCGCTGCGGCGGAGGCTTGACTTGAAACAAGACGGGACCACCGTTGACAATCTTGGCGGGCTGAGCGCGCACGGTCCAGTTTGCTGCGGACGCAGGTGGAACCGAAATAAATAGCGTACAGATCAGAAGAGCGGAAAGCGGTGAGGGCAAAGCAATGAGCCGCTGGTTCACCCTGCCAGCCTAGCATTGCCGCGCAGGAGAGAGAATTGGAAGTAAGGCTCGTAACTTCTAGCAGCAGCCCATCTTCACGTCGCCGGCGGCGGTGAGCGGAGGGCCGAAGGCTTCCTGCGGCGCGGGCGCGCCGTTCATGGCGGCGATCCAGCGCCGGACTGCATCGGAAACTACCAAGACTACTCCCACGATAAAGATTCCCATCAGGACGGAATCGAGATAGCCGGTGAAGACTTGGCCGGGCTTCTCGGTTAGCGGCCAGAAGATATTTTTGATCGACTCTACTCCCGCCGTTAGCGTGGTGACGCCTACGAAACACATGGGAAGGGCGGTGATCCAGGCGTATTTCTTTTTTCCCATGTTGATTAGAAAAGTTGTAGTCACGGCTAGTGCGATGGTCGCGAGCAATTGATTTCCGGTTCCGAAGAGCGGCCAGAGCGTGGAGATGTTCCCCGTATAAATAAGGTATCCCCAGCCTAGAACTACGAAGAAGCTCGTAATCAGGTTTCCGGGAAGCCATGCACTGTTGCCGAAGGGCTTGTGAACTTTGCCCATAAGCTCCTGCAGAACGTAGCGGGCTACGCGCGTGCCTGTGTCTATCGTAGTGAGGATGAACAGGGCTTCGAACATGATGGCGTAGTGATACCAGTAGCCCATGAGGCGATCCATGCCCGGCAGGCCGCGGAAAATCTGTGCCATGCCTACGGCGAGTGAGACCGCGCCGCCGGTGCGGCCGGCGAGATGCTCTCCGACTTCGCGGGAGAACGTGTCGAGATTGACCGTGCTCAGGCCGAGATGGCTGAAGACTTGCGGCGTGGTGTTGATGGCGAAATAGTCTCCGGGGTAGAGCGAGCAAGCGGCGATCAAAGCGAGAACTCCGACCAGCGATTCGGCGATCATAGCGCCGTAGCCGATGAAGCGTGCGTCGGTTTCTTTGTCGAGCATCTTGGGCGTGGTGCCCGATGCCACGAGCGAGTGAAAACCGGAGATCGCGCCGCAGGCGATGGTGACGAAAAGAAAAGGGAAGAGCGTTCCTTTGATGATTGGTCCGCCGCCATGAACGTACTGCGTGAAGTTGGGAAATTTAATGTTGGGATGAACTACGAAGACGCCGACGATCAGGACGGCAATCGTGCCGAGCTTGACGTAGGTTGAGAGGTAGTCGCGCGGTTCGAGCACCAGCCAGACGGGAAGCACCGAGGCGATGAGACCGTAGATCGCCATGAGGATCGTGATCTGGTGAGGGGTAAAAGTTAGCGCCGATGCAGCCGAGGTTTGGGCGACCCAGTGACCGCCGATCACGCCGGCGACTAAGAGGACTACGCCGAAAATACTGGGGCCGGTTACGGTGATTTTTCCAGCGTGGCTTTTGAACATCCACCAGCCCATGATGACGGCGATGGGGATCGTCATGCCGATAGTGAAGACTCCCCACGGGCTGTTGGAGAGTGCGTTGACGACTACGATGCCGAGGCCGGCGAGCGTCACCAGAAGAATAAAGAGGACGGCGATCATCGCAACCAGACCGGCGAAGGGACTGATCTCGGTGCGGGCGACGTCGGCTAAGGAGCGGCCGCGGTGACGGACTGAGGCGACGAGGACGGTGAAATCCTGCACGCAGCCAGCGAGTACGGCGCCGATCAGCAGCCAGAGAAAGCCGGGGGCGAAGCCGAACTGCGCCGCCAAAGTTGGTCCTACCAGCGGTCCGGCGCCAGCGATGGCGGCGGAGTGATGGCCGAAGAGCACCCAGCGTGGCGACGCTACATAGTTATGGCCGTCGGGGTAAGTATGCGCGGGAGTGGTGCGGCGATCGTCGAGCGCCAGAGCTTTCGCCGCGATGAATGCGCTGTAGTAACGGTAGGCGAGAGCATAGACGCAGAGTGCAGCTAGGAGAACCGGAAAGGTGTTCATGGCTTGGTTCGATGCAGGCAGCGGCTGATGCTGCCAGCCTTCTCGAAGGCATCCTACACCTGCCTCGAAATCCAGCACAATGAGATCCGCTGGCGCTAGTGGAGCGGCTTAGCCGACACCCAAGCTACATTCGATGCCGTTGGAAGGATTCCCCACCGGGCCAGTAACCGAACTCAAACCCCTATGCTAAAATTTCGCGATGCGATTACGAATACGCATGATATTACCGCTCTTCGCGGCAAGCGTATTATCGGCCAATACGGTCATCATGCCGCATGAAATTGGCGTTTCCTGCCTCAAGCGCAAGGCCTTCACCGCCCTTGCCCGCACGACCCTTACGCGAGTGTTTGCAAGTGGAACTCAAAGAACGGTAACCACTGAAGACCGCATTGCCAGGGACGGGGAGGGGCGGGTTCTGCACGAGCAACATTTGCCTTGGACTGAAGATCCAGCGCACCCTGTTTATTACATCAACATCCTCGATCCAAAGAGTATGGAGAATATCCATATTGACCCTCAGGAACATTCGGTGGTCGAACGGCCCGTGGACAGCAGACACGCATGGGATTATGTTCCCTACGATGGAACTCAGTATCGACTCGCCGAGAGGCCTGGAGTTTCAATAAAGACCAAACTACTCGGGAGCCAGCAAATCGATGGCCTGAAGTGCTGGGGGCAGCGCACCACATACCTCTATTCTCCTGGTACTTACAAGGGAAACCAGCAGCCGGTCACACGCACGTGGGAAGTTTGGTATGCCAAGGAAATTGGATCGGATGTTCGGATTATTGTTCACGATGGCGACCCCACAGCTGGCGACCAGGAGACCGATTTGGTCGATATAAAGTATGGCGAACCTGATCCCGCGATCTTCGCTGCGCCCGTTGGGTATGCAACTCAAAGCCTCCGGCCCTAGAAATTTGCAGGCGTTCAAATCCGTGGTACCAAAACCGTGGATGCAAACCTAGGGTTCGCTCCAACTAAGAATCAAATCCAACCATCCTCCTCGGGGGAGACACGCGCTACAATGTCGGGCGCAGACCGCTGCCTACCGAAAGGATCGTGAATGCACCCGCAACCGGAGAAGCAGTCAGCGACTCAGGAACAACATCTGGTCCGCATTGGGCTGGGGCTGGCGAACTGGAGTGAACGCTGGTTTCCCGATCCGTTGGTTTTTGCCTTCATGGGAATCGTGGTGGTCTTTGGGGTTGGCCTTTTGCTTCATCAAAGTCCGGCCAAACTGGCCATTCAGGGCGGGAAAAATTTCTGGGCGCTGGTGCCGTTCACCATGCAGATGGTGATGATCATCATCGGCGGATATGTGGTCGCTTCGACGCCGATCGTGTATCGCGCCATCCACGCCTTAGCCGGAATTCCCAAGACGCCAAGGGGAGCGGTTGCGCTGGTGGCGTTGTTGTCGATGCTGACGTCGCTGATCCACTGGGGATTGAGTTTGATTATCAGCGGACTCTTTGTGCGGGAGCTGGCGCATCGCGTCAAGGGGATGGACTATCGCGCGGCTGGCGCTGCCGCGTATCTCGGGACGGGAGCGGTCTGGGCATTGGGGATCTCGTCCTCCGCTGCCATGCTGATGGCGACGAAGTCCGCGATGCCGCCGTCATTGTTTAGCATTAGCGGTCTGATCCCGCTTACGCAAACGATCTTCTTGTGGCAAAGCATCGCGACGACAGCCATCCTGGTCGTGCTGTCGACGCTGGTCGCCTACTGGTCCACGCCGTCGGCGGAGAACGCCCGAACGGCGGAGTCCTACGGCATCCAATATGAACCGATACAGTCGAGCCTTGAGGCTCGAAGTAAACCCGGCGAATGGCTGGAGTATAGTCCGCTGCTGACGGTTCTGGTTGTCCTGCTGCTGGGCTGGTATCTGGTCGATGTATTCCGCACCTCTCCGCAAGGCGCGCTGGCTGCGCTGGACCTTAATACTTACAACCTCATGTTCATCACGGTTGGGCTTTTGTTGCACTGGCGGCCGAAGCGCTTTACGCACGCCGTGACCGCGGGTATTCCAGCCACGGGCGGAGTGTTGATCCAGTTTCCTTTTTATGCCGTCATTTTTGGAATGATTGTGGGAACCGGAATCGCCGATGCGCTGGCGAAGTTGTTCGCCTCCATCAGCACTCACGATACTTATCCTTTATTAGTGGCGGTGTATTCGGCGGTGCTGGGAGTCTTCGTTCCCTCGGGTGGCAGTAAGTGGGTGATCGAGGCGCCGTATGTGCTGCAGGCCGCGAATCTACACCAGGTGCATCTGGGCTGGGTCGTGCAGATTTATAACGCGTCGGAGGCGCTGCCGAATCTGGTGAATCCCTTCTGGATGCTGCCCCTGCTGGGCATCCTGAAATTGAAGGCGCGGGATATCGTGGGGTACGGGGTACTGCAGTTGATAGTGCATGTGCCGGTTGTGTTCTTTCTGTGCTGGCTGTTTGCGCGATATATTCCGTACCTGCCGCCGATGAAATAACGCAGACGAGGCGGACGAGGCGTGGTCGAGAGTTATCTGACGTGACGTTGGCTTGAATCACCCGAAGTATGCCACAGGCGCGGGGTTTGGGTGCCTGGGAGATTTTGGTGGACCTGGTCGGGATCGAACCGACGACCTCTTCCATGCCATTTAGCCGGTATTAAGAAATCCAACAACTTACAGCGCCCAGAGGACCATCTTTTGGGTTTTTGTACCCGCAACACAGGTAAGTATCACAGGTAAGAAACGCAGGTAGGTTTGGGCTATTGCAGCCTGGCCTGCTCGGCCTTTGCTTCCTTCAGGATGGGGATATCGGGGTCGGCGTCTTTCCAGAGGGTGAGGAAATCCTTGTAGGCGGCGAGCGCACGAATGCGGGCGGCGTCGGCATCAGCGCCCGGCGAAGTTCTCGCCTGCAAGGCATTCGCTCGCGCCACACCCAAATGCGCCAAGGCTCCCGTCCAGCAGTTCCAGACGATGCCGCTGTGGTCGAGAATCTTTTGAAACTCGGCGGCGGCGGCATTGCCCTGTCCCGTTGCCAGATATGCCTCACCCCGAACATAGGTCGGATAGAGGCAGGAAATGTTGGCGACGAAGAAGATTTGCCCCAATTCGATAGGTGGTGCAACGACTTGCAAAGCCTTTGTGGCGTCATCCGGATTCTTCCGATTTAGAGCAACTCGCGCTCGAATCGATGGCAGCCAAAGTGACTGAATTTGGGTGTCCAGCGGAAAGCGTTTGTTGAGGTCTTCTGCCAACGATTCGGCTCGTGCCGCATTACCCGCCATGGCAAAGGCAAGCGCGGCTTCGACCTCGACGCCCTGACTTGTGGGAGCGAGCTTCAAAGCCTCCGCTGCTGCCTCCGTCGCTTCCGCGGTTTTGCCGAAGGCGGCTTCGCGCAGAGCAGCATTCTCCTGCCATGTCGCTCCGGTTTCCTTGCTGTCAGCGCGGATGGCGGAGTCTGCGGACCGCTTGGTCAGTTCCCGTGCCTTGCGAAGATGCCCCGTGTATGCCTGGGTGTCGGAGGCGAGCGAAAGTCCCCAGTTCTCATACTTCGGCTGGCTCGCAAACCACCCTTGCTGTTCCGCCATGGCCAGGGAATCCGCCTCGAGAAAAGCCAGAGCATAAAGACCATTGTGGAGTATTAAATCGTCAAGCTTGCGCGCCTGGGCTTGCCGGATGATCTGACGCGCTTCGTCGAATCGCTGCAAGGCGAGCAGGCTGTTGGCGAAGTTTTCGTGGATGCCGAGGTTATGCGGGGCGAGGGGGAGGTTTTTGCGATACGCGTCCGCAGCTTTTTCGTGCTGCCCCTGTTCGAGATACACGATGCCGACATTGATATGAGCGGCGAGGTCACGCGGGTAGCTGTCCATCCACTCCTGATAGGCCTGTGCCGCCTTATCCAGTTCGCCGGATACATTCTGATAGTAGTCGGCTGTGATTTGCAGCTTCTCCCGCTCGCTGGCATGTTCCCGCAACTCAAATGCTTTGGTCTGGTAATTCCTGGCTCGCTCTAGTTCGCCAAGCGTGAAGTAGCGGCCGCCTAATGCCCAGTAACCCATGGCAAAGTTTGGATCGAGCTGGATGGCACGCTGATTGTAAGGCAGGGCTGCGACAGTGCCTTGCTCGTTAGCTGCCTTTCGGCCGAGGCTGTACGCTTTCAGGGCTTCGAGTGAAGACGTGGTGGCCTCTGACATCGGAAGGTCAAACTTCTGCACGGTGGCCAGCGACTCGCCCAGTTGTCGCCGCAGCTTCGATGCCGCTTCGCCCACAGCGTCGAGCACTTTCTCTTTGGCCGCCGCCGTGACCTGCAGCTGTGCCAGCGGATCACCACTCTGGCAGTCCACCGCTTGCAGACCCAAGACGTATTCACTCCCGAGACTGGCAATCGATCCCGCAATGTAAGCCTTGCTGCCCGTCCGCTGGCAAAGCTCGCGGACTATGTCGGGTGTGAGCTTGGTGGTGGCTGGGCGCGTCATCAGCTTCAACGTCGCCGCCACTTTGCTGTCCGAAAGAACATTGAGAAACGGCGACTGATTCAAAGAAACGCTGAGAGCCGTCTTGAGTGTGTCGTCGAAAACCGGATCGCCCGTGCTGTTGGCAAAGTCTGCGAGGACAATGTTGTCCTTCTCTGTGAGCTTCGTTGGACGACGCAAGGAGAAATAGCTCGCTAGGATCGCTGCGACTATGGCTACCGACACGCCTGCGAACCAAGGTATTCGGCCGCTCCGAAAGACACTTGTCGCCTCCGGCACAGCTCGTGTGCGCGATTCCGTGTCTCGCTTCAGCCTTTGCAAGTCAGTACGGATGTCAGAAGCGTGCTGGTAGCGGAGGTTGCGATCCTTCTCCAGACACTTGTTGATGATGCGTTCTAATTCGTTTGGTACAACGGGATTCAGCCGCACCGCTGGCGTGGGCGTCCCATCCAGAATGGTTTTGAAGATGACACCAGAACTTTCCCCACGAAACGGCAATGCTCCGGTCACCATCTCGTAGAGCACTGCACCGAACGAGAACAGGTCTGTTCGTGAGTCGAGTTCCTTGGCACGAACTTGCTCCGGCGACATGTACGCGATGGTGCCAACAGCTTGACCGGGGCTGGTTAGGTGATCTTCCAGCGTTACGGCCGATGCAGCGGTCGGGTCATCCCCTCCGATGTCGCTGAGTGCGGGAACAATTTTCACCAACCCAAAGTCCAAAACTTTCGCATGTCCGCGCTTTGTAACGAAGATATTGGCAGGCTTGATGTCGCGATGCACGATGCCAGCGGAGTGCGCGGAATCAAGAGCATCGGCGATCTCGATTGCCAGCGACAGCACTGTGTCGATCTCCAAGGGCTTGGCGCTAATCCGATGTTTCAGCGTCATTCCTTCGAGATACTCCATCGAGATGAACGACTGCCCATCGTGCTTGCCGATTTCGTAGATCGTGCAAATGTTAGGATGGTTCAAGGCGGATGCAGCACGCGCCTCGCGGCGAAAACGTTCGAGAGCTTGTTGGTCTTGCGCCAAGTCTTCTGGGAGGAATTTCAATGCGACGAATCTCCCAAGCTCGGTGTCTTCCGCCTTGTAGACCACACCCATGCCTCCGCCGCCGATCTTGTGAAGGATGCGGTAATGAGAAGCCGTCTGCCCCACGGGTTGGGACGGTGCAACCATTTGGGGGAATGTTACGGGGAGACCCCGAGAGGGTCAACTGTGGTGTCTCTCCGGTAGGCACACGTCGAGAGACTTGGTGGACCCGGTTGGGATCGAACCTTCCTTTTGGGTTTTTGTACCAGCAACGCAGGTAAGCATCACAGGTAAGAACTTCGGGATCAAAATGGCGATGGAAGCTAAACCATTGAGAGACTTGGTGGACCTGGTCGGGATCGAACCGACGACCTCTTCCATGCCATGGAAGCGCGCTCCCAGCTGCGCCACAGGCCCACGATGGATGCCGAAAAAGCCGAAGAAGGCAGTTCCGGATCGAGGGAAGTGCTGCATCATTTTCGCCCACATTGGCGGGATAGTCAACGTGAGCGATTTCTTCTGTTTGTTTCCACAGGCATCTTCTGCCATAATTGTTTGTGCACCCCACCTGCACCATTTTTCAATCACAATTTAGAGCGAGGAAGAGATGCCAGCGAAGTACATCTTTGTGACGGGCGGAGTTGTGTCTTCATTGGGCAAGGGACTGGCGGCGGCTTCGATCGGCTGCCTGCTGGAGAGCCGCGGGCTGAAAGTGAACCTGATGAAGTTTGATCCTTATCTCAACGTCGATCCGGGGACGATGTCGCCGTTTCAGCATGGCGAGGTTTTCGTGACCGACGATGGCGCCGAGACCGATCTCGATCTCGGCCACTACGAACGCTTCACTCACGCCAAACTTTCTCGCGACAACAACTGGACGACGGGGCGGCTTTATGAGCAGATCATCGCGAAAGAGCGCCGCGGCGATTACCTAGGGAAGACGGTGCAGGTGATCCCGCACGTTACGAATGAAATCAAGGCCGCGATGAAAAAAGTCGCGCAGGACGTGGATATCGCAATCGTGGAGATTGGCGGCACGGTGGGCGACATCGAGTCTTTGCCGTTTATGGAGGCGATTCGCCAGATGCGCCAGGAGCTGGGGCGCGAGGACACGCTGTTTGTCCACGTGACGCTGGTGCCGTTTATCGCCGCCGCGCAAGAATTGAAAACCAAGCCGACGCAGCACTCGGTGAAGGAACTGCTCAGCATCGGAATTCAGCCGGATATTCTCTTGTGCAGAACGGACCGCTTTTTGGCGAAGGAACTTAAATCGAAGATTGCGCTCTTCTGCAACGTGCAGGAAGAAGCCGTGATCACAGCCAAAGATGTGGCTTCGGTGTATGAGGTGCCGCTGGTGTTTGCGAATGAAGGCGTCGATACGCTGGTGCTGAAGTATTTGCGAATGGAGGCGAGAGACCGCGATCTTTCCAAGTGGGAAGACATTGTGCATCGTGTCTACAACCCGAAGGACACGGTCACGATCGGGATCGTGGGCAAGTATGTGGAGTATGAAGATTCTTACAAGTCGCTGAAAGAAGCGTTGACTCACGGCGCGCTAGCGCACAATTTGAAGCTTCAATTGAACTGGATTGAGGCCGAGGGGTTAGAGAGCGGCGATGAGAGCAGCAATGCCGCACAGCTTGCGGATTACGACGGGATACTGGTCCCGGGAGGCTTTGGCAAGCGCGGCATCGAGGGGATGCTGATTGCGATCCGCTACGCGCGCGAAAACAAGGTTCCTTATTTTGGAATTTGTCTGGGAATGCAGACCGCTTGCGTGGAATTTGCCCGCAATGTGGTGGGGCTGGCGGAGGCGAATTCGAGCGAGTTCGATCCCGCGACGCCGCATCGCGTGATCTACAAGCTGCGCGAGTTGCGCGGCGTGGAAGAACTCGGAGGCACGATGCGTTTGGGGGCATGGACCTGCAAGATCGAGCCCAACACGCTGGCGCAAAAGATTTATGGCAAGCTTGAAATCAGCGAGCGCCATCGCCACCGCTACGAGTTCAATCGTGAATACGAAGAGCCGATGGTCGCGGCGGGATTGCGGATCTCGGGCTCGACCCCGGATGGAACTTACGTGGAGATGGTGGAATTACCGGATCATCCACATTTTATCGGATGCCAATTTCATCCTGAGTTCAAGTCAAAGCCGCTGGAGCCGCATCCGCTGTTCAGTTCGTTTATTGCGGCGGCGTATCAACATGGGACGCAGCGGCGGGCGGAGAAAGAGACAGCGGCGGTGGAGATGTTTCATCGTCCGGAAAGAGTCGCTCGCAGATAAATAAATAAGTCCATCTACCGCCGAGATCGCCGAGTGCGCTGAGAAAGGCAATAGCGATCTTGGGTTTCCTCTGGTCTTCCTCGGCGCTCTCTGCGTCCTCGGCGGTGAAAGGTTTCGCTTTTGATTTCTTCCTTCCAGGTCGGCGAAGTTCGCGTGGGGGCGGGCGATCTGTTTCTGATTGCCGGACCGTGCGTGATCGAGAGCGAAGAGCACGCCCTTCGCATGGCCGAGATCATCAAGGGCGTGACCCGAGCGCTGGGCGTTCCGGTTATCTTCAAAGCCAGTTACGACAAGGCGAACCGCACTTCAATACGCAGCTTTCGCGGCCCTGGGCTGAAGGAAGGTCTGCGCATTTTGAAAAAGATCAAGGATGAATTGCAACTGCCGGTGCTCACCGACGTTCATGAAGTGTCTGATGTCGCGAAAGTCGCTGAAGTGGTGGATGTGCTGCAGATACCTGCATTTTTATGCCGGCAGACTGATCTTGTGGTCGCGGCGGCGCTCGGCGGCCGGGCGGTCAACATTAAAAAGGGACAATTCGTTTCTCCGTGGGACATGCGGCATGCAGTTGAAAAATGCCGCGAGGCAGGGAACACGCAAGTATTTCTGACCGAGCGCGGGACAAGTTTTGGCTACAAGAATCTCGTGGTCGACATGCGCTCGCTAGCGATCATGAGAAAGTTCGCGCCGGTGGTGTTTGACGCGACGCACTCAGTGCAACTGCCTTCTGCGCAGGCCGACGAGCGTGGGCCTGCGGTGAGTGGCGGCCAGCCTGAGTTCATTCCCGTGCTGGCGCGGGCTGCGGTTGCAGCTGGAGTGGATGGAGTATTTCTTGAAGTGCACGATAACCCGAAGGAAGCAAAGTCCGACGGAGCCAATGCGCTTGAATCCACCAAGCTTCGTGAATTGTTGAAGGAATTGTTGGCGGTGAGGAAGGCGCTAGACCTGGCAAGGGCCACGCCGTAGCCTCCCGCGAAGCGGGAGGTCCCTATGGGTAAATATGCGGTCCAAAATGATAAACCGATTCATAAGATTGGCTACCATGCCGGCGCTCGCGACCTCGCTCTACGCGCAAACAGTTCAAGTAAGCGCGAACGGATGGTCTGCGAATTCGAAGCGTGCGGCGGAAGACGCGGTGGCTAGAAAGGTCGATGACATTCGTGCCTCAGCTAAGCGTCCGCCACTGCAACGTGTCGGCCCCTCGGTCATGGACGTGCAACTTGTCTGCACGGCCGCGCTCACTGGACGTAAGGTGGGCGACCCTATTTTTGGCGGCCTTGAAACGTATCACGCTAACGATCTTTCAGCCGAAACTGCGGCTCTGAAGCAGGTGACATTGGAGCTTCCTAAGAAGAAGTGGCCGAGATATTCTGTTGTGGTTGAACGAAATGCAAACAGCACTCCTGAAGGCCCAGCGTATTTGGTCGGGGTCGCGCGTCGGCCGGGTGCTCTAACGGAGTTCTTCGCCCCACTTATGTTTGACGTGCCATTCAAGGGCATGAATAAGTGGAAAAAGCAAATTGCTCCAGGGTGTAGAAACCGCAGGGACTGAAGGTTTTGGTTGAATCTCCTCTATGCGCCAAATTGCCAGCTGGGCCTTGAATGTGGCCACGATGCGCGGCGCGAGCTACGCCGATGCGCGCATTGTGATCCAGCGAAGCCGTGCGCTTTCCACCAAGAACGGCAAGGTGGGCAGCGCATCTGACGCCGAGTCTGAAGGCATGAGCGTGCGCGTGCTGGCCGACGGCGCGTGGGGATTCGCCGCATCCGAAGATATGTCGCGGGCCGGGGTGGAGGCGACGGCGGCGCGGGCGGTGGAGATTGCGCGAGCATCGGCGCAAGTGAAACAGGAAGACGTCCGGCTCGCTCCGGAAAAGCCTGTTACTGCCGAGTGGACTACGCCACATTTGATCGATCCCTTCTCAATTTCGGTGGAAGAGAATATTACGCTGTTGTTGAAGATCGACTCCGAGCTGCGCGCCGTGGCCGGCGTTACTCTGGCTGAGACGAATCTCAACTTCAATCGCGAGGAGCAGTGGTTCGTATCGTCAGAGGGTTCCGATATTCATCAGACCAAGTATTCGGCGGGTGCGGGTTACGCAGCGTACGCGTTTGCGGGTAATGAGATTCAGAAACGGTCATATCCGAATTCATATGGGGGGCAGTGGCAGAATAAAGGATATGAACTGATTGAAGAGTTGAAACTGGTCGAGAACGCGCGGCGGATTGCCGAAGAGGCCGTGGCTCTGCATAGCGCGGAGCAGTGTCCCGAGGGTGTGTTCGACATTATTCTTGAGAGTTCGCAGCTGGGGCTGCAGATTCACGAATCGATCGGGCATCCCATCGAGCTTGATCGCGTGCTGGGCATGGAGGCGAACTTCGCCGGCACTTCGTTTCTCACGCTCGACAAGCTTCGTACGCTTCGCTACGGCAGCGAGATGGTAAACGTGGTTGCCGACGCGCGCCAGGAGCATGGCCCGGGACTCGGCACCTTCGGCTTCGACGATGAGGGAGTTCCGGCGCAGTGCACGCCGATTATCACGAACGGATTGTTTACCGGTTATCTCAGTTCGCGCGAGACCGCGCACACCATCGGCGAGAGCCGCTCGGGCGGCACGTTGCGCGCGGAGGGCTGGAATCGGCTCCCGATGATTCGCATGACCAACATCAGCCTGCTGCCGGGTGAGAAGCCGCTCAGCCTGGAGCAACTGATTGCTTCCACGGATCATGGATTTCTGATGCAGACCAACCGCTCGTGGTCGATCGACGACAAGCGCTATAACTTTCAGTTCGGCTGCGAAATTGGCTGGGAGATCAAAGGCGGGAAGCGGTTGCGCATGGTGAAGAACCCGTCGTATTCAGGAATCACGACGGAGTTCTGGAACTCCCTCGATGCTATCTGCTCCCGCGATGAGTGGACGCTGTGGGGTACGCCGAATTGCGGCAAAGGGCAGCCGCAGCAAGTCATGGGCACGGGCCACGGGGCGGCACCTTCGAGGTTCCGCGGCGTCAAGGTGGGGAGCGCTTATCGGGGGGCGTGATATCTGTCACAGACTGATCTCGCTTCGCGTCGGTAGCATTTGGCACTTAGCACTTGGCATTTAGTCTTCGTGCGGAGGTGCGGAGATGAAGGACTTTCGAAGTCTACGGGTGTGGGAAAAGGCGCATGCGTTGACTCTAGAGCTTTATAAAATCACATCGACCTTTCCAAGGAACGAACTGTATGGCCTAACGAGTCAGATTCGCCGGGGCTGCGCGTCGATCGGGGCAAATATCGCCGAGGGATGTGGAAAGCGGGGCAACAACGAGTTCCAACGTTACTTGCAGATCGCATCCGGGTCGGCTAGCGAATTGGATTATCACCTACTGCTATCGCGGGATTTGGGTTTTCTTCACGAGGGCGACTATTGCGACCTGGTTAAGAGCTTAGTGGAAGTCCGAAAAATGCTTACCGCTTTGCTCCAAAAGGTCGAAGCTGAGCGCCTCATGGCTAAATGCTAAGTGCCGAATGCTAAATGCGGGTCCCGAATGCTTGCTAGAGACCAAGCCGCTGACATCTTCGACCGCATAAAGAAGCTTTCGTCTGCCGATGAAGTCGAAGTGCTTATCTCGGGCGGGCGTTTTGCGCTCACGCGCTTCGCCAACAATGTCATTCATCAGAATGTGGAAGATGAAAACCACGTCGTCTCGGTGCGCACGGTTTTTGGCGGCCGCACGGCTCGGGCTTTTACGAATAAGTTCGACGACGACAGCTTGCGCCGCGTGGTTGCATCTTCGGAGAGTTTGGCGAAGGTGCAGCATCCTGATTCTGATCTCTTGCCTATGCCGGATTCGCGGGAGGCCTGGGCGGGCGAGGCGCCCGCCGCCACACGAGTCCTACCCACACGTCACTTCGAGGAGACGGCTTCGATCACGCCGCAGCTTCGCGCTGATGGAGTAAAGAAGATCGTCGGCGTGGCCCAGAAACATCGGCTCACGACTGCCGGTATCTATTCCAGTTCCGAATCGGTGGAGGGTATTTTCAATTCGCGCGGCCTTACCGAATGGCATACCCAGACCTTGGCGGAAGTTTCGATCACCATGCTGGGCGGCGACTCCTCGGGATGGCAGAAGTCGAACTCACCCGACGTGAATGATCTTGATCCCCTCACCCTGGCCGAGACCGCGGCGCAAAAGGCGCTGGATTCGGCGAAGCCCGCGGAAATTCCGGCAGGGAAGTACACCGTGATTTTCGAACCTGCCGCCTTGCTCGACATTGTTGGCTTCATGTTCTTCGATTATTCCGGCATGGCGATCCTCGACCAGCGTTCGTTTCTCAGCGGACGTATTGGAACTCAACTGTTTGGAGAGAACGTCACGATC
>Ga0074045_10003033_pt1 | contig 15261 bp, 13 predicted proteins | sample BogForMeECP23OM2_FD_94442 | JGI IMG/M metagenome (GOLD analysis project Ga0074045, IMG submission 94442) | Bog forest soil microbial communities from Calvert Island, British Columbia, Canada - Bog Forest MetaG ECP23OM2 | ecosystem: Environmental > Terrestrial > Soil > Wetlands ...
CATGCCGGCGCAGCAACTGCGGCAGATTCTGCGAAAACGCCGAGCGCGGCAGCACCATGTCACAGCCCACTTCGTGCGCCTTCTGCTTCAAGTCGCCCTGCACGTGCGAGAGGAATCCGATGATCGACGTTCCCTTCTTCAGCTTGCTTTTCAGTTTCGGGATGAGCGTCAAAGGCTTGGCATTGGCATTGTTCAAGTCGAAGATGATCAGGGAAGGCGTTCCTTCGCCGTTGCTCTTCATCCGCTCGGTGAGTTCCTTCTCGTTCTTAACGAACTCTACCTTCACGTTCATCTTGCGGCCCGTTTCCTGAATCTTGCTCAGGAAGAACAGGTCTTCGACAAACGCGAAGACGCGCGAAGCCGCATCCTCTCGCGGAGCGGGTAGAGGCTCAGGATCGACCACCGGGTAGGACGCCGAAAAACCGGGCCGTCGCGGTCCTCGTCCCTGGTTGCCGTTGCCACTATCCATGCCAATATTGGCGCGGTAGCTGTGATCCATGGGAGCGGTAAAAATGCCCTGATGCTCCTGGCGGTCGCGGCCCATCGGGCCACCCGCTCCTCGTCTCGGCGGACGTCGTCCACGGCGTCGTTTGTGTTTCCCTCGTCCTGCGGAGGAATGTCCCGGTCCTGCATTCATAAGTTTTCTCTTGTTAATCTTCGGAGTTGATCCCCGAAGTTAATCCCCGGCCTGGATCACCGGCCTTGATTGTTTCGTCTTTCCTTTTTCCTTGCGGTCGGCACGTTAGTCGGCACTCTAAACGTGTGGCGCAATGCGCGGCCCACTGTTGCGTGGCGCACTGCAAACCGGCTACCGGCAGACCAAACCCCACATCGGCTGGATGCTATTCGAGAACGATGCTCAAACTATCGATGTCCAAACTGTCGTTGTTCAAACAGGCGCCTGGAGTTTTACTTGGCGCGAACGGCCAGCCTGGAAGCATGGCCATTGGGAACACCTTGATGTTACTCATGAAACCGCCGGCAGCGCAAGGGGGGTGTGCCCTAAGTTTTCCACATCCGGGACATTACCTTGGAATCCCGAGCGCCTGTTTCCGGCTTGCACCGGACCAGAAGCATGTACTGTTGTCGGGTTCGACCGCAAACGCCGGTTGGTAAATCCTTTACTTTCCGGAAGGCGACAGCCGCGCAGTTTTGCCTGAAGTTCCGCCACGGCTACGCCGATATAAGAGGTGTGAAACCCACTCCGGCCACAGAGAAAACCTCTGCATCGAACTCGCTGGCGCTGCCGGGACAGCGCTTCGTTGCCCGCCAGCCAATTCTCGACCGCTCGCAGAATGTGTTCGGGTACGAACTTCTTTTCCGCAACGGTGTCGAAGACTACTTCAATGCCGATCCCGAGCTTGCCGCCCGCTCCACACTGGATAGCTCCCTGCTTTACGGCATCAACACGCTTTGCGATAAGCGCCGCGCCTTCGTGAATTGCACCTGTGAGGTCCTGTTCAAAGATCTGATTACGTTGGTGCCCCCCAACCAGACTGTAGCCGAGATTCTGGAGACGGTCGAACCCGAAGACCGCGTCATCGCAGCCTGCAAGCGGCTGAAAGCGGCCGGCTATCTCATCGCCCTCGATGACTTCGCACCCAACGATCCGCGCGTACCGCTTTGCGAGTTTGCCGACATCATCAAAGTCGACATCCGGGCAACCAGGCCGGAGGAACGGGCTGGCATGATGCGCCGGTTTGGGTCCCCGACGTGCAAGATGCTGGCGGAAAAACTCGAAACGCCCCACGAATTTTATCAGGCCCGCGACATGGGATTCTCCTATTTTCAGGGATATTTTTTCTGCCGGCCCGAAGTCGTCATCGGACGCGAAGTTCCCGCCAGCCGCTTGCACTACATACGGCTGCTCGAAATGGTCTCCCGGAGGGAAATGGACATGCGAGAACTCGAGGGGATACTCAAGCAGGAAGTCTCGATTTGTTACCGCTTGCTCCGCTATCTGAATTCCCCGCTCTTTGGATTTTCCCTCGAAATCAAGTCGATCCGCCATGCCATGGCCGTTCTGGGAGAACGGGAACTGCGGCGTTGGATCCGGCTCGTCGTCACCGTGGGCGCGGCCGAGCAGAGGTGCAACGAACTGGTGTTGATGGGATTGACCCGCGCCCGCTTTTGCGAACTGCTCTCCAACCGGCTGCAATCGAGCACGGATTTGTTCCTGATGGGGCTGCTCTCCATCATGGATGCCATCCTTGAGGTCCGCATGGACGTGCTCCTCGAACAACTACCCGTGGAGCACGAAACCAAGACGGCGCTGCTCGGCCAGAACAGTAGCCTCCGGCCCCTGTACCAACTTATGCTGGCCCAGGAATCGGGTGAGTGGTCCCAATCGAGCGCACTCGCCAAACAATTGAAACTGCCCGATGAAGAAGTCGCCGCAACCTGGTGGCAGGGCCTGCAGTGGGCACAAGACGCAACCACCGGCGTCTGAGATGCCTTCGTAGGGAGCTATCAGTTATCAGCCGTCATCCATTTCAATGTATTCAATGTAGCTGGCCCCTTAATTCCGTGTCTCACCTTTGCGGTGCACTCCAGACTGGCGGAGAGGGAGGGATTCGAACCCCCGGTACAGTTTCCCGTACTCCAGTTTTCAAGACTGGCGCCTTCAACCACTCGGCCACCTCTCCAGCTACTACAGTTTTACTACAGTCGCCAATTTTCTCAGGGGTGTTATCATACATTCCCCTTCGTTTTCAATCGGTTACACCCCGCTGAGTTTTCGGTACAAGGGTTTTCAAGACCGGAGCCATCAACCACTCGGCCACCTCTCCGGAACTACTACAGTTTTACTACAGTCCCCAATTGTCACGCCTGAGAATCGCCAGTACTCCTCAGTTCCCCAGTATTTACGCACCTACGTCTTGTACATTCCGCGAGCATGCGTCTTCGGGCTCGCAGTTTTATAGTCTTCGGATTTGCCCCGCCCAATGCTTAGCGTCTGCCATTGTGCAGAGCGAAGGTGTTTGGCGAGGAAGACGATTTGTGCAATGTGTTGCGCGTAGTGGGCGAGCGCGCGATTGAGCGCCTGCATGACCGTGTGCGGCTCCTGGCGGATGGTCACGGTGCGTTGCACATCTTCGGGCTTCAGCGAATCAAGCGTGGAAAACACGTGAGTCCACGCCTGCTCCCACCAGCGCATCACTTCTTCGCGCGTTGTTTTCTCCGAAATTTCAAATTCCTGGTCGCGAAACCGATCCGGCTTCTCGCCATCGCTCGTGAGGAAGTCGGTGAAGCGTGAGCGCGCGTTGCCGGCGATGTGTTTGACCAGAAGCGCGACGGAATTCGATTCCGGATCGAGCGTGACGAAGAAATCCATGTCTTCAAGCTGAGCCATGGCAGCTTCGCCCATGCGCTTGTGGCCGCGGAACTGGCGCTTGATTTCTTCGAGGTAATGGGATGCGAGGTCAGTCATAAAGTCTCCAGCGGGAGATTGGTAGAGGACGCTCACAATTTACACCTGTGCGGCATCGCAAGCGACGCGGAACCCATAGTCCGCGTACTTGAACTCGGGCGGGATGCTGGAGCGCGCCGCGCAACGCGACATCTTGACGTGGTGACGCCAGGAGCCGCCGCGGGAAGTGCGCCGCTCGCCGATTTCTGGGCCACGCGGATTGCGCTCGGGCGACGCCGCATAGTAGGCGGGCGCGTACCAGTCGCTGCACCACTCGTGCACGTTGTCGCACATGTTGTAGAGGCCGTATGCGTTCGGTTCGGCGCGCCCGACGGGCTCGGGGCCCGACTGCCAATGACCGGCGCAGCGCTCGGCGTAGCCGGGCAGCGACGGCGGAGCCGCATCGCCCCACGGAAACAGTGCGCTCTCGCGGCCTCCGCGAGCCGCACGCTCCCACTCGGCCTCAGTAGGCAAGCGGAACTTTCCGCCGGTCGTTACTCCGCCGCTCCTTGCGCGGAGCCACTCGCAGTAGCGGATTGCCTCGTACCACGACACTCCCACAACGGGCTGCTCGGAATGGTTGAACGCGGGATCGCTCCAGAACGGCGGCGTCAGGGATAGCGACAGCGACGCCGTGTCGCGCAGGAAGCGCCCATACTGAGCGTTGGTGACTTGGCGGGCGGCGAGCAGAAATTCGTCAATCCAGACGCGATGCACCGGCTTTTCGTTGTCCTGTCCGGTGTCGCAGCCCATCAGGAACCATCCTGCGGGAATACGAACGAGCGCGGGAACGTATTCCTCGGCTCGGGACGGAGAGAGTGACGGAGAGACCAGTTGCGTCGGTTGCGTAGTGTCCGTCGGGTCCATGGTGTCAAAGCGCCCGCAATGCGCGGACGACGTCTTCGATTTTATTCTCCTGAAACAGGCGGATGCCTGCGACGCCGGCCGCTCCAGCTTCCAGGCACCATGCGGCGTTTTCCATCGTGACGCCGCCAAGAGCGAGGACGGGAATCTTCGCCCGGCATGCTTCATGCAAGGCGGCGAGGCCTGTCGGTCGCCTTCCGGGAGCATTGTTTTTTTCGAAGACGGGAGCAAAGACGACAAAGTCAGCGCCCTCGGAGTCGGCGCGAATCACGTCCGCGTTCGAGTGGCAGGAGGTGGCCACAAGGAAGTGGTCAGTGGCTAGTGGCCGCTGGACAGGAATCTGATCAGAAACCCGCACAACCGCGCGCGCTTCCCGAGGTGACAGATCGTCCGCGCGCAGATGAACACCATCGGCTCCCGCAGCCAGCGCAACGTCCGTGCGGGAGTTAATTAGCAGCCGGGTCAACGATGAATTCTCACGCACGATCGCGACCGCTTCCCGTGCCAGCATTTCCAGTTCTCGCGTGCTCAAGTCTTTTTCGCGGAGTTGTATGTAGTCGACACAGGCGCGCGCGGCTTCGGCGACTTTGGCGAGCAGGTCGCGGCGGCGTGCGCATTCGTCGCCACGAAACTGGCTTCGGTCGGTGATGTAGTAGAGCAGACAGCGGTCCGCCATCACCTCTCAGCGTACTACGAGAGGTCGCCGACTTCTCGTCGGCATTAGCGGGTGGCACGGGAAGCGCCGTGGGTCCAGTTTTCGCCAGCGCGGAGTTAAGTGGAGCGCTCAAGGGTGTCACCATAGTGGGCGCGCTTCAGGGTCAAGACAATGATGAGGACGACCAGGGCGAGGACGGCAAGGATGTAGATGCTGCCTTCCGGGCCGGTGGCTCCGCCGCTAAGGACGGGCTTGCCGACGGGATGGGTGGCGAGAAAACGGTGCTGAATTAGCATCCCGCTGTCGGCGACTCCGTAGAGGAACGATTGCGCCCAGTCCCACGCGGCGTGGAAACCGATGGCCCACCAGAGAGATCCGGTGCGCCAGAGACTGAGGCAGAAAACCATGGCGACCAGGCCGGCGGAGAGCACTCCGATCGGAGATTCGCCTGGATTCTTGCCGTGGCTGAGGCCGAAGAGGAAGGACAAGATGACCGCGGAACTCCAGAAGCCGACCGCTTCGCCGTGGCGCGTCATACTCGCGTGCGTCTTGAAGGCCCAACGGTAGAGGCCGGCAAGGCCGCGCGTGAGCGTGTACTGGATGTAACCGCGCGTGAGGTACTCCTCAAACAGACCGACCAGAAGGAAGCCGAACAGCCAGATCGCTCCGTAACGGAAAATATCGCCGCCAAAGAGCAGGCGGCTGTCGATGACGAGTAAGCCTGTCTTCCAGAGGGTCAGGACGAGCAGGGAAAGGCAGACGACTCCCCATATGAGTCCGGCGAAAAAGCGCGCAACCTTACGGCTGCCGCCAAGGCCATAGACCGAGTTGGGACGGCGCTCGATCTTCGACATGATCCAGGTAGCAAGCAGGACCGCGAGGAAGGGGATGGCTTCGTTGAGGAGCATCAACTTGATGGGCACGTTCGAGGCGATCTCCTCGATGTTTGGAGCATGGTTTGGAGCATGCGGGTGGATCCTGCGGGAGATCCACTGTGCAGCGAAGAGAACAACTGCGAGGATAGCGATGAAGACGAGCAGGCTCCAGCCAGCGCGGAGTCCGTCCCTCCCGATGAAAATCTTCTCGAAAACCGGCGGCGGAGCGGGTGCGATCGGTTCGGCGGGGATCGGTGTTGTGCCGGGATTCAGCGTTTCGTCTTGATTCAATGGGCCTCCTCGTGCTTTTGTCTCCTGAAACACCAACGCGTAGAAGTGTATACGGAGACCGGGTGCTGGGAGTTTCAACGGTAGAGACGGGGCGGGAGAAACGTCGCGGCAGAACAGGCGGGAGATGCGGCAAGTCGCTCTGCGGCGCCGAAGATCGAGGACGGACTTCGAGCTAGGCCTACGGTCGCGTCTTGGCGATTTCGGGCACGGCCGCTTCGCCGCTGCGCTTCGCTTGCTGCGGGGCGAGATGGTACTTGGTCAGTCCTTCTTTCAGGAACTCGAAACTTTCTTCCGGCGAATCGGACATCTTGAACAGTTCGAGGTCCCCCGCCGAGATCATGCCGGCGTCGACCATGGCTTCGAAATTGACGATCTTCTTCCAGTAAGCGCTGCCATAGATGACGACGACAATTTTCTTGGCCAGTTTCTCCGTCTGGGCCAGCGTGAGGATTTCAAAAAGCTCGTCGAGCGTCCCGAAGCCCCCGGGAAAGATCACCAACCCTTTTGCCAGGTACGCGAACCAGAACTTGCGCATGAAAAAGTAATGGAACTCGAAGTTGAGCGAACGCGAGATGTAGGGGTTCGGATTCTGCTCGAAGGGCAGGTTGATGTTGAGGCCGATGGTTTTTCCTCCCGCTTCGTGGGCGCCGAGATTCGCCGCTTCCATGATGCCCGGGCCGCCGCCGGTGGTAACGACAAAGCGGTGGCGTTTGGCCGGGATCTGGGTGGACCATTCCGTCAGCAGGCGGGCCAGTCGGCGCGCGTCCTCGTAGTAGCGAGCCATGTCAACCGCGGCCTCGGCGCGCTTCATATCCTTGGCTTGCTCTACGGCGGAGAGCTGAGCGCCGTTGCTCCGGACTTCGGTAAGACGGCTGCTGGCGTTGTCGTGGCTGTTGATGCGGGCGGAGCCGAAGAAGACGACCGTGTCCTGGATCTGCTCGCGGCGGAAGCGTGAGAGCGGCTCGCTGTACTCGGACAGCAGGCGCAGAATTCTGCCGTCGGGACTGTTGAGAAATGGTTCGTTCTGATACGCGAGCGGAGCGGGCTTGAGTCTGTGATCGGTCATAAGTTGAACCATTGAGACATTGATCCATACTGAAATTTGTAATTTGTGATCTGTAATTGGTAATTTGAAAACGTCCGGTCCGCATGAGCGTCTTGGTCTTGAATTACCAATTACAAATCACAAATTACAAATTTGCCCGCAGTTCTTCATTCCTCTTCCTGATATTGAATCGCCTCCCAAAATCCGATCCACACATTGAGCACGCCCAAGCCGGTCGCCACCCCGCGCACGAAGCCGCTGGCTACTACGGTGCGCAGCGTGGGATACGGGAAGAGCAGAGGGTTGTCGGACCACTCGGGACGCCAGGGCAGAATCATCAGCATCACCCCAAGCGTCGCGCACAGGAATACGAACAGAAGCACTCCGATGCGGCGGAGCCACAGACGCGCGACCGAAGGCGAGGGCCTGGAAACGTTAACGGGAGCCATTGGAACTGATGTTTCGGCCGGGGATTTGAGTTCCCCGACACTGGTGGGTTCGCTGGCAAAAGGTAGCTTGGGATCGGAAATCATTGCACGCGTCGTTGTGGATAAGGCCCTGGGGCGGGCACGGGATCAAGTCGGATCCCCAGCGCAAGTTTCGAACCCACCTGGTGCATTCTACGACTTCAGAGCCTGAATGCGCTCGGCCACGTCGCGATAATCGATATTCGCACCGTAAACGTCGGTGAAATGTCGCAGTGCCGCAGGCTTGTCCATGGCAGTTTCGCAGGCCGATCCCAGCTCATAGTTGATGGCAAGGCGCGCTTCACCATCGAGTCCGGGGATGTTAAGCGCCTTTTCATACCAGTGGATGGCCGCTTCCGGAACTCCTTTGTCGATGAAGCATTGGGCCAGCCAGGTGTAGGTCTGTATGGGCTGTGAAAATGCCTGGCCGCGATCGATCCAGGAACAGACTTTCTGCAATTCCGCGATGGCTTCGTCGAGCAGGCCCATTTCGCGGAAGGCAACACCCAGGTTGTAATGCGTTTCCGGATCGTCATCGCCGGCCGCATACTCTTCCTCGAGTTCATGCTTCAATTCGCCGAACATCTCCGAAAGATCGATGCTATCGGAGGGATGCATGGCCTGGGCTCCGGCTCCCAAGGGGCGCACGGGAGTGGGGCTATAGCTCAGGGCAGGGGCGGCGGCGGTTGCGGCGCTTCCCGCCGATGCTGCTGTCGAAGGCATGGCCGCCGGGCCAGCTGGAATTTCAATATGTGCCGCAGCCTCGTGTGCCACGGGCTCCGTTTCCGGCTCGGGCGTTCTGGCTGCCGCCGACGCCGGCCAGCCCGGCAACGGCTGGGTTACCGGTGAATGGGTTGCTGGAATCTGATCGGCGAGCGCCGGCGCTTGCGGGAAAGAATCGCCGAGCGAAGCTTCCAGATCCGCGACCAGCGCCTGTAATTCACTGGCCTCCGCAGGCACGGCTTCTGCCTGAGCGGGTTCGGCGTATGCCGGTTCAGGCGCGGGTTCCGCCGCAGCCTCGTTGTGGATCTCGTCGTGGCAACCGGCCGCCAGATTCGGCGAGGCCTCGATCTCGGACTCGGGCTGGGTCTCCGTTTCAAGTTCGAATCCCGCTGGCTCGTCGGCGTTGATCTCGGTGATTTCCGGCTCGGGCTCGGCCGGCGGCTGGCCGGCGGATTCGACGGCAGCGCGCAACGGATCGAGAATGCGGGCATCGCTGGTCAGGGTTTCGAGCTTCTCGATCCCGGCTCGTGCCTGATCCGTCATGAAGTGCTCGAGATAGAAACGGACTTCTTCAACCGTCTCGGTGATCTCGGGATTGCTGGAAGCATCGGCTTCGGCTTCGATCGTGGCCGGCAGTGCTGCACCCGGACCCTGCTCGTCGACGGAAAGAGAATGCTCCCACTCGGAGGCGAGGTCGGGGGCGAGTTCGGAGGAAAGTTCGGAGGTAGGCTCGTGCCCGTCCGAGGGCGCGTACACCGCCGATTCCTGAATGGCGAATTCCGGATGCGCGGCCGCGGCAATTTCGTGATCGGGAGCCGCGGGCGCGGCCATCGGCCAGGGCGCGGGCGAAGCCGCAGCGGCGGCGCGGGCCGAGGGCGGCGCGGCGGCCGATGAAACTATGGCGCTCGAGCCGCTCGCTGACGGAGCGGCAGCCGATGACGCGGAAGTGGATAGAGCGGCGTCCGCGCTTTGCTCGTAGCGCGCAGCCAATTCTCCATAGCGCACCGCTTCATCAGGGCAGCCGGCATCGTGGTACACGCTTTCCAGTGTGCGGCAGCACACGGCGGCTTCGGTAAAGCGCTGGAATCGCGTATGGAGCGCGGCCAGGCGCTGGTTCAGGCGCACGTCGCTCGGTGCCTGAGGCAGAACCCCCAGCAGAGGCACGATCGCCTTGTCCGGCAGATTGTAGGAAAGGAACAGGTCCGCATCGGTGACCGCGGAGCGCACTGCGATCGCGATGTGGTCGGGATAAGACTGATCGATGACCGGTGCGGTTGCTTCCAGCTCCTCCACGATGACCGCCCCTTCTTCGGCGGTGATCCCGATGGCGGGCAATGTTCCTGTCATGCGCCCCACCACCTGCTGATAGTCCTGCATGTGCATCGGGTTCTGGGGCTCGGTTGTGGCCAGCATCTGGTACAGATCGCGAGCGCGCGCCAGGTTTCCGTCCTTGACGGAGGCGTGCGCCAGAAGCTCGGTGACTTCGTTGATGTGCGTGCTCTCGCCGGCTTTGTTCAGCAGTTGCATCAGCGCGTCCAGTGCGCCCGAATCGTCGCGCACATGGGTGATCATGGCATGCAGGCTGCCCAGCAGCTTGGTCGAGTCGGTCGCCAGCAGGCGATCGGAGTGCCGGGTGTAAACGTCGAGTGCCTGACGATATTGACCGAGGCGGCCGCAACCCTCCGCCAGCAAAAAAATCCCCTCGGCGTCGTTGTGCACTGTCAGCAGCTTCTCGGCGATCGGGGCAGCCTCGCTCAAGGTTCCGATTTGCAGGTACGCCTTCAGCAGGTCGCGCAAGCCTTCGGGATGAGAATCGAGGTCGGGAGCCTCCTCCAGGTACTCGATGGCGTTCTTGGGATCGTCGCTCTCGAGGGCGGCCTTGCCCCGCAGCAGCAGAACGTAACTGTTGCCCGGGTCGAGCACCAGCATCCGCTTCAGAATGTCTTCGGCGGCGGCCAGTGAACCGCGCGAGCGCAACGATTCCGCCACCGCGCTGAAAATCTCCCACGCTTCTTTCTTTTTTCCCAGCCGGACATAGACCTCGGCCAGCTTGACCCGCATGGGGACATTTTCCGCGTCCATCTCCAGGATCTTCTGGAAAAGCCGCACCGCTTGTTCCAGGTCGCCAACCTTCATGAAGTCTTCGGCGACTTGCAGGTATTGGGCGCGGGCGTCGTTGAACAGCCCCTGCTGGGTGTACAGTTCCGCCAGTTTCAAAGATCCATCCACGCTCGGCTGCAGCTTGGTGATCTTCTTGTACATGGCGATGCCCTTGACCGTGAAGCCCTGCGCCGCATAGGCATCGCCCACCATCTTGAAGCACTCGATGGCTTTGGCGTTGTCGCCCAGACGCGAGTAGAGATCGCCGATGGTGTTGTTGACGGTAAGATCCTTGACATCGTGCTTCAGGACCTTTTCATACTCAGCAATGGCGCTCTGCAGCTTGCCCTGCTGGACAAACTTTTCCGCGGCGCTGAGAACCTTCTGTTTGTTGAAACCAAAACCAAACGCCATAGGGTGCGGACTCCAGCCTTTTTCCCGTCGAACGCCGCGCTTTCCGCTAGCGTTGCCCAACGGGTCCTAACCTCGCCGGGAGATTCCCAGGCGAAACCCCGCAAACCGCGCAACACGGGATCGCGGAATAAGCTGATTGTAAGGCCGCGCACCCTCAGTTCGATGGTTACCGACGATTACCGGGGTTACCGAAAGGGAGTGTACGTCCGGTTCCGGAAAACCCTCCCTTCCCGCTGCCAAAATGGAAGCATAGATTCGGCAACCGGATCGCATTGACTAGCTTCGCGTGGACTTTCGCTCTATGGACTTGCCCTCTTCCCAGCGTTCCCGCACTCCCGCAAGAAACCCCTTCTTGTCCGCTCGCATGAGTTGGACGAGCGCTTGATTACCCGTATCTTCGTGCGCGGCCGCCCAGAGGACCATTTCCGTGAGAACCGGCGCCAGGTCAATCCCTTTCGCTGTCAGCTGGTAAATCAGCTTCCGTCCGTCCCGCGGGTCTGGTGCCGCGGTGACGATTCCATTCGCAGTCAGCCAGCGCAGGCGATCGGCCAGGATGTTCGTCGCGATCCCCTCGTAACACTCCATAAATTGCTTGTACGTCCGGAACCCTCCGAGCATCATGTCGCGGATGATCAACAGCGACCAGCGATCGCCCAACATCTCCACCGAAGCGTTCAGCGGACACTCCGACCGGCGCTTGGCATCGCGCTTCTGGGCCATGTTTTGATTCTACATTTTTCACTTGCATTTCACAAGTAATATCTCTTATGATCTCTGGCCGTGGGGATATTCTTTATCCTATGTAGCCCAGGTGGCGTGCTGCCGAAAATCTGAATCATGACCGCCCACCGAGGCCGCTGACAATGCAGAGAAGACAATGCAGAGAAAAAGATGACGTCGAACTTCAAACTGGTCGGTTCACAAAAAACAATAGAAAGAAGAGGAGACAACTATGGACGCGAAACCCACGCACGAACAAGCGCAACTCCACCTGCAGATCTATGACATGCGCCGCGAGGCGCGGCTGCGCCAAGCCCGCGATTGGTTCTTCAAGAACTACTTCGTGGACAATCTCGACGACTGGATGCGAATCGCGGCGCCCGGAACGGAAAATGGCGCGTTCGCGATGATGGTGCTCAGCTATTGGGATCAAGCCTGCGCCATGCTCAACTACGGTCTGCTCCACGAAGATCTATTCTTTGAGACCAGTGGCGAATTTTTCGGGATCTGGGAACGCGTCAAGCCCATCGTTCCGCAGGCTCGGGAGCGGTTTGTGAATAAACAGTTCCTCGGGCACTTGGAAAAAGCTGCGCAGCGCTACGAAGCCTGGATCGAAAGCCGCTCTCCAGGTAATATCGCCGCCATGCGCCAGTTTATGACCCAGATGCGCGGTCAACTTGCAAAAGCCGCTTAAAGCCTGGCACGGACGCGCGAGTAAACGACGCGAGAACAAACATTAAACAACGAGCGAGCCTGCGACCCCGGGTGTACAACCGTGCACCCGCGGCGCAGGCTCACATTTAAGCAGAGGAAACCACATGCAAAAAATCACTCCCTTCTTGTGGTTCGACGGCAAAGCCGAAGAGGCAGCAAACTTTTATACGTCCATTTTCAAGAACTCGAAAATCCTGAACACTGCCCGTTACGGAGGCGCGGGGCCAGGGCCGAAGGGGACCGTGATGACCGTGACCTTCCAACTCGAAGGGCAAAAGTTCATGGCGTTGAATGGTGGTCCACACTACACCTTCACTCCAGCCATATCGTTCTTTGTAAACTGCGAGACGCAGGCGGAAGTAGATGAGTTGTGGGAGAGGCTCTCCGCGGGAGGGTCAGACATGCAATGCGCCTGGCTGAAAGACAAATTTGGCGTATCGTGGCAGATCGTCCCCAGGGCTCTGCTCGAACTGATGCAGGACAAAGACCCCGTGAAATCGCAACGAGTCTTCAAAGCCATGCTGCAAATGACCAAAATCGACATTGAAGGCTTGAAGCGAGCCTATCGGGGTGACTGAAACAGGAGAAACAAATGAAGCGAAAGATAGTCAGGACGATCACCCTAAGAAGTTTCACGCTGATTGTCGTGCTGGGCGCGGCGTGGCAGGCGCTAGCACAGGATGCCAAAGCATCGTATCTGAGCATGGCTCCGCTTGACGAATACCTGATAGCGGACCGAAATGCCGAGATAGCGCTGGCGCGGAGCGCGGCCCCCGAGTCCATCTCACGCGATGCCGAGGTCCTGGTCCTCGGGCGGCATGGCTATGAAACCGCAGTCAAAGGCAAGAACGGTTTCGTATGCGTCGTGGAGCGAGGGTGGATGGGCCCATTCAATGGTGATGATGCCGCTAATTTTTGGAACCCCAAACTTCGAGGTCCGGTCTGCTTCAATCCGCCGGCTGCCCGCTCCATCCTGCCGATGACCTATAAAAGAACGGAGATGGTATTGGCCGGTCAATCCAAAGCTCAGATCATCGACGGCATCAAAACGTTCATGAAGCAAGAACTGCCGCCCCTGGAGCCTGGAGCCATGAGCTACATGATGTCAAAGGACCAGTACCTTACCGATGACGGGCACCACCACTGGATGGCTCACCTGATGTTTTACACTCCACTCATGGACGGCGCCGTTTGGGGTGCAGATCTGCCCAAGTCTCCCGTCATGCTGAATCCACAGTTCAGTGGCGCTCCGGAACCAATCGACGTATTCATGGTTCCCGCGGGCTGGTGGTCGGATGGAACGCCGGATCCGCACGGGGTCATGTAGGGGCACACCACAAACGCGAGAGAATGGGCCGATCACCGAGTTCATCATTTCGGTGTGCAAGTGGTCGGACGGGAAGGCTACTCCCACCGATGAGCACTGAAGTTTATCTCGGCGAGTCATGACTATAAAAAAAGAAGAGGTCGAAATCTTGGGCAAAAGGAGCGCAACATGAGTCAGGTCCGGGTTCTAGTCGGCACCCGCAAGGGCGCATTCATCCTGACATCCGACGGCAAGCGCGAACAGTGGGAGGTTAGCGGCCCCCACTTCGCAGGCTGGGAGATGTATCACCTGAAAGCATCGCCCGCCGATCCCAATCGCATCTACGCGTCGCAGACCAGCGGATGGTTCGGGCAACTGATTCAACGCTCCGACGACGGCGGCAAAACCTGGCACCAGCCCGGAACGCCGCCCGGAGAACCGCCCGCCCCAGGTCCCCCGAAGGCCGCAAGCAACAAGTTCGTCTACGACGCGTCGGCGGAAACGGGCAAGCCGCTCACCACTCATCAGTGGTACGACGGCACGCAGCGTCCCTGGGAATTCAAACGCGTGTGGCATCTGGAGCCGTCGCTCACCGATCCCGACGCGGTCTATGCTGGAGTAGAAGACGCAGCCTTGTTCCGATCGACCGATGGCGGCGAGAACTGGCATGAACTCGCCGGACTGCGCGGCCACGGCACCGGCCCTCAATGGCAGCCGGGCGCGGGCGGCATGTGCCTGCACACCATCATTCTCGATCCCAGCAACCCCGGCCGAATCTTCATCGCGATCTCCGCGGCGGGCGCGTTTCGCACCGACGACGGTGGCAAGACATGGAAACCGATCAACCGCGGGCTGCATTCGCAGTACATCCCAGACCCGAATGCCGAGATCGGCCACTGCGTTCACCACGTTGCGATGCACCCGTCGCGTCCGGGAGTGCTGTTCATGCAGAAGCACTGGGACGTCATGCGCAGCGACAACGCGGGCGAGTCGTGGCAGGAAATCAGCGGCAATTTACCGACAGACTTCGGGTTCGTGATCGACGTGCACGCCCACGAGCCCGAGACCATCTACGTAGTTCCCATCAAGAGCGAGTCCGAGCACTTTGTTCCAGATGGCAAGCTGCGCGTCTACCGCAGCCGCAGCGGAGGAAACGAGTGGGAGGCGCTCACCAAAGGCCTGCCGCAAAGCGACTGCTACGTCAACGTGCTGCGCGACGCCATGGCCGTCGATGCGCTCGACAAATGCGGCGTATATTTCGGCACCAGCGGCGGCCAGGTCTACGCCTCCGCCGATGCCGGAGACAGCTGGGCGCCAATTGTCCGCGATCTTCCGGGCGTGCTTTCGGTTGAGGTGCAGACGCTGCCGTAAGATAGAGGCGAACTCAGGTTATTGCCTTCGCTTCCAATGAAAGATATACAATGGTAATGTAGATCATTCATCATGATCGGAGGCATCATGCAGGTCTCAAAATGGGGCAATAGTCTCGCCGTGCGGCTGCCCTCCGAGGTGGTAGAAGCCCTGAAGTTAAAAGAGGGGGATCAAATCGAAATTCGGATCGTTGACGCGCGGGAATTTGAAGTACGCCGCGATCCGGCGCGGCAGCGGGCGCTTGAGCGTTTACGCCGGCTGCGCCGTCCGTTGCCGGCTGGGTTTGTATTCGATCGGGCAGAGGCGA
>Ga0074045_10003034_pt1 | contig 15259 bp, 9 predicted proteins | sample BogForMeECP23OM2_FD_94442 | JGI IMG/M metagenome (GOLD analysis project Ga0074045, IMG submission 94442) | Bog forest soil microbial communities from Calvert Island, British Columbia, Canada - Bog Forest MetaG ECP23OM2 | ecosystem: Environmental > Terrestrial > Soil > Wetlands ...
AATCATCAGTTATAATGGCGATCACGGAGAATGCTTCGAGATGCTCTTCCAATTGGCAGCACATCTTTTTCAGCTGGCCCCAGAGGACATCGTCTACGATGGCGGGCCGGGGCATCGAAACTATGAAGATGGGTTTTTTCCCGGATAATTTCTCCATGCGTTCCTCGAAAGAAGGCATCTCCCTCAGGAAAAAGTCTTTGGATGGCCGCTTCAGGAACGCTCTTGAGAGGGATATGAATCTACGCAGACTCTGGCGGGATACGGCGGCCGCGACATTCCGGTTCCTGTCGGTCGGATCTATCACCACGAAGCTGCCGAATTTCTCATAGGCCGCGGATATCTCTGATCGCTTGTATGTCCCTTCCAGGTCCACGAAAACGTTCTCTTTCCATTTTGATGCTGCACGAAGCAGCCCGGCGAATGTCTGGAATTTGATTGTCAGCAACTCGCAGAGGTATCCGGAGAACCCTTCTGTCTTTATCTCGGCCCCGTATATCCCGTTCGCCCGAAGGAACTGCTTGAGCAGCAGCACTTCATCGCTTTGCCCCTTGCGCAGCGAGTCCAGCACGAAGATAGTATGCAGGACCGAGCGGTCCACCGCGCTCACGCGTTCCGATGCCGATGATATCTTATATGCAGGAACCAGGTCTATCCGCCTTCCATCGAAATGGAACCGCACGTACGGATGCTCGGCATAGCTGACCTGGTAACCCACTGCTGGGAACGCCTTGCCCATGATGGCGCGTACGGCCGCCTCGAGCCCGCTCCGCGGGAATGATCTATCGAACAGGACGAAGATATCAATGTCGCGCTTGTCACGGAGGAACGTCCCTTTGGCCATCGATCCTACCAGGACGGTTTCGGTCTCTTCGGGCGTGTTCTCGGAGATGTAATCCTTGATGAAGTTCGCGAATGCGAGCTCTGATTTGGATTCTTCCGGAGAAGGCTTGATCAGCGCGAGCGCCTCTGATAGCGCCGTCCTCATGCTGCTTGAATCCATCGATTTCACGATTACTAGCTCCCCATTAAGATTTAAAAGAACGCCATGGAATTGCATTCATGCGCCGGTTATTGCTGTTCATAGTCATCGTATCATTGCTGGGATTCGGCTGCCTCGAGCAGAAGAGCTACCCAGGAACCAGATACGAGCAGATTACGAACACGCAGAGCGTTGATCTGGACGGGGATGGCTCTCCGGATTATATGGTATATAACTTCTCACCGCTCACCATCCAGGATGCTGGAATGGTCGTCCAGCGACAGATCACGGTAGCGGTGCAGACGAACGCCACATATGACACCTTGAATAATAATATAACAGATGTCGACCTGCTCGTAGCAGGGCAGAATATCGATGAATTCTCGAAAACATGCACCCAGAGCGATAGCGCGTGCAGCAGCAACATAGGCATCCTCAACGTCGTCTGCTCCGACACCTTGACATGCAGCCGGCTCTGCTCGAGCGCCTCCGTGAGATGCCAGAAAGTGGCTGACGCTTACGGAGACGTGCTCGGGGGCTCTATGATCTCCTATGTCCAGGATAACAATCAAATCCGTTCGCTGATTTTGGATGCGGATCAGATGGTTACCGCATTGCGGGGCGCACCCGAGCAGGACAAAGACGCATTCCTCCAGAAGACACGGTCGATCGTGTTCAAGGTAGCCGACATAAACGCCAATCCGCTCTATACAGACCAGGACTTGGCCATGTGCGACCAATCTGATTTCGGCATCACGTACCTTATCGATGCGGCGAAAGCGATTGGAGCATACACCCCGACGAATACAAGTTACACTTACCGGGTTTTGATCTCTGTCAAGCCGCTGCAGCAGACAAGCGGAAACGAACTCGGCTCAGAAGTAAGCGGGGTGTCCATCACTGACAGGCTTCCGCGCTCTGCGGTGGAGCAGACCGATGCCATCTCTTCCATACAGTCCATATCGGCCAGTCAGGATGCTGCCGATTCCATAGTCAGCTGGTCATCGACTTCGACCTCCAATAACGGGTACATGCTGATGTATGAATTCCAATCGGATCAGCCACCTGAGGTCGTATTGACGAATCTCAAGACTCCGGACGTAGGGATGCAAAGCATAAACTTCATGGCGCTCATACCGACTAACATGGCGTATATCGCCTTGGGGAATATCGTTAAGAATTATTATCTCGCCCTCGGCCTCGCGATCGGCCTGACATTGGCGGTTCTAATCTTCATATACAATATCATCGTGCTGGCGCTCAACCTGTTTGGCGAGAAAGCTGCCGGTTCGACATTGGTCGCCGGATTCAGGAGGGCGTTCGGAAGAACTGATGTCAGGTGGAGAACGGATCTCATCATAGCCGTGCTGTTCCTGGGGATCGGATACTACGCTTCGACTTATCTTGCGGCGCAACCGACCACGATGCCCGTTCTCATAGACAGTCTCGATTTCCTTATCAACAGCAACTTGGGCCTTCTGGGCGTAGGCCTGATAATCATGGGCACGGTAATGGTTTACCTGTCGATCGATAATTTCGTGAAGATATCCATACTTGAGAAAGCGTATGGAATGGTCATCAAACAGGAAAAAGACATGTTCCTGGCCAAGGCCGCGACTCTCAAGGACAGGATGACCCAACTGGGAGCCCTCATAGAAGAATACTCCAAAGAGGACTTCGATGTCTCGAAAGAATATGACCTCCTGGCCACTGTGAAGTCCGAGAACCCCGATAATCTGGTAAAGGAGATGACAGGGCGAACAAAAGCCATAATCGATGATGGACTCAACAAGGTCGAGAATTCCATAGCCAGCCTCAAAGAGAGGAAGAAGATAGCGGACGACAACTGGCCCAGATGGAAAGAAGCCATAGCAAAGACGCTTGACGAGCAGGGCGAGGTCTACCAGACTTCGCTTGTTACCATCCCAGCGTCGCTCCGCATGTGGGCTGCGGACAGATTCGTACGTGAATCGGGACCCCAAGGGGTGATATTGGAACATGACGTCCTTAAGAGGAAGAAGATATCCCCCGAAACGGTTGTGCGTGATATGATAAACAAGGGTCTCCTGAAGGGAGCCCTCGTGATAAAGCAGGACAAGATCACGATCGCCGAATTCGGTGAAGGCAGCGGCACGGTGACGAGCGTCCTTGCGCTCAAGCTGCGGTCGTATCTGCAGTCTCTGGCCAAGAACATGGGCCAGCACGCTCCTCAGAGCTTCGTTGCTATCGGAGACAAGGAAGTGATCGTTATCATGAGGGGTAAGAACACCGAATCGGTTCTTTTCATCAACAAGCCCAGGTTCAACGAAGCCGTGGAGCAATGGAAGACCAGCTCCAAAGCGCTGGATATGGCCTGATACCGGCAAGAATTTCCGACCGTTCCGAGGAGCGTTTACGGCCTGTTTTCAGGCAGGTTTTTAAGGCCTTTCAGACAATAAACCAGATGCTTATTTACGACGATAAAATGGATCAAGGTCCAGCGGTAATCCTATGAGCGATGAAACGGGCTACATGGCCAAGGAGATACAGGTCCTGACCGGATTGGAAGGGGTCAGAAAAAGGCCTGGGATGTACATCGGAGACACCTCCAAAAGAGGGCTCCACCACCTAGTCTACGAGATAGTGGATAACAGCATAGATGAGGCGCTGGCAGGCCATTGTAAGAACATCCAAATCGAACTGCGCAAAGACGGTTCTGTCATGGTCAAAGATGACGGAAGAGGCATCCCGGTGGATATGCATCCGTCAGGAAAATCCGGCCTTGAGCTGGTCGCAAGCTCACTCCACGCAGGGGGCAAGTTCGACAAGAACGCCTACAAGGTGTCCGGAGGCCTCCACGGGGTGGGCATGGGCGTTGTGAACGGCCTTTCCGAATGGATGGATATCGAAGTGCACAGGAGCGGAAAGGTGCATTCGATTGGGTATGCACGCGGCAAGCTGAGGAGGCCATTCAAGGATGACGGACCTGCAAGCGACCGCGGCACCATCGTCTCTTTCAAACCCGACTCTACCATTTTCAGTGAGACCGAATTCGATTACGACTATCTGCGCGACCGCATCATGGAGCTAGCTTTCCTGAACAAAGGGCTTCACATCTCTATTTCCGACGAGAGAAGCGGAAAAAAGGAGGAGTTCTGCTACGAGGGGGGCATAGTGGAATTCGTCAAGCATATCAACGAGGCGAGGAACAAGCTCCATGAACCATTCTATCTGAGCAAGAAGACGGATAGCATAGAGATAGAAATCTCCCTTCAATACACGGACGCTTATTCCGAGAGCATCTACAGTTTCGTGAACGACATAAAGACCATAGATGGCGGAACGCACGTAGTGGGGTTCCGGACCGCCTTGACCCGGGCTGTCAATGATTACACGAAATCCATGAAGCTCATGAAGGAGGAGCACAAGATAAGCGGGGATGACGCTTTGGAGGGTCTAACTGCGATCATAAGCGTCAAGGTGCCTGAACCGCAATTCGAAGGGCAGACCAAGACCAAGCTGGGGAACAGTGAGGTACGTGGCGCTGTCGACAGCATATTCTACGAGAACCTCAAGACGTATTTCGAAGAGAACCCCGCGATATCGAAGGTCATCATGAGCAAGATAATCAACTCGATGGAAGCGCGTGAGGCCGCCCAGAAAGCGAAGGACCTCATCCGAAGGAAGAATGTGTTCGAGTCCAGCGTCCTACCTGGCAAGCTGGCGGATTGCAGCGAGGAGGATCCTGCGAAATGCGAGTTGTATTTTGTGGAAGGAGATAGCGCAGGTGGGTCATCAAAACAAGCCCGTGACAGACGGTTCCAGGCGATATTACCGTTGCGCGGCAAGATACTCAACGTGGAGAAGGCACCGATACACAAGATAATAGAGAGCGAGGCGATCAGGAACATCGTGGTCTCCATGGGAGCGGGCTTCAAGGAGGATTTCGACCCTAAGAAGCTGAGGTATCATAAGGTAATCATCATGACGGATGCCGATGTCGATGGTTCGCACATCAGAACCCTCATACTCACATTATTTTATCGTTACTTCAAGCAATTGATAGATATGGGTTACCTCTACATCGCCCAGCCCCCGCTTTTCAGGGTGCAGAAGGGAAAGACTGTGCAATACGCTTACAACGATGCCCAGTTGGCAGAGGTCCTCAAGGTTGTCGGAGAAGGTTCAGGCATCCAGCGCTACAAAGGTCTTGGAGAGATGAATGCGGACCAACTCTGGGACACCACGATGAATCCAGAGACCAGGATGCTGAGAAAGGTCACGGTTGAGGATGCGATGCTGGCCGATGAGCTATTCACCCTTCTTATGGGAGAGGTCGTCGAGCCGAGAAGGGCGTTCATAGAGCAGCATGGCTCGAGCGTCAAGAACCTGGACATCTGATGTGATCCTCATGGCTGAAACCATAACCATACGAACTATCGAAGCCGACATGAAGGAAAGCTATCTCGATTACGCCATGTCGGTGATTATCGGGAGGGCTATCCCTGATGCGAGAGACGGCCTTAAACCGGTGCATAGGAGGATACTTTTCACTATGCATGAGCTTGGCAATGTCCATGGCAAGGCGTTCAAGAAGAGCGCGCGTGTCGTGGGAGACTGCTTGGGTAAATACCACCCTCACGGGGATCTCGCCGTCTATGATGCTTTGATCCGCATGGCGCAGCCATTCTCATTGAGATACATGCTGGTGGATGGCCAGGGAAACATAGGATCTATAGATGGCGATTCGCCGGCCGCGATGAGGTACACCGAAGTCAGGATGGCAAGGATTACCGCCGAGCTCCTCTCCGACATAGAGAAAGAGACCGTGCCGTTCACAGAGAACTTCGACGGCACGCTCAAGGAACCGAGCGTCCTTCCATCCCGGGTCCCGACGCTTCTTATCAACGGATCGTCTGGCATCGCCGTAGGAATGGCCACCAACATCCCGCCCCACAACCTGAACGAGGTGGTGGATGCGACGATAGCCACCATTGACGGGGCCGGAGAAGATGAACTCCTGAAGATAGTTACCGGGCCGGATTTCCCAACCGGAGGCATAATAGTGGGCAGGGCAGGCATCGTCCAGGCCTACAAGACGGGGAGGGGCATAATCAAGGTCCGCTCCAGGATAGAGAAGGACCAGAAAAGGAACGCATTAGTGATAAAGGAGATCCCTTTCCAGGTCACGAAGACCGCGGTTATAGAATCCATAGTGGAGGCCGTCAAGAACAAGAAGGTGGATGGGATCAGTGGCGTGCACGACCGCTCCGACAAGGAGGGCATGGAAGTAGTGATTGATATCAAGAAAGGATTCGATCCAGATATCGTCCTCAACCAGCTGTATGCCCACACCCAGGTGCAGGGGACTTTCGGCATAATCAACCTCGCGATCGTGGGCAAGCAGCCCAAATACCTCTCGTTGAAAAGCGCGATCACAGAATTCCTGGAATTCCGCAAGGAGATCGTGCGTAAAAGGTGCGAATTCGAGCTGCGGGAGGCGAAGGCTCGGGCCCACATACTCGAGGGGCTCAAGATCGCGATAGAGAACATAGATCCGATAGTCGCATTCCTCAAGGCGGCCAAGGATATGGATGCCGCAAGGTCGGGCCTGATGAAGGATTACTCGCTCACCGAGATCCAGGCCAATGCGGTCCTGGACATGAAGATATCCAGGCTGGTGTCGCTCGAGCGCACCAAGATAGAGAACGAGTACCAGGAGCTGATGAGGACCATCGCTTATCTTACGGATGTGCTGGCAGACGTCGGCAAGATCCTCAATATCATCAAGGACGAGCTGCGCGAGATAAAGGAGAAATACGGGGATGAGCGCCGCACTGAGATAACAGATGGTGATGGCGATGTCGATATCGAGAGCCTGATCCCGAACGATGATGTAGTAATCATGATAAGCACCCGGGGCTACGTCAAGCGCGTGGCCCTGGACGAATACCGCACGCAGCACCGCGGCGGCAAGGGAGTGATAGGCACAGAAACGAAAGAGGAGGACATCATCCAGGATGTCATAGTCACCAAGAGCCATAACTATCTCCTCCTCTTCACGGACAAGGGGAGGGCATTCTGGCTGAAGGCGTACCGCATCCCTGAAGCAGGGAGATATTCCACGGGAAAGACGCTTGTCAGCATCCTGGACCTTAAGGATGAGAAGGTGACTTCATGGATAGGCGTGACCAGCTTCGACAGCGGCGAGTACCTTTCGATGGTAACTAAGAACGGCATCATCAAGAGGACCGCGCTGAAGAATTTCTCGAATGTCCGCAAGGTCGGGATCATCGCGATAACACTCAAAGAGGGCGATCGGCTGGTGGAAGTCGTAAAGACCGAAGGCAAGCAGGAGCTAATAATCGCCACGAGGAAAGGCCAGGCCATCCGCTTCAATGAAGAGGAAGCCAGAGAGCTGGGAAGGACCGGCCAGGGAGTCATAGGCATCAGGTTCAAGGAAGGCGAGGATCAGGTGGTGGGGATAGCCACCTGCGCGAAGCCCACCATCCTGACCATCACCGAGAATGGCTTCGGGAAGAGGACGCACATCGATGAATACCGCATCCAGGGACGCGGAGGCTCCGGAGTGATAAACATCAAGACCGAAGGCAGGAACGGGGATGTCGTCGGTGTCCGCTCGGTCGACGACAATGCGGAGATAATCGTCATGAGCAACAAGGGCCAGGCCATACGTTCCCCGGTTAGCGGAATAAGCACCATCGGCCGCAACACGCAGGGCGTGACCATAATCAAGCTATCGGAAGGGGAGAAGGTCGCGAGCTTCGCCGTATTGTACCCCGATATCGAGAAGAAAGAGGAACCGCCCAAGGTATGATGCCGATGGATTATTCCACGATAGGGATAATAGCCGGCGTCATCGAATTCATCGGTTTCCTTCCGTATATCCTGGATACCCTGAACCGCAAGGTAACCCCGAATAAAGCGACATGGATCATATGGACTTTTTTGGGTGTGATAATCGCCGCCAGCTACTACGCCTCCGGGGCGAGGGATACGATATGGATGCCGGTCGCTTCTGCCATCGGAATCATCATAGTCGCTATATTGTCCCTCAAATATGGCGAAGAGGGCTGGACATTACTGGACAAGACATGCCTCATGGGGGCAGGGGCAGGCCTTGCCCTGTGGTGGTACACGAACGAAGCGGCGTTGGCCTACGTGATGACCACGATGGTGGACGCCATCGGGGCGCTGCCCACGATAAAAAAGGCGTATGACCGGCCTGACAGCGAACGGAACTTCGCGTGGCCGCTATTCTTCATAGCGAGCGTGCTCAATCTCATCGCCATAAGGCAATGGACCTTCACCATCGCTCTCTATCCGGTCTATGTCTTCGTGCTCAATTCTTCGATGAGCGCCCTGGTTTTCTTGCCGAGGAATGGCAGGAATAAATAGCAACGACCCGAATGCGTTTCCATGTTCCGGGATAGGCACGAAGCCGGGGATCGTCTTGCCGGTGCGCTCGCACGATACAAGGGCAAAAAAGATACGATTATCCTCGCGATTCCCCGCGGCGCCCTCCAGATAGGCGAGATCCTGCACGGGAAACTGGAATTGCCGCTCGACATAATGATAACGAAAAAGATACCGCATCCTATGAATGACGAGTTCGCCATAGGAGCCGTGGGGCCAGGCGGCGCTTATTTCCTGAACGACCCTTCGGCCATAGGGGTTCCGATGGGATATGTCGAGAGGAAGATCGATGACATCTCCAAGGCCATAGATGAGAGGTACAAGGCTTATCGCGGCGAAAGACCGCTCCCTAAGCTGGATGGCAAAACGGTAATCATCGTGGACGATGGCATCGCCACTGGAAGCACCATGCGGATTGCGATAAAAATCATCCGGATGCAGAATCCAGAACGTATAGTCGTGGCTGTTCCGGTCGGTCCCCCAGAAGTTGTGGACATGCTGAAAACCGAGGCTGACGGGTTGGTGTGTCTTGAAACCCCTTTCCCGTTCTTCGCTATCGGGCAGTTCTACGAAAGCTTCCCCCAGGTCGGGGATGAGGAAGCCATAGCGATACTCAAAAGGTGCCTGCAAGCTCCTTAGCCTTTCGCATCAGGAAATCCATGCATTCCTCCTTCTTTCCGGGTTTCCTGTTCCACTCCTTGACGATTCGCTTGTGCATTTCCAGTTCCTTGACCATCTGGTCAGTCTTGATGTCAGGACCTTTCATCCTGAAAATAAGTTGCGCAGAAAGCGGGCAGAATCTCGTGTTGAGCTTGCTGTCGAGCTGGAACGGATAGCGCCTGCAGGACGTAGGGGCGCAATCGTGTATCGAGCACCTATTAGCTTCCAAGAAAATGCATGGATGCGAACGTATCCCCAGGAGATAGACCCAGCTATCTTCGGATATATCGAGCGTCGTGTCCGGATCGAACGCGAGGAGGCGTGCCTGGGAGAGGACGGCGAATTCGGCGGGTTTTCTGCCCGTTTTCTCGGATATGCGCAGGATGTCGAACGCGGTCACTGTGATCGTGTAGCTTTTGCAGCAGTTGGCATCGCAGAGGGAACAGGGGTTTAACACGATACTTATAAGACCTGAAAAATATTAAGGACAGTTGCTTTGGATCGGACGCGCTTCTGCTTCGGCATGCTGTGAACCGTGATCTCCCCTCAATCCGCGTATAACGCGATGCAGTACCGATTTGGTCGATTTGCTGCATCCACTGTCATCATGGACCGCTTGGAATGCTTCCGTGAGCAGCTTCTGCTGGAGCGGCTCTGGATACATCTTCTGCAGTTCCGGAACCAGTTCAGTGGCATGGCCAGTGTAAGCGATGTATCCCATCGCGATATCCAAGGCTCTTGATTCGAAATCCATAGTTTTCAGAAGAAACACGACTTCTTCCGAAAATGAGTGGCCGTTCTTGAACTTCATTATGGCGGCGTATACCTCATGTCTCATAGTAACGCTCTGATTTTCAAAAGCCTGCAGGAATTCGGCTTGCTGCTGCCCTTCCCAAAGGATGAACTCTACGGCCGCTTCATTGGAAAACTTTTCCCTCTTGATCACTTTCATAGCCTCAAGGCTGCCCGAGACGGTCGGTGTTATTCCGGCCTCATGCAGCACCATCCTGGCGGCTATATCGAATCTAGATGGACGTGTTTGATTAAGTTTGACGAAATGCTGCTTATCTGGCGTCGTGTGATGATGTACCATGGATATAACCGGGAAAAACAATCCATAGGAGTGTTTAAAAAAATATCATTTTGTGCTCAGATGAAGTCCTTACCCTTATCGGCCTTCTCGTACTCCAGCTCGTGCTTCTTTTTCTTGATTATATCGGCAACTTCCTGCGGATCGGCCTGGAGCCGGAGCTTCTGCATGACTTTCTTCATATCATATCCTTCATCTGCTATCAGCTTCCCCAAGGCATCTCCTGAAATCCTCTGGAGCCGCATGACTTTTAGCACGGCTTCAATCCGGGCCCCTTTTGCCATGCCCTTGAGGATATCCGGTATAGCCGCCTTTACGAAAGAGCCTTTCTGGTATTCCATGAACAGCTCGGTGAGGCTTTTCTCCAGGTCGACGAACTCCACCCCTTCCCTCCTTAGAGAGACCACGGTCTCTTCTAGGGTGGTCGCAACGAGCATGGGGTCCGCCCCGCTCTCGACAAGGACTTCGAAGAGATGGAGGTTCCTGGATTTCAGCATCCTTGCCCCCATCTCCTTATTGAGAAGTTTCCCTAGCCGGGCGCTCTTTTGATCGAGCGATTCCGATTTCTCGATCTTGGAGAGGAGCTCTTTCGTGATCGGTATCGGAGGCACGTCCGTTTCTGGATAAAGGCGCGCCTTGCCCGGGAGCGGGCGCATATACGATGATGTGCCATCAGGATTCGCCCTTCGCGTCTCCTCTGGCACGCTACTGATATTAGCGCGGTGGATGGCGAAGGAGATGGCTTTCTCAGCCTGCGCTTTAGGAGCCACGACCATGATGAATGCGTCGTCCTCTTTCATGCCTAGCGCTTTGACCAGTTCGCCCACTTCGCTTTCGGATATCTGGTACTTGTCCATCTGCTCGTCGCTGTGGATTATGCCTTTCACACCGGATGATTTGGCATAATCGCTCAGCTCTGTGCCATATCTCCTGCCGGGCTGGATCTCTGTCCCCAGGAGGCCTTTGTGACACGGCAGTTTCTGCGCAAGGACAGACGAACCGGCTTTGAGGCCGTTCATTATGAGCTGGGATTTGGTGTCTTTGAAGACCCCGCTGGCATCTATTGGCGCTGCTTCCATGGAGACGTATTTCCTCCTGATAAGCTCGGCCATTATCTTGATGAGCTCGGTCTGGCGCTTTACCTCTGATTCAACGAGCGTCGGGAGGAGTTTTAGGTCCTGGGCGCCTTTTATCTCGACACGGGCGCCCCCTTCGGTGGATATGTTGACATCCTGCCTAATCGTGCCCAGGCCGCGCGCGACCTTTCCGGTCGCACGGAGAATCATGCCGATCTTCTCGGCGACTTCCTGAAGGTGCGCGCCGTCTTTGATGTCAGGATTGGTCGTTATCTCTATGAGAGGGATGCCCAAGCGGTCAAGCCTGTAGACCGCCTTCTTCTCCCCTCCGGAGACAATGCCTGCGCTCTCCTCCTCGATCGCTATCATCGGCACATCTATGCGCCCTTTCGAGCTGTCTATGTGGCCGCCGAAGGCTATGATGGAGGTCCTCTGGAAACCTGAGGTGTTGCTGCCGTCTATGACCGTTTTGCGCATGATATGGACCTCGTCCACAGGAGTGGCATTGAGCTGGGAAGCCACCTCGAGCGCGATATTGAGCGCATCTTCGTTCATCGGTCCGGGCGGCTCCTCATCCATCTCCACGAGGCAGTTGTGCTCCTTGAAGACCTGGTATTCGAAGTCCCGGTCCTTGGAGAACTCGGCCTGGGATGCCGCATCGACCTCTCCGAGCTCGCTGAACACAGGATGGAGGCGGCGGTGGACCGTGATGTCCGGTTTTCCCTCTTCCGATATCCTGGAATCGCACTTGCAGAAGAGCTTGCTCGAATCAAGGCGCTGGTGTATTTCGATGCCGATTTTTACCATCGTGCTTACCTCTATACTTGATCTTCGTTAGGGACCGAACGCGGGGTTATCTCTCCTGCGATGTCGGTCATCATGAGGTTCCTGACCTCATCCATCTTCTTCGTCTGGCCGAGCGCCCAGCACAGCTTCGCGTACGCTGCTTCCGGAGTCCAATCAGCTCCGTCCCCTATGACTCCGGCGTCTCTGAGAAGCCGGCCGTTCGTATAGACGCGCATGCATATCCGGCCCTCGATGCATTGGGAACTCATGACCACAGGGATGCCGGATTCGATGAGTTCCGTGACGGGTTTGTGGATGCCGTGCACGGTCTTGTCATGGAACGCGTTCATGGCTGCATGGCCAAGGCCGCTCCCGATGAGGACCACCCCATCATAATCATCGAGCTTCGATATGAGCGAGGGCTTGAGGTTGGGATGGGCGTATATGAGGGCGACGTTGTCGTTGACATGCTTCCGTATTATCAATTCCCCCGGCTTCGAGCGCTTCCTGTGCTCCGTGAGCGCATCGAAGCGCTTGGTGCGGTAATCTGCTGCGAACAGCGGTCTGATCCCTATGGAGCGGAAAGCGTCCCTCGCCGAGGTGTGCATCTTTCGGACCCTGGTTCCGCGATGGAGGTGGCAGACATCGTCGCTGGTGGTCGCGTGCATGCAGACCATGACCTCCCCGACATCCTGCGTGGCTGCAAAAACGGAGTTGAGCAGATTCATCTCATTCTCGCTGGAGGGCCGGTCTGAGCTGCGCTGCGAACCGACTAGAACCACGGGTATCGGAAGGTTCTGGAACATGTAGCTGATGACGGCTGATGTGTATGTCATGGTGTCGGTGCCGTGCATGACGACTGCGCCCGTGCTGCCGTCTTTGATCTCGCGTTCGATCTCGTCCGCGAGCAGCTTCCAGTGGTGGGCGTTCATGTCTTCGCTAAAGAGCGAAAATATCTGGCGCGAATGTATGGGCCACTGGCCCAAGGCAGGGAAAGCCGAGCGCAGCTCTTTCGGAGTGATGGACGGGTAGACGGCGCCGGTCTTGTATTCGATCTTCGATGCTATCGTGCCTCCGCAGCCCAGGATGGCGATATCGCCCCCCTTGGATTTCTCTTCTACGTCCGGGCCCTCTTTTTTGGGGGCGGCTTTGGAGATGAGCTCGATCGATTGCGCTGCCAGGCCGGTATTGTAGCCGGTATCGAGCTTTATCACCACGATGTCCGGATCCCCGGAATACGGCCTGGGCATCAGCAGACCTTCGAAAACGTTGTCCGCCGAGACCAGCCGTATGCGGTCCCCGACCCCGATTTTCTTCTTTTCCAGCAAATCACTGATTCTCTTGGAATACATTTGGCATACCTGGGTTTCAATCAATTTCGAATATCTTCACTGCGCCGTTGTTGTATACTTCCGTGAACCCCGGGAGGGAATCCAGGAAGAACGCCTGGTAGAGCGTCGAGTCGTAGAAGCCTCCGGTCCGGTCCCCGTAGCCGCTGACCATCGTCCCGTTCTCGAGCCATATCGGATCGTTGGTGTAAAAGAGGGTTACTGCGGTCGCTGGTCCGAAATGAGATGTCTGGTTGATCGGGGATGCGAACTCTGGCATCGCCTTGACGAGTTTGAGGTCTCCGTTCGGATCCGTCTCGTTGAGCGAATATGGGGCATAGGTCGTTTGACCGTTTGCAAGCGTTGTTTGGCCGAAGCAATAGACCGGCACTGCTTTCACATACGTCTTGCAGTAAGCTATTACGTTCTGGTCAGTAGGATCCATGCAATCCGGCGCGTAGTACGGCTGGTAAACCGAATCTATCACGATGGGTGCGCCGTTGCTATCGAAAACAGGGTTACCTTCATCATCCGTCTGGAATATGTCGTAGTACATCTTGTAGGCGAGCAGCCCGGTCTTGTTCGTGAGGGACGAGATGGTGCAGGGGGTCTGCGATACCATGACGGTCTCCCAAAGGTGGTCGGCTTCGCATTGGGATTCGCCGGGAGAAAGCGAGACATTGGTGAGATTCTCCTGGGCGCATGCGAGATAGTTCAATGCGCCGTATTTCCCTCCGAGCTGGTTGCCCGACATGAGGAGCTCGACATCGAAAAGGGCGTATTTCGAACCGTGCGCGATCATCCAGGATTTCAGCTCTTCCGGAGTGGACTCCGTGTATCCTTCAGCAACCTCACCTATCATATCATGCGACTGGTGCTCGTTGCGCACAACCGCATTCCGCTGGCCGAAGAAATTGATCCAGTGGCCGTAGTCCCACCACGAGGTTATCCTGGCCCCGGGTTCGGTGTTGTTCCTTATCCATTCCATGGAGCTTATCCAGTAATCCGTGATGCGCTGGCACCTGACTTCGACCGCCTCTGATTCCCAGCTCGGAGCTGCGTTCGGATTCGCCAGATATGAGTAGTTGGAGTATATCGAGAGCGCGCAGAGATTGTAATCGTACTGGTCGTTGGTCGAGTTAGAAGCGTACCCCATGGGATTCGCTGCTGCGGCGCATACATCCGTGCCATTCGAGACCTGGCACATCGCCTGGAACTTCGATTGGAGCGCGGTCGGATCGTTCTGGTATAGCTGCTGCGTGGCTCCGAAAACGAGGGATGGCGCTAAGCCGTGGTAGATGAATTGGAATGCCACCACCAATGCCGCTATTATCAGCAGCCATTTCGCGGCTGAGTTTATCATTTCCTCGTTTTTGAGCAGCCTCTTCAAGGCATCGCTCTTCAAGAGGTCGTCTGCCGCCGAGAATGTGAACCCTATGGAGATCGCCAGGAGGACTCCGGCGTATATCGTGTATTTCGCCTTCAGGAGGCCCACGACAAGAGGCGGCACGATGACAGCCAGGAACCATAAGAAGGACAGGTCGTCCTCTTTTTTCACGAATTTCCAGGCAGCGTATATAGCGGCAAGGCAGAATGCGAAGATCCAGAAAAGCAGGAAGCTGTTGGCGAGCGGAGTGAACGACGCGTTCGTCCCGAGGAACATGTTCACTAGCCCGATGAAAAGGGCCAGAAGCAAGTTCGTTATGAATGAGAACACCACGAACACGAGGGATAACCCCGCGGCGAATGAGCCGATGATGTTATTCATGAGCGTCGGGGACGAAGTGCCTAGGACGGCGGTGAGCGGAGAGAGGATCGTTGCCGCTACGCCGTCATAGGTATCTGAAATGAAACCGATATCCGGGCCGAAAGCGGTAGACGCCGCCCCCTGCTCTGCGATGGTGCGGTCAAGCGGGGTGTTGTA
>Ga0074045_10003036_pt1 | contig 15253 bp, 19 predicted proteins | sample BogForMeECP23OM2_FD_94442 | JGI IMG/M metagenome (GOLD analysis project Ga0074045, IMG submission 94442) | Bog forest soil microbial communities from Calvert Island, British Columbia, Canada - Bog Forest MetaG ECP23OM2 | ecosystem: Environmental > Terrestrial > Soil > Wetlands ...
CCATAGAAGATGCCCAACTGGAAGGCTCGATCCACACCAAGGATGAGGCTATTTCCTTCGTGAGAGAGTCCTATTCGAATGGTCAGAGCGGCGGATAGGGTCCCAAAAGAGTTTCCGCTAGTCTATTAAGTGTTTTATTTGCAATATATTGAAAGAATGTTTGCGGCCAGAAACGAATTGGGCTAGAATCTGAGCGAGTTAGACTAAGCTTTGTTGCAATAACCGGCCGCAGAAGTACGCACCTTTTCTTTCACTTCTGCATCTAATGTTTCATGGCGCACAGCTCCGCTGAGTTTCTTCCTGCTTTTGGGCTGGCTGGGGGGGTACCAATGGCTGATAAAAAATATGTCGTACCGGAAACACTGGCGATATTGCCAGTTCGCGACACTGTACTGTTCCCCGGAGCAGTCTTGCCACTCACCGTGGGTCGCGAGAGTTCGCTGGCACTGGTGAACTCGCTCTCGGGTGAAGAGAAATTGTTGGGTGTTGTGGCGCAACTTGATCCGCGGATCGAAGATCCTGCTGCTGCGGATCTGCATAAAGTCGGCACTCTTGCCAAGGTCCACAAGACCGTGAAAATGCCGAATGGCAACGTGGTGGTGTTTCTCGAGGGGTTGCAGAGGATTCGTATCAACGAATTGCTGGCCTTGCGTCCGTTCCTTCGTGCCGCCGTGGCGTCTGAACCAGACATCCTGGGAGATAACGATAACGAGCTCGAAGCCCTTGAACGCAACGCCCAAGATCTGTTCCGCGATGTGGTCAGCCACTCGCCACAACTATCCGACGACCTGCAAAACGTCGCCATGAATATCGACGATCCGGGACGGCTGTCCGATTTTATCGCAGGCACTTTGCCTAGTCTCTCGACCTTGCTGCGCCAGGAATTGATCGAAACTTCCAGCGTACGCAAGCGCCTAGAGATGCTGATCCGTGAACTTTCCAAAGAACTCGAGGTTCTCGAACTTCGCAGCAAGATCAACGAGCAGGTTCAGGAGCAAGTTAGCCAGAACCAGCGCGAATATTTGCTTCGCGAACAGATGAAGGCCATTCAAAAAGAACTCGGCGAAATCGACGACGCGACTGCCGAAATCGACGAACTTCGCAAGAAGGTCGAAGAAGCCGGCATGACTCCGGAAGCAAAGAAAGAGTGCGAACGCGAGTTGAAGCGGTTGTCCAAGATGACCCCGGCGTCGGCCGAGTACATGGTTTCACGCACCTACCTCGAATGGATGACTTCGCTCCCTTGGTCTAAATCTTCTGGCAGCGCGGAAATCGACATCCCAAAGGCGCACGAAATCCTGGATGAGGATCATTACGATCTGCAGAAGGTGAAGGACCGCATTCTGGACTATCTGGCAGTGAAGAAGCTCAAGCCGGAAATGAAAGGACCCATACTTTGCTTTGTCGGACCTCCGGGCGTGGGTAAAACCTCTCTCGGCAAATCGATTGCCCGATCGCTTGGCCGCAAGTTCGTCCGCATCGCTCTCGGCGGCATGCATGACGAAGCCGAAATTCGCGGCCACCGCCGCACGTATATCGGTGCCCTGCCTGGCCAGATCATTCAAGGGCTAAAGCGCGCCGAATCGAACGATCCTGTGTGCATGCTCGACGAAGTCGACAAACTCGGCCGCGATTTCCGCGGCGATCCGTCCTCTGCGTTGATGGAAGTCCTGGACCCGGAGCAGAACAGCACGTTCCGTGATCACTACCTGGACGTGCCGTTCGATCTCTCGAAGGTCATCTTCATCGCCACTGCCAACTGGATGGATCCAATTCCCGGTCCGCTGCTTGACCGCATGGAAATCATCGAACTCCCGGGCTACACCGGTGAAGAGAAGATTCACATTGCGCGCAAGTACTTGATCCCGAAGCAAGCGGCCGAACACGGGATTAAAGAAGGCGACCAGCTGGAATTCACCGACGAAGGGCTGCGGGAAATCATCCACAGCTACACTCGCGAAGCGGGCGTGCGCAATCTCGAACGGGAAATTGCCACACTCGTTCGCAAACAGGCCCGCAAGATCGCGGAAGGCCAGACCGAAAAGATGGTGGTCACCCCGGAAGTGGTCCGCGAGTTCCTCGGTGTGCCGAAATTCCGCACCGAAAGGGAAGTCGACGAACGCGTCAAAAGACCAGGCGTGGCAGTTGGCTTGGTGTGGACCCCGGTTGGAGGCGACATCGTCTTTATCGAAGCCAGCAGGATGCGCGGCGGCAAGCAGTTCACCATGACCGGCCATTTGGGCGAAGTGATGCAGGAATCGATGACCGCAGCGCTCACCTGGACTCGTGCCAACGGCGAACGCTACGGCATCGACCCGGACTTCTTCCGCAAACTGGACATCCACATTCACGTCCCGTCCGGAGCGGTTCCGAAGGATGGTCCATCCGCAGGCGCAGCAATGGTCACAGCCCTCATCAGCCTGCTGACGAATCGGCCGGTAAAAAACCGCCTGGCTATGACCGGTGAAATGACTCTGTCGGGCGTGGTGCTGCCGATCGGTGGCGTGAAGGAAAAGGTGCTTGGTGCTAAGCGCGCCGGCATCAATCACGTCCTGCTACCGGCAGACAACGAACCAAACGCGGTAGCCGACCTTCCGCCAGAAATATTGGGCGATCTGAAGATCACCTACGTTCGCACACTCGATGAAGTGCTCGAGCATGCCCTAGAGAAAGAGCCCATTGCCCCAATCGTTCCGGAACCGGAACCGCAACAAACGGGGACTGGCGATAGCCCCCGGGCAATTCACTAAAACCCAGGCTCCAAATCGAGCATGATCGGCGTAGGGGGAGCGGTTGCCCGCTCACGGCTTTGCAGGAGTCTGCAGGTACTGGCGAAATTCGGTCTCATCCTCTGTACACCAATCAGCGGGTCAACAGGACCGAAGAACGTAAGTACGCAATTCTTTTTGCAGCCACACCTCTATCTGCGCGACGATTAATCGAGAACATGGAAAGGGCTAAGCCTCGCCCGAATGAACAATATTTCGTCGACAAGGCAATTGACAAAGCCTGTTGTGTTCGAGAGGATAGATGAGAGATTTCCGCAAAAGCAAGATTCCCTCAAGATGCTCGAGCGCAATGTCATTCAGACTGTCCCGTGGGACAATTAGCACATCATAATTGAGTGCGCACTTGGTACGAAGAAAGGCCGACGACGGTGGGCCTTTCTTCATTTTCAGTCCATTTTTGACGTTTCTGGTGTGATTTTAGTTGAGCAATACGACGGAGAGGATCGATAGGAAGTTTCTCACAGCCTGAGAACGGCTGCGTAAAATCATGCATTGCTGAGTTGTAAATCCTAGGGATCTCGGGCTCTTGCTGCTCCTCATCCGAGCATGAGATACCATATTCCAAGCTGGCCTTGAGTATGGTATAAAGGAGGCCTTATGGAAATAGGGCGCAAGATCACCGTGGAGGTACCGCTGGATCTTCTCGAGAAGGCGCAGCGAGCCAGCGGTACCGGCGTCACCCAGACCGTCCGGGCCGGGCTGCAGCTAGTTGCGGCATCGCGGACTTACGATCGCCTACGCCGCCTCCGGGGTAAGGTTCGCTTCACGAGAACGCTGGCAGAGTTGAAGGCTGACCGGTGATTGCTGCGGACACGAGCACATGGGTTGCCTTTCTAGGAGGCGGTGCTGGCGAGGATGTCAAGCTACTTGATAGGGCCCTTGAAGACCGGCAGGTGATAATGGTGCCCGTTGTGCTCACTGAACTCCTAAGCGATCCGAAGCTCCCTTCAGGTGTTGCGGAAACGCTCTCGGAAGTACCTTCAATCGAGATCACATCCGGCTACTGGCAAAGGGCAGGAGGGTTGCGAGCCAAGGTGTTGGCACGGCGCCGCAAGGCGCGTCTCGGTGATGCGCTGATCGCCCAGAGCTGTATCGATGGGGGTGTCCCTCTCCTCACTCGGGACCGCGACTTCAAGGCGTTCTCTGACGCTGCGGGCCTCGATCTTGTACTTGGGTCCGGAGCGAACTGACGCTACTCGGTCGAATCGAGGGGCGAAAACCAGCTCTGTGCCAGCGGTTACGGTCTCGGGCGTTCGGATGGGGCAAGGAACGGAAGCGTCTCGAGAGTTCTGAAACCGTCCGCCAGGGGGCTTTGCGGAAAGGTCTAATGCTTCGGGGCGAGCGCCACTTTGCAGGCCGGGGTGCACCGTTTCGATCCCAGTCACGTCCACGAAGCTAACCAATGTGCGGATGCTTCGGCGCAAGCACTACGGCGCTCGCTACTTGAAGGGATTCAAGACGGCCACATCGAAGTGCGCGAAATCACGTTCGTTCCGACTGGCCACGGTGAGGCCATGAACGCGAGCCGTGGCGGCCATCATGGCGTCCTCAGCTAGGGTGTCGGAACGGCGGTGCATTAAGCGGGCATACTCGCGAAAACAAGCCGCATCCATGGACAAAACTTGTGAAGCGCGTTCTAACTGTGCCGCCCAAGCCTCGATTTCGTTCGCCTTTACAGGGTCCTGCCGACGCGTGAGTTCCACACTCTTTTGAATTTCTCCAAACGTTACCGCGGAAAAGAAGCCTTGGCCCAATTCAAGACTTTGCAACCAAGCGACTGCCGCACCGTGGGGCTTAGGCTTGCGCAATTCGGAGACCACGTTCGTGTCGATTAGGTAGCGATTCAATCGAACACCGCAGGCTTGCGCGATTTGACCGTGCCGCGTTTGGGGAGCGGGATTTCGAACCGCGGACCTTCACCCAAAAGTACATCCTTCCAGGTCAAACGGTTTTCGTCTTTTAGCTTGCGCCATTCGTCGATAGAAACGACAACCGCGGTATCGATTCCCCGACGGGTCACGACTTGTGGTCCCTTCTCGAGCGTGTCATCGATCAGTTCACTGAAACGCGCCTTCGCTTCTTGTAATTGCCATTTGGTCATGAAACTCCCTTGGATGCCATTGTATGTCTAGTCAGATGGCTAGTCAAGGCGTCAGGTTATGGGGATTATGTGGGGAGCCAAATTCCCCTTTTTCTCAGGGGTTAGGAGTTGCCGATGCGAATGATTTCGCCGCTCCCCTCCTAGAATATCGGAATCCTTGATGATCACCCGTCCAGTAACAGCAGCCATTGCTGCCTTCTGCTCGATGATTAATATCTCACTGGTTTGCAAAATCACAAGTTTCAGAACCTCCTTCCTATGGAGTTAGCTCCCGTTTACAACGTCAAGGGGCAGGGAAAATTCAACGGGTAGTATGGGCATTTTGCTCCGGCAGTGACAACTGCGATGAAATCAGGTTTTGGTGCCCTATGCGGAGCAGTTCAATAGCGTAGGTACTCTCCGTTCGAAGTTGCCCTCTGCTTCTGAAGGTGAAGGCAATACTGAACTTGGAAGGTTCGCAAATCGTACAGCTCGGGTGTCCCCCGGACCTGCCCCTTAGTCGAGAACTATGGCACCCGATCTGCTGCTACTATGTGGAATCCCGATGCCAGTGAACTTCCAATCGAAGGGTTCTCCCGCCGAGCTGGCAACCAAGCTGGCCGAGCAGTTGAGCGAGCTTCTCACTCGTGAACGCATCATTCCCCGCTTCGTCGATTCCTATGTCGAAAAGCATGGCCGCTACGGCCTGCAGGTCCACGCTGCGCACTATCGGGACTTACTGGCTTTGTTGCATCGTGAAGCACTGCTGGCCGTCTCCGTCAAGGTCATCGAAATCGCGAGCAAAGGGGAGGAAAGCGTTTCCAAGCTAACCCCATTCACCCGCCGGGACGCTGCTCGCTTTCGCGAGAAATATCTCTCGGCAATGACTCGTCAACAAAAATGGAATGCCGGTGACGCTTTGGACTTTCAAAGTGATTTGCAGATGTATGAGGAAATCGTTGCTCGCGCCGCATCTCCGCAGCGCCGCCGCAAGTCGTTCGAGGTCGCGAATCACCCATTTGTGGATCGCTGCGCCTTCGTTCTCGATTCTTCGTTTATGGAAAAAGCCCGGGTGGCCGCCAGCCAGGCTCTCAGCGAGCTTGAAACTCTCGCCACAAAATCATTTGTGGAACTTCTGAAGTCTTAATCTAGCTCGCGCGCTCGACTTGGACAGCCGTTCCGTAAGCCAATACTTCTGTCACTCCTTGCATTACTTCGTTGGCGTCGTATCGCATCGCCAGAATGGCGTTCGCACCATGCTCCGCGGCGTGTTCCAGGAGCAGTTCATAGGCTTCCCCGCGCGCTTTTTCGCAAAGCTCCGTCAGTACACTGATGTTTCCGCCCACAATTGTCTGAATGCCCGCTGCAAGGTTCCCCAGGACGCTTCGGGAACGCACCGTAATTCCGCGTACGACACCAAGATTTCTCACCACCCGATAGCCAGTCAGCTCGTTCGACGTGGTAACCATGGAAGAATCGACCCGGTTCGCCATCATTGCCTTGCCCTCCTCGATAGATGTTTACCGGTGCGATTCTACCTCCGCACAAGCTCATTCGCACAGTCCTGTCCTCTGCTATTCTCAATTTACATGGAAACGATCTTCGACATTTTAGCGATCTTGCAGATTGCCTCGGGTGCCTATCTGCTTTGGCAAGGCATTCTCTGGCTGGCCTACGTCCAGAAACGGCTCAAGACCGATCCGGGCTTCTATGCTCCGAGAACGGCCGTATTGTGCCCGTGCCGGGGTATGGAAGCGGGCCTTGAACGCAATCTGGTTTCTCTCTGCGAATTCGATCACCAAAATTATGAAGTCTTTTTTATTGTCTCGTCGGAAAACGATCCGGCCCACAGCATTTTGAAGCGTGTGGTCGCTTCCTCTCGTGTGCCCGCCCACATCGTGATTGCCGGCGCCCCCCAAGCATGCAGCGAAAAGGTAAACAATCTTCGCACCGCAATTGAGCAATTGCCTCCAGAATTCGAAATCCTGGTGTTCGCTGATTCCGACGGCCGACCCGGAAAATCCTGGCTGCACAAGTTAGTGGCTCCTCTCTACGACTCTCGAATTGGCGCGACGTCTACGATGCGCTGGTTCATTCCCACAAATAACGGCCTGGCAAGCGCACTTCTGGCAGCCTGGAATGCACCGATTGTGACTATGCTTGGCGCCCACACGAAAAATTTCTGTTGGGGCGGCGGTACGGCCATTCGTCGCACGATTTTCGAAGAAATTGGCATGATGGACGTCTGGCAATACGCGTTCAGTGACGACTACTCCTTGACCACGATGATCGAGCGTGGCCGGCGATTTGTCGTTTTCTTGCCGGAATGTCTGACGGTGTCTTATGTCCAGACTGATTTCCCCGGCTTGCTCGAATTTACGAACCGCCAAATTCGGATTACCAAAGTCTACCGACCCGAGATGTGGGGGATGGCGTTTGCGACACATTTCCTCTACTGCATCACGCTTCTCCTGGGAACCTATATCGCCCTCAGCCTCACGATCTCTTCGCGACCCGCATTCCACATAGCAACTCTCGTCGCACTGCCCTTATTATTGGCCGCGATCCGCGGGGCGATTCGGGTCATTGGCGCGACAGAAGCGCTGCCGGCTGTGAAAAAAGAAATCATGTCGCAATCCTGGATCTACATTGTGTTAACACTCTTTGTTCCCTTCCTGTATTTGATCAACTTCGTTGCCTCGCTCGCCGGGCATCGCTTAAAGTGGCGTGGAATTTCTTACGAATTAATTTCCACAGAGCAAACTCGCATTCTCACTCGCTAGTTGCTTTATCGCAAACTCGGAAAAAAGTGCGAAGCTAACGCAATTTCTACCTACCAGCTACGCCCGATTGCCTTTTCTTTACCCCTAAGTGGTTGAAAAACATACCTGTAAATAGTTGCAGAGGACGGCAGGCCGGATGCAAAACAACACAGCGGTCAGGTGTAACGTTAGCAAGTTTTTGACGGGGACTCCTTCTCGTTTATCCCTTGGTGGTGACTCTGAGGGTCTTTCTGGGGATAAACCGAACCTAAATTCGATTCAGGCCCCCTGATGCTTGCCCGGTGATTCCGGCCACCTCTTAGGAGGCAACAACAAACAAAACCCACAGGAAGTGTCCCGTTCCCACCACGAGGCACTATCGGAGGAGTTCAACAGTGAAGTTGATCCGCAGGTCGCATACGATTGGTCAAACGAAGCCTTCCCAAGCCAAAGCGGTCTACCTTTTCTATGAAAAGGGCACCGGAACTGCTCATTTCCACGTTGACGCTGGCCCCGACGGCGAACTTCCCGTCGACCATGCCGCTGGACTGCTAGCCATGCATTGCATGGTTCGCGGACAATCCCCATCCGACTACATGATTATGGTGCCTGCGGACCCCAACAGTCTTTCCGGTCTTACCGAAAGAGCCCAGGAAATCTTGGAATCGGGTCACAGTGCAAAGAGTTCTGTCAGACTGACCCGCCGTGAAGAAGAAGTTTTGGATGGTGTTTTAAAGAGCCTGGCCAACAAGGAAATCGCTTCCCAACTGAATCTTTCTGAGCGCACCGTCAAATTCCACGTCTCTTCGTTGCTGACCAAGTTCAAAGTGCGCAGCAGAATGGAACTGCTCCGCGAGTCTTCTAGGCTTTCCTTGAAATCTATGCCTACGGCTCTGGCTTCCCCGGCCGAGCGCTTTGGCCCTTTTGTCTCCCAGAAAGAGACCTATCACTCTCCGATCAACGCAGGGAAAATTTTGCCTTTGTCTCGCGCCCGAATGATGGCCTGATAGAGCAGGTCTTCATTCATTCGTCCCTAATAAAAAAGAACCCGGCAAGGGAAAGTGCCGGGTTCTTTTTTGGTAACTACTTTCGCTCTCTTATTTCTTTGCAGCGTCGAATAGTTCTTGAGACTTCTCCCAATTAACAACATTCCACCACGCTTCGATGTAATCCGCTCGCAGGTTTTGATACTTCAGATAGTAGGCGTGTTCCCAAACGTCTATGCCAAGCACTGCCTTACCGCCCAACTGGTACGGCGTGTCTTGGTTTGGACTGGAGTCAATCGCCAACTTTCCGTCCTTGACGAGTAGCCATGCCCAGCCGGATCCAAACCGTCCGAGACCAGCCGCCTTGAACCTATCTTTAAACCCAGCAAAGGAGCCGAAGCTCTGATTGATCGCCGCGGCCAATTCACCCTTCGGCTCGCCCCCGCCACCCTTCTTCATTTCCAGCCAGAACAAGGAATGGTTCCAGTGTCCGCCTCCGTTGTTGCGTACAGCCGTCCGAATATTTTCCGGCACCGCGTCCAAATTCTTCATCAGGTCATCGATCGACTTGCTTTGCAAATCCGGATGGCCTTCTAAGGCCTTATTTAGGTTCGTTACATAGGCCCCATGATGCTTGTCATGATGGATCTCCATCGTTTTTGCGTCGATGTAGGGTTCCAGCGCGTCGAATGGGTACGTCAGGGGGGGAACGGTGAATGCCATGGGTGTATCCTCCATTAGATTGAGTTTGGAATTCGAACGGGACATGCTACCGGCGTGGAGCAAATCGGGCGCGATCTGAGTGAGTAAGCCAGCACCCACAACGCCACTGTTTAGCAGGAACTTGCGACGATCCACAGGATCCTCAGCTTCTGTCGACTTTGCTACTCTCTGCTCAAGACTCTTCGTGCTGGCCAAGTATACCGCCCTAGGGAGCGGTCGCTCAACCTTGCCGGTGCTCGTGTGCTCGTGCTCGTTCCAGCTTCGACCTACAGCCAAGCGCAACCTTTAGATGCGGGACAACGCCCATTCGGCAGATTCCGCGATGATGGAATCTTCGGACTTGGCCCGATTCTCGAGTGTCTGAATGGCACCGGCATCTGCTGCCTTGCTGCGGCTTAGCCCGGCATTCCCCAAGGCGATCGCGGCATTCCGTACGATGCCCTTCCATTTGCTACGCTTCATTGCGCTGCCGCGGAAGGCCTCTTGAAACTCTCCTTCGGTCAGCCCGGCGAGCCATTCTAATTGCGGCAATAGAAGGGTCTCTCTAGAAGTGATCTTGCGAGGCTGGAACTGCTTGAGATCGGACCTCGGGGCTGCACGATTGTACGGGCAGACATCTTGGCAGATGTCGCAGCCATATACTTGCCAACCCATCGCTTCTCGAAACTCTGCGGGAATACTGCCGCGCAGTTCAATCGTTAGATACGAGATGCACCTTCGCGCATCCATCACGTAGGGCTCAACCAAGGCGCCGGTTGGACAGGCGTCGAGGCACTGCCGGCAGTTGCCGCACAAATCGAATGACGGCATACCCTGGACTGGCTCACCCGACCCGAGATCGAGAGAAGTCAGGATCACCCCAAGGAAAAGCCACGAACCCAATTCTCGATTGAGAAGGAGCGTGTTTTTCCCGAGCCATCCCAATCCCGCGTATTTCGCAAGCACTCGTTCGGGGACTGGCCCGGTATCGGCGTAGGCGCGCGATAGAAATGGAGTAAGTGAGGTCTGCTTCAGGAGCAACTCGAGCGTGTTCAGTTTGCTCCACACGAGCTCGTGATAATCATCGCCCCAAGCATACCTGGAAATCCAACCGCGCTTGCCCCCGTCAGGAACCGCACCGGCAGCCTCGACCGAGTACGGATGCTCGGTGTTGTAATTTAGCGCACAAACAATAATGCTTCGGACAGGATCCAGCAGAAGCGAGGGATTCTGTCTTCGCGGATCTTCCAAATATTTCATCTGGCCATGAAAACCGCGCTCAATCCAACTCTGGAAGTGGGCCAGTTCCGGGAAAACGTCGGTCGAAACCACTCCGCAAAGATCGAATCCCAGCAAGCGTGCTTGCTCGGTGATCCATTCCGTATTCACTCGATCGGCCATCTTTGGATTGTCCCCGAAACCAACTCCAGCAAGCAAACCTCTAGGGAACACTCCTCCGGAACAAAGAGCTGCCGCTTTTCAAGCGCACCGTCAGAGGATCTCTATTCCGTCCTACGCCCGACTGGCGATTCTTCCTACCTTCCGGTCAGGGTACTGCACAAGCAGAATCGCGCTATTCAGCAAGCTACTCTCCATTTAGGTAAGACATTGAAGGGAGCGAGACCCGGCGAGGTTCAATTCCCGCTTCATTGGTCTAGTTCGTTTGGTACTGTGCAGGCGGCGGAAACTATTTGAAACTGTTTACGGCTTCCGTCTCATCGGTATACACATCAAACACCGTGAACAGCTTAGTGATTTGTAGAAGATCTTTCACTTTACGAGTCAAGTTTAGCAACTTCAACTCACCCTCGCGGTTGCGAACTGCCGTAAATCCGCTGACCAGCTCGCCGATTCCCGAGCTGTCAATGTAATTGACGTCGCCGAGGTTCAGGATGATTCTTGTTTCGCCGTTCTCAAGCAAATCCCGAATCGTTTTGCGCAGCAACGCGCTTCCCTCTCCGAGTGCGATTCTTCCGCTGAGATCGACCAGCTTGATCTGTCCAACTTCGCGTGTCGTTGCCATTAGAGACACTGACATAAGTCTTACCTATGCTTCCCGATGAGGTGCAGCATCTGAACGCGACGCTGGGTTTGATCCATTACCGGCCGGGGGTGTTGGCGGCGGAAGCTTTTTCATCATAATGATTTCCGCCCCGCCCGTTCGCCCCGACACTACATCAAATTCGTCCATGAATGTGCGCATCAAAAAAATCCCGCGGCCTGAAGTACTCAGAAGATTCTCTTCTGCCAGAGGATCGGGCACATCGGCAAGTTTAAAACCTTTGCCCTCATCCATCACATGAATAATCATTTTTTCGTGGTTTAAATCTATTGCCAGGTGAATTTTCTTTTCCGGTTTTTCCTGATTGCCGTAGTGAAACGCGTTGATTACTCCTTCACGAACGGCCATTCCGATGCGGTAGCACTCATCCTCGCCAAAACCTGAGGCTTCCGCTACGCGAATACACATCTCCTCCGCGAGGTTCACGCTCTCTACGTGGGTATCCAGCACTACTTCGAGGTGTTTGGTATCTGACGCCATTCCTACCGTGTCGCGAACCTAATTCCCTGAAAAAATGCGTACATATCCGTAACACAGCGAACAAACACAAGTCAATGGAGCCTTTTGCGGACCTGTTTCTAGACTCGAACCTGTGTCTTTCCCCCGCTTCCGGTACCTCCCCGGGGGACCCAGCAGTGTTAGTATTGGCGTCGAGAACAGCCGGAGGGAATCCGTATGCTCGCGCGAAGCAAAATGGTTGGCTTTGTACCCACCAGAGACTCCCGGGCCGCCAGGGAATTTTACGAAGGCAAGCTGGATTTCCGGTTTGTCAGCGACGATCCCTTTGCCCTGGTGATGAGAGCTGGCGAGAGCAAGATTCGAATCGCGAAGACCAAGGATTTTACTCCCGCAGCCTATACCGTGCTTGGTTGGGAAGTGCAGGATATTGCGGGAATCGTAGAATGGCTCACAGAACGCGGTGTCGTTTTTGAAAAATACCCGTTCGTCCAGGACCAGGAATTGGGCATTTGGACAACACCAGCCGGCGACAAGGTAGCCTGGTTCAAAGATGCCGACGGCAACCTCCTCTCCCTTAGCCAGCACGTGTAGCCGATGGCTCGCCAAGACATACTGCTGCTCTTGGCGGGCGGCGACAAGCGTTCGATTGGGCGTGCAGACGAAGTTGTCAGAATCGTAGGGAAAGAGCCGAAGCTATTTTCGCAGTTGATTAGAGGAATGTGGTCCGAGCAAGCCGTCGTGCGCATGCGGGCCGCCGACGCAACCGAAAAGGTTACCCGAGCTCGCCCCGGCCTTCTGCGCACCTACAAAAGAGAATTGCTCGGTTTGTTGGCGGAAGCGACCGACAAGGAAATACGTTGGCATCTAGCGGTGATTGTTCCCCGCCTCACGCTGAGCGCCAAAGAAAGGCAACGGGCCGCATCCTTCCTCGAGGTGTACCTCGAGGATCCGAGCTCGATTGTTAGGACGTTTGCGCTTGAAGGATTGGCGGATTTGTCAACCTACGATAGAGACCTGCGAACCCGCGTCCGGGAGCTGCTGCGCTGGAGTGTGCGGAATGGCACGCCCGCTATGAAAGCTCGCAGCCGAAAACTGTTATCTTGCCTAGAACATGGTTAATCATGTTTTATAACTGTCAGCGACGCTTGAGGGCTTCCAGAGCTTCGAGAGTCTTCGGCCAGTCCGAGCGCAGAAGACGGGATAGACTTCGGTCCGCGAGAACTCTTCCGCCGGTCTGGCATTGTGCGCAGTAGTTTGTTTCGTTATCGGCGTAGCGAATTCGCTGAATTTTTTGGCCGCACCTCGGACACAGTTCTCCGTAGCGGCCGTGAACTGCCATGTCTTTGCGGAACGCAGTCACTTTTTCGGGAAAGTTCCCGGCGGCCTCTTGATCGAGTCGATCCATCCAGAGCTTGAGTGTTTCGCGTGTCGCAGCAAACAGTCGTTGCCATTGTTCGATCGAAAGCGTTTGCGTAAGCGCAATGGGTGACAATTGCGCCGCATGCAAGATCTCGTCGGAGTAGGCGTTGCCGATGCCGCTAAGGAGGCGTGGATCAGTGAGGGCCCGTTTGAGCGTGTGATTTTCCTCTATGAGGACGGCGCGAAAGGCGTTGAGATCTGTACCAAAAATATCAATGCCGCCGGGATCAAGAGAGCCCAAGCCCGCTTCACCACGCACGACATGCAGCGAAGCCCGGTGCTTTGTACCTGCTTCAGTCAGGACCAAGGAACCCTTCGGGAAATCAAATGCCGCGAGGCTGTTGCGCCCAACCAACCGAGCTTCAGGATCTTTCCAGTGCAAACGGCCGGCAATCATCAAGTGCAGGACCAGCCAAACATCTTCTTCGGTGCCGATGGCGATGCGCTTGCCGATCCGGCGCAGTCCCCGGACAACGCGGCCTTCGATAGCGGCGATTGGCGGTTCTGCTGTTCGCAAGAGAAAAGCGCTCGCCAACCGCACTCGGTTGATCGGTTGTCCCACGATGCGGGTTTCGAGCGCCCCGATATAGGCGGAAATGTCTGGCAGTTCCGGCATGTCTATCAGCTTCGACGGCACAGCCGCATTTTTGCAACCAGCGCAACTCCATTGGGCAGAGTTGCGTTAGGCCAAATCGGAGCGGGTCGACGTAGTTGAAATCGTCGGCAACCGCCCATAAACCCCATAAACAAGGAACGAAAAGCTGACCTTGTCGATTGTGCCGGTCGAGTCCGTTACAGATGGACGGACAGAGTCACGGCCCGAAACAGGCTAGGCGGCTGTTTGGGAGCTAGACCGTAGTCGTGAATCTGTCCTCGGCTGGACGCTATAACTTACGGCTTAGGAACGAAAATACCTTGTTTGCTGTATGAACCGTTTCGACAGATGGGGTTCGTGGGATGGAGAAGAAAGTCTCTCGAAAAAGCGATTGGACTGTCACGACCTTGGCCCTGGCGCTATCCTGGATATAGGATTCATCTCCCTTTCACCCCTGCACCGAATCCACGCCGTTCTCTGCTTTACTCACGAATTCGCAAGCCGTATAGTCATTTCGTACGCTCGCACGACCATCCTCCTCCGTGAGGTTGCCTATGCTCGGTTGGATTGTTCTTGGCGTCCTCGTAGTACTGATCCTCTTTGCCATTGGCATGTACAACGGGCTGGTTCGCCTGAAAGTGCAATGCGACAATGCCTGGGCCGATATCGACGTTCAGCTCAAACGCCGCTACGATTTAATTCCGAACCTAGTGGAAACGGTGAAGGGTTACGCGGCTCATGAAAAGGGCACCCTCGAAGCGGTCATTACTGCACGAAACCGCGCCATGTCGGCGACCGGCCCTGCCGATAAAGCGCAAGCAGAAAATGTTCTTTCCGGCGCACTGAAAAGTCTGTTCGCTCTCGCCGAGGCGTATCCGCAACTTCGGGCAATCGAGGGCTTCACTTCGTTGCAGAATTCTCTGTCGCAAATTGAAGACACCGTGCAAAACGCGCGGCGGTATTACAACGCAGTCGTGCGCGATCTGAACACGAAAATTCTCCAATTCCCGACCAACATTGTTGCCGGCATGCTCGGCTTCAAACAACGGGAATTCTTTGAAGTCGGCTCGGCTGCGGAACGGGAAGCTCCGAAGGTCAGTTTTGGCAACCCAGCTGCACCAACCGCGTGAGCTCTGGCGCCATTTGCACCATGTTTCTTCCGTCACGCCCGGCACGCCACACCATCGGGCTCCTCAGCGCGCTGCTGTTCATTTTCTGTTCCCTCACGTCGGCGCAACAGAAAGAACGCCAGCTCAAAAAGTTTTATTCCGACATCGTCGTCACACCTGATGGCCAAGTGAACGTCACGGAAAACATCACCTTCCGATTTATCGGCGGACCCTGGCAAGGCATCTATCGAAACATTCCCATCGAGTACGTGGGACCGGGAGGCATCAAC
>Ga0074045_10003038_pt1 | contig 15243 bp, 14 predicted proteins | sample BogForMeECP23OM2_FD_94442 | JGI IMG/M metagenome (GOLD analysis project Ga0074045, IMG submission 94442) | Bog forest soil microbial communities from Calvert Island, British Columbia, Canada - Bog Forest MetaG ECP23OM2 | ecosystem: Environmental > Terrestrial > Soil > Wetlands ...
AAAGCTGGTGGGTTGAAGAATTCGATTGACATTTACACCACTGCCCACGCGTCAGGAATACCTTGCATCGTTGGCACAGAACTTGAAGGCTGCGTTGCCGCTCCAGCAAAACTTCAACTTGCTTCGTCCTTCGAGGATCTCCCCTTCGCAGCTGAATTCACTGAACTGGCTTACCAGAATATGCTTCTTGATAGACCGTTGAAGATTGAGAACGGTTGCTTGCATTTGCCAGGAGGTCCAGGTTCGGGTCTAGAGCCGAATATGAAGTCTATCGAGCAACATAAAGCGGCGGTGTAGCTGATTCGAAGTTTTGGTGACGCCGTGTTCAGCTCGTTGTTGAATTGGCTGCAATCAAAAAGACAACTCAAAACAGAGCAAACTATGCGAATAGGACGATGGACTTGAGAACAACTCATATCGAAAAATTGAGACGTTGATGATTCATGGCCATTCGAAACGATCTAAGTTCGGTGAAGGCGAACGTTTTTAGGCGAATCGATGAAGCATTTCCGCAACAATGCTCATTTCTTCAACAACTGATACGCATCGAAACGGTAAACCCGCCAGGAAAATATGAGGAGATCATGAGATTTCTCAGCTCCTTCGCCGCTGAGAATGGCTTACGAAGCGAAATCTTCGAAACCCCGCAGCAAAAATGTATCGATGCGGGACTCGACGCCAACGAACACAGATTGAGTATTAAAATAACCGAAGGCAACTTGCGGCCCAGAATCTTGCTCTTAGCTCACGCGGACACTGTTCCCATAGGTGACAAAGCATTATGGAAACATGATCCGTTCAAAGGAGAGATTGCTGAAGGAAAAATTTACGGAAGAGGAGCATGTGACTGTAAAGGACGGATTGCTGGCTACGTGTTCGCATTATTAGCATTGAAGCGAGAACTCAAGTCGCTTCCGTCTGAAGTGTCAGTTGCAGTCACCGCTGATGAAGAAATTGGAGGTACGACCGGGGCTAAATATCTTCTAGATGAGAAGGTACTCGACTGCGATCTTTGCATCGGAGAGGGTTACACTTGGGAAGTGTTCCATGGATTCAAGGGACTGCTTTGGTTCAGGATCACAATTAAAGGAGCTACGGCGCATGGATCAACACCTAACCTCGGCATCAGTGTTGTGCCAGCATTAGAGGATATCCTTAGACAACTTAGAGAATATCGTGAACAAAAATTATCCTCATCCGTTGGATTGTCGGATACGACGATGAACGTTGGAATAGTTCATGCAGGATCAAAGATCAATATGGTGCCTGACTTTGCTACAGTCGAGATCGATTTCAGAGTCGGAAGCAACCATAAAGTCAAACAAATTATCGCCGAAGTTTCAGAAATTGTGGAACGCGTCAAACATGCGAATCCGAGCGTTTCGATAACTCTGGATGTTCCGAATGAGAGTGAACCGATCTCATTGGATCCACATCATAACCTGGTGAAAACGGTTCACTCAGCCGTGGAGGAAGTCGCGAACAGAAAGATCCCGGTCACATTATGGTTTGCACATTCAGACACTTTGCACTTCCTCAAGAAAGGCATACCCTGCGTTAATTACGGTGCCGGAAGAGCCGGTGTAGCTCACATCACAGACGAGTACGTAGACTTAGAAGATTTGAGATTGTCAACGAAAGCCGTAGCGTTGTCTATTCTAAAACTGATGACGGGTACTGGTGCAGATGATGCCTGAACGCAAGGATTTTGATGAATTTTACTTCAGACGACCGGTAACTATTCAGGACTACAGAGATTGCGAGGACGTTCAACGAAACGCATGGGGAATGAGCGAAAGTCTCGTCGTGCCATTACATGTGCTACGTCCGATCAATGAGAAAGGCGGATTCATCATGGTAGCATACGATGAGAAAAACAGGCCGATCGGTACGACAATTTGCATCCTCGGAAAACATGAAGAAAAACGTATTCTGTACTCCCACATGACCGGCGTCATTCCAGAATTCCAAAGCAAAGGCGTAGGGAGAATGCTGAAACTTAAGCAACGGGACTACGCATTGAAACAGGGTTACGATCTGATATGCTGGACCTATGACTCCATGCGGAGCATAAACAACTGGTTCAACTTGAACACTTTAGGCGCATTGGCGAGAGCATATTACACTAACTACTATGGAGAAATGCAAGACAGAATAAACGAAGGATTAGCATCAGACCGTTTCCTCGCAGAATGGTGGATAAAAAGCCCAAGAGTAAAGAAAAGGACTCGCTCACCCTTCGTAAGCAGCCGAGTCGACGATTCGCTGGTAACCAATCCTACCAAAATCGAATCTGGTGTCCGTGTACCGACTGGGCAATTTTCCCTGAAACGAACAGAGTCTGTACTCGTCGAGATCCCGTACAGTTACGATAAGTTGCGTGATTTCAATCGAGAAATTCTAATTAAATGGCGAGAGGAGACACGCGAACTGTACGTACGATTGTTCAAAACTCGATATATCGCAACCGAAGTTATATTGGATAAATCGGATTATCCTCGTAGCTTCGTAAAATTGGAGAGGAGGCCATTAGAACGAATTCTCAAGAACTGACACCCGTGGACTCTGTCGAGATACGTGAAATCAATTTACCATTAGTTTCTCCGTTCGAAACAAGTTTCGGTGTGGAAAACGTCAAAGAGGCTCTCATTGTGGTACTAAAGAAGAATGGCGTGACTGCTTACGGTGAATGCGTTGCGGCAAGCGGGCCCTGGTATGGCCCGGAAACCATTGCCTCCGCGAAATACATCATCAAACAATTTCTTGCGCCAATAATACTGAAAGAAGAACTTGACAGTCCCGCCTCATTCATAGACCGAACGAAAGGAATACGCGGAAACAACATGGCTGTTGCAGCAGTCGAAATGGGCTTATGGGATCTAAATGGAAAGCTCAGCGATACAGCTCTCTCGACGCTTGTCGGCGGTGTGAAGAAAGAAGTTCAGGTAGGAGTCAGCATTGGAATTCAACCGTCAATCGGCACTCTTCTAGACAAAGTCAAGTCCTATCTAGATGATGGTTACAGACGGATTAAAATCAAAATTAAGCCGGGTTACGATCTTGATCCCGTCAAGGAGATCAGGAAGAAGTACCCCAAGATTCTCTTGCAAGTAGACGCCAATTCGGCCTATTCACTTCAGGATTCAAAAATGCTCAGTGAACTAGATTCGTTCAACCTGCTGCTTATCGAGCAACCATTAGCCAACGATGACATAATCGACCATTCGAAACTCCAAAAGCTGCTCAAGACACCGATATGTCTCGACGAAAGCATACACACCGTCGAAGACGCCCGGAAAGCGATTGAGATAGGAGCATGTCGAATCATAAACATAAAGGCCGGCAGAATGCGTGGCCTCGTATGCTCCAAGAACCTCCACGACCTATGTCGACGACATCAAATCCCAGTTTGGTGCGGAGGAATGCTCGAAACCGGCATAGGACGAGCCTTCAACGTCGCACTTGCCTCCCTCCCCGGTTTCAGCTTACCAGGCGACACATCTGCTAGCAAACGTTACTTTAAACGCGACATAATCACCAAGGAATTCGAACTTACAAAAGACGGCACATTGGAAGTGCCGACTGCTCCAGGAATAGGCGTGGATGTCGATCAGAACCTTCTCGACGCGTGCACTACCTCAAAGGAAACACTTACCGAACAGCAATTCAGATCTTGACAACCCCCGCATTACTCATGAATCTCGAAAATGTATATTCGATCGAACTGATCGTTAATTCAGTCATAATTATTTCTACGATTGACCCGTCAAACTTGTGTAAATCATCGCGGCTCCTGCGGTCATGGCTAAACTTCCTACAACAAATAAGCCAACATTGAAAATCGCTGTGAACCATTGAACGAAGAGAAGATCATGCGACCGCATTGCTGAATGGAACACAGCAGCCCCTGCGCCCAGCACCGCAAGCCCGAACAGGAAAAGGTCGACTCGCATCTTCGAATTTCTACCCGTTATATTTTGTTGAGAGCCTGTTCCGTTGAAGTCTTTCGACTTCGAATCTCCCCCGATGCCGATTAGAGCAAGATCTACCTCGACCATTCTGTATATTACCACACTGATCTTGGGTCGTACTGCATACTAAAATTTTCCCAGCGGCTATCCGAGCTGATCTTCCATTGTCGTCGTTGCATATCGAAGATGAAATTCGAACTAAACGGCTAAGAACCACCACGAATTTCGACCCATAATAACGTGTTTGCTATGGCTCTGCGAGAAGTTCTTCCTACCACTACGCTGATCTTTCCTGAAGCTAAACCGGGTATAAGCGTCCTAACGGAGATTCATCGGAAAAGTCTCACTGATCCAGACGGTTACTGGAGAAAAATCGCTGATGAACTGTACTGGGCTGCGAAAGATGGTCCAGCTTTCGAAGAGATGAACCAACCACCTTATGGTAGATGGTTTTCGAATTGGAAGACCAACCTATCATACAACGCTTTGGATCGACATGTAGTTGGAGCTAGAAAAGACAAAATCGCCTTCCATTGGGAAGGTGAAAACGGCGAAAAGCGCAAACTCACGTATACGGATCTATACAATGAAGTGAACAAGTTCGCTTCCGCGCTTGAAAAGCTGGGTGTCAAGAAGGGAGATCGAGTTACGATCTGTCTTCCCATGATTCCCGAACTTCCGATTGCGATGCTCGCGACAGTTAGACTCGGAGCCATTCATTCCGTAATCTTCGCCGGATTCGCCGCGCAAGCAGTTGCGAATAGAATCAACGATTCAGGTTCGAAGATCATCATCACATCTGATGGGGCATTCAGAAGAGGTAAGACGATCGAACTGAAACCACTTGTGGATGAAGCAATCAAGCTATCAACGGGAATAGAGAAAGTCGTGGTCGTCAGGAGAGCAAACAATCCAGTGACCATGCAGCCGAATCGCGACTTCTGGTACCACGAGCTCGTAAGTTCAGCAGACAAGTATGTCGAACCGAAACAGGTCGAAGGGACACACCCAGCTTTCATTCTGTATACGTCAGGAACAACTGGGAAACCAAAAGGAACGACTCACGGTACCGGAGGATACATGACCTATGCTTACTACACTCAAAAAGCCGTCTTCGATGTCAACGAAAGCGATGTCTATTGGTGCACCGCCGATATCGGTTGGATCACTGGCCACACTTACATCGTATATGGCCCACTGCTCTCGGGCGTTACCTCTCTAATGTTTGAAGGTGTTCCTGATTACCCGGAAGCAGACAGATGGTGGAGCCTGATCGAAAACTACAAAGTCACAATCGCGTACACCAGTCCTACAGCCATAAGGATGCATATGAAGTTCGGTAACAAATGGGCTGCCAAGCATGATCTGTCATCGTTAAGATTGCTTGGCTCGGTCGGTGAACCGATTAATCCCGAAGCCTGGTACTGGTTCTTCAAGAATATTGGACAAGAAAGATGCCAAATTGTCGACACGTATTGGCAGACGGAAGGAGGTGGAATGCTGATCAGCCCTCAACCAGGTTTAGCGAAAATTCCTCTGAAGGCTGGCTCAGCTACATTCCCAATGCCAGGTGTTGACGCTGACATCTATTTGGAAGACGGAACTCCAGCCAAGATGGGCGAGAAAGGGTACCTTGTTATCAAACGACCATGGCCAGGCGAATTAATGACGCTTTGGAACGACCCTGAAAAATTCAAACAAGTCTACTACAGCAGATTCCCCAACGTCTACTATGCTGGAGACTACGCTATGAAGGACAATGACGGTTACTTCTGGCTTTTGGGCCGCGCAGATGAGGTTTTGAAGGTAGCTGGGCATAGGATTGGGACAGTAGAACTAGAGGATTCGCTGATTTCACACCCGGCAGTAGCCGAATCAGCTGTGATCGGCAAATCGGACCCAGTCAAAATGGAAGTCCCCGTCGCTTTCGTTGTGCTCAAACCAGATTATGAACCAACTCCAGAGCTGAGAAAAGAATTGTCAAATCACGTTAGAAAAACCATGGGACCAATCGCTGTTCCAGACGCAATCTATTTCGTCAGCAAACTTCCAAAAACGCGTAGCGCAAAAATCATGAGACGAGTAATTCGAGCCGTCGTCGAAGACAGAGCGATTGGTGACGTCACTACACTCGAAGATGAAACCAGCGTACAAGAAATGAAAATTGCGTACAGCGAGCTGCGAGCCGAGTTGACCAAAAGCCAAAGCAAGTGACTTCATAACCCTCTATCACTTTCACTTAACTCAGTGATCAGGTTAGCTTGCTCTCTATCTCAAAACCACAGTTTTCTAACAACGCCTTGAGCAAAAGTGGGACGCACAATACTTTCATGGCGCATGATGGTTGAAACTGAAGTTGAGAGACTGAAGAAGTTTAGAGATTCGCTTCGCTTGGAAGATAAACCGATTTTTGATGATCTTTTAAGACAATGCAAACTGTACGCATCAGCAGCCAGCTCCTTAGCATCACCGGTGAAAGAAGTTCCGTTAATTATATCAATCCTCTTCGCTCACCACAAGAAATTAATCGAAATCGAAAAACGCCTCGATGAACTCTCCCACGTTTGAATCAGCGTTCGAAACAAACAGTCATAAAAAAACACAAACGACCGATTCCACATATCTGAGAGTCGCCCGATAAGCTTTACATTGTAAAGCAAGAGCGTGAGAGCCGACGTTTCTGCATTAGCTGTTCCCGTCGGAATGCCATGCCCAGTACTCAACGTTGTAATACCACCATTCTCCTTCTGCATATTCCAAAGATGTTCTTCAAGCTGAGTAAAGTCAGGTAATTTTACTCCTATAACTTCGGATGCGTAGAGAAGCAAAGCCAATTTCATGTTCATGCAGAATTGAATGTCTGACGGTGCATTCTGGGGGCTGAGCACTGATTGCATTACCCCATAATCGACGAGACAGGTTCCATTCCACATTCGGTAGACTGAGAGAACTAACATTCTGGCGAGATAAATCGATCCGGTATAATAATTGGTCAAGGCTTGATAGATCATTTCATCAGCGAAATGATTCAGTGGATTTGCGTAAGTACCATTATGAATCCTGATCAGGATTGCCCAATTCTTCGTCTGGTTGATAATTAGATCTCTGGCCGTCCTGTCATTTCCAATCGGAGTTCCGATAACCGCTTCAAACCTATTCGAGAATGGAAGATCATAGCGTCGAAATGTCTCGTTGATCATGTTAGCTATGTCGGGTCTCCAGGGTTCTAATGCGTACATCGCAAACAGATTGTCGCTGTAGATCCAAAATGTTTGATTATAATGCCAATGGTACGACGGAAACTCAACCCGTTTCAACCAATGTATTCCTTGATCCTCGCTCTCATAAATGAGGCCGACTTGCGGATTGAAGTGGCTTACGAGATACGATACGAGATCTGTTAAGCGAGTTTGATAAGAATCTGACGAAGCCATTGCATTGGAGAGATCGATTGCAGATCCTTGAGCCATGAGTATTGCTAGAAGGAGACATCCCAAGATTCTCTTCAAATGATCGCGCACTCTTTCGTCGAGAAGTTGAAATGCTACTTGAAGATGCCGATTCATATGTGAAAGAACTGAGTTCTAAGGTAACGAAATTCTTACGGTCCTTTTATTCAAAGGTCGAGCGTAACGCAGTCGTGGATTAGAGATGAAAAGAAGCGGAAAAGCACATGTGGCTAAGATTGGACGTTTCTGCAAGAGATACGTATACTTTGGAACAGACTGGTCGAAGGCGCTGCTAGAAGCTAATGAACCCAAGCCGTACTATCGTTCTAATGAGCGTAGCTCGCAGTCAGAATTTTTTACCGAACGGGCACTCGCGGTTTTTATCCTATCTGAAAGCGTTCAAAATGGATGGCGTAGCCGCATTTCAGAGACGGCGACTGCATAATCTGCTGAATATCTAACTTGATATCTCACCACAACTGTTTTCTTTAAGGCTTCGTCATGAACCTAAAACTCGAGTTGCATTAAGTTGTTCAACAAGAAAACAGTTGTTTCCATGTGCCTTGTCCTACTCTTCATTACTCTAACATCAGTTAACGTCCATGCTCAGTCGACGAACATAATCGAGGTCGTTAATCCAATTCATGTCCCCGTAACAAGCCAGAATCCGATCTTGGTGTCGGCGAACGTTTCATACGCCGACGCGGGACAGAATTACACTCTCGTTGTTGGCCTTCTCAACGAAAATGTTACCCCAGCTGTTCCAGTTTCAGCCATTGCGACAGCGTCCCCTTACCCATGCGTCAACCAGCCAAGCCTGAACCCGTTATGCGCAATTAGATTGCAAAACGCCTCTGGCTACGAAAGTCTGCAAATCAAGATCGGCGGTATTCTTGGAAATCACTCGGCACCAGGCCCTTGGAATCTTGCCCTGTCCGTTGTTCTACTTGATGCGAACAATAACCCTGTCGAAAAATCCTTGAGCAGTGTTCCGTTCCAGATATTCTTTACATCTACACCACTGTTATTCGTGAAGGTCCCATTTGCTGTATCCGTTTCAGTTGATGGAATAGCACAGCTTCCTGGTTCTATAGATGGAGCGCCGCTGACTGTAGGTCAACATTCTCTTTCTGTCCCCGCTTTTGTTAACGTGAGTGATACAGCACGATTGCGATTTGACCATTGGTCCGATGGTTTACCGTCGCCTAATCGTTCCGTTTACGCCCAATCAGATGTCGGTTTAGAAGCGTTCTATGTGACTCAGCATCCACTTATGTTGAACAGCTCCATCGGAGTACCCTCAGGCGCGGGTTGGTATGATTCAAACTCAACAGCAACATTCTCAGTGTCACCAAATTCTATACCGCTGGCCGGAACGATGGGTATGTTTGGTGTAAGGCTTACGGTGCAAGGATGGTACGAAAACGGCAGTTTAATCACGTCTTCCTCAACCGGTACAATCTCAATGGATCAAGCTCACACGCTAATTGCATCATGGCAGCCAGACTACACGATACCTGAAGCCGTCGCCTTAGTGATCGCAATCATAATCGTCGCAGTGGGCTATATTCTCGTGAAGAAGAAGTCCCCTTCAAAGAAGCGGTCCAAGTCCAGCTAGGATTTTGAGTTGATCCCGGTCGACGGACCGGGAATGTTTAATCAAAGCCTACGTGGTTTTGGCGAAGGACGGCTGCTATGGATCTCGAAAAAAAGGTCGCAATTGTAACGGGATGCATCAAAACGCTAAATATTTAGGTAAAGTTGCGACTCTTTGTGATGATTCTTCGTATATCACTTTGCTCGCGGGTATGAGCCTAAGATCTTTATGAACGTCGTTTTGCCTTTTACCGATTCGAACGCCTCATGACATGCCGAATCGGTTCGGTGTCCGTCCAAATCTATGAAGAAATCGTATTCCCATGGCGTCGTTCGTACTGGTCTGGATTCGAGTTTTGTCATGTTGATGCCTCGAGATGCGAATTCTTCCAATGCTTTGTATAGCGAGCCAGGAGTGTGCGTCGCGCCGAAAACGATTGAGGTTTTGTCGTTACCAGTTGGTGGGCTGTCACTTTGTCCGATTACGAGAAATCGCGTGTAATTCTCAGAATTATCTTCAATGTTCTTTTTCAAAACAACTAAACCGTAAAGTTCGCCTGCCCGTTCGCTCGCGATGGCTGCTGCGTCAGAGATCTTTTTTTCCTGTATCATCTTAGCACTTCCAGCTGTGTCGTAGGCCGGGATTGCTTCAGCTTTCAAGTTTCGTAGGAAGGTTGCGCATTGAGCTAGCGCCTGGGGATGTGAATAAATCATGCGCAAGTTTTCTAGCTTCGTTCCCGGGATGGCAAGCAAGCAATGTACTATCCTTTGCTTGATTTCACCAGATATCTTCAGAGGAGAATCGAGCAGTAGGTCGTAGGTTTGATTGACGGTTCCTTCAAGTGAGTTCTCAGCCGGCACTATTCCGTATTGAACTCGACCTTCTTGGACTGACTCGAAGACGTCTCGAATACTTCTGCAAGGAACGGTTGATGCGGTTGGTCCAAAATACGTGAATGCAGCCTGTTCACTGTATGCGCCATGTTCTCCCTGAAACGCAACGGATGTGTTCAATTTTTGTTTCCCAAACTGCTCGTGTGGCCTACGATTGACATTTTAGCGGCGATCGCGGCGATGACAAGTTTCAAATACCAAAGCGTAGTATTATTTGTATGGCTCTGAGATCCCTGAATTCTCGGATGCAACTGTGGCGTTTTTCCGCAAGGATTCAGCGTCTACGTCGAGTTACCGATTTTCTTTTCGCAGAAGTCCTCGCTTCTCCATCGCTGATTATACATTCGACAACTACGATCGTTCTCTCAGGTGCGGCGTTGTCCCTTCTGGCTGCTGCTAGGATAATGTTCGGGAAAAAACGGCTTTGCTGAGCGTTAATTGAGAATCAGAAGCTAGAGAGCACTTCCTTACTGAACCGCTTTAATTGCTCGATTTGATTCCATGCTACGAACCTTATTGAGAACGTATTGACACCTGCGGAAGCAAACTTTTCCAGTCTCTCGATGCAGTCTTTTCGTTTTCCGTAGGCGACCCATTTATCAAGGATTCCAGATGGGTCTTCTCTGTAATATTTCAAGAGAAAATCACTTGCTTCGGCGCCTGCTTTCGCTCGATCGTCATTCATGTTTACGTTATGATAGAGACACATGCCAAAGTTTTTTGTTTCGCGGTTATGTTTGCGGACTGCTTCAAGAACTTTCTCAGCGTCCTCTTTGAATTCTTCCGGTTCAACCATTGTGGTCATCCATCCGTCTGCATATTTGCCGACTCTGTCAAAGTTCTTCTCAATCTCGCCGGGTGGTCCTTCTAGTTCTCCGGTTGAACGTGGATTTGACGCTATCCAGATCGGGCATGGTTTTTGAACGGGTTTCGGGAGCATCGTTACGTCTTTGAATTTGTATTTTTGTCCGTTGTACGTCACATCGTCGGATTCCCAGAGTTTTCTCAGAATTTCAATTCCCTCTTCAATTCTCTCAACCTTTTCTCGAGGTGGTACTCCGAACGCGTCGTACTCGTTACGATAGATTTTCCCATGCTGGGTTGGCGTTCCCTGGCAGATTACTAACAGACTTCGTCCTTCTGATATGACATCCAAAGTCGCCCACTGGTAAGCCAGCAGAATGGGATGCCTTAAAGGAAAACTGGCGAAGCATGCTGTGCCAAGCTTTACTTTTGTGGTCGCTCCGGCCGCGGCTGATAGTACCGATATCGAATCAAGCCTAGGTTTCGCAAGAATACTGTCTCCAGCCCAAACCGCGTCGTAACCGTATTCCTCGATAAGTTCGCTTAATTCTACGATATCCTTTCGTGCACTGGTTTTCGAGAACAGTATTCCCCTCGTTGGGAGGACGATTCCAAATTTCGGTTTCAAGTACTTCAACACCACACTTACTGTCACTCTTTTAACAATTATCGCACTACTTCCAGCCGTGGTGCAATTTGACGTCCGATATCAAACCTAGAGTTCCATTCGAGTTCAACGATAGAAAAGAGTACCTGGAGCTTCCATTTCCAACGTCAGAATACGAGATACGATTGAAGAACACGCGACAATTGATGCTTGAAAACGGAGTCAGAGCATTAATTGTGTATGGGGATCAGAATGACTTTGGTTATCTAACGTACCTCGCCAATTTCGAATTGATTATTGGACGAGGAGCCATTATAGTGATGAATGATTCTGTTTCCTTAGTGACTGACTCCGCGTTACATGGCGAGCCTATGCATACGTTAGTTTGGAAGACTTGGATCGAAGACGTAACTGTTACGCCATTCTCAACTCCTGCATTTCTCTCGGCCGTCAAATCGAAACTTATGGGTGTTGATGGTAAGATAGGTCTAGTGGGTTCGTACTCGTTTCCGAAAATTGAAGTCAATGGAGTATTTGTCGATCTTGAGAGAAACTTCAGGCTCATGAAAAGTTGCAAATCTAATAGAGAACTCAAGGTAATGCGAGAAGCTTCACGTATTACTAGTTGTGGGATGAAAGCGGCTGTCGAAGTTACAAGGCGAGGCGTTCGCGAAACCGATATTTCAGCAGAAGCCTGCAAAGTGATGTTTGAGGAAGGAGCTTCTAGGTTAGCTTTCCAACCAATCATCGTTTCGGGCCGTAGAGCTGGTATGAAGCATGATTTTCCTACGAAAAGGAAAATCGGTAAGAACGAGATGGTTTACATCGACATTGGAGCTACTTGGAAAGGTTACTATTCCGATATGTCCAGAACGGTTCTCGTTGGAAAAGGAACAGCCGAACAGCATAGTGCTCTCGATTCGATTCTAGAGATCCACAATGAATTGATGGACGGAATTCGTCCCGGAACTTCAGTCGCGGAATTAGCCAGAAGAGGAGAGGCTCTCGCAGATAAGAAAGGTTGGCACAAAGACTTCTGGTCAGTGGGCCACGGACTAGGAACAGGCTTTTTCGAAATACCTATTTTCGCTCCCAACAGTCCAGACATATTCAACGCAGGAATGGTTTTCGCTTACGAACCAATGATCGTTAAACTTGGTTTGGGAACAGCGGTAGTTGAAGACACAGTAGCCGTAACCAAGTCAGGTTGCAAGACGCTTACGGAATGCGAAAGAAAGTTATGGTGAATTGAAAAGCTGCTTTTTGGTTAATCGTTAAATTGTCGCTCCTCCTGATTCGAATTGTGAAGCGACTTGGCGAAGGACGAGATTGTTGAAGCGGTCAAGAATATTTACCAAGCCTTCGAACTATTGGACCCTAAAAAACTGGACGAAAATTTCTCGAAGACAGATAAGTTGACTGCCTTCGGCACTGACGCAGACGAGTTCTTCTATGGTTGGCAGAAGTATAAATCAGTTCATGAGATTCAATTCAGAGCCGTGAGACATTTCGCGTTTACTTCAACGGATCTGAGAGTTTTTGAAAATGGCGATACGGCATGGTTTTCTGATCAGCCTCATTGGCGGATCGAGACAACTGCAGGAGAGAAGGTGGATACGAGAGTCAGAATCACCGGTGTACTAGTACGAGAGAGCGGGAAATGGCGTATTGTCCAATGGCATGTATCTCAAGGATTAACTCGTCTCCATGAGTACTGAACGGTCGAATGAGTTACCTAACGATCTCTAAAAGATACTGGGCAAGCTTTTTGACATATCGTCCCGTAAATGATGTTTGTTGAATGTGCTATGGATAAAATGAAACCGGGCCAATTCACTGCGGATTACATTCTGACTAAAGCAAAAGCACAGTACGAGAACGGCGAAGCCACGATCAAAATCAATACGAAGAAGACAGCACTTATTGTTATTGATATGGTTGAAGAGTTCACGAAACCAAAGTTGACGCCTTCTTGGATTCCTGATGCAACGGCGCAGATACCGAGAATCAAAGAGTTGTTGGATTTATGCAGGAGACTAGGTGTGCCGATTATCTATACTTACTTTGAATTTCGACCGGATTATTTGGATATGTCACCGCCCTGGCGAGAGGCGTGGACTCCTCTCGACAAGTTTGACGATTACGAAGGACCGCTTCTTTTCCAGAAGGAAAGCATAGACCCAGCTCTAAAGCCCAACTACGATACGGATATCGTAATCAAGAAACCCTGCTATGGGGCTTTCACGGGTACCGGACTGGACTATGTTTTAAAAAATCTCAGAATTGACACGGTGATCATATGTGGAACAATGACCAACTACTGCTGTGGTACAACAGCGAGAGAGGCACATGCGCACGGCTACAAGGTCGTGTTCGGATCAGATATCAACGCTACCGATGATGCTGAATTGCAACAAGCTGAATTGAAAACTCTTCGTCGAGGTTTTGCTCTTGTGCTAGCAAAGGATCAGATAGAAGAAGCTCTTCAAGGAAAAGGTTCGTACACTGAGAAAGGTTCTTGATTCTATTGGACTAGCTCCAAACGTTTATCGGCAATTTGGTTAGAACCTCAGGTTTGTTATTCGTAACAATCACTTCGTTTTCCGCAGAGACCGAATACTTACCTGACTTAACGTCTGGTTCAACACAGAATACCATATTTTTCTGCACGATTCCAGTACCGCCCGGTAACAGGTAAGGGGTTTCAACAATTTCCAGTCCGATCGCATGGCCGAAGGGTGCAACTTTCAGACCGCGTCTTTCGAGTTTATTAACGGTGGAAATGGTGTTTTCAACCGTATTACCGTTCCTGAGAGCTTCGCACATGGTTGACGTAGCTTCGCCTGCGGCTTCAATTATTATTCGTTGTTGCTTAGTCGGGCGATTTGCTGAACCTACACGTAGAATGTCGAAACCGTAACCGTTTGCCCAACCAACAAAGTCGATCGAGATCAATTCGCCTTTCCGTATCTTTTTCTGGGACGCGAACGGCCATCTCAGTCTTCCCATTTCGGAACCTGACTGTACACGGTCTCTGACTACGTAGTCTGCGCCAATTTCCATTGCTTTCATTCTTGCTATGCTTCCAACAGCGCTTTCAGTCATTCCGGGTTTGATGGATTCGAGAGCAGTCTGTAAGGCTTTGTCAGCGATCTTAGAAGCATGTCTGATTAATTGAAGCTCATTTTCGCTTTTGATCATCCTGAGCTCGGAGATCAGTTCATCGCGATAATGAAAGGAAGTTTGTGGGCAGCTACGTCTAATTTCATCCAAGTAGACTGCAGGAAGAATATCGCTTCCGGCGATGGCGAGCCTAGCATGGTCGAGTCGCGATTCCGTCAACGCCTTGATTATGCCTTTTGTCAGATTCGTGCCCGTCTGGGTTCGATTCACGCATGTTACTGCATCAGTTTGGTAGCCCAATGGGGCGATTAAGGTGGTTTCCGATTCAACCGGTAATAGGAATGCGCTGTAGCCTAGCCCTGAAATTGTTTCGCTCCTGGCGCTATACGGGAACGCGTTCTTGTGGCCGCAGAGATAGGTTACGTTTCCATCTCGTTCAGCGTATCCTGAAATTGCAAGAAGACCATCAAAGCTTGCGTCGCGCAATTTCTCGCGTACAATTCTAACTCTCTGTTCATATTCTGATTTAGGTATTGAGAATCTTGTATGCTTCAAATTTCTTCCCGGATCTTTTCATTTCATGATAAGTCATAGTATAGTCGACGATTGCTCTTGCCTTTATTTTCTAGTTTCAGCAAGCGAATCTGTCCAACTTCTTTCAATTGGCCCACATGTTGTCCTCCATCAGCCTGCTTGTCGATGCCTGTGATTTCGACGATTCGGAGTTGTGGTTCGCTCGGCGGAGCTGCCTCTGCAAGTTTCACGAATTCCGGCATGCGCAGTACTTCCTCGCGTGCCA
>Ga0074045_10003040_pt1 | contig 15229 bp, 15 predicted proteins | sample BogForMeECP23OM2_FD_94442 | JGI IMG/M metagenome (GOLD analysis project Ga0074045, IMG submission 94442) | Bog forest soil microbial communities from Calvert Island, British Columbia, Canada - Bog Forest MetaG ECP23OM2 | ecosystem: Environmental > Terrestrial > Soil > Wetlands ...
GCACCGTCGCGGAAGACGGTTTGTCGTGCCGTCCCTGGTGAGCGCCCTGGTTTTCTGGATGACAATTATGCCGTGGCTGGTGCGCAACTACGAGACCTTCGGTAAGCCCGTCTTTATCCGCGACAACTTCGGGATGGAGCTCCGCATCGGAAACAACCCGTTGTCGGAGGGGCCCTACGTTCTCGCCTACCATCCCAGTCAGAGTGTTTTCCAGCTTGCCAGATACCAGCAGATGGGCGAAGTAGCGTTTATCGCAGACCAGGCACGCCGGGCAAGAGAATGGATCGCGGACAACCCCCGCCAGTTTGCCCTTATCACCCTCCGGCGCGTCATCTTTTTTTGGGATGGCCTGCCTCGGCTCTCGAAAATTCAAGGGCTGTCGGAAACCAAGAACTCGCTGTTCCTGGCGTCATCTGTGGTCGCCATCTGGGGACTTCTGCTTGCGATCAGGCGGCGGGTTCACGGTGTGTTCCTCTTTGCCAGCCTGCTGATCTTCTATCCGGCGGTTTACTATATAACCTTTCCCCAGCCTCGCTACCGGCATCCCATCGATCCGGAATTGCTAATGCTCGGAGTCTATGTGGTTTCTGAAGCCCGAACCCGGAACAAGACGGGCCACCGCGACGAAGAGTTGGCTGAACTTTCGGATGACGAGATTCTGCCGCAATTCCACACGCTGTCGGTCATCATTCCGGTCTACAACGAGCGCAGGACGGTGATGAGGCTGTTGCAGCAGGTGGCGCGCCAACCGCTCAGTCTGCGCAAAGAGATCATCATCGTGGATGATTACTCAACCGACGGCACTCGCGAGCTCTTGCAAGAAACTGATTTACAGAAGCTGCTTGGCGGCAATGGTGCCAACACAGTCAAGCTGGTGCTGCACGAGAAGAACCAGGGCAAAGGCGCCGGCGTTCGCAGCGGCCTGGAGCATGTAAGCGGCGAGTTGGTGTTGATCCAGGATGCGGATTTGGAATACGATCCCCGCGATTATCCCCTGCTGATCACGCCCATTCTCGAGGGTCATGCTGACGCAGTCTTTGGAAATCGCTTTCACGAAGGGCCGCACCGGGTCCCTCGATATTGGCGCTATGTGCTGAATCGCTTCTTCTCGTTACTGTGCAACATGCTCACCGGCCTGGGCATCCACGACGTCACGGCATGCTACAAGGTCTTTCGCCGCGATCTCCTCTCCCGAATCAACATCCGCTCTGACCGTTTCAGTATTGAAACCGAGATGACCGTGAAGCTGGCGAAGCTCGGTGCTCGCATCTACGAAGTGCCCATCGTCTATCACGGCCGGACCTACGCCGAAGGTAAGAAGATCAGCTGGACCGACGGTGTCACCGCTTTATACCACCTGCTTTGGTATCGGTTCAGAGATTAGAGCAGCTTCGCGGATTGGTCAGCTGATGTTCTGGCGGTTCGGGTTGTTGGTCTTGGTAACCGCGCCTGCGATCTGGTGCCAGGTAACAACCCACGGAACCACGAGCGAGAATAGCAGTCTTGAGCTGAGTAGCCGGAGTGAGAGTTTCCCGGGAAAGCTTCGCCAGTCGAGCCGGAAGGCAAAATACGTTTCAAGTGCGACAACACACAGCAGCGGAATTGTCGTCACAGGAAGCAGTGCCAGCGCAAGCACCTCAGCCACACAGCGCGCCAGATTGCGGAACAGTCGCGCGTGTCGCGTTCCCAGAACCCCGTCTGTTTCCGCATAGCTCGCGATCTGGCTGATCGCCGACTGGAAAGTGTGTCTTGGTCGATAGTGCGCCTTGGCGCGTTCCGCAAATGCTGGCGCTACCGTTTTGCGCACCCGCAAATCGAAGAGGGTATCTTCGCCGAGGAAAACGTCCTCCGGGAAGCCGCCCACTTGCTGCCATAGCTGCTTGCGAAAAGCCATGGACCGAGCCGTGCAAGACTTGGTCGGCTCATCGGCGCTGAGCTTAATGCCGAAGAAGGGCGCTGATGCGATATCCCATGTTGTCCGGTCCTCGGCAGCAATGCACGACCCTCCAACCACATATTCGGCCTGGTCATTCAGAATGGGCGCGGTGAGCCGTGCCAGCCATTGCGGATCGTAGGTACATCCACAATCGACACATGCGATGACTCCCGAGGACGCCGTGGCGACAGCGATGTTCCGTCCGCGAGCGATCGGCCCAGGCGAGCTTCTCAAGCTGCAACTCTCATCCTGAATGGCGATGAGGTTTGGGTATCTCGATCTGGCAGACTGGAGACGTTCCCAGGTGCCATCGGTCGAGCCTCCGTCCACGATGATAATTTCTGCGGGATGGAGGGTCTGCTGCATGAGACTTGTCACCAGTCGGTCGATGTCGTCCACCTCATTGAGGACAGTCGCGGTCACGCTGACGGCTGGCTTGCCGGCTTGAAGCCGGCGGTTGCGGTCGCCCAGCTTGAGTGTCCACATGCCGTCAATGGATGATGCTGATTTCTGGACCACGATGCGGAAAGCCGTTTCGGAGTGGATAATCTGCGATTATACGCGTCACGACCGTCGCCATGCGATGGTCAGAAAATGGCCATAACCTTTTCAGCCGGCCTCACGTCTAACCCGCGACAGGAGGCAGGAATGGCTCAGACTCGTAGATACGCCGCTTGGGGTGGAGCATTTCTGGGAGAGCTGTTGATGTTGCTTGCGGTCTCGGCCCATGCGCAGGTATCGCAAGAGTTCCATCGCACCGTTTCTCTTCCTCCCAATGGGCGGGTTTCGCTGGACAACGTAAACGGCAGCGTCGAAATCACCGGCTGGGACCGCCATGAAGTGCAGATTGACGCGGTGAAGAAGGCCCGCGATCAGCAGCGGCTCGACGAGGCGCGCATCGAGGTCGAAACCAGCGGTGACGCAGTGTCCATTCGGACCCAATATCCACTAAATCACACTAACAACAACCCAGCTTCGGTCCACTACACACTGCACGTACCCCAGAGTGCGCGACTGGACCATATCAGCCTGGTAAACGGCTCGCTCACCATTCAGCAGGTCGTAGGCGAAGTCAATGCGAGCCTGGTAAATGGCAAGGCGCACATCGGCCTAGTCGGAGGAGCTAACATTTCGACTGTCAATGGCGGGATTGAGGCGAACTATGCTTCGTTGAATAACGTGCGGGAGATCAAGTTTAAGTCGGTCAATGGAAGCGTCGAGTTGAGCCTGCCCGAATCGCCGAATGCTAACGTCAAAGCCTCGACCGTGAATGGTGGCATCAAGTGTGACTTCCCGCTCACGGTGCAAGGCGGCTTTGTCGGCCACAACCTGTCCGGCACGCTGGGCAGCGGCGGGACACACATCGAACTGAGCAATGTGAACGGCAGTATCCACATTGGCTCGGGACGCGGAGCCTTATAGATATGCCTGCAGCATTCTGGACTGTGTAAAATAACTCTTCGGGGTGGATGCGGCTCAACGGGGAGAAGGCTTCTTGCTCCGCCGCCTGGGTTTCTTCTTCTTTTTTCTTGCCTCTGCGCGCTGCTTCTTCTTCATTTCCTCGGGAGAATACATGCTTCCGCGGCAACTGTTGCTGCCGCAATAGCAGGGCGCGTCGTCATCGCCATCGTAGAGCCAATAATCGTAGGTGAGTTCTTCGCCGGCGGCGACCTCCCGCAGCGTAATGATGTACACCCGGCCGTCTTCCTCATCCGTCTCGCAATTGGGATCGCAGGAGTGGTTCACGAACATGGCCATTCCGTGCCCGTCGATCACCACCTCGCCATCGCCAACTCCAAACAGATAGGTGAACGGCCGGCCGTCGTACCGGTCATCGCCCTCTTTTTTGGTGATGCGCTCGCCCGTATACTCCAGCACGCGTGAGCCCTTGGGAATTCTTTCCAGCGTGAAGCAACCGGCGGCATGAATGTCAGAGGACCGAATGATGAGGCGCAGCAAGAAGGAATACTCCCCAGGGAACGCGTTCGCCAGTATAGCGTATTAGCCGGAACAGCCCTGCTAACGACTTGATCACCTCCGGCGCTGAGCTGTCAATAGCGCACCTCGCCTATCCGGACAGCACTTCACGGTTCACATTCCGCCTAAGATTTCGTATCTTGGAAGAGACAAAATGCTCTCGGGAGGCCTTCTGATGGTTCATGTTCTGGTACGCCACAAAGTGACCGATTTCAACCGCTGGAAAGAATCCTTCGATTCCCACCTCAATGCACGCATGCACGCTGGAGAACTTGGGTTCCGCCTGTTTCAAAGTGTGGATGACCCCCGTGACGTGACCCTGCTGCTGGATTGGGACAGTCTCGAACACGCCCGCAGGTTCATCACCTCCGAAGAACTCCGCAGCCGAATGCAGCAGGCCGGCGTGATGGGCTCCCCCGATGTGCACTACGTCGAGGACGCGCGTGTCGTCCGGCGCACATCAGCCGATTAGCACCAAGGGAAACGTACTCGGAAAATTTTGGGCAAATGTCTTGACACAGGGGCGGAGTTTAGGCTCCAAATCGTGCTCCCGAATTCCTACACGAAAGGACCCACTGCTGAGGGTGGGGGCGAGCTGTCAGTCGCCCGAAAGCCTCTACCCATGGGCGTTTCGCGCCGTACGGCATTCTGTCAAGAAGTTTGCATCAAAAATTTGAGCGGCTATCCACAATTGATTCTTCTGCTCCGTTGACAAACGGGCTGGGAAAATTAAAATACCCGACAACTTCTCCGAATCGATTTGCATGACGGTGACTAATCTGATTCCAACTTTCGACGTTCTTCTGCATACGGATTTTCCCGAACTCAAGCTCTACGCCAGCGGCAAGGTCCGCGACCTGTACCAGGTTGACGACGATCATCTGCTGTTGGTAGCCACCGACCGGATATCCGCGTTCGATTATGTGCTCGCTACCGGCATTCCACAAAAGGGCCGGGTCCTGACCCAACTCTCACTGTTCTGGTTCGAATTCCTGAACCGGATCGTGCCCAACCATCTGGCGACTGCCGATGTCCACAGGTATCCGCGGGAGTTGCAGAAGTACGCCAGCCAGTTGCACGGCCGCTCCATGCTGGTGGTACGTGCCGACATGATCGCCATCGAATGCGTGGTGCGCGGCTATCTTTCCGGATCAGGCTGGAAGGAATACAAGGCCAGCGGTGCGGTGTGCGGAATCAAGTTGCCGGCGGGACTGCGAGAATCCGACAAGCTGCCGGAGCCCATCTTCACGCCGGCCATCAAAGCCAGCAGCGGCCACGACGAGAACATTACGTTCGAGCACATGGTGATGTTGGTCGGGGCTGAATTCAGCGAAAAGCTTCGTGATTTGAGTATCCGGGTTTACCGGACAGCAGCGGACTATGCAGAAACGCGCGGCATCATCATTGCCGACACGAAGTTCGAGTTTGGTCGCACGCCGGGTGGATTGGTGCTGGCCGATGAGGTACTGACGCCGGATTCGTCGCGCTTCTGGCCAAGGGACAGGTACCAACCAGGTGGGCCGCAGGACTCGTTCGATAAGCAGTACGTGCGTGACTACCTGGAAGCAATCAAGTGGGACAAACAACCGCCAGCTCCGGCATTACCTCCGGAGGTGGCGGCCAGAACGAGCGAAAAATATGTTGAGGCTTATACCCAACTGACCGGGCATTCACTGCCGGGCTAGGGGAAGCCGCATGATGGGCCTATCCATTTTTGATTGGGTGATTGTGCTCATCCTTCTGCTGTCAGTTTTGCAGGCGATCGCGCAGGGGTTTTTTTACGAATTCTTCTCCTTGGCGGGCGTGGTCGTCGGATATCTGCTGGCTGCCTGGGAGTATCCGCGGGTGGCGGAGTGGTACTCGCACCACGTGAATTCCCAGTGGGCGGCGGACATTGCTGGGTTCTTTACCATATTTCTTGTCGTTGTGTTACTCGCGGGAACGGTCGGGCGTATTGCGCGCTGGGCCATCCATGGCGTGGGGTTGCGCTGGTTTGACCGGCTCTTGGGCGCCGTATTTGGTTTTGTGCGCGGCGCCATCATCAGTACGGTCATCGTACTGGCGCTGGCAGCCTTCGTTCCGCAGTGGGGATGGCTCCAGCAATCGCGGGTGGCGCCGTTCCTACTGGTCTCTGGCCGCGCTTTGATTTGGGCGGCGCCGGCGGACCTGAGGCAGCGCTTTCGTGAAGGTTGGGATTTGTTACGCGCTGTCCCAGGGCACGTCTCGGAGCACGGCGACAACAGCGGAAAACCTTGAATACGGGATTCGATTGGGCGTTGAGGAAAGCAAAAAGAGAGGTGTTGTGAAAGACCAACTGGAAGCTTTGATCATGCACATGTACAAGAGCGGCATCACTTATTCGGAAGCCGTCTGCGAATTCAAGAAGAAATTCATTCTTACCGTGCTGCAAGACAGCAAGGGGAACCAGTGCAAAGCCGCACGCCAGTTGGGCATGCACCGTAACACTCTCAGCCGCACCATCGCCGAACTCAAGCTCAACGCCAAAGAACTGCGCACCGGAGTCCGACGCCCCCCGCGCAGCGCTCACACCGTCACGATGGAGAAGAAGGCCACGCGGTAGCTGGATTCTGCTGCCGGCCGTTCACAGCACTGCGGAACCAAAAAAGGAGCAACCTCTCAGCTGCCCCTCTTTATGTCGCGTGTTGTCTGGGGATCATTGCGCTGGCTTTTTGTGCGCGGGCGCGTGGTGCACCGGAGCGGCGGTCTGAACAGGGTTGCCGTTCTTGTCCAGCAGGATGCCATCGGTCATGGTCATCATGAATGGGTTCGGGGTGTAACTTGATACCGTACCCTGGAACTGCGTTAACGCCCCGGCGGCTGGCACCAACTTGGCCGGAATCGGCTTGCTCATGGTCAGGGTGATGTCGGCTTTCTTGTCGTCGAAGTCATCCTGGCTTCCCGCCAACGTGAGCTTCGCGGCCGTAGCGCTGATGACGTTGGCGCCCAACTTTACCGCCTTGTCCTTCAGGGTGTTCCACACCGTGTCAGCGGCTTGCTGATTGCCGGAGGAAAGCACCAGCTCCCATTCCGCAAAGCTCATCTGCTTCGGGTCTTTGGTCTTCACCAGCTCGGCAGCCTGCTCGGCCGGAGACGGCGGCGGAGGCGCCGCGGCTACGGTAAAGCCTTGGGCCGGCATGACGCTCTGCGATGCTTTCACCTGGTTGACCAGATCAGTCCAACCGTCTTCCTTGCCGTGATAGCGGATGTACTTCTTGCGTCCATATTCTAGGATCTGCTGCTGTCCGGTTCCCTGCGCCATCTCCGCTGCCTTGACGATGAACCAGAAACCTTCCGGGTTCATTGGCTTGGCTTCCAGATCTGCAGTCGCCAGCGGATAGATGTCCGCAATGCTCGGCTGCGACTCTTCTGCCACAGCTTCGCGCATGTCCTTTTGCGCGGTCGCGAAATCCTTCTGCTGCAGCGCCGCAAAACCGACCGCGCCATCGAAGATGGCGCTGGTCTCGTTGTGGAGCTTAGTGAAATCGGCGTCGCTCATGCCCTCGGGCTTGGTCATGTTCTGCAGCGCCTGTAGTCCCTTCTCGCCGTACTCTTTGGCCTGCTGAAGGTTCTGCTGCATCTGCGGTCCGCCCTGTGAGGCTGCCGCGCGCGAGCTATAGGCCAGAAGCGCCAGCGCGCGAATGTTGTTGGGGTTCACCTGCAAGATGCGCTTTGCGGTGTCAATCGTCTTCTGCGCATCACCCGCTTGCTGGTAAGCCGCCATCAATTGCTCCAGGGCGTCTTCCTTCATGACGGTGTTGGGATACGTTTGGAGGAAAGCTTCCACCGCCTGCGCTTTCTGCGCCGGATTGCTCTGCTGGATCGCGTTTACGTAGGCGTTGTATTCAGCAGGATCTTTGATTTGCTTCTGCGAGGACGGGGCGGCTTGTCCGGGTTGTGCGGCCCCCTGAGCGGCCGACTGCTGGACCAGCGCCGCAGTGACGAGCACCAGCAGCATGACGACTAGCGACTTCTTCATTCGTTTGGCTCCTTGGGTTCTTACGACCTGGTGACGACGTTCGCCCACACCCGCCTCCCCTGATGCTCATAAGTTCCACTCAAAATCCGAGCTGCATTGATTTCGGCACAGCCATCCCGCATCCCATGCCCACCTGCTGCCCTGAAATGCAAAAGTGTGCGGAAACGGGATTATAAGTATCCACCTCAGTTAAAGGCAAGTTACTAATACTTTACACAATTCCCGCCTCTCTAGGAGAATGCATACCATGAAATCCCAGGGCTTGGCCTCGCTTTCTGCAGCGGTAGCGGTTGTGACCGGGGGCGGGCGAGGCATCGGCCGCGCAATTGCCAGCAAGTTGGCCGAGATGGATGCTTCCGTCGTTGTCACTGCCCGTGATGAAACCCGGGTGCAGCAGGTTGCGCGCGACTTGGTGGCGCGCGGCCATCGCAGCGAAGGCATCGCCTGCGATGTCACTGACCTTGCCAGCGTGGAGGCCCTGGGCGAGCGCCTACGCCGCGACTACGGCCGCGTGGACATCCTGGTGAACAATGCGGGAATCGGCGGCCCTTCCGGCCTGCTGCACGAGCTTGCGCCCAACGATTGGGATGCTATCTTCAACACCAACCTTCGCGGGGTCTACTACATGCTGCGCGCGATCGTGCCCCTGATGATCGCAAGCGGAACCGGACATATCATCAACATTTCCTCGCTCGCCGGCAAGAACCCGCTGCCGCGCGGTGCTGCTTATTCCGCCTCGAAATGGGGCTTGAACGGGCTCACCTACGGCGTTGCGGAGGAGTTGCGGGCGCAGAATATCCGGGTGAGCGTCATCTGTCCCGGCTCGGTGAATACCGACTTCAGCCCACGCCGCCAAGGAAAGGAGACCAGTAAGATGCTCCAGCCTGGAGATGTGGCGCACGCGGTGGCTATGCTGGTGACCCAGGAGCCGCAGTCGTTCATCAGCGAGGTTTTGCTGCGCCCAACACAAAAACCTTAGATTGGGCAGCTCTTGCGTCGATGCCCACGCCGCACAGGCGGTTGATCATCTCTCAGCGCTTTCTTCTCTGCTGGATCCTCTTGTGGTTGCGACACGGTGGCTAATCCAGCGCTTTCCTCGATGCGACGCGAGACTCTCTCGGTTGCTGAAGCCTTCCGCTTCCACCGAAGGTGCTTCCACCGGAACAGCCAAGCATCGATCAGTGGAAGTCCATGAGAGCGTTTGGCAATCACCGCTGGGTTTTGGTAACGATACCCTCTTCTCCTACCTAACCTATGCTAAGATCTAAGACGGTTAGAGGAGAAAACCATGACCGAAGTGAAGCGCCTTCTCGATGAATATGACCGCGTCATGCAGGGCAACGCCTGGCATGGAGACCCCATCTGGCAACTTCTTGACGGAATTTCCGCCGAATGCGCGGCGTACCGAGCTACCGCCGGCGCTCATACGATCTGGGAGATCGTCATGCACATGACGTTTTGGGAAGGCGTGGCGGCGCACCGTCTCGCCGGCCTGGCCGCTGGCCTCGATGAGGCTCTCAACTTCCCTGCCCCGCCAGCGCCGACTGAAGCCAACTGGCAGAAGACCCGGGAAGGCCTTCGCGCGTCGAACCAACGGCTGCGCGAAGCGCTGGCAAAGTTGGACGCAGCCACGATGGATAAGCTGTCGGCCGCCGGGAAAAGGACCTTTTACGAGGAAGCGCACGGAGTAATCCAACACGACGTCTATCATGCCGGGCAGATCGCGCTTTTGAAGAAGAGTTTTCACCCGAGACGCCACTCTGGCGGTTTGTAATTCTGCAATGTGGGTGCTAACATCCGGACTCGCGGAGTTTTCGTAAGGAGGCAATCATGTCTGAACGAGACGGCAGTGGTTTCTTGTGGTTTTTGGCGGGATTGGGCATCGGCGCAGCGGTGGGAATCCTCTATGCTCCCAAGTCCGGAGATGAGGTGCGTCAGCGCATTCGCGAGGTCGCGGGAGAAGTCCCAGACAACGTGAGAGAGCGGGCACGCCAAGCGCGTGAACAGGCTGGCAGCTGGGCTGACAAGGGACGCGATTACCTGAACCAGCAAAAGGAACAGATCCGCTCCGCATACGACGCTGGACGTCAGGCTTACCGTGAAGCGACCAGCGAAAGCGCCGAGGGCACGACGCCCAACGTTCCCTAACGCGAGGCGCTGCACACGGGTTTCGTCGGATCGGTGTTGACGGGGCATAACTTAGCCGGGCCGTGTGGAGAATTGACACTTGAGGCTTCAGTCCCAGAGGGAATTCGGTTTGTGTCCGCGAAAGGTCGCTTCTGTAGCCGTCGCACGAGACAATATTCCTCAGCGGCCAGACCCCCGAAAGGCTATCATCCTCTGCGGCACGCCTGAAGGCCTGCCTCTTCAAGATACTTTCCGCCCTGGGTAGCTCCTGACGAAACTATTGCTTCGATGGAACCACTATGGATCAAAAACTGACCATCGTCATCGCCATAACCGCAGCCGCAGTTGTGCTGCAGATGCTTATTCTCCTCGCCCTGTACCTCTCCGTGCGAAAGCTGAGTGCGCGGTTGGAATTGGTTACCGATGAGACGCAGTCGAGAGTGTTTCCGCTGCTGGAGAACGTCAAGGTCATCCAGGAGGATGTGAAGGTATGGATGGATACATCTCGTCCCAAGATCGACGTCATTCTCGACAACGCGGCCCACGTGAGTACTGTCGCGCGCACCGATATTGACCGCGTGGGGGCCACGCTCAACGATCTGCTCGACCGTCTTCGGTTGCAGGTAATTCGCGCCGACGAACTGGTGACACACACCATGGACCGGGTGGAAGAGACCTCCGAGAAGGTGCAACACTCCGTGATGTCTCCGGTACGCCAGGTCTCGGGAATCGTTCAGGCCATCAGCGTCGGAGTGGGAGCATTCTTCAGCCAAAGGCGCCGCCGCAACGGCGGGCCGAGCGAAGAAATGTTTATTTAGCGGCGGGTGGATCGTGAATCGTTCCAAGCTCGGCGCGGTTGTGAAGTTGTCGTACCCTCCGAGCAGCAGCAGAGCGTAACTTCAGCACCACGTCCATAGTGAACCTTCCGCTGAGAGCCGGGCTTCAGCCCGGCGGTAGCTACGCAACCCGAAAGGCTGAAGCGTCCAAATTCTTGGAAAGATCTGCTGGGGCTCCCACTCGGCTAGGTTATCCACCCCCCGCCCACGACGATATCACCGTCATACAACACGACCGCCTGCCCAGGTGTAATCGCCCGCTGCGGCTCATCAAAGGTCACCAGCACCTCGTCCTCTCCGCTCTTCTCGACTACGGCCTCTGCCGCCTCGTGACGATGACGAATCTTCGCCTGCACACGCATTGGCTCGCGCAGCTCGTCATCGGCGATCCAGTTCAACCGCTTGGCGCGCAGGGTGGGCGAAAATAAGTTGTCGCCACTGCCGACTACGACCTGCCGCTTGTCGCCGCGAATTTCCAGCACATAGAGTGGCGATCCCGTCGCCACCCCCAGTCCCTTGCGCTGGCCCACCGTGAAATTGTGGATGCCGTTGTGCGTGCCGACCACTTCCCCGCTGGTTGTGACCAGCTCACCGGCGGTGTCGGGGAGGGCTTTGCCCTGCTCCAGGAGGTAGGCGTCGAGAAACATCTTGTAGTCGCCGCCGGGAACAAAGCATATCTCCTGCGAGTCAGGCTTCTCAAACAGCAAAAGGCCAGCGCGCTTGGCCTCCTCGCGCACATCGGGCTTGCGCATCTCGCCGAGCGGAAACAAGGTGTGGCTCAACTGCTCCTGCGTCAGCCCAAAGAGGAAGTAGGTCTGGTCCTTGACCCGATCGGTGGGGCGCTTGAGCAGCCAGCGGCCAGTTCGCTCGTCGAACTCATTGCGCGCGTAGTGGCCGGTCGCCAGCAGCTCGGCCCCGATCTGGCGTGCGGTGATCAGCAACTGGTCGAACTTCAAATGGTTGTTGCACAGACTGCACGGGATGGGCGTGCGTCCGGAGAGATACTCCTGGACGAACGGCCGCACCACATCGTGCTCAAAGCGCTCCTCCTGATTCACCACGTAGTAGGGGATGCCGAGGGTCGCAGCGACTCGCCGCGCATCGTACACGTCATCCAGCGAGCAGCAGCGACCCTGCACCGGCTCATTTGGCATGCCGTGGCGCCCGGCCAGGCGGCGCTGGTTCCACAGCTGCATCGTCAGCCCGACTACGGTGTGGCCCTGGTCGCATAGCATGGCCGCGACGGTGGACGAATCAACTCCGCCCGACATGGCTACAGCTACGGTTGGGTTGCGACTAGTCATTGGTTAGCCGGTCGAATGTCCGCTCCGCGGGCTCCAACCGTCAGGACGAGATTGTCAGGCGTAAACAGAAGCCAGTACTCGTCACCTCATCAGGATTTTTCAGGTAGTCCGCCGGAGTTGCGATCCGGTGGAAGCTCCTCAATATGAAAACGCCGGTGGTGCCCTTCGCCAGCGATTGCCCAACTTCCAATCATATTCGTCAGCGTGACACCACAGATTTCCACACGGGACTTAGCTCCCTCAGCCTCGCAACAACATCCGGCATCAGCGACAGGGCAAACTCCACATCGTCGGCCGTGTTCTGCTTGCCGAGGCTGAATCGAATGCTGGCCCGCGCGCGATCAGCCGAGAGACCCATCGCTGTCAGCACATGCGATGGCTCAATCGCCCCCGAGGAGCACGCCGCGCCGGTCGAAACCGACAGCCCCTTCAGATCGAGCGCTATGACCATCGCCTCGCCTTCGATGCAGTCGAAGTAAATGTTCGTCGTGTTGGGCACACGCGGCGCGCCGCCGCTGTTGACGCCGATTTGCTCAACACTGTCGACGATGCCACGCTCTAGGCGATCGCGCAATCCTGCCATTCGCTCAACGCTGCCGTCCGCGAAGCCTTCGCGGGCGATCTCAGCCGCTTTGCCCAGTCCGACAATGCCCGGCAGGTTCTCCGTCCCAGCGCGCCGAGAACGCTCATGGCGTCCCCCGTAGAACAGCGCTTGCAGCAGCGTTCCCTTGCGCACATAGAGAGCACCTGCACCCTGAGGCCCATGCATCTTGTGGCCAGTGAGGGTCAGCAGGTCGCAACCCATCGCCTTCACGTCGAGTTCCACCTTGCCCGCAGCTTGTACCGCGTCGGTGTGGAAGTAAACGTCGGCCTCCGCCGCAATCTTCGCGATCTCGCGTAGCGGCTGCAACACGCCCGTTTCGTTGTTCGCCAGGATAATGCTGATGAGCTTCGTTTCCGGACGCAGGGCCCGCCGCACATCGTCGGGATCCACCATCGCGCGGCCATCCACCGGCAAATAGGTCACAGCGCAACCCATCTCCTCGTGGCGCTTGCATGCGTTCAACACTGCGTGATGCTCAACTGCGGAGGTGATGATGTGGTCGCCCGGCTTCAGCAGCCCAAACAGCGCCAGGTTGTCGCCTTCGGTGCCACCGCTAGTGAAGACGATCTCTGCCGAACGACAGCTCAGCAACGCGGCAACCTGCTCGCGCGCGTGCTCGACGGCAGCGCGCGCCTGCTGCCCCTGCTGGTGGATAGACGACGCGTTTCCAAACTTCTCGAAGAAATACGGGCGCATTGCCTCAAACACCTCAGGGAGAAGTGGCGTAGTCGCGTTGTTGTCGAGGTACACCCGGCGCATGGTAGCTCTATTCTAGCCTCTTATTGGATTCAGGCGGAGGATGCGCGATTCGGGGAGGTTAGCTGCGGTTATTGGCTCTTGTCCGTTGAACTCTTGCATGCGCCAATTTCTGGCGATCGGGTTAAAGTACCCAGGGTGTCGAGGTTGATGGCCATTGAGCAGGAGGCGAGCGCCGGCAGGCGCCAAGAATCTTAGCTGGTTCTCCATTGCTTCTACCGCTTTTCCATGGCCACGTAGTTGTTGGGGTAAGCCGGTCCCTGGTAATCGGCACGCGGACGGATCAGCCGGTTGTCGTTGAGCTGCTCTATCACGTGCGCCGTCCAACCAGACACACGGGAGACTGCGAACACCGGCGTGAACAGGTCAATGTCGATTCCCAGCGTGTGATAGGTCGAAGCCGAATAGAAATCAACGTTCGCATTGAGCTTGCGATCGGCAACCATGAACTCCTCGATCTTACGGGAGATCTCGAACCACTTGGGATTGCCGCTCGACTGACCCAGGTCACGCGACATGGTCCGCAGGTGGGTCGCCCGCGGATCTTCGCTGTGATACACGCGATGGCCGAACCCCGGCACCTTTTTCTTCTGCGCCAGCATATCTTTGATGTAGTCCACCGGATCGGCACCGGAAGCATCAACCGCCTGCAAAATGTGGAACACGGCTTCATTCGCCCCACCATGCAATGGGCCTTTGAGCGCTCCGATAGCCGCGGTGATCGCCGAATGCACGTCGCTAAGCGTCGCCGCCACCACGCGCGCGGCAAAGGTTGAGGCATTCAGCTCATGGTCAGCGTGCAGGATCAGCGCAACGTCCAACGCGCGCTCAGCCGTCGCACTGGGGATCTCACCGTTCAGCAGGTAAAGAAAGTTGCCGGCATGCGAAAGCGAACGGTCAGGCTCAACCAGCGGCTCGCCTTTGCGGATACGGTCATAGGCGGCAACCACGCAGGCGATCTGCGCGGTCAGGCGGAGTGCTTTGCGCACGTTGGCCTCGTGGTCGTTCTCTTTCTCGTCCGGATCGTAATAGGACAGTGCCGAGATGGTGGTGCGCAGCACGTCCATCGGCAGCGCGTGTTTGGGAGCTTGCCGCAAGAGGCTGATAATGGAAGCATCCAGCTTGCACTCGCGAGCCAGGTTCAGCTTCAGTTCCTGCAACTCGGCGCGATTGGGCAGGCGTCCGAACCACAGCAGGTAGCAGACCTCTTCAAAGCTCGCATGGTCTGCCAGTTCGTGGATATCGATACCACGATAGGCAAGCACGCCCTGGTCGCCATCGATGTAGCAAATGCTGGAATTTGCAGCGGTAATGCCTTCCAGGCCCTTAGGGCCGTGCGCCGTCGTTGACATGAATACCCCTCGCCGTCCCCAGAACCGGTGGAAGATAACGCCCGTCGGCACAGCGGCAGCGGAGAAAAGCCGCGCCGCAGTGCAACCAACGTTTATACTACTGGACTTCCGCCCTCGTCCATCACCTCATGGCGATGCCGGAAGCTTGTAAGTTCAAGGGATCCTAAAGCCAGAAGACTGAGAAAGCCCTGGACATTTGCACTGAGCCTGTTGCCCTGGCTAGTTGGCTTTCAGGATTGTTCCGGCGTTCCGACCGCCCACACACGCGTGCCACGTTCTGTCGCGAATTCCGACCTAAGGATCATTCGGTGCGATGCCGGGTACATCTGTCCAGTGTTCA
>Ga0074045_10003042_pt1 | contig 15225 bp, 12 predicted proteins | sample BogForMeECP23OM2_FD_94442 | JGI IMG/M metagenome (GOLD analysis project Ga0074045, IMG submission 94442) | Bog forest soil microbial communities from Calvert Island, British Columbia, Canada - Bog Forest MetaG ECP23OM2 | ecosystem: Environmental > Terrestrial > Soil > Wetlands ...
TAAAAACACTCAACGCCAAAGGAAACATCTACCAAAAAATCGACAGCGACACCATAAAATACTATCAGGCAGACTTAACCCTGACTCTTCAGCCAACATCGACCACTGGAACTGTCAAACGTTTTAATGTGACAGGCGGAACATTGTCAGCAAACGGGGTTACGTACACCTTCACAAGCGGGAACGGCGGAGTGTTAACCGGCAGACACGACGTTCTACTACAAGCGCAGGGCACCGATCCGAACGGACAACCAGTCACGTTAAAGTTTGCAGGACAATACTCATATTCCTGGCTTGCAGGCAAAGTTGCTTTGAAAATCGGCGCTAAATTGCAAACAACCGATACCAACTACACTTTGCTGATGCTAGCACCGATCTAACCGCCGTTTTTACTTGTTCTTTCTTTCCCTTTTTGATCGAGTATTTCTGGGTTCACAGTACCTTAATAAATTGGCATTTCAAATAATAAGTCAGGGTTAAGCCTAACCCCTTTTAGCAGTAAACCAGAAAAAACATTATAACCTGAGGATAATTGACGGATGATTCCAAATTACCCTGAAGAAGGACCACCATTGAAGCTGCCTTTAAGAATCGGCAGATTATTCGAGCTTGCAAACAACCTTTGGTGGAGCTGGCATGAGGAAGGACGACAAGTTTTTCGTTCACTTGACTACGCGCTATGGAGAACTAGCGGACATAACCCTGTGAAACAGCTGCGCGACATGTCCACCGAAAAGCTGGAGGCGGCAAGCAGAGATCCTACTTTTCTTGAGCTTTACGACGCTGTAATGGAAAAGTACGATGAAGAATTAATGAGAGCGCACGAATGGTGCGGCAAAACAAAGATGGACACCCCTTGGGGGCAGATAGCTTATTTCTCAGCTGAATATGCGATTCATTATTCTTTGCCCATTTACGCAGGCGGGCTAGGCGTATTGGCTGGTGACATCTGCAAGGAATCCTCAGACCGTGGATTGCCGCTGGTTGCAGTCGGATTCATGTATCCTCAAGGCTACTTTCGACAGCGCATATCTCCCCAAGGCGACCAACAAGAAGAGTACGTACAGCTAAACTTCGACGACGCACCAATAAACCCCTGCGCTTGGCCCTACGGTTGTGGTCCATTTATCCCCATACAACTTGGCGACCACGTGGTATACGTCAAGATATGGGAAGTGCATGTCGGACGAGTAAACATGTACTTGATGGACACCAACGTGGAAGAAAACAGGCCTCAAGACAGGATGCTTTCAGCACGCCTATATACAGCCGACCAAGAGGAGCGTCTTCGGCAGCTAATCGTTCTAGGGGTCGGCGGAGTCCGGGCGCTAAGGGAACTCCGTATTGAACCAGTTGTGTGGCACGCAAACGAAGACCACACCGCATTCATGATGCTTGAACGACTCCGCCTAGAACGTGCCAACGGTGTCCCCTTAGAGGAAGCCTTGCAAAACGTACGCAAACGCACAGTTTTCACAACTCACACTCCCGTTGCAGCAGGTCACCACGTCTTTTCTTATCAGTTAATGGATCGTTATGCACGTAGCCTTTGGGAACCCCTCGGAATTGACCGTGATACATTCCTTAAGCTGGGGCAATCCGACGCAGGTGCAGAAACCTTCAACCTTACAGCGTTCGCCTTCCGTTTAGCGAGCCAATCAAACGCCGTTTCAAAGCTGCACGGCAAGGTTACGAGGCATATGTGGCAAGGACTTTGGCCTGGCAAAAACGAAGAAGAAACACCAATCAAATCCGTCACTAACGGTGTACATCTTCCCACATGGCAAGCGCCCGAGATCGCCGCCTTATGCCAAAAACACCTTGATGCACAATGGAAAGAAGACCAAGATAACCAGGAGTTCTGGAGTTGTCTTAGTAACATCTCTGATGACGAATTATGGCAGATTCGCCAGAACCTAAAGAGAGGACTCATCACTGCAATCCAGGACAGGGCACAGCAACGTTGGACACAAGACCAAGTGACGACCCAGCAAGTAATTGCTATGGGTTCCCTGCTGGACCCATACGCGTTAACTATTGCTTTTGTGCGTCGATTCACCGCGTACAAGAGACCCTACTTGATTTTGTCAAACATAGAGCGACTCAAACGAATCATAACTAACTCGGAGAGACCCGTGCAACTTATTTTTGCAGGAAAATCCCACCCTGCCGACTACCAGTCCAAACAGCTACTCAAGCAAGTTTACACCGTAGCATTAGACAAGGGATTTGAAGGCCGAATCGCATTCGTCGAAGACTACGACCTTAACGTTGCACGCGAACTAGTTCGCGGCGTCGACATCTGGCTGAACAACCCGAGGAGGCTACAGGAAGCATGCGGAACAAGCGGAATGAAAGCATCGATGAACGGCGTTCTTAACTTTAGTGTCCGCGATGGGTGGTGGGATGAGGCGTACAACGGCAAGAACGGGTGGGCAATAGGCGACATGGATGGTGGCACACCTGAAGAAGAAGACAAAAAAGACGCCGAGTCGCTATATAACTTGCTGGAAAAAGAGATTGTACCGCTTTATTATGAACGTGACCGCAAAGGAATTCCGCTGAAGTGGATGCAGATGGTTAAAGAAGCCATTAGAACGGTAACGCCTGCTTTCAACGCTTGTCGAATGATGAAGGAATATAATCGGGAGATGTATTTGCCTGCCGCCGGACAGGAAGTTGCCAATGATAATCCGGCTGGGGGAATTAGTGTTGGAGAAACAAAATAATTTAGCTCAAATGTACTTCGACCATGCAGACGCCTTAATGGTGGCTATCGGAAGCGACGAAAAAACCGTCGACATGAACAATAAGGCATCAGAAATCCTCGGCGTCTCAAAAACGCATGTTTTAGGTAAAAACTGGTTTGACACGTTTGTCCCCGAAAAGGAAAGAGAAGCAGCACGCCGATTTTTCCATGAGATGCTGAATGGTTCGCTTCGTCACGTGCATAACAAGTACCCGCTTGTAACCCGCAATGGTAAAGTGAGAACGTTTGATTTCCACAATATTCTAGTCAGTGACAAAGAAGGAAAGACTATAGGCACACTTAGCTCAGGAAACGACGTTACAGAGAGCACGGTTCATAAAGAGGTTGAGAATCGGCTTCAAACTTCGCTGGATTTTGTCATCGAAGGTTGCCAAATCATCGATTTTGACTGGCGGTACGTCTACGTCAACGAGGCAGCCGCTAAGCAAGTGCGAAAGAAGAAGGAGGAGCTTCTGGGTTACACGATGATGCAGGTTTACCCCGACATCGAAAAAACCGAAATGTTCAGCAACCTTCGAAACTGCATGACAAACCGTGTTTCCCACCAAATGGACAATGAGTTCGCGTTTTCAGATTGCAGCAAAGCCTGGTTTGAACTTCACATGGAACCTGTGCCTGAAGGACTTTTAATTTTATCTATGGACATCACCAGAAGCAAATTAATCGAAGCGGAACTTGCCGGTTACAGAACCAGGCTTGAGCAAGTGGTGGCGCAAAAAACAGCTGAATGCGCTGAGGCAAACGAAGAGTTAACAAAAAAAATCCAGGAACAACAAAAAACAGACGAAGCACTAAAACTAAGTGCAACAATTCTTGACAATGCACAGGAAGCGATATTTCTTGCCAACATAAAAGGCGATTTCGTGTATGCCAACGGCGCCGCTCTGGAAGCTTACGGCTACAGTCTTGACGACTTTCTCAACATGAACATGCGTTCCCTGCTACCGTCCAAAGACGCTTCCTCGTTAGATAGCCTGCTAAATCATATTATCGAGAAGAAGAAAGAGGCAAGCCTTGAGATGGTGCACCTTCGGAAAGGTGGCGCAGAAATGCCGGTGAAGGTGTACTCTAACATGGTAAAAACGGTGCACGGGCAATTCATCGTTTTCGTTGTACGCAGACTCTTTCGTCGTTAAGTTTCAGCTGGAAAAACTTTGGAGTGGCGCGGTTCAAGCAAACGTCGAGAGGGCATCCAGCGAAGTGTGTTCTTCTTGCAGAACAGTCTGTTCTTTGGGGAGAGTAATATTTACCATATACCATTTAAGGTTGGAAATCAAGTGGGATGCAGAGAACATGAAGAGAGAACTCATCAAAAGTCTGGCCCTAATCGCGATTTTAATCGCCATGGAAGGTATAGCTAACATCCATGAAACCCAAGCAATCAAGACACTTATTGTTCCGGATCAGTACCCAACCATCGGCGCCGCCGTCGAAGCAGCCTCCTCAGGCGACGTAGTCTACGTCAAAAGCGGAGTCTACAATGAAAACGTGGTAGTCAACAAGCAATTGACGCTTGAGGGGCAAAGCAGCGCAAACACGACTATTTTGGGAAGCGGCGGCTCAACCCCGACGGCAGTTCTGATTTTATCGGCAGACAACGCGAAGGTAACAGGCTTCACTTTGGAAAGCCGCAACTACTCCACAACCACCATGACCGCATATGGCATCTGGGTTGACGCAAACAACTGCACAATAACAGACAACATTGTTGACTTTACCTACACAGGGATCTTCTGCTCAACCCAAGCCTACACAACCATTACTGGGAACACTGTGGAAAACAGCGTCAAAAACGGCATCTGCTTTTACGGCGGCTTCCAAAATGTCGTCTCAGACAATGACGTGATTGGCAATGCAGTGTCAGGCATCGAAATGGCAGGGTATTCAAACCTGATTTCTAAGAACAATTTTGTGGGCAACTTTAGAGGGGTAGGTTTAGGCACATCTTACTCGGTGCTTTTCGGCAATAACATCGAAGCCAATACTGAAAGTGGCGTCTTTCTCGCGGGGTCTAAAAACATTATTTCGGAAAACAACTTTGCAAGTAATAAGTATGGCGTGTTCGTCACGCCGCAACTGACGGCTCCTCTGTCAAACGTAATATTCCATAATAATTTCGTAAACAACTTCTTTAACGCATACGACAATTCTTCAGCCTTGGTTGAGGCATGGGATAACGGTGCTAAATCAGGTGGTAACTATTGGAGCGACTACCTGTCAAATTACCCTGACGCTTCGAAATCGGGATCAGGATTTGGAAACACAGCATACGTAATCAATTCCGACAACCAAGACAATTATCCATTGATGTCTCCGTTCAGCATGTCAAACTTGGGCAACCCGCCAACAGCGATCGCTCCACCGACGGCACAATCAAGCGTTGTTGCGTCATGGTCACTTGGCACAGTTGAAGCTAGTCTTGTGTCGCCTGACGGAACGGGTTGTAACCCCGCTATTTTAGGGTCTGAAACGCCGGTGTACAATAACACGCCTGCGCTGGTTCAAGGCAAATTCGGCGAGGCGTTGAACTTCACAGGTAACGTCTTCGCAACGGTGCAGCCTTCCCTGAGCCTTCTAACACCTGATGATATAACGATTGATGCATGGGTAAACGTTCAAGCAATCAAAGGTGGCGTGCCATACAATAACATCTTTATCGAAGCCGTTAGAACCACAGCTGCTTTACCAACCAGACTGCTAGGGCTAGCCGTTAACGGCCAAACACCCGAAACCGCAAGTTCCCCCGCTATAGGAGCACTCCGTGGCTACGTTGTCACGCCAAGTGGCTTAAACGAAATTGATACTGTTGCAGTGCTGCCGAACGATACGTGGGTTCACGTAGTTTTCACCCGAAGCACCACAACTGGAATGCACATTTACATCAACGGGAAAGAACAAGCCGTGACGGTCTCCTCTGGAACAGCAGACCCTACAGGACAAATACCCAACCCAACCGACATCTACATCGGGCACGACTCAAAAACCGAAATAGAAAACCTTCAAATCAGCAACACCGCTATTCAACAAACTCAACCTTTGTGGATGCAATGGTGGCTCTGGACAATCATAATTGTTGCTGCTTTGGCAAGCGGCTTGATACTCTACAGCAAACGCAGAAGAACCACTGCTTAGTCTCAAAATTAACTGATTGTTAAGGAAACTTGACCGAAAAGCGAGGAGACTAAGAAGAAGATAGTTTGCCTATTGTAACCGGAACGGTTTGTGTTTGCCCGTCTCGCACTACCGTGAAGTTGATAGTTTGTCCTGGCGACGTGTTTTCTTCCAGGTAAGATAGAAGCGAATCGGTGTTGGTTATTGGGGTTCCGTTAATGCCAACGATGATGTCGCCACCTATGACCACGCTTTGACCCAAAATCGTCGCTTGAGTTGTCCCACCTTTGAGACCATTCTGAGTTGAAACACTTTCAACAAGGTAACCATAAGTAACATCCACATGCATTGCCTGAGCAATCTGATAGCTCATGTCTACACCTGTCGCGTCAATTGAAGGATGATTGTTGTACGTGCCCGATGACACGATTGTGCTGAGTTCACGCATAATCGTGGCAGATGGAATTGCGAATCCTAACCCATTCGAGTTGCTGACGGCCGCAGTTGTTATGCCGACGACTTCGCCCGCATAGTCAAGGAGCGGCCCCCCTGAATTTCCCGGGTTAATCGGGGTGCTTGTTTGGATAGTATCGGGGATCGTAGGACCCGCAGTGCCGTCAGATTCACTTTCCGAGAGGGTTCTTCCCAACGAGCTGATTACTCCAGTCGTCAAAGTGCCTTGCAAACCATAGGGCGAACCGACCGCGACAACAGATTGACCCACTTGCAAACTATCAGAGCTGACAATAGTCAAAGGGGTCAAGCCGCTTGGCATCGGGTTAATCGTAACGACCGCGAGATCTGCTAGAGGATCAGAACCTATCACTGTTCCAGAGTAAGTCGATCCGTTAGCGAAGGTTACGGTTATATTGGTGGCATCAAGAACGACGTGGTTGTTAGTGACTATGACCAATTGATTGTCTACTGAAGTGACGAATCCTGAACCCTGCTGTTCACTGTAACCTGCCAGCGCACCAAAGAAACTGTATTCGGGCACCAGATCTTGAATCACAACTACCGATGATTTAACTTGCGTGTAGAGAGTGGATAACGAAGAGTTGTATCCTGTGATGTAGGTGGCATTCGGAAAGGTATAATATGTGTTGTTTTGGGTATGCGACGACAACTCGCTCGCAATTTTTGTGAGTTTGCTGTTGAAAGAGGAGTAGCTTATTGCGTAGCCGACTAAGCCGCCTGCAACCAAACATACCAATAGAAGACCAATTATTAATAATGCTGAGAAACGCCTGGTTTTTTTCGGTTCAGGCGGACGTTCACGGGGCTGTTCGTGAGGTTGCTCTGGCGGCATAACTGGAGGAGGAATCTGGGGAACCTGTGGGATTGCGGGGTTTTCCATAAAAAACACCTTAACTGAATGAAATTAAAGGATTTTGCTTAGGCTGCGTCATTTTGATCAGAATGCTTCATCATTTGAGTAAATTGGTTTTTGACAGCTAGGACATTTATCGTCACTTAACTTTATAGGCGCTCCGCAGGATGGGCAAGTGTGGTTCTTTTTCATCGCATGTGAACCTTGTTTTTCTTTGACTATTTTTCCGTCTCGCAGAAGCAACATTCGCTCAGTATGATGTGCTGCTTCACCGTCATGTGTAACCATAATTATGGTTGTTCCTTGAGTCACATTGAGGTTTGCGAGAAGCTTTATGATTCCCTGCTTGTTTTGTGTGTCCAAGTTTCCTGTAGGCTCATCCGCAAGAATTATAGCTGGGTTATTTGCTAACGCACGCGCAATTGCTACACGTTGCTGCTCTCCAGCGCTAAGGCGTTGTGGCCTGTGTTCTTCTCTTCCTGAAAGACCAACCATTGCTAAGAGTGCTTTCGCTTTTTGAGTTTGTTCTTTTTTTGATTTGCCTCGTCCTTCCATGGGTAACTCGACGTTTTCTCTAGCGTTTAGGTATGGCAACAGATTGAAGGTTTGAAATACAAAGCCCATCTTGTCTCTTCTGATCTTGTATAGCTGATTTTCCGGGAGCTCTGAAGCATTAATCCCGTCTAGTAGAACTTTACCTTTCGTTGGCTTATCAATGCAGCCAATAACATTTAGCAGTGTAGTTTTGCCAGAGCCTGATGGACCCATTATTGCCACAAACTCGCCCGCGTTTACCGTAAGATTCAAATTTGATAACGCTAGAACGTCGCGTTTGCCAAGTGTATAGGTTTTGCTCAAGTTCTCTAATTGGAGAACTGGCTTACCTGATTGTGGTACTGTTTTATCGGACTGTTGCATTGTCTTACTCATATCTCATTGCCTCTGCTGGCCTTATTTTTGCTGCTCTCCACGCAGGGTACAGGCTTCCTAATGTTCCAAGCAGAATAGCTACGCCGAAACCCAACAGTACAAGCTCAGGAGTCAACGACGCTACTGCTAATCCACCAAATCTCGTAGTGCCTGAAACGCTCGGAAGCAGAAGTGATGAAATCGTGGGTGCTGCTATGCTCCCTATTGCAATACCGACTACGCCAGCAATCACACTTAAGAGGATCCCCTCGAGCATAAATTGGCCCATCACTGTAGAGTTGCTAAAGCCTATTGCTTTAAGCGTGCCAATCTCTTTGGTTCTTTCCTTCACAGTGTATAGCATGACAAATAACACTATCAAGCTTGTTGCTAAAACCACCACAACAATTTCTTCAATTGCAGTTGAATATGTTTTACTATCAGACGCATTCGCACTTGCCAGTGCAGTAGTATAACCCGATTCCTCAGTTGACAATGTGCTTTCGCGATCTTGGGCCGTTGTAACTGTAAGCTCTGGATGCAGTGCACTTATGGCGCTAGCTACCGACGAAACATCACCACTGTTTTGGGCAAAGACTACAAAGCTAGTTATGTATCCCGTATTGTTAGTTACTGCTTGAGCGTCGGATAGGCTCATGTATAATGTTTGCGTTTCCGAAACTGATGATGGACTATAGATACCTACCACCGTAAAGCTCTGACCTAAAATGCTAACTGAGTCGCCTACTCCTACCCCAAAGTACGCAGAGTTGTTCTCGCTAAGCAAGACATCCCCGCTATCGCCTGCCTGCAAGTTACTTCCAGCAGTTATGTTTGTTGGCAGAATCGGATAGTTGTCGACAAGATCGGCAGTCAGCGGAACCCCTTCAATCTCGTACGTGACATCGAGAGTCGTGATGGTTCGCGTGTACCCATTAAAATCCAAATTTCTTGTCACGTTATTTCCTTCAGAAGCTTGCAGTATTGGCTCAACAGATGCAATTCCAGAGATGGTAGTGTTGATATCATTGTATAGGCTCTCGTTCATAGGGCTTGCTTGGCCACCTCCAAATGCACCGCCACCGAACTGACCACGTACAGTGCCACCGCCGAATTGACCAGGAGTAAAGCCGCTGCTGCCGCCGCTTGGTGGAGTAAAGCCGCTGCTGCCGCCGCTTGGTGGAGTAAAGCCGCTGCTGCCGCCGCTTGGTGGAGTAAAGCCGAACCCTGAATTGCTTGACGCAAGACTGCAGTCTATTTGAGTTAAAGTTTGGTTAATTGTTGCTCCAGTTTGGTTAATAACATTACTTAAGCTTGATGAAACCGTGTTTGCTGTCTTCTGATTAGCCAAAACACCTGCAGGAATCGAAATCATAATTGACAAAGCAAAACCTAAAGCAATAATCACTAGTAACGCACGTGTTTTCCGTCGAGAAATATTTCTCACGGCTCTATTTAACATTCCCATTTTGTTCACCTTTCAATTTAATGTTTTAAGGCAGTCAGAGAGGAAACGAAGGGGTTTTTTTATTTTTGGGCAGTTACATTGGGCTTATGGCCTTTGTCTTTATCCCATTCTCTCCTCTGACTGCCTTCCCATCAATACCAGCTATAAGTTATTAACGGTATTTCAAAATATTACCCAAATCTCACCCAATTCCTGTTTTTGTTTGAAAAACAACCTACATGTTAGAGACAGTAAAATGCTTCATCATAATTCAGTTTTAGACGATTTAATGAAGACCTAAATACGTTTTCAAAGAAGCGGGGTAACCTTCCTGAAAAAAATCCTGGGCAAATATTAACTAAAAAAAGTGAGTGAAAATTTGTCTGGCATTTTGATTGTCGTTTTAGGTTGGGTTGTCGTTGACTGTTGTCGTCACTATCTTTGTTACTTTTTCCGTTGCAAGATTAACTACGACAATTGCTCTGCCGTTTGTGCCTTCCAAAATCACGTTGGCGCTTGTTGCCTGTGTCACAATGTTGCCGTTTCCAGAGAGAGTCGTCGTGATCATGGGTCTAATTGAAGTTACATTCCAACCCTGAGTGAACAAAGATTGGACGTCTGTGCTGCTGTTCAATATGTTAGTTACGTTCTGTGTGAAGGCTGAGCTTATTTGAATAGAACCAAAACCCACTGCTGTTCCGTTGACGAAGTTCTCTCCAAATCCGCCATAGCCTCCGTTGAAACCTCCATCGAAGCCTCCAAATCCGCTACAACCACGGAATTGATCGCCTATTCCGCCTGGACCTCCGAATCCCATGAATCCGTTATTGCTAGTAGCGTTTATTGACGAAAGTTCTGGCTGCACAGATTGTCCGACCGAGCCGGTAGCGTCAGCTTTCGCTAATGACTGAGTTGCTAGCACCAGTACAGTTCCAAAGGTTGCTGCAACAACAATGGAAATTAACGCTAAAACCTTAATTCTTCTGTCCATGGTTTTCGTTTTCACCTCCTGTCACCGAAAGGACAGGAGAAGCGTAAATTATTAAGGGGTTTTTCTAAATTAAACCCCGATAAACCCCGATTTAGACCGAATTTTACCCCAAGCGTCAAAACACAAAAGACCACAAAGAACATGTTTATTACCTGATTCAGATTTAACTTTGAAACAATCTCTTCAGCACGGAGTCACTTAATGTCTGCAAACATTCGTTCGCTAAAATACTTGTTAGGATGGCTTATCGCAGGAACGCGAGGAGGCCCTACGCGAGCGAAAATAATTGAGTCACTAAAAGAAACCCCCCAGAACGCAAACCAGCTGGCTATCGCATTAAAGATGGATTACAAGACGATGAGGCATCATCTTGACGTTTTAGAGAAAAACAAGATAATCACATCCGTTGGAGACAGATACGGCGCCACCTACTTCTTGTCACAAGTAATGGAAGACAACTACGCAATGTTTGAGGAGATTATGAAGAAAATCGGGAAAAAGTAGAAAAAGGGGAAAAAGGAACATGGAGAAACAAATGAGCGGAAGATTAAGACTTGGCTTAATAGTCACTGTCCTTGTGATAGTTGCTGTCATTGCAACTTTTTGGACACTAGTACTGGTTCACCAGCATTACGTTTTCGAAAGGCGACCCCCTCCGCCAAGTCTCATTTCAGGCGATCTTGAGCTTTTCTACGTAGCAAACTCGATAATTTCAACCATCAATATTGCCTTGCTGGCTATTTTGATTTTAATTTACGTCGATATTTACCTCAGAACACGTTCACCATTCACGATTGGACTGGTAATTTTCGCTTTCGTCTTTCTTGTAAGAGACTTAACTTCGAGTCCATTTATAACTTCGATGTACGGCTTTCGAGCTTATGGACTTGGACCATTCGCGTTTTTGCCGAGTCTCTTTGAGCTTGTCGCGTTGTCTGTGCTGCTGTACCTTAGTGTGAAGTATTAGAAGAAGAATACAATCTAACAGTCGGTCGCAACACAGCACAAGTTCCAGCCGTAGCTTTGGGTTGAATGTGGAAAAAACTATTAACCAGTCAAGCGCAGAAGATAGAAAACGAGAAGATAAATAATGAGTCAAAACAATAGCTCTGACGTTTTACCCTTGCCTCCGCCGCCTTCTGCCGGAAAAAGAGACATGAAAGTTGTCGCTTTAACGGTTGTCTGCATTGTTCTGGCAGCCAGCTTGGTTGGTGTGCTTGTGGTTTATCCGCCGAATAATTTGAAGTCGCAGTTGAGCGACAAAGAAAAATTAGTCACCTCGTTGCAGACCCAAGTAGAGAATCTTACAAGTCAGTTGTCGTCAGCGAACACTGATAAGACAGCTGATGAAAACCAGATTACGTCATTGAACACTGAGTTGACGAATTTAACCACCCAAATAAATTCCGCTTCAGTAATCATGACAATGCAGGCAACGCAAACTCTGGTTAGCTCAACTTCGGTGACTGCATCAAACTTCACTGATGTTTTCGACAAGTCCCTTCCTTATCCTGGGTACGTAGTTGTACAAGCAACCTCGAACTCTACTACAGCTTATGTACAAACAATTTACAGCATATCCGGAGTTAACTACAACCAAAACGTTACCGTAGGAAAAACGGGAACCGCTGCATTTCCAGTGCTACCAACCAATGTCGAGATAAGAATAGGAAGCACTGACAAGACATCATTCAACGCCACTGTAACAATAACTTACTACTACTAGCCCTTTCTTTTTTGATTATTAAAGACCACGACTTATCCTACGTAATCAATTCGCAGCAAAATCAGTTCCTACTATTGGTAGCAGGGCAAGAAATAAATCGTCAATTAAACAAGTTTTCTTGGCTCTCGCGCGATCAAGATAGGAAATTGCAGAATTGATGCGACCTGAGAAAAACAGACTCCTAGCAGTAATCCTCATAGCCGTAGCGCTCAATGTATTCACATTCGCGCTTGCTTTTCCAGTAGCTTTTCAACTGCCGAAAGATTCGGTTTACGCAAGAGATTTTTCAGCCTACTACATAGGCGAATGGCGGCTCTTTCATAACCCAACTCAGATTTATTATGGAGGCGTCATACCGCATGATTTTCAGATTATTCCCAGACCACAAACTTTCAAGTACACGCCTTCATTTTTGATTCTTTTCGCGCCTTTCCTCTCATTAAGCTACCCAAACGCCCTTGCCACCTTTGACATATTGCAGTTCGCACTAATACCAGCCTTAGCCTTCTGCGTCTACAAATTGGTAAAAGACAAAAACATCATACTTGCCGCCGTCGCCTCAGTCATTGTCTTGATAGAGCCTCTTCCTGCGTTTTCCCTCAGCGACTCAACACTTAACCTTCTGGGAGTCCGCGTGGGAAGCTTGAATGCTCAATCTTTCTCGCCTAGCTACTTCAGCGGATACATGATGGGAAACGCTCATGTGCTCCAGACAACCCTCCTGGTAGCCGCGTTGTATTTTGGTTACACAAAGAAACCGTGGCTGTCAGCTTTGCTGTTCACTTTCGGCGCGTTTGACCCACGAGCTGCCCTCCTGGCGTTGCCGCTGCTAATTTGGTACAACAGACAAGTCCTTACAAGATTTGCTGCAGGAACAGCGATTTTTCTCACAGCTTCAAACCTGCCATTCTTCTTTTACCACGGTATAGGCTTCAACTTCTTGCATGCAGAATTGAGCGGGAACATTCCCTACCAGTTGTACCCGTACGACTGGATTCCCATCTACTCAATGATTATATTAACGATAATCGAAGCAGCAACAGTGTTAAGCACCCGAGGAATTCACCCTAGGTTCCGGTTCACTCAAAATGGCAAAAACTCGGGAAAAATACAGACTAACACATGAGAAGTCTGAGAAAACAAAACATAGCTAATCTTTTCCTGTTTCTTTTGGTTTCTTGTGACCAATATCATTCTTTGCGTATTACTTCGAAGCTGTGAGGGTTACCTTTTAGAATCCCTATGAGGTGAACAAAAGTATTCAATGTCACCGTCACGTAACTCAACAAGGCGCCAATTATGCCCTGTTTCCACCCCATGGCTGTTCCGATTATGTAGGCTCTCATTCCAAGCCAGATAAATAGTGTAGAAACTATTAATGGGTAGAAAATAGACGGCAAGGCGATTATCCTCAAGTAGGTCAGAGGCAAGCCTAACATTCCGATAAAATAAAGCCACAAACCTGAAAACCCTAAGACGCCTAACCTTAGCCTGTTCGGCAACGGAAGCATTTTATCTCTTAAAAGCGTCCATTGGCCCCAGAACCATCGTCGCCTCTGTTTCACTGCATCGCCCATGGATAACGGTGGAAGTATAATTACTCTTTCTTCAGAGTTGTAGATGTTAAAACCTAAGGCGAATGCTTTGTGGAAGTAAAATGCGTCTTCACTGCTTATCAGCTTCTCCTTTGGATTTTTAACAAAACTGCTGATGTCATAAGAAACGTTCTGGTCAACTTTGCTGCTTATAACCGTTCCTTCACCGTGAGCCCAGAGCGGTTGTCCTAAATTAGTGAAGAAGTTGCAGAAAATACCGCATGCCACGCAACGTTCGTAATCGATGATTGTGCTCCAAACTCCACCAACTTTGGGAGTGATAGTTCCGATTGAGATGTCGGCGTTAACCGTTAGGCCTTCTGTTACGAAGCCAAGTGTGGGCACTGCGTCGTCGTCTCCCTGAAGCAACATATAGTTGGAACTCAACTCGCCGTCAGCAACCATCTTCACGCGCAACCTGCGGGCATACTCCAAAGCCCGTGCTTTGTAGAGATCTTCGCATTCAAAGTCTTTCGGAACTACAACAACCCTATCGCAGACGTACTCGTCCTTATGCGTATCATATTCTTCAATAACCGCCCATGTCTCCACAGGAGCAGGAAGACTGTAGCCTTTAACAGTTTCAAAAGCCTTATTCACTGAACGAAAATTCCCAATTGTCGGAATCTGAAAGATAATCTTCTCAATTTTCCTGTCAACTAACCCCTTCTCCTCAATAAGATGCCTTCTCCGCTGAATCTTAAAAAATTTCCCGAACAACAAAACCAAGAGGTATAAAATTGGTGAAAGCCAAACCACCGAGATTACGTAAACGAGTATTTGCATTCCGCTCTTCAATCCTTAATTTGAATTCCGGCGGCTTCAAAGAAGGCTGCTGACCTTTTCCTGAAGTAGGGTTGATCAGGTAAGCTACGCGAAGGCAATCGAGCATCTGCATACACCATCCAAACAACCCCGCTATTGTTAACATCCAGATTCTTTATAAGCCAATCGGATGGATACCAAGAAACGTTCTGAGCACTCGAGCAACCGCTGAAGAAGCGGACCGAGCCATAACTAGACAAACACACTGTCAGCCTAAATCTACCCCAACTATACTGTCAATTAGCGTTCATTCCAGAATAAGTTAAAAACCTTATTCAGACTTTCACCCAAATTCATGCCAAACTTCAGGAAATAATCAATACTAAGCGGCACAATGATTTAGGAAACGAAGGGGCGCCGGGAATGGAATCCTATCCCCAATTTACCAGTAAAACCTGTCGAGCCACAATTTGGTGAGAGGCTGGACCGGATTTATTATCAAATTATGCATGAACTACGTCTAAGCCCAAGAGTAAGTGCTCATTCTAAAACTGGTGGTGGGAATTGAACCACATATTTAA
>Ga0074045_10003043_pt1 | contig 15225 bp, 10 predicted proteins | sample BogForMeECP23OM2_FD_94442 | JGI IMG/M metagenome (GOLD analysis project Ga0074045, IMG submission 94442) | Bog forest soil microbial communities from Calvert Island, British Columbia, Canada - Bog Forest MetaG ECP23OM2 | ecosystem: Environmental > Terrestrial > Soil > Wetlands ...
AATGATAAATGGGGACACATACCAATAAAATTGACAGAAAAAGGGGCAAGCACTAAAATAGACGCATGCCGAGAATAGCACGAGCTGTAGCGAAGGGATATCCTCATCACATTATACAGAGAGGGAATAACAGAGAGGTGGTATTTTATGATGATGAGGATAAAAAGAAGTATATAGCGCTATTAATAAAATATGCAGGGAAAAGGGATTCATCAGTAATGGCGTATTGTCTTATGAGCAATCACGTGCATCTTCTTGTGAGGCCATTGACAGAGGAGTCACTATCCAAGACGATGCAAGGGATCGCGCTGTGTTATTCTCAATATGCAAACCGGAAGTATGGGCGATCGGGGAGGCTGTGGGAGAGCCGTTATCATTCGTGCATAGTGGATCAAGAGAAGTACTTATGGGCGGTAGCGCGCTATATAGAGCAAAATCCGGTACGAGCAGGGCTGGTAAAGAAAGCGGAAGAATATGCATACTCAAGCGCCCGAGCGCATGTAAAGGGAATAGAAGACGGGGTTTTGGGAGAGGAGCTGTTCAGCAAAGAGCAGCGAGTCAATTATATCCAACTACTGAGGACAGTGATGGCTGAAGAAGAAATCGAGGGGGTACGGTACCATACGAGATCGGGAAGACCGATAGGCGAGGATAAGTTTATAGAGAGTATGGAGAAGCGATTAAGACGACCTCTGGCCAGAAGACCAATAGGGAGGCCGAAAAAGAGACTTCAATGAATATTGGTATGTGTCCCTAATTACCTTCCTCCTTGTCAACATTATGGCTTTCCATTAAAGCATCGGCAAGGTCTTTGATGTAGTCGCTCAGATATACCTGTGATAAATTTTTAGACTTATATAACTTCTCATGGACCAAGGCCATTGAATGTATCCTGTCTTTAGTGTCCTCCAACATCTGCAATGTTTTTTTATTATCAATGCCCCTGGACTGGAGATCAAGAAGGCTGGTGATGACCTGCATGTTATTTTTCGTCCGGTGGTAGAGCTCTCTGAGTAGAGTCTCTTTTTCCCGAAGGGATTGTTGTATCTGCTCCTCGGCCTTCTTACGCTCCGTGATGTCCTGAATGAGAAAAATGGAGAAAAATGGGGACACATCCCCATAATAAATGGAGAAAAATGGGGACACATCCCCATTACCGAAAAAAGAAACAAAAGTGACAATTGGAAAAAGGGATGTGTCCCCATTTTCCATGTCCCCATTTTCCAATTGCTTATATTATCTTCCGCCTCCGGCGTCGGTAAGCAGTCTGACAATATCCTTAAATTTTCTTCTTGCGGCCGCGTTCAGTGCGGTATCACCGCTGTCATCCTCTGCGTCAATAGCACAGCCCCCCTTGCCGAGCAGTATTTTTACGAGATCTGTGTATCCATTGTCCGCAGCAATAATAAGGGATGTCCTGCCGTTTTCGTCAAGAGCATTTATGTCGGCCTTCTTACTCAAAAGCAGTTTGATTATTTCGCTGTTGTCCTTTTCAACGGCCACGGTAAGGGGCGTCCTGTCGAAATCGTCAGCACTATTAAGCGCAGCCCCTTTTTTTATCAATATCTTTGCAACGTCGGCATTGCCCTTGTCGACAGCCATCAGAAGGGGAGTAACGCCGTCAATGTCAGCGGCCTGAACATCGACGTTTTTGCCGACCAGTGCTTTCACCATGTCATTATTACCCTGCCCGATTGCCAGAAGAAGTGCTGTAGTGCCGTTCTCATCGGCAGCATTGATGTCCGCCCCCTTATCGATCAAAAGCCTGGCCAGTTCAGCCTGGCCCCCTGACAGAGCTGCCATAAGAACTGTTCCGCCGTTATTGTCAGAACTGCTCACCAGCGCCCCCCTGGTTACCAGCATCTTTGACAATTCAACATGGCCGGAACTGACCGAGACTGCAAGGGCTGTCCTCCCAAGGTTGTCCTTTCTCTCCAGGTCAGCGCCTTTTTCAATCAGAAGCCGGGCCACATCCAAACGCCCTCTCAGTTCCGGACCGGCCTTTGCTTTGTCTGCCATGTGCCTGGGATCAAGTTGTTTTTCCGGGACATCAAGCACCCTTATCAGAACGGTACGATCAGCATTGTCGCGAGCGTTCATATACGCTCCTCTGTCAAGCAGTAATTTGACGCTCTCGATATTACCTTTATCGGCAGCAAGCATCAGCGCCGTACTGCCGCTATTATCGATATCGCTGACCCCTGCTCCTTGTGCAAGCAAGGCCTTCATTATTTCGGTATGATTAAATGAGGCCGCAACCATCAGGGGGGTCATGCCATTGAGGCACTGTTTAATATCCGGATCAGCTCCCTTGTCCAAAAGGCTTTGCACCTGCGGTAAATTCCCGTTTAGTATCTCATCACAAAGCCGTACGTTGACAATTGTGTCTGACGTAGCCGGCCCGCAGGCAACGATGAGCAGTACTCCGGTTGTCACAAGGACACTCATTATATGGCGCATAATGCAGTTCTCCCGTTATGGACCCATAATATGCCGGTCCGCAAACCTTAGACTAAAACAGTTTCCTTTTCTTGTCAATAGGCAGGGCAAAAATGCCGGCACATAATCAACAAAAAAATCCTGATGGGGCAGGGCGAACGCACTAAGTGTTTTATTATCGATCTTCATTGAAGTACTTCCCTGCATGTCATTTCGGGCCTCTCTTTCCTGTCATTTCGAGCGCAGCGAGAAATCTTACCTGCCTGCACTATAAAAGATTTCTCCCTCCGGTCGAAATGACATAGTGTAGAGTGTCGAAATGACATAGTGCGTTTGCCCTGGCTGATGGGGTACTTTATATATCTTTGAGATAAGTGTTATATTCAAATGAAAAAAAAGACATTTTATTATTTGCTGCTAAAAATAATAAGCGGGGGACAGGGGAAAAGCTAATGGATATTAAAAACATCTCAATACGATGGAAGCTGTCAGTGCCTATAATTTTTTTTGCTGCCGCAGGGATAGCGCTTGCGGTTGTTGTTTCAGGCTACAAAACTGAATCGATTGTCGTTGAAGAGGTGAAAAACTCTACACTTAATGGATACAGAGACACTGTTTTAAACGCTCTCACCACAATGATGATGTCAGGAAATTTCAAAGAGTCAAAAAAGCCGTTTCTTGAACAGATGCAGAGCATCGTTGACCTAGGAGTCATAAGGTCAGACACCCTTGACAAAGACTATGGAAAAGGAGACGCCAGGGATTATGCCGCAGATTCTATTGAGAAAGAGGTTATGGAAACCGGCCTTAATAAAATTGTCCGCGAGGGCCCATATATACGTGGAGTTTATCCATACATAGCAAAATCAAATTTTATGGGCAAGAACTGCCTTAACTGTCATAATGTAAGTGAAGGAACAGTTCTCGGAGTTGTTAGTATAAGAGTGCCGTTAACGGAGTCAGCCGGCAGGATAAAGTCCTTGCAATATCTCTATATTACTCTCGGCTTGATCGGCCTCTTAATGATGACCGGGCTTGTGCTGGGTATTATCCATTTGACCCTCAGGCCCCTGAAAAAGTTGATCGATAATGCAAAAAAGGTAGGCGAAGGCTATGTGGAGACTTCTCTTTCGATTGAGGGAAATGACGAAATAGCTCAAATGTCTCGCAATGTCGATATGGTTGTCCGGTATTTTTCAAAAATGCTGAACACTATAATACTGGCTACAAGAAAAATAGCTCCAACTGTTGACGCATTAAGGACACGGGCGGCAGGTGCATCAGAAGGCGCAATAAAACAGTCAACTCAGTCACACCAGATAGCAACAGCAGCGGAGGAGATGAGCCATACCATTACAGATATAGCGAGAAGCGCGACCCAGGCCTCAGGCTCATCATCAGATGCCCTGGAAATAGCGGAAAGCGGTAAGCATATAACTAATATAGCAGTGGAAACAATCAACGAAGTTTACGCCTCGACCATAGAACTTTCGGCTACGGTTGAAAAATTAAATAAGAGGGCCTCGGAGATAGGGGACATAGTAACAGTAATCAAAGACATTGCGGACCAGACAAATCTGCTTGCATTGAATGCAGCAATAGAGGCTGCAAGGGCTGGGGAACAGGGAAGAGGATTTGCTGTAGTGGCGGATGAAGTAAGGAAACTTGCAGAGAGGACCATTAGGGCCACCTCGGAGATTTCAGCAAAAATAACTGCAGTCCAGGCAGAATCAACCCTTACGGCAAAATCGATGGGAGAGTCTTCAAAAGGAGTAGCGAAAGCAACCGGCCATATAAATAATTTGAACAATGTCCTGCAGACCATTGCAGAATCGGTCCAGACAGCCCGTGACCAGATAACCCAGATAGCAACGGCAATAGAAGAACAGTCGGCGGCGTCGGAAGAAGTGTCAATGAATATAGAGATGTCGGCATCCATATCAAAAGATATGGAAAATATGGCGGGAGAGGTGATTAACGAGATAAATAAACTTGTCGCTGTAGCCGATGAACTGGGAACAGCGACTGAAAAAGTCAAAATAAAAGGATGCTCAACCCAGATGCCGGACACTGCAACAGCAGACCACAGGGAATTTTAATGTAAGGGCCGTGCTTTTTCGGCGAATTACTCTTTCCCGGCATCTGTCGGCTGCTGGTTAAACTCCTGGATAATTTTTCTTATTTCTTCCGAACTTTTGGTAACGGTGCGGGTCTTTTCGCCGCGCATGTATTCACCTTCGTACACGTCCCAGTGGCCATGCTGGTTTGCCACATATTTAATTCCTCCGGCGTCATAACATGTTACAAGTACATTGGTGTAAAATGATCTTACGTGTGTTCTCTTGATCATACTCCTTATATTCTCCTGCCTGATATTATGGAACCCAATTTTATTATGCTAAAGGTCATTATACTTTTTCGGAATGCATTTGTAAATACCTGGTCCTGCAATTCAGGACCTTATCTTCCCTCGCACCACTTACGGGCATTCTGGAATATCTTCAGCCAAGGGGAAACTTCCAGTGTTTTCTTCATGTGCTCGGGCATCCAGGCCCACTGCCATGTCAGGAACGTCCTTTCCGGATGGGGCATTAGAGCAAGATGCCTGCCGTCCGGAGTGCACAGTGCGGCAATTCCGGAAGGAGAGCCGTTTGGATTGAAGGGATAGCTTTCCGTTATTTTACCGCTGTCATCTATGTACCGTATCGGTGCAAGGTTTTTGCCCAGTACTTCTCTGTATATCTTGTCATCCGGGAAGTGCGTTCTCCCTTCTCCATGGGCCACCCATATACCGAGTGCAGAGCCTTCCATACCTTTCAGCATCAGCGCGGGGCTTTTGAGAATCCTTACCGCAGCAAAACGCGATTCAAATCTGCCGGACCTGTTCTGAATGAATCGCGGCTGGCGCTTATCAGCAAAGCCCTGCCAGGGTACCCACCCGAGAAGTGCAGCAAGCTGGCATCCGTTGCATACACTTAAACTGAATGTGTCCGTCCTCTTATAAAAATCATCGAACTGCTTATGAAGCGTCTTGCTGAATCGTATTGTGCCGGCCCATCCTTTCCCCGAATCGAGGACGTCCGCATAACTGAACCCGCCGACAAAAGCAATCCCCTTAAACCGCGAAAGAGTTGCACTGCCGCCGAGCAGATCGGTCATTGTTACATCCCAGGGTTCAAAGCCGGCCAGATAAAATGCAGAAGCCATTTCCCGGTCGGAATTGCTGCCTTCCTCCCTGACAACCGCAACAGCTGGTTTGGCCTCCTTTTTTATGAAAACAGCAGGGGTCTGCTTCGGGGTAAAGGAGAGATGGAATGAGGGTCCAGGCCTGTCATAAATTAAAGCTTTCTCTTCAAGCACACACTCGGGATTTGCCTGAAGCATATCCAGCCGGTGGCTTGTCTCTTCCCATACCGATCTGAGTTCCAGCAAGTCCTTATCCATTACTAACTCCCCGTTAAGGCGCATCCGGATAGTTTTTTCCGTCAGGCTTCGACCGATAATATGGTAAGGCGCGTTATTCTCCTTCAGTATAGACACAATTTCTTTCTCGCACTTTTTTTCATACTCCACAACCAGTCCCAGTTCTTCCGAAAAAAAGACCGCGACAGGATCATCTGAATTACTGTCCGGCAGATCGACTTCCAGCCCGCAATTCCCGGAAAAGGCCATTTCGAGAAGAGTAGTGATGAGACCTCCGTCGCTTCTGTCATGGCCTGCCAGCACCAGCCCCCGATCTATCAGGAGTTGCACCGCATTAAAAACGTCCTTAAGCAAATGGCTGTCTTCCACATCGGGCGCTACGGTCCCCACCTGTTTATAGCACTGGGCCAGCGCCGAACCGCCAAGCCTGTTTTTCCCCGACCCCAGATCGATATAGATAAGCCTGCTTTTGCCCGGGGCTTTAAGATCAGGAGTAATCACCTTTGTAATATCCGGGCACGGGGCATATGCAGATATCACCAGCGCTCCCGGGGACTTTACCATTTCAGTTTCGCCGGAGGGATGTGTCACAATTGAAGCCATTGAGAGGCTGTCTTTGCCGCCGTCAACGGCAATGCCGAGTTCCAGCATCATGTCACTCATGGCTAAAGCAGCATCATAAAGCCGCGCGCCCTCACCCGGAAGTTTTGGCGCCCACATCCAGTTGGCAGAACATTTGATGTCTTTGAGCGCGCTTATATGGGCCCAAATGATATTGGTCAACGCTTCCCCGACAGACATTCTCGCCATAGCTGAAGGATTGATAATACCTTTGACCGGCTGCTCACCTATAGCTATGGCTACGCCGGTCAGGCCCAAATGGCTCTGCGCTATAACGGCCACGTCGGACACTGTGAGCTGAAGCGGCCCTGCACACTGCTGCCTGGCAATGAGACCTGAAACCGATCTGTCCACCTTGCTTGTCAGGAATCTCTTGGACCCCACCGATATTAGCCTGAGCACTCTGTCCAGGGCATCTTCAAACGTAAAGTTGTCAGGCAGCTCAAGCAGTTGCATATTATGATAAATGCGTTCCATTCTGAACACCTTCCCCGGCATGTCCCCAAGGACCTTTTCGAGGGCCAACTGTTCAGCAACAGTACCGTTATCCCCATCATATACGACAATTTCTCCGTCACCCGTTATTTCCCCGATGACTGCGACAGGTACCTTTTCCCTGCTGCAGAGTCCCAGGAACATCTCCACTTTCTCAGGGCCGATAAGAAGGGCGTCCTGTTCCTGGTATTCGGCGCCCCATATTTCAAGAACGGACAATGTATAATCACCTGTAATTACCTTCCGTATATCGATCCTGGCGCCTGCCGGATAGACAATTTCCTTCACCACGTTGCAGTTGCCGCCGGCCCCCTGGTCGTGGATGCTGACAATAGGATTGGCAGCGCCAAGTTCAACACAGGCCCTGATGACCCTGTTCAGCTTTTGCTCCATTTCCGCATCGCCGCGCTGCACTGCGTTGAAATCGAGTTCCTCTATGTTTTCTCCCTGTATCATACTTGAAGCAGCTCCGCCTCCCATACCAATACGGTATGCAGGTCCTCCGATCTTGACCACCAACATGCCCTGTTCCGGCTTTTTTTTCTCTGTGTGCCGCGCATCTATCTGCCCCACTCCGCCGGTAAACATTATCGGTTTAATCCATTCTATTCTCTCTCCGTCAGGTAGTCTAAGCCCGAATGACCTGGTAAAGCCCTGGATGACCGGCTCTCCAAACTTGTTTCCGTAGTCCGAGGCCCCGTTGCTTGCCTCAATTTCGATCTGGAGCGGCGAGGCCATATTGTTCGGATAAGTGAAGCAACCGTGCTCCCAGGGAAGCGGATACCCCGGGATTTGCAAGTTTCCCACACAGTAAGCCGCCGTTCCCGCGACAACCAGGCTCCCTCTCCCTGTCGCATGGACATCCCTTATTCTGCCGCCGGCGCCTGTTTCGGCGCCTGGAAACGGCGCAACCCCCGAGGGAAAATTGTGAGTTTCCGCAGTAAAAATAATATGATAAGAGCATTGGGACGGCCTTAGTGGAGAGGAGGCCAGGGGATTTTCAGGCATTATAGTCGTAATTTCATACCCTCCGATAGCACTCGAATTGTCCCTGAATGCGATGATACTGTTGCCGGGGTTTCGCCTGTAAGTCTCCTTGACGATCTGCATCAGGCTCCGGGGCAGCGGCCTGTCGTCAATAATAAGTCTGCCGTTGAAAAACCAATGACGGGAGTGCTCGCTGTTGGACTGGCTCAGGTCGAAACATTCCACGTCGGTCGGGTCTCTTTTCAGTTCCTCTTTAAACAACCTGTAATAATAATCGAGGTCCCATTCATCAAAGCCGAGACCCAACTCTCTGTTGATCTGCACCAGGGCTTGTTGGCCCTCTTTCATGACAGGTACGATTTTGACCGGTCCAGGTCTGGTCCCTGTCTCAAAAGTGGTAAGGGGTCCGGGATAGAGGCATTCCGTCATGCGATCATGAATCATGTCAGGGAAAAGGCGGGCAAGCGAATCGTTTACGGCCTTTTGCCTTTCGCCTTTTGCCTTTTGCCCGCCGATTAACCTGAATCTCCTTGAGCGCTCTATGCGCCCGACTTTGAGCAAACCGCAGGCGCGGCAAATCGAAACTGCATTCGCAGACCAGGCCGTAGTAAAGTTCAAACGCGGACCTGCCTCAAAGTAGTATCCGTCTCCCGCCAGCAAACTCTCGCCGGAAAAGTTGTCCGGCTCGAAAGTCTCGGCCAGGAGCCACCGGAGCACTTTCAGTTCTCCGTCAGTGAGAGTTCCCGACGTCTCTATATTGAAGCAGAACTCTGTTTCAATATCCGCGATATCAGGAGAGATGATTTCCTTTACTGTGTTGAGGAGCACGTTTCTCTTATATGGAGAGAGGGCAGGGGTACGATAGAGATGAAATAGTTTTTTATCCGCCATTGTCTTCTTCCCGACAATATATTATCATCCGACATTTTACCATACTGCACGGCATAGATTGTAAACTATGGAGGCACGCCCTACGCCCGTGGAACCTGTCATTCCCGCTTGTCGGGAATCCTTCCTGAAAATAAAGAAAGATTCCGGACAAGCCGGAATGACAAAATTACAAACCTGTAAATCTGACGCAGGCCTATTAAAATAAGGTATCTATGGTAAAATATATTTTAATTTCATAATGCGAGGTGATGATACTGGAACTGCGTTTGACTTCAGATGAAGTGGTGCAAACTCACAAGGGAGAGCGTCTTTACGCAGCCCTGAAAAAAGCCGGCATTTACCTTGTCGCCTCCTGCGGCGGCAAAGGCACATGCGGGAAATGCAGAATAAAAATTATTGACGGGACTGTTGATTCAGTCTCACATGGAAAACTTACCGCAATAGAACGTGAAACTGGCATAGTGCTTGCGTGCCAGACGTCTGCGGTGAGCGATCTCACGGTTGAGATACCGAAAGAGTCAAAACTCGCAATAGGAGACAAGATTGCAATTGCCAGGTCGAAAAACCTCGTTGAGTACCTTGAGTCTTTCGGTGTTACTATCAATCCCCCGATTAAACGAATCTCTCTTGAGCTACCGCCCCCGACCATTAGCGACAACATCAGCGACCTTGAACGCCTGAAAAGGGCGCTCGATGAAAAGGGTTTGAGGGACATCGGTTTTTCACACGGGTTCCTTTCCACAATGGGCCGGACACTTCGAGAGGCGGAGTGGAAGGTTGATCTCACGTATGTGCCGGGCAACGGCATGAGAGGCGAGGCCACTTTCTTATCGTTTCCGGGGCATTGCAGCAGACGGTATGGACTGGCAATCGACATCGGCACCACCACTGTTGTCGTATATGTTGTGAATCTGGTGGACGGGGCCGTAGTGGACATCGGCTCCACTTATAACTCCCAGATGCGTTTCGGCGATGATGTAATAACAAGGATCATCTATGCAACTGACGGGGGAGGTCTCGGGGAACTTAGAAACGCGGTGGTTGCCGATATCAACACTATAGTCGCCCCTCTTTTGGAACGGCATGGCATTGAAGCCTGTGAGGTAGATTCGGCCACTATAGCAGGCAATACAACAATGTCCCATATATTCTGGGGAATGGACCCCGGCTCTATCAGAGAGGAACCTTACATCCCGGCGCTCAACTTTTTCCCGCTCTGGAAGGGCGGCAGTGCCAGACTTTCCATTAACCCCCAGTCGCCTGTTTATACTGTTCCATGTGTAGCCAGTTATGTAGGGGGCGATATTGTTGCAGGAGTACTCGCCTCGAAAATGTGCCGGAACCCGGAAATAGCGCTTTTTATGGACATCGGTACCAACGGTGAAATAGCCATCGGCAATAATGAATGGCTTATGGCTGCCGCCTGTTCAGCGGGACCATGTTTCGAAGGCAGCGGGATACGCTGCGGAATGCGCGCGACGACGGGAGCAATCGAGGCGATCAAAATCAATAAACAAACGCTCGAACCTGAAATATCTGTGATAGGCGGTGGTAAACCAATGGGGATCTGCGGATCAGGAATGATCGACGCCGTATCTGAAATGTTCCTGAGTGGAATTCTCGACCTCAAGGGCAAGTTTGTTTCCGGCAAGACCGACAGGGTAAGGGAAGGTGAGGACAGATCAGAGTATGTCTTCGAGTGGGGTGATGCCCGGCACAGGGAAATCGTGCTTACGGAGGTCGACATCGAAAATCTCCTCCGGGCCAAGGCCGCCATCTATGCCGGCGTTACGACACTGCTCGGCGAGGCCGGCTTCACCCTTGATGCAATTCAAAAAATATATATAGCCGGCGGATTCGGCAATTATCTTAATATCGAGAGGGCCATAACACTGGGCATGCTCCCGGATGCTCCCAAAGAACGGTTTATATTTATGGGAAACACGTCTATCACCGGCGCATACCTCTGCCTGCTTTCAGAGGAATTAAGAAACGAAGCCGAAGAAATAGCTTCGAAAACGACCTACGTGGAACTGTCGGTTTCACACAGCTTTATGCACGAATATATGTCCGCACTTTTCCTGCCGCATACCGATATCAACCAGTTCCCTACGGTGGCGGCATTGATGAAATGAGCCAATACTCGGATTTTGAATCAGACGACGGCACGGAGTATATATGCCCTGTCTGCGGAGCAGTGCTTACCGATGAGGAGCGTACAGAAGACGGCTGGAACTGCAAATGTGGAGAATTCATTCCCAGGGGCCTGGCAGTCAATCCATTCAAAGGCTTATCAAATAAGCACAGGAAGAATAATAATTGGAGGTAAGGGACAAGTGTGATTAATGATGGGCTTCTGGAAAGACATAAATAGAGATTATCACGCAGTCTTCGAACGTGATCCAGCTGCACGAAATGCTGTTGAGGTCCTGTTGACCTATCCGGGGCTTCATGCTATTTTCGTGCACCGCGTAAGCCATGCGCTCTGGAATCTCCGCATGCCGCTACTCCCGAGATTCCTCTCCCATGCGGCGCGGTTCCTCACCGGCATCGATATACATCCTGCCGCAAAAATAGGGAGTGGTTTCTTTATTGATCACGGTATGGGAGTCGTCATCGGAGAGACTACCGAGATAGGAAATGATTGCCTCTTGTACCAGGGGGTAACACTTGGCGGCACAGGAAAAGAAAAAGGTAAACGTCACCCGACACTTGGGAATAACGTAGTCGTAGGCGCAGGAGCAAAGATACTTGGACCGATGAGGATAGGCGATTATGTTAAAATTGGTGCTAATTCGGTTGTCCTGAAACCTGTCCCGGATTACGCCATTGTCGTTGGCGTGCCTGGCCGAATCATAAAAAAGCAAGTTGTGCGGCTGGAGGCTGGGGGCCCTGTTGAGGCGCTTGATCATGTAAAACTCCCGGACCCTGTTGATGAAAAACTGATTGAGTTAGCAGAGAAGATCGAAAAAATTGAAGCGAGGATCGATAAAATGGAAGGTAAAAGAGCGGGCCTGAAGATATTCAATACCATGACAGGGAAAAAAGAAGACTTTATCCCCATAGAGACAGGCAAGGTGGGCCTCTATGCCTGCGGGGTCACAGTTTACGACTATTCACATATCGGCCATGCACGGAGTGCCGTGGTTTTTGACATCATCAGCCGGTATCTGAGACATAAGGGCTTTGCGGTCAAATATGTCAGGAACTTTACCGATATAGACGACAAAATAATAAAAAAGGCCAACGAGGAAGGGTCCAGATGGGACCAGGTCGCACAAAAATATATCGCCGGATATTATGAGGATATGGACAGGCTTGGTGTAGCGCGGGCCGATTTGGAGCCGAGGGCCACAGATCATATACAGGAAATGATCTCAGTCATAAAGGCGCTTATTGATAACGGGCACGCCTACGTGTCCGAGGGCAGCGTGTATTTTGCCGTTGATACATTCCCGGAGTACGGCAAGCTCTCAGGGAAAAAACAAAAAGACCTCCTTGCAGGCGCGCGTGTCAATATCGAGGAAAAGAAAAGGAACCCATCCGATTTCGCACTTTGGAAGGCCTCCAAAGAAAACGAGCCGTGGTGGGAGAGCCCCTGGGGCAAAGGACGTCCCGGATGGCACATTGAATGCACGGCGATGGCCATCCGGCATCTCGGTGAATCTATTGACGTTCATGGCGGCGGCGCTGATCTTATCTTCCCTCACCATGACAATGAGATCGCCCAGTCGGAGGCCTTCACCGGGAAACCCTTCGCAAAATATTGGGTACATAACGGCTTCATCACTATTGACAAAGAGAAAATGTCAAAATCCCTTGGAAACTTTTTCACTATTCGTGAAATACTTGATAAATTCGATCCCGAGGTCATCAGGCTCTTCCTGATCTCAAGTCATTACCGCAGCCCTATTGAATTTTCGAACGAACAGTTGCGCGATGGAGAAGCCTCTTTGGACCGTTGTTACAGCACTATTTCCAGGATTAGTGAATTTTTATCCAGTGCCCAGGTACCGGCGCCGAAGGCACATAAAGATATTGCCGAAATATCTGACGAACTTGCTGCAGTACTCGACAAATTTAAAAATCGTTTCGAAGAAGCGATGGACGATGATTTTAACACCGCCCTCGCCGTAGGGCACGTCTTTGATCTCATCCGGGTAATCAATAAATTCCTGGATGCAAAACCCCAGGGGAAGGATGCCCGAACACTGATAGAGCGTGCACTGGATACCCTCCATTTAGCAAGCAGCGTGCTTAATCTATTCCATAGGGACCCGGCAAAATGGAATGTCGATATGCTGGCGATCAAGAAGGTCCCTTTCACCGAGGCCGATATAGAACAGAAGATAGAGGCCCGGAAGACCGCAAGGGAGAACAAAGATTGGGCACTGGCCGATTCAATCAGGAAAGAGCTTGAGGAAAAGGGGATACTGCTTGAAGATAAAAAGGACGGCTCTGGCTGGAAGGTGAAGATCGCTTAGGAAAGCATGGTAGAGGGTCAGTTTGTTTTTGCTCTGTATTTAGTTCAAAGCAACAGCAGCAGACTCATCATTGAAATAGACCAAATAATATCAATCGGGGCCTGAAGCTCGCAAGTTGCATCAAGCAGCAGTTCAACACGCGCATCGAACTCCTCGTCGGCAGACCACAGGATAATGGTTACAGGTATTCTCGGAAATGGAAGCAGCGCAAACGCGGCATCCCCGTATTGCACCGGCGTTCCTCCAAACTGGGCGCCCTTCATCATAAATCCTTTAACATCGCGGGCGTATTTCCCTGCTACCCTGTCAAGAGGCATAACATGAGAGCCCCTGAAAAAATGATGTCCTCCTTTCAGGTTGTCAGGTCTAACCAATCTGGCGGACAATGGGATATCATTTGCGCTGGTCAGGTACCAGGGGACCGAGAGTCTGAAAAAATAGCCGAGCCGGCCCAAAAGAACAGCTCCATCGGCCGCAATGCTTTCTATCAGTTTTTCTCCGGGGGATATAGAAAAATCCATACCGCATGACGCGAGCATGTACCGTCTTGTTGCCGCATCGAATCTGACCGCCGCATTTTTACAGATAACATCCGGCTCAGCCTCTCCGAGGCGCTCCCATGCCTTGTCTTCTCCTGATTGCATGTTTGATTATAACTCATAAGAAGCAAAAATTGGACGGGCCAATAATCTGATAGAGGGCCGGCCGGGATTCTGACGAAACAGTACAAAAACTGGCTTAACGCTTTGATGTGCCTAGAGAAACTTGATTTGATAATTCATGGGTGGAACTTTTCTGTCTAAATCAAGAGTGTAATCACCAAAACGGTTAATGTGCTCGGTGCGGTACGGAGCCAGACCCGCCAGAATTTCTTCGTTTAAGGAGTTCCTTTATCTTGTTGTTGAGCTCTGTCAAACTGAAGAAGGTGTGATGCCTCAAGACTGCTGTTATCCACCTCGTCACCAGTAGAACTGCTGTCTCGACTTTCGCTTTGTCTTTCGGCTTTCTTACGCGGGCAGGTATAATCACTGTCCCATAGTGCTCCGCCATCGCCTGATACCCGGGGGTGAGGTCCGGCTCATACCTGCATGGTTTTATGACTGCGGCTTTGAGATTGTCCGGGATCGTTATCTCTGCGACACCGCCAAAATACTCATAGGCGTTTGAATGCAGGTCTATCCAACTGGGCAGATCCTGTCTTTCAACGGCCTCAGCAAAGGTGTAGTTGCTGGCGCCGAGTATCGCTACGAATATCTCCGCATCTTTCGCCTCTCCAGTGGCTGGATTCGTTATGGCAATCCCTTTGCCGGCAAAATCCACAAACATCTTTTCCCCGGCACGGTATTCCTGCCGTAAGCTCAGATCAAGCGTCTCGGACCATTTGCTGTACAATTCGCAATAGCGTGAATATTGAAAGCCATCGGGATTGCTCTGTTTGTATTCTATCCACAGGAGTTGAAGAGTTACTCCCTTCTGGCCCAGCTCTTTGTGGATTGCTTCCATTTGTGGCATCATCTTCTCTGAGGTCTGCTTTCTCCCTGGGCTGGTAAACAGCTTCGCCTCAAGTGAGGCGTCATCCAGTCCCTCAGGCAGTGGCCACCCTATACCTGCCGCTTCAGCCCTCAGTATGTAATCCGCTACCGTACTGCGCGCTACGCTGCATGATTGCGATACTTTCCGGTCCGACATATTCAGGCCGAAATGAAGCCTTATTATCTCTTTTATTTTTCGCACTGTCACTCGCTCCGTTGCCATAGTTCCTCCTGAATTTGATACTCAAGAGGAAACAATGGTTGTTCGGTTATTAAATTATCAAGCGAGGCTATGCTTTCTTCAGGCGGGGTTAAGACCTTTCAGAGTGGCCGGAATGCTCCGGAATCAGTGG
>Ga0074045_10003044_pt1 | contig 15220 bp, 10 predicted proteins | sample BogForMeECP23OM2_FD_94442 | JGI IMG/M metagenome (GOLD analysis project Ga0074045, IMG submission 94442) | Bog forest soil microbial communities from Calvert Island, British Columbia, Canada - Bog Forest MetaG ECP23OM2 | ecosystem: Environmental > Terrestrial > Soil > Wetlands ...
CAAATGAAATCCGTGGGCGAAGTGATGGCCATCGGTCGCACATTCAAGGAGAGCTTGCAGAAGGCTTTGCGCTCGCTCGAGATCGGCCACGCGGGGCTCGAGCCGCCGGAGGTTCCTGCGGGAGAGCGCGGGCTGCCGGCGCTCTGGGCACAGATCGACGTCCCGCGTCCGGGACGGCTCTGGGCCATTGCAGAGATCTTCCGCCGTGGGGTTTCCCTGGAGGAAGTCCACCGTCGATCAGCCATCGACCCCTGGTTCCTCGGCAATCTGCAAGAGATCATGGCGCTCGAAGGCACGCTTCGTGCCGCCGAAGCAGGAGAGCGCGAGGCATGGCTGCGCCGGGCGAAGCAAGCCGGCTTCTCGGACAAGAGGCTCGCGGCGCTCTGGAGCACCCGAGAGGACGAGGTGCGGGCGTTGCGCCATCGACTCGGCATCCGCCCGGTGTACAAGCGTGTCGATACCTGTGGGGCGGAGTTCGAAGCCTTCACGCCCTATCTCTATTCGACCTACGAAGACGAGTGCGAGGCGCGGCCGACCGAGCGCAGGAAGATCATGATTCTCGGCGGGGGACCGAATCGTATCGGTCAGGGGATCGAATTCGACTACTGCTGCGTCCATGCCGTCTTCGCACTGCGCGAAGCGGGCTTTGAGACGATTATGGTCAATTGCAATCCGGAGACCGTATCCACGGATTACGATACGAGCGATCGCCTTTACTTTGAACCCCTGACGCTCGAGGACGTACTCGAAATTGTGGATCGGGAGCGACCCGAGGGTGTCATCGTTCAGTTTGGTGGCCAAACGCCCCTGCGTCTCGCGGTCGCGCTCGAGAAGGCAGGGGCTCCCATCATTGGCACGTCGCCGGATGCCATCGACCGCGCAGAGGATCGCGAACGCTTCGACCAAGTGCTGGAAACGCTGAAGCTAAAGCGCCCTCCTGCGGGGATTGCGCGCAGTCCTGCGGAAGCGGAGACGGTCGCCGCTCGCCTGGGCTATCCGGTCCTCGTCCGCCCCTCCTACGTCCTCGGCGGCCGCGCGATGCAGATCGTGTATGACGTCGAATCGCTTCGAAGTTACATGCGTTTCGCCGTGAAGGCTTCGCCGGAACACCCCGTGCTCGTCGATCGCTTCCTCTCCGATGCCACCGAGGTCGACGTGGACGCGATCTGCGACGGAAAGCGCGTCGTGATTGGCGGGATCATGGAGCACATCGAGGAGGCCGGGGTGCACTCGGGAGACAGCGCCTGTTCGATTCCTCCGTACTCGCTCACGCCGGCTGTAATCGAGGAGATCGCAGAGTCCACCCGTCGCTTGGCTCTCGAACTCGGGGTGCGAGGCCTCATGAACGCTCAGTACGCGGTGAAGGGCGGTGAGGTCTTCGTGCTCGAAGTCAATCCGCGTGCATCCCGTACGGTACCCTTTGTATCGAAGGCCATCGGTCGACCCCTTGCGAAGCTTGCGGCGCTGGTGATGGTTGGTAAGACCCTCGACGAGCTCGGGTTTACCGAAGAGATCTGGCCGAAGCACTTCTGCGTAAAGGAGGCAGTCTTCCCCTTTGTGAAATTTCCGGGCGTTGATGTACTGCTCGGGCCAGAGATGCGCAGCACGGGTGAGGTGATGGGAATCGATTCGGATTTCGGCCGCGCCTATGCCAAGTCGCAAATCGAGGCCGGAAACAGCCTGCCCACGCGCGGTCGTGTTCTTGTGTCCGTGCGCAGCGAGGACAGGCTGCGCATCGCCGAAGCGGTGGCTGAGCTCGCACGCATCGGTTTCGAGGTGATGGCCACTCCGGGCACGGCCGAGAGCTTGGCGGGGTTCGGCGTGCGCGTGGAAAGCGTGCCAAAGGTCGGTCGCGGGTCGCCCAATGTGCTCGATCGCATTTTGGCGGGTGATGTCGATCTTGTCGTCAACACGGTCGGCTCGGATCCAGATTCCGTGCGTGACGGCTTCGAGATGCGGCGCGCGGCGCTACAGCGCGGGCTTCCGTATTTCACGACGGCCGCCGCAGCACGGGCCGCGGCAGGTGCAATCAAAGCGCTTCGCCTCGAGTCGATCGGCGTGCGTTCGCTTCAAGAAATTCATTCCGCATAGGCGAGGTCCCCACAGAGGGCGGTGAGTAGGAGTCCCTTCGCTGCGGCGGTCGAGGCGGTCTACAAGCCGATCGCGTTCGCGGTTCAGGACGACTTTGCCCACGCAGACCGTGTGCAGGGTCTTGAGAGCGCCGTACGGCGGGCGGCCGAGCGCGCGCTCGCGCTCCAGATTCCGCGAGACGCGCGGCGTGTGTTCGAGGCCGTGCGGGATCTCTTCGCGGAGCATCTGTCTCGGGAGGCACTGCGCATTGAGGCGCCGAAGGCGCTCTCATTGCTCGCGCCTTTCCGAGCGCCCGAATTTGTCACCCATGCACTCGCGCGCCCTCTTACGGCGCTTGCGGGAGTGGGCCCGAAACGCGCCGAAGCGCTCGCCCGTCGAGGATTGCGGACGATTTCGGATCTGCTTTTGCACCTTCCCGCGCGCTACGACGACCGTCGCTCGCTCCAATCTGTAGCGGAACTTCCGGTGGGGCAGCGGGCAACCTTCGTCGCAACCGTCCTGCTGTGCGACTTCGTCCCGTCGCGCCGACGAGGCGGGCGACTCGCTCGGGTCTTCCAGGCAGTCGTTGGCGACGGAACGGGAACGGTGAGCCTCAAGTGGTTTCACGGCGGCGAAGCCCTTCGGGGGATGGTCCGCAAGGGTACGACGCTCCAGATCACGGGCGAGGTCAGGCGTTACCGCTTTTCGAAGCAACTCGTGCACCCCGAGGTCGAAGTGCTCGATGAAGGGGAAGGCGTCGCCTCTGGAGATCCGGCGGCTGCCGCCCAGCGGCGAGTGGTTCCCGACTACGCCGCACCAGAGGGTCTCCATCCGCGGGCGCTGCGCAGGCTCGTGTCGCTCGGGGTGCAGGAGTACGCGGATCTTGCCGAGGGATACCTCCCCTTGCGAATGGTTCGAGAGCGCCAGCTGCCCGAGGTCGCGCAGGCGCTGCGCGCGATCCACATGCCGGGTGTCGAAGCCGACGTCGAGGCGCTTGCCCTGCGTCGTACGAAAGCACACGAGCGAATCATCCTCGAAGAGCTCTACCTGCTCGAGGTGGGTCTTGCCCTGCGCCACGCGGCCCGTGCCGCAGAACCGGGGCTGCCGTTCGGAGCGGCAAGCGGTGAGGCTCCCCTGCTCGAGGCCGCGATCGCCGCGCTTCCTTTTCGTCTCACGGGCGCGCAGCGCAGGGCGTGGCGGGAGATCCGCGCGGACCTCGCCCGCCCGCACCCCATGAACCGTCTTCTGCAGGGGGACGTCGGCAGCGGAAAGACAGCGGTGGCTCTTCTCGCGGCGCTCGCCGCTGCGCGGAGCGGATTCCAGACGGCGCTCATGGCGCCGACCGAGCTCTTGGCCGAGCAACACGAGCGCACGCTCCAACGGCTGCAGGGCCCGGGCCAGGGGGCACTGGCTCTGCGCATGGCGCTGCTCACGGCCTCGGTCCCGCGCGCCGAAGCGAGCGCGCGGCGTGGCGGCCTTGCGGCTGGGGAGGTCGACCTCGCCATCGGTACCCATGCGTTGCTGCAGGAAGACCTTCTCTTTGCGCGGCTTGGCCTTGCAATCGTCGACGAACAACACCGGTTCGGTGTGCTCCAGCGCGCCGCGCTCGCACATCACGGTGTAACAGGCGAAAGTCCGCACGTGCTGGTGATGACGGCGACCCCGATCCCCCGTACGCTCGCGCTCACCCTCTACGGTGATCTTGACCTCTCCGTCCTCGACGAGCTCCCTCCCGGTCGCGCGCCGATCCGTACGGAAATCCTCCGGGAGGGGGAGGGCACACGCATCTCCGAAGCCATCCGGGCCGCAGCCCGGCGCGGAGAGCAAACCTATGTGGTCTATCCGCTCGTAGAGGAGTCCGAGAAGAGCGATCTCAGGGCCGCGACGGAGTCCGCACGCAAAATCGAGGCTGCCTTCCCTGATCTGCGCATCGACCTCGTGCATGGACGGACGGATGCGGTGGCACGCGCGGAGGCCATGGCTCGCTTCGAGCGAGGCGAGACCCAAGTGCTCGTGTCCACCACCGTGATTGAAGTGGGTGTGGATGTCCCGAATGCGACACTCATGGTGGTCGAGCACGCGGAACGCTTCGGGTTGGCGCAACTTCATCAGCTGCGTGGGCGGGTGGGCCGAGGCGCAAAGCCTGGATGTTGTCTCCTCATGGCGCGTGGCGTGAGCGAGGAGAGCGAAGCCCGGCTGCGCGCGATGGTGGAAACGACCGACGGGTTTGCGATCGCTGACGCAGATTTGCGCATTCGAGGTCCAGGAGAGTTTCTCGGCACACGGCAACACGGGCGACTGGACTTGCGGGTCGCGGACCTGTTGCGCGATGCGCGGCTCATCGCGGCAGCTCGGGAGTCTGCCCTCGAGACGGTCCGCCAAGACCCCGGTCTGCGGCGCGCGCCTGAGCTCGCGCGGGCGGTGCGAGAGCGCTGGGGGGAGCGTCTTGTCCTCGTGGGCGTAGGGTAGGGAATGAAATCCTGTGGCGGGCGCCGGGGCCAAGTCACGGCCTCCGTGAGGGCAGGCGGTCCCGCAGCAGGATCGTACACGTGTCGCTTCGGCATTGACGGACCCCACGCCATCGACTAGAAAGAAGAGGTCATGGGTCAACGGCGCACGCTGCTTGGAAACCTCCTTGGCCTGCTCCTTACCGGGGCGGGAGAGGGGGCTCTCGGCCGCTAAGCCGATGATGCCGGAGCGAAAACCCTCTCCCGCCGAACCGGCCGGAGAGGGTTTCGTGTTCTAGGGATAAGCCCTCCTCACCCAACCGCTCCTGGCCGTTCGGCACCAAGGAGCAACCAGTGTACGAACGAGAACGGATCACGATCTTCGACACGACATTGCGTGACGGTGAGCAGTCCGCGGGCGTTTCCTTCACGCTCCGCGACAAGCTCGACATCGCTTCGATGCTCGCGGCGGCGGGTGTGGACGTGATCGAGGCAGGCTTCCCGAGCGCCTCACCTCAAGAGCTCGCGTCCGTACGCGCAGTAGCAGAGAGCGTAGGAGGCGTCACCGTTTGCGGTCTCGCGCGAGCCGTGCCAGGGGATATCGAGGCGGCGGTCGAAGCCCTGCACGGCGCCGAGCATCCGCGCATCCACGTCTTCGTGAACGCGAGCGATATGCACCTCGCCCATCAGCTCCACAAGAGCCGCGAACAGGTGATCGAAATGGCGCGAATCGCGGTCCGTCAGGCGCGCTCTCGGGTCGCCGAAGTCGAGTTCAGCCCGATGGACGCGACTCGATCCGACCCTGAGTTCCTGGCGGAGCTCATTTGCGCCTCGCTCGAGGCTGGCGCAATGACGGTGAACCTGCCCGACACCGTTGGATTCATTCTCCCCGACGCTCTGCGCACGCTGATCGAGAACCTCTACACACGCGTCCCCGCTCTGCGGAATGCAGTCTTGTCGTTTCACGGTCAAGATGACCTTGGCCTCGCGACGGCGAACGCGCTTGCCGCAGTGAGCGCAGGTGCCCGCCAGCTGGAGGTGACGGTGAACGGCATCGGGGAGCGTGCCGGCAATACCTGTTTCGAAGAGGTGGTAATGGCGCTGCGAGTCCATGCTGATGCTCTCCGCGTCGAAAGCGGTGTGAACCCCCGCGCGATTCATGGTCTTTCCAAGCTCGTGGAGGAGCGCAGCGGTCTGCGCGTCGCATCAAACAAGGCGATTGTGGGGGGGAATGCGTTTCGCCACGCTTCTGGCGTCCATCAGGACGGTGTCCTGAAGCAGCGCGAGACCTATGAGGTGATCGACCCGGCCGAAATAGGGCACCCGGTCGGCACTGAAATCGTGCTTGGAAAGCTCTCGGGACGGGCCGGCTTCGCAGCGCGCGCCGGGAAGCTGGGCTTCGTCCTGAGCGGTGCAGCGCTCGAGCGCGCCTTCCTCCGCTTCCAGGAGTTGGCGGATCGAAAGCGGGAGATCGCGGACGATGACGTGCAGCAGATCTGCCACGCCGTGGCTGCGGAAGCCGCATGAGGCAACAAGGCCTTAGGCACTCTCCGTGTTGAAGGCCTCCCGGACTCGCTTGCGCAATGCCTCGTCGCACAGGAAATCGAGCGCGGTCATGGCGAGCGCTTTGGCGCCGTCGAGCGCGGCAGCATCGCCCATCTCCGAGGCAGCCCACGTTGCGAACTCGGCGTTGTGGATCGTGCAATGCGGAGGAGCGGCGGCGATCATGGGATGGATGGAAGGGACGCGTTGGCTCACGTTGCCCATGTCCGTGCTGCCCTGCACGCCGGGCGGCAGCTTGTCGAATGGGAAGAAGCGGCGCCCCAGGGACTCGGCGTTGCATTGATACGCATCGGCGAGGGGCCAGTTGGTGCGCAGCTCCAGGTAGTCTGGCGCGTGCCAGGTGAGCTCAAGCTTCGCGCCCGTCGCACTGGCCCCGGCCTGGAAACAGCCCTCCACGCGGCGCTTCAGTGGAAGCAGTTCCTCTGCGTTGCGCGCGCGCACATAGAAGCGGCCCTCCGCCTCCTCGGGGACGATGTTGGGCGCCGAGCCTCCCTTGGTGATGATGCCGTGGATACGTTCGGTGGGACGGATGTGTTGGCGCAACGCAGCGATCGACTGATAGCCGAGGACCAAGGCGTCAAGCGCGTTCACCCCTCGGTCGGGCATCGCCGACGCGTGAGCCGCGACGCCGCGATAGCGCACGCCAAGGTCGGCCACCGCGATGCACGGCATGGTGGCGAGATCGACGCCCGCCGGATGCACCATCAGGGCAGCGTCGACGCCGTCGAAGGCGCCCCGCTGCGCCATCAGCTCCTTGCCTCCCCCACGCTCTTCGGCCGGCGTTCCGAGCAGCCGGACGTGACCCGGGAGCCGGGAGCCCAGAGCCGCCAGCGCGAGTCCAGCGCCCACCGCAGCCGTCGCGATCAGGTTGTGCCCGCATGCGTGGCCAATCCCGGGAAGCGCGTCGTACTCGGCGAGTAACGCGACACACGCCCCTCGGGGGGTGTCTTGTCCGAACTCGCTCTCGAATGCGGTCTTAAGTCCATAAGCGCCGGACTCCACTTGGAGTCCTGCTCCCTTGAGCGTGCTACACAAGAGTGCCGCTGCTTCATGCTCCTCAAATGCCAACTCCGGTTGCGCGTGGATCGCCCGCGAAACGCGAAGCAGATCGGAGCGAAGCGAATCGATCGTCGAGCAGACCTCCTTTTTCAGCACCGCTACATCCATCGATTGTCCTCCTCCGCGGCTTTGCCTAACGCTCTTCGGGCAGGAACTGGCGGTAGATGGGAACCATGTCAGGCCCTTGCCGGACCGTATGGCCGCCGTCGACGCCCACGCATTGACCTGTGATCCAGCCCGAGTCGTCGGAAAGCAGGAAGGCCGTGAGCGCGGCCACATCTTCGACCGTGCCGAGCCGTCCGAGCGGAATCCGTCGGAGGTATTCCGTGTGAATCTCTGGGCTCGAAACCATGACCGACCAGATCTCCGTTGGCACGAAGCTCGGCATTACGGCATTCACGCGAACTCCATGCTCACCGAGGTCGTCGGCTGCGCAGCGCGTCAGCATGTTGAGGCCCGCCTTGGAGGCGCAATACGCGCTCATCCAGCGATGCGTCAGCACTCCTGCGATGGAGCTCACGTTGACAATGCTACCGCCGCCCGCCGCCTTCATCGCGCGGGCTTCGCCGCGCATCGCGCGGAACGTACCCACGAGATTGGTATCAATGATCTTGGCAAAGTCCTCGGAAGTGCCGTTCAGCACGCTCCCCACCGAACCAGCGCCCGCCGAGTTTACGGCGAGGCGCAGCGGCCCGAACCGGTCAACGGCTGCCGAAATCCCCGCTTCGATCGCTGCATCGGATGAAACGTCACAGATCACCCAGGCGGCGTTTGGGCCAAGCTTCTGCGCGGCGGCGCGCAACGCACTCTCGCGGCGGCCCGCCAGCATCACACTTCCGCCCTCATCGGTGATCGCCTGCGCGCAAGCGAAGCCGATTCCGGTGCCACCGCCGGTCACGAACGCGACCTTTCCATCGAATCGGCCTTGAGATCGACCCATCGCCTGCACCCCGCCCGCACACGGCCCATCGCGAGCCGGCGCCGCTTGCTTGATTCTACCCTGCGGGAGGCCGAATAGGCTGCCACGCGAGCGCGGCGCGGGCTCGGGAGGCGACACGCGAGAGGGCCGGGGATGAGGATGAACGCGCCCGCTCTCGCCGATCCCGGAGGCGGGTGACGGAGTCCGTCGTTTGGGTCTTCGATCCTCCAAGCGGCGGAGTTCGTGCAGGCTCGCGGCACCGGTCAGGACCTTTTGGTATCGGCCCAAGGAACTCAGGACAGCTCGCCGCTACCATAGGGTGGTTGAGGTCGGTCGCCGATCGGAGGGTGCGAGTGGCAGAGGTGATCGTGATCGGTGGCGGCATCGCGGGTCTTGGGGCAGCCCTCGCGCTCTCCCGCGGCGGCCACCATGTGACTGTGCTCGAGAAGGATTCGACGCCGCTCCCGGAGTCCGCCGTCCAAGCCTTTGAGCGCTGGGATCGCCGCGGGGCGCCCCAGGTCCGACACTCCCACGCGTTTCTCGCACGATTCCGGAACCTTCTGCGGGACCGCGCTCCGGACGTGCTCGACGCTCTCATGCGCAACGGTGCCTATGATCTGCGCATTACGGAGATGCTTCCCCCGACCATCGACGACCGCGGAGCAAAGCCCGGGGACGAGGACCTCGTGTTGCTCGGGTGCCGCCGGCTTACCCTCGAGTGGGTACTGCATAAGATCGTGGCGCAGACTCCCGGCGTCGTCTGGCATGACGGTTCGGAGGTGCTCGGCCTTCAAGCCGTCGCCCCTCGGACGTTTGGCTCCCCGCCGCGGGTGACCGGTGTACGCGTGCGCCGGACGGGCGCTCCCGCCGAGATGCTACGGGCGGATCTGGTGGTCGACGCGAGCGGCCGACGATCGGCCCTGTCCAAGTGGCTCTGCCAGATCGGCGTGCCGCCGATTCAGGAGGAGACCGAGGACTGTGGGATCTTCTACTCCTCGCGCTTTTACCGACTGCGGCCCGGGGCCGAGGAACCGCCGCGCGACGGACCGATCGGAGCAGATCTCGGCTACATGAAGTTCGCGGTCTTCAACGGGGATTCGAGGATCTTCTCCGTCACCCTTGCGGCATCTCCCGAAGACAGCCCGATGCGCCGCGTACTCCGTCCGGGCCCGTTCGAGGCCGCAGCCAACGCCATCCCAGCGATTCGGACCTGGCTCGAACCCAACCGTTCGGAGCCCGTGACGGACGTCTATGGGATGGCTGGCCTCAGAAACCGCAAACGCGTGTTCATGTACGACGGAATGCCGGTGGCCCTCGGGGTCCATGCCATCGGTGACGCAGCGATTCATACCAATCCCCTCTACGGTCGAGGCTGCTCCCTGGCCTTCGTGCATGCCTACCTGCTCGCGGATGCGCTTCGAGAGCACGGCGACGACGCTCAGGCGCTGGCGTTCGAGCTCGAGCGCGGGACCCGGCGAGAGATCGAGCCGTGGTATCGCTCCGCCGTCACACAGGACCGTGATGCCTGCGAGGTTGCCGCCCAGCAGCGGCGCGGCGAAGACCCTTTCGCCGCGAACGTGACTGCGGACGCGCAGCCGGTGGACCCCATGAGGTTCATGCGCTCGGTTCTGCGGGACGGCCTCCTGCCTGCTCTCCGTACGGATGCGGTGGTGCTGCGCGCGTTTCTGCGAAACTTCAATCTGCTCGAAACCCCGGACTCGCTGCTCAGAAACGGTGACGTCATGCGGCGGGTGCTTGCGGCTTGGCGGGAACGTGACCAGCGTGCGCCGGCGGAGCCCCTCGGCCCCGGGCGCGCGGAGATGGTGCGCGTCCTCGAGCAGGCGGCGTAGGCCGTGCGCAACCGCGCAACGCTTGTTCTTCTCGTCCTTCTGCTGGGCTCCGCCTGCGGGGTCGGGGGCTGCCTCATCCTCCCGCGTGAGGGGACGCTCGTCTACGCCGATAGCAGGACGGGAAGCTGGTGGAGCGGAGAAGCCGTGATGACCGAGGTCTCAGCGGATCAGACCAAATGCAAGATTTCCGCACGCAACACTGCCCTCATCGTCGAAACGAAGTGGGTGCCCTGCAAGTACGTCCACCCCCGAACACCGCAACCGAACTAGGCTCCGGGCAAGCGCGGGGGAAGGGATGCGCTCGGCCCGTCCTGATCCCCGAGGGCAGGCCTCCAACTTGCTTTGCATAGCCTGCAGCGCAGGCGCGGCCGCAGGACGTCCCGGACCCCCCGAAGAAAGAGCCGGAGGAAGAGGAAGAACGGCCCGTGAAGGCGTTCCGCCTCGAGCGCGAGGCCTCCACAGCGCGGGCAGCGCGGTGCATCGAGGTCGCCCGTCACAAAGTAGGCAGAGCGACGGGGGACCCCGGTCCTCGGACCGATTGGGGCCAGGGATTCCACGGCGCGCGCTCGATCGACCTCGCGAACCCAGAGCCTTACGCAGCCGACGCCAGAAAGCAGGCCCGCGGCGTGCTCACCGGAGAGTGAGACAAGGACGCCCTCAGTCCTTAGGCGCGCGGCGGCGAGGTGAGCCTCGAGGGGGTGGGGGAACGAGGCGATCTCGACCAGGCGATCAGGGTCGCCCGGGCCAGCCGGGTGGCGAATCGGGGGGCGCTCCATGCAGCCCCTAGTCTAGCCCGAAACCCCAATCGGGACTGGACGATCCGGGTCCAGCCGTCTAGTGTGTGCCGCCGCCTGGGGGTCCTCGCGGGGCCGAGATCCTCGCTTCTTCCTCCCGTCCACGGGAGTGATCAAACGGGCCCAACCTGGATCCGGCGGGGCTGGGTCCCCTCCCTGCGACACGCTTTGAAGAACCGCGCGAATCGGGAGACGCAATGTCCATCACTCTCTTCGCCCTGATTGCGGCCGGGCTGGCAATTGGCTTCGGCTTTTGGCTGTTCCGTAGGGTGCTTGCCTCTCCGGCCACCTCCCCGCGCGCCCTCGAGATCGCCGGGGCCATCCGCACGGGTGCCCAGGCCTTCCTTTCACGCCAGTACCGGACCGTGGGGCTCGTGGGCCTTCCTCTGGCACTCCTCATCTGGGCCCTGCCCTCGCTTGGCAGCTGGACCGCCGCCGGCTTTGTTCTCGGAGCAGTCGCCAGCGCTTCCGCCGGGATCATCGGCATGAATGTCTCCGTGCGGGCCAACGTCCGGGTCGCGGAGGCTGCAAAGGACGGCTTCCAGCGCGCCTTTGCCCTGGCCTTCCAAGGGGGAGCAGTCACAGGCCTGATGGTCGTAGGTCTGGGCCTGTTTGCCCTGGTGGCCCTTGCGACAGCCATGGACACCGCGGGGGTCACCAGGCCCGACGCTTTGATCGGGCTCGCCTTCGGCGGCTCTCTGATCTCGGTCTTCGCGCGCCTCGGCGGCGGCATTTTCACGAAGGCCGCCGACGTGGGTGCCGACCTCGTCGGTAAGGTGGAGGCGAACATCCCCGAGGACGACCCGCGCAACCCGGCGGTCATTGCCGACAACGTGGGTGACAACGTGGGGGACTGCGCCGGCATGGCGGCGGATCTGTTCGAGACCTATGGGGTGACCGCGGCCGCCGCAATGCTGCTTGCGCACATCTTGTATCCGACGAGCCAACAGATGTTCCTGTACCCCCTCCTGGTGGGGGGGGTTGGAATTCTGGGATCCGTGGTCGCGATCCCGTTTGTTCGCGTCGGTCCCGCCAAGGGTGCGAAGGCTCCGAACGTGATGGCGGCCATGTACACGGGCCTCGGCATCGCGACAGTCCTCTCCCTGGGGCTTTTGGCGCTTGCCACGGGCGCCTGGATCGCAATCCCGCCGGAGGCGACGTTCAGCGCCACAGACCTAGTTCTGTGCGCGGCGATCGGGGGCGTCGTCACGGGCGCGATGATGTGGATCACAGACATCTACACAGGCAGTAACGCAAGGCCCGTCATCAAAATCGCGAACGACTCCTTGGGAGGCCACGCAACCAACATCATCAGTGGTCTTGCGGTGGGGATGCAGTCCACCGTTCTTCCGGTCTTTGTGATTGTCACTGCCATGCTGGTATGCCAGGCACTTGCCGGGCTTTTCGGTGTGGCCATCGCGGCGATGAGCATGCTCTCGCTGGCGGGCATCGTGGTGGCGATCGACGCCTATGGACCGATCACCGACAACGCGGGCGGCATCGCGCAAATGGCAGATATGGGGAAGGAAGTCCGATCGGTGACCGATCCCCTCGATGCCGTGGGGAACACGACCAAAGCTGTGACCAAGGGCTACGCCATCGCTTCGGCAGGCCTCGCCGCCGTCGTTTTGTTTGCCACGTTCATCGAAGACCTGAAGAGACTTGGGGGCAGTGGCGTTCAGAACCTGAGCTTTGATATCAGCAATCCCTACGTTCTTGCGGGGCTCTTTCTCGGCGCGGTCATCCCCTTCATTTTTGCATCGCTGGCCATGAACGCGGTGGGTGTGGCCGGCGGCCAGGTGGTCCAGGAGGTGCGTCGCCAGTTCCGCGAAATCAAGGGCTTGATGGAAGGAAAAGCCGCGCCCGACTATCGCACCTGCGTCGACCTCGTGACCGCCGCGGCGCTAAAGCTGATGGTGGCCCCCGCGCTCATTCCCGCACTGATTCCGGTCGTGGTGGGTCTCGCCCTTGGAGCGCAGGCGTTGGGTGGACTCCTGATCGGTTCCATTGTGTCTGGCGTCTGTGTCGCCATCTCCATGACGACCGGCGGCGCAGCGTGGGACAACGCCAAGAAATACATCGAGAGCGGTGCACACGGCGGAAAGGGAAGTGAGGCCCACAAGGCCGCGGTGACGGGCGATACGGTCGGCGACCCCTACAAAGACACCGCGGGCCCGGCCATCAACCCGATGCTCAAGCTGGTCAACATCGTCGCCCTGCTCATCATCCCCTTCCTTTCGCACTAGGGAAGGGACTTGTCCGCCCCGGAGCCCGACCGCCATCCCCGCGATCGGCTCCGGCGGGAACTTTCGCTCACGGATTCGACGCTGATCTGCGTTGCGTCCGTGATCGGCTCGGGCATCTTCCTGACCCCGGGTGACATCGCCGACAAGCTTCCGCACCCCGGCCTTGTGCTCGCCGTCTGGATCGCGGGGGGACTCCTGTCTCTCGCGGGCGCCCTCGCCAATGCCGAGCTCGGGGCGATGTTCCCTCACGCGGGCGGAGACTATGTCTACCTGCGTGAGGCGTATCATCCACTCGCTGGCTTCTTGGTTGGGTGGCTCACCTTCTTCGTCATCTACGTCGGGACGATCGCGACGCTCGCGGCCGGATTTGCCGCGGCCCTCAGTCACTTCTTCCCGCTGGGAAGCGGCGGGGAGCTTGCCGTCGCCCTGGCCGTCACAGTCGCCTCGTCGCTTCTGAACTACCTCGGCGTGCGCGCCGGAGCGCGCTTCAACAACCTGACGACGACCTTTAAGGTCGTGGCGCTTCTCGCGTTCGTGTTCTTTGGGCCGCTCACCGGTCACGGGGCGATCGCGAATTTCTCGCCACTCATCGACGGCGCAAGCGCGGTTCCGATCTCGCATTTCGGGCGTGCCCTCTCACCCGTTCTGTTCAGCTACCTCGGCTGGAACTCCGCCGTCTATGTGGCCAGTGAAATCCATGACCCCGCTCGCAACGTGCCGCGGTCACTCTTTCTCGGGCTGGTCTTGTGCACCGTGGTCTATCTGCTGGTGAATCTCGTCTATCTCTATGCCCTTCCCGTCGACGCGCAGCGGGGAGTCGGCAACGTGGGGGAGGCCGCAGCCCGGGAACTATTTGGCTCGCTCGGCGGGACCTTGGTTGCCCTGTTCGTGTTGGGATCCATCCTTGGTACGCTGAACGCGACGATTCTGGTGGGTCCGCGCATCGCCTACGCGATGGCGATCGACGGGCGCTTCTTTGGCGGGGTCGACCGAGTGCATGACGCACACGCGACCCCGTACGTTGCGCTCGCCGTACAGGCCGCCGCCGCGGTGGCGATCCTCCTCTTGCTGCGCAGCTTTCCGAATGTGCTCGACTTCACAACCTTCGCGATCGTGGTAGCGACCATGGCCGATACGGCCGCCCTCTACACGCTGCGAAGCAGAAAGCCAAATCTGCGCCGGCCCTACCGTGCGTGGGGCTATCCATGGGTACCCGCGCTCTATCTCGTCGCAAACGCGGCAATCGCCCTGGCAATGATCGAGGGAAGCACACGGGAGTGCGTGACCGCACTGGTGGTGGCGGCGACGGGGATTCCATTCTACGCGCTCTTTGCGTGGCTCGAAAATGACCGCTGAGTCGACGGCTTCATGACCTTATCTAGTGTGCGCCGGTCACGAGGGCACCGAGTGTCGCCATGAGAGCGACACCGAGGACGAACGGGACCGTGTAGATCCATTGGTCGCGGTGCTCGTGGGCATGGAGCTCAGGGATCAGATCCGAGGCGGCGATATAGATGAACATGCCTGCCGTCGCGGTCAGGAACCAGCCGAGGTGAGCCTGCACGAGGCTCTTCAATCCAAAGCACGCGAGGACGCCGACGAGCGCAGTCAGGCCCGAGAGGAAATTCACGATCAGCGCGTTCCGCGGGGAGAGCTTACTGCGGATCAGGATCGCGTAATCCGCGATCTCGTGAGGAATCTCGTGCGCGACCACCGCGATGGTCGTCGCGATCCCAAGGGATGGGCTGGCAATGAAGCTCGCAGCAACGACGACGCCATCGATGAAATTGTGTACGCCGTTTCCGATGAGAACCATGTACCGCGACGCCATCGCGCGGTTGTCCTCGTGTGCGTGGAATCCTTGCAGAAACCGCTCGAGGAAAAAGAATCCAATCATCGCCACAAGGGTGGCAACGAAGATGTTGCCGTCTCCGCGCGCTGTCTCGACCGCCTCCGGAAAGAGCTCGAGGAACACTGTCGAGAGAAGGATGCCGGCGGCAAGGCTTAGGAGCAGCACTTGGCGCCGCTCGCTCCAGAGGTCGGAGAATGCGAAGACGATGGCTACAAATGAGGTGGCGCTGACGAGAGCCGTGGCAATCAGCGACTGGGCGAGCGGGGACAATGATGGGAGTCCTTGGTTGCGACCAGATGCGGTCGATCGAGGACCCTAGCTCAGGATCCCTCCGGACGGGTTGCCGGACGGGAGGCCGCGGTCCTCCGCTGCCGATAGGGCTCCCAGAAAGGAACCTCTGGAGGGGAAGGTGTGCGAACA
>Ga0074045_10003045_pt1 | contig 15219 bp, 19 predicted proteins | sample BogForMeECP23OM2_FD_94442 | JGI IMG/M metagenome (GOLD analysis project Ga0074045, IMG submission 94442) | Bog forest soil microbial communities from Calvert Island, British Columbia, Canada - Bog Forest MetaG ECP23OM2 | ecosystem: Environmental > Terrestrial > Soil > Wetlands ...
AAGCCCCATGCGGTTCGCCTTTCAGCGCAAATTGCGCACAATCATATGCATGTGGTGGCCGTAATAGCCCAATAAAATCGCCAGGCCCAGCAGGATCAGAACGGCGTAGCTCGAAAACACGCCCGTCTGGAACATGCGCACCGGCACGCTCACCCCATTGGTAATCTTGCCGGCCAGGTTCACCAGGCCGTCGATCACCCACTTGTCCCACCATATCGAAATCCGGGAAATCACGCGCGCCAGCCACCCCGCGCCATCCACGCCTACCCCATCGATCAACTTGGCATCCACGACGCCGAACGCGGTGCTCAAGTCCTTGATGCGGTTCACAAACAGCGCGTCGTATATCTCGTCCACGTAGTACTTGTTGGCCAGCAAATTGTACACACGCGGCCACGCTGCGGCGACTTTCGCGTGAAGTTTCGGGTGCTGCAGATAGAGCCGGTACGCGAGCCAAATCCCCAACGCGGCGATACCCACAGAGGCCAACATCAGCAAGTAATCCTTGAGTAGACTGTGCTGCTCCACTTCCGCAGCCGCTGCGCTCAGTGGCACGCCCCTCAGCGCCGGCTCAAGGAATGTGTCAAATGTGTTGTTCTCTCCCCAAAATATCGGGAGGGCAAACCAGCCGCCGCAAATCGAAAGAAACGCCAGAATTGTCAGCGGCACGGTCATGGACTTCGGCGACTCGTGGATGTGCTCTTCCAACTCCGTGGCCACGCGCGATCTGCCGTAAAACGCCAAAAACAGCAGGCGGAACATGTAGAACGCCGTGATTCCCGCGGTAATCAGTCCAATCGCCCAAAGAAAAAGGAAGCGATCAAACGAGTGGCCCAAAATTTCGTCCTTGCTGAAAAAGCCTGCCAGCGGGGGGATGCCGGCGATGGCCAGCGTCGCAATCAGAAAAGGCACCGAAGTTGCCGGAATCGCGTTCCTCAGGCCACCCATCTTGCGCAAATCCTGCTCCCCGGAAAGCGCGTGAATTACGCTGCCGGCTCCCAGGAAGAGCAGCGCCTTGAAGAACGCATGCGTCATCAAGTGGAATATGCCGGCGGAGAACGCGCCAACGCCCAGCGCCAGAAACATGTAGCCGAGCTGGCTGATGGTGGAGTACGCCAGGACCTTCTTGATGTCGTTCTGCGCCACGGCCATAGTCGCCGCGAAAATCGCGGTCGTGGCACCGACAATCGCGACCACGTCCATCGCCACAGGCGCCAATTGGTAGATCGCGCTCATCCGCGCGACCATATACACGCCCGCGGTGACCATCGTCGCCGCGTGGATCAACGCGCTCACCGGCGTGGGGCCTTCCATCGCGTCCGGCAGCCAGACGTACAGCGGCAACTGCGCGGATTTTCCAGTGGCGCCAACGAACAACAGCAGCGCAATGCCGGTCAGAACCGGCGCGCCATAGAGCAAATCCTTGTGATCCACCATCGTCCGCAGCGTTTCCAGGATTCCCGGAAACGCGACCGGATCGCTGAGCATCTGGGAAGTGAATCTCACCGTGCCGAACGTAGTGGCGACCAGAAACATCCCAAGGAGGAAGCCTGTGTCGCCAATGCGATTGACGATGAACGCTTTCTTCCCCGCGTCGGAAGCGGACTTCTTCAGAAAATAGAAACCAATCAGCAGGTAGCTGCAAAGCCCCACGCCTTCCCAGCCAACAAACAACAGCAGCAAATTGTTGGCCAGCACTAGCGTCAGCATCGAAAACATGAACAGGTTCATATAGCCGAAGAACCGGTAGTAGCCGCCCTCATGGCCCATGTATCCGATCGAGTACACGTGGATCAGGAAGCCTACCCCGGTCACCACCAGCACCATCACGCAAGACAGTGGATCGAGGAGGTAGCCCCAATCAGCCACAAAGTTGAACAGGCCGCCGGGCCCCGGCATCGCTCCGGGAGTGATCCATTCAAAAAGTATTTGCTGGTAGACGCGATTTTCCGGCGAGACGGCGAGCAGTTGGTAGACCGCACCCGCCGCGTGCACAAACGAGAGGAAGACGCTCCCCACGCAGAAGAAACTCACCGCCGCTTTTGGCAACTGCCGGCCAATCAGCAGCATCAGCGCGGCAGTCACCAGCGGAAAGAGCGGGATAAGCCAGAGATGCTCGAGGAAGTAGCCGGAGGGAGTCATGGCCGCGGCCTCCGGGAGAAGCAGCCCCCGCGCTTCGTTTGCAAAGCTGTGGTGCGCTTCACCATTTTAAAAGATCCATTTCATCCTCAAGCACAGTTTCCCGGTTGCGGAAGAAGGCAATGATGATGCCCAGCCCCACCGCGGCCTCTGCGGCGGCGTCCGCGATAATGAACAGCGCAAAAACCTGCCCGGCTGCGTCTCCAAAAATGCGCGAAAACGCCACCAGGTTGATGTTCGCGGCGTTCAGAATCAGCTCGATGGACATCAGCACCACGATTACGTTGCGCCGCGTAACCACGCCGATGGCGCCGATCAAAAAGAGCGCCATGCTCAAAAACAGGTAGTAGCCAATCGGCATCATCGCGTTCTAGGTCCTTTTCTTGGCCATTACCACGGCTCCCACCATGGCCACCAGCAACAAAACGCTGGCAATCTCAAAGGGCAGCAGGTATGAGCTGAACAAACTCCCTGCAAGCGCCTCGGTATTGGGCGGCAATTTGGCCGCCGGTACGGCATTGGGCAGCAGGAACCCCTGGCCGGGAACCTTGCGCGACGACCACAGCATTACGCCCACTTCCGCTGCCAACGCCAGCGTCACGAAAAGCGCCACCCATTTCTGCCGCGAGAACTTGACCTGATGCAGGGCTACATCGAGGCTCACCAGCATGATCACGAAAATAAACAGCACCATGATCCCGCCGACATACAAAATGATCTGGGCGATGAAAATGAACTCCGCGCGGAGTTGCAGGAAGATGCCTGCGGTGGCTAACAGCGTGGTGATCAGGAACACCGCGCTGTGAATGGCGTTGCGCCGCGTCACCATCAGCCCGGCGCTGAGAATCGCCACCCCCGCGAAGAAAAAGAAAATGACCTTATCCAGCATAGGAGTCCTCAGTCGAAGGCTCTTCCGAGGGCGGCGCCGCCGAAGAAGCCTCTGCTTCGCGCTTGTCGTTCAAACGCAACAGGAAAAGCGCTACGCCCAGCGTAAACAAGGTAGTCACAACCAGCGCCAGCCAGCGGTTCCAGCCATATTCCATTTCCAGAATCATGGCGACGCCAGCGGCCAACACGTTCACAATCGCCAGCGGTATGAGAATGTACCAGCCCAGGTGCATCAACTGGTCGAATCGGTAGCGCGGCAGCGTAAAGCGCAACCACATGAACAGGTAAATGTACGCGCTGATTTTCAGCAAAAACCAGAATGCTCCGTGCAATCCCAGTTTCAAGAAACTCAGCGGTCCATACAGCGGCGCCGCCAGGATCAGCGCCACCACGAAGCACGCCAGTGCTACTGCCCACATGAACCACACCTGCACGCGCGCGGGCTGCTTCCCTGCGCGAAACACACAATACGCGCCCACCGCTGCCGTGAACAACGCGGGCAATGCATCCAGCCAGTTCATCCAGTGCACATTCGGAAATGGGCGCAGCCAGCCGCCGAGAAACAGCGTCGTCGCTACGGCGCCCACCACGATCATGTTGGCGTACTCACCCAGAAAATAAAGCGCCCAGCGGAAGCCGCTGTATTCGGTCATATACCCGGCCACAAGTTCCGATTCCGCCTCCGGCAAATCAAACGGCGCGCGGTTCGTTTCGGCGATGGATGCCACTACATAAATAAAGAAAGCCACCGGCACAAGGAACACGAACCACACGCCGGATTGCTCCTGTGCATACACAATGTCCCGAATCCTCAGCGTCCCCGCAAGCAGCAGGCCGCTGACCAGCGCCAGTCCCGCCGCGGTTTCATAGCTGACCAACTGTGCCGTGCTGCGCAGCGCGCCCATAATCGAATAGTGGCTGTTCGAGGCCCAGCCGCCCAGCACAATGCCGAGTAGCCCCAGCGAACTGACACCAATCACAAAGAGCAGGCCCACGTTAATATCGCGCGCCACCAGAAACGACGGCCCGAACGCAATTCCTCCCATCGCGGTGAGTGCTGCCGTCATGGACACCACCGGCGCCATCCAGAACACCATCTTGTCGGCGTTATCCGGGATGATATCTTCTTTGATCAGGAGTTTCACCGCGTCGGCAATGGGCTGCAGCAAACCGTGCGGCCCCACGCGCATAGGCCCAAGCCGCGCCTGCATGTCCGCCATCAGCTTGCGTTCCATCAGCACGAGATAGCCGGCAACGAGTGGCACGACGCCGACGATGACGACGCCGGAGACAAGTTCGACCCACCAGGCCTGGAGGAATGCAAGCACGTCGTGGAGGGCGGGATTCATGGCGTTAGCGGTCCACCTCGCCAAGAACGATGTCCAGCGTGCCGATGATGGCCACCACGTCGGCCACCAGATGCCCGCGCGCCATTTTGTCCAGCGCCTGCAAGTTGATGAAGGACGGCGGGCGGATGCGCACGCGATACGGCTGCGTCGTGCCATCGCTCACAATGTAATAGCCCAGGATCCCCTTCGGCGCTTCGATGGAGTGATAAATCTCGCCGGCCGGCGGCTTCAGCACCTTGCCCACTTTGCCCAGAATCGGCCCCGCGGGAATATTCTCGATCGCCTGCAGGCAAATCAGCCGCGATTGCCGCATCTCCTCCATGCGCACCATGTAACGGTCGTAGGTGTCTCCATTGGTGCCCACGGGAATTTCAAATTTGTACAGGTCGTAGGCGGCATAGGGCTGCGCCTTGCGGAGGTCCCATTTCACGCCGCTGGCGCGCAGCACGGGCCCCGAAGCACCCAGCGCGATGCAATCCTCGGCGCTGAGCACGCCCACGTTCCGCGTGCGTCCGATCCATATGCTGTTGCCGGTAAGTAAATCGACATACTCCTGGATGCGCCGCTCGAAATCCTTGCAGAAGCGCTCCACATCCTTTTCAAACGAGTCGTAGGCTTCGTATTGCAGCCCGCCGATGCGGAAGGCGTGCGTGGTCAGGCGCGCCCCGCAATACTTCTCGAAAATTTTCAGGATCTCTTCGCGTTCGCGCAGGCAATAAAACAGCGGCGTCAGCGCGCCAATGTCCAGCGCGTGTGTGCCCAGCCAGATCAGGTGACTGGCAATGCGCTGCAGTTCCGTCATGATCGTGCGGATGACTTTCGCGCGCGGCGGCGCTTCTACGTTGAGCAGTTTTTCCACCGCTTCGCAGTAGCCCAGGCCGTTGCTCACCGCCGCAACGTAATCCATGCGGTCCACGTACGGCGCGAATTGCTGGTAGGTGCGGTTTTCCGCGATTTTCTCGACGCCGCGGTGCAGATATCCGATGACGCACTCCGTGCCGCGCACGCGTTCGCCGTCCAGCTTCAGCTTCACACGCAGCACGCCGTGCGTGGAAGGATGCTGCGGCCCCATGTTGAGGACGAGCTCATCGGCGCCCAGTAACGTTTCTTTTTGCGCTGCGTCGTCTCGCAAAGTACCTTCCAGGTTCGTGCTGCTATATTTCTTCGGCGGCCGCCTTGGGTGCCGCTACTGCCCGCTCTCGATCCCCAGATTTTCCCGGACCCAGGCGGTGTCCTGCTGCAGAATGTCGTAATCCTTGCGTAGCGGATGTCCCTGCCATTCCTCGGGCAGCAGAATGCGCTTCATATCCGGATGTCCGCTGAAGGAAATGCCGAACATATCGAAAATTTCACGCTCCAGCCAATTCGCGGTCGGCCAAATTTCCACAAGACTCGCCGGTGTTTCCCCGTCCGCCAGCGGAATCTTCAGCCGCAGCCGCAGGTTGTGCGGAAACGAATAAAGAATAGCCACCAGATCAAAACGCTTTTCGCGTCGTGGCCAGTCCACAGCCGTGTAGTCCTCCAGGAGGTCAAACTTCTCGACGTCGCGCGAGTAGCGCGCGATTTCCTCCAATTGCGTCGCGGCAATAATCAGGTACGGCTGCTTGCGGTCTTCGACAGCATCCAGAATCGCCGCGCCAAATTGTTCCCGGTAGCGCTTCGTCAAATCGTTGTCCAGCGGAATCTGCATGATGGCGGGCGGCTTAGGAGGTGGCGGCGCGGGGCGGGCGGGTGCGGCGGGTTTAGCGGCCGGAGATGGGGCAGTTTCGGCGCTCCCTGGTTTAGCGGGCGGCGCCGGTGTAGCGCCAGCAGTATCTGGCTTGGGACTTTCGGGCGATTGGGGTGGCTTAGGCTCGTCTGCCATGGACCCTGGGACCATTGGGCTGCAAAAAGGGGCTCATCGAAACTCCAAGAAGCCCGGAATCATTCCCTTGAGGATGACCGCAATCTAGGCCGCGCGCAAAAGGAAGGAGCGAAACGCGCAAACCGCTCTGCAGGCGGACACACTCATCCGCGATCTGGCAACCGACAGGATCGCTCCCTGCGTTTCTAACACACGCTTTGAGACCAGTCAATGCACGCCTCCACTGATCGTGCGCGAGCTCGGCGTCGGCGCGAAACAAAAGCCCACAATCTTGCGCGAGCCCCAGTCGTACAGCGCGGTGAACCACAAGCGGAACGCTTTGTCCTGCGGAAGTTCCGCGAAGAGCGAGTTGCGCACCAGCACGTCGAAGACGCGGTGATCGCTGATCCACCAGTCCATCACGGGAACTTTTCCGCGTAGGATGAATGGCGAGCACTTGCGTTCGTGGGCTTCCTTGCCTTCGCGCGCCAGCACTTGCAGCGGCTCCGGCAACGCGTTCAGGAAATTTCGCGCGGTGCCGTAGCTCGGCGCCTCGCCTTTTCCGCCGATCTTCGGCCATTCGCGCACCAGCGCTTCCCAGGACATCTGGCGCGACAGCCCTTCGTGCAAAAACTTTTCCTGCAGCAGCGCCGCGGCCGCGGGATGCTCTTCGAAGATGCGCGACTGCCCGTGGTCTTTCCGCGGGCGGTCCGCCAAAGAGGAATTCCCGTGTGTATCGAAGCGATCGAGCCAGCGGAAGATGGTGCGCGGAGTGACGGCAGGCTTTTGTTGCGCGGCGATGTATTCGCAGAGGTCGTTGAGGGTCGATACCACACGGCTATTCGCCAGGCGAATGTTTGGGCGATGCCCGTTCGTTCGCTTGCGAAAATCCAGCAGCGGCTCGATCGCCGCGTAGCGCTGCTCGGCTTGTCCGCGCAGCTCCTCCGGAACGGTGATGCGTACCGCTTCCGGGATCGGTTCGGCCGGCGTGCCGAAAAGCGGCAGCGTCTCGATGCGCGTAATAGATAAGGATGCGGAAGGCGCGCCGGCGACGCCGTTCGCGGCGTATTTCAGTTGCGCGCCCACGGGCAGGGAGTCCAGCAGGTATTCCCGCTCGTGCTTTCCGTTCGCTCCGTTTTCTTCGGCCACTCGCATCTGCCATCCTTGTTTCTTCGCAACGCGTCCAACGTGAAGTCCGTTCTTCCAACCCATCAGCCTGCTAACCTGGTCCGCTCTAAGCCAAACTTCTTGCATGCCATCTCCGTGTGGAGCGAGGTGAAACGCCCAGTCCGTAGTGGAGCGCGCCTTAGCGCGGTCCTTGCGGGCATGGAAGGAAGATCCGCTCTTCGCAGAACATGTGCCTCTGCAAGGGAACGAACACTTCCTTGCGTTTGCGATGCCGGGCCGGCGCGGCGGTGAGCGGCGCCCCCGCGCGTGACCCTGACCTCAATCGAGAGGGCCGCTTCCGCTGCGAAGTGCCCTCTTTTCCCTTGTGGTCGCCCCTGAGGGAACCACCAGATTTCGTGCGGCCTCCGCCGGTGCGCATCATCGTGCTCCGGATTTCGCCGAAATTTTGATTTGCCCCGACCAGAACGTCGGGCGTAGCCTGCCTTCACGCACTTGCTTCCGGTACGTGGCCACGATCACGTTCAGCAGATCGAGCGTCGTCCAGGGCGCGCCCAGTTCGTTCAGCATCCCGGACAGGAACTCGCGGTTCTCCGCGGAAAGGAATTCCAGGGTGAGGACTTGGCGCACGCACCAGGCGCAGAATGGCCCGACTTTCGGATCGCTGTTCGAGTGGCCGCGCAGGCGCGCGGCGTCGTAGGCGCGGGCGTGCAGCTCCGGCTCCAGGGGTACCGTGACGCGCTTCCGCATGTCGATTCCCATGAATATCGGCGCGCGCATCGTGAGCGGTGCGATCACGCCGCCTCCTTTTGCAAGGTGCGGAGGCCTCGCGGTCCGAAACGAAAGTCGATGGGTGCGCCGGCGGACGGGAGAGGCAGCTTCATGCGGCCTTCTCGATGCGCCGAACTTCGGCGAGCAGTGCGCGGAGAACCCTGCTGGATGTGCGCTGGCCGCGGGCCACCCGGCTGACGTGCGTGCGGTCCAGGTCCAGTTGCCGTGCCACGCGCGTCAACAGGCCGCGGTATTCCAGAGCCCGCGACAGCGGCGACGTGGTAGATTTGGTGCGTGCACGTTTCGTGCTCATGAGGAACATTGTTCCGGAACGATGTTCCTGTGTCAAGGACTATTTTGGGGAAAGTTAATGAAACCGGACTGGGCAGGTCTTATAAGAAAGGCTCGCGATGCGAGCAGGCTTTCGCAGGATGCGCTCGCGCGCGCCACGGGGCTGACGGCGCGCGGTATCGGCCATTACGAGCAAGGCACCCGCGAGCCCGACCTATTATGTTTGATTCGGATCATCCTGGCGGTTGACGAAGCACAGCAACTCGCGCTGGTTAAGCATCTTCCTCCTGAAGTGTGGAAACTCGCAGTGCGGCTGTCGGAGATCGCAGACCTTGATAATATGCGTGGACTTGACTCGTCTGCTATACTTGAGGAAGTACTTCGCTCCGAGCCAGCCGTTTCGTCCCCCCGCTCCTCACCCATTTCTAGGATGTCGCAAGTTGAGCAGACCCCGATTGCCAGGAAGGTATACGAACGTGGACACCGAGCCCCCCGCAGGAAATCTCATCATTCTAAAGGGTAATGGCGGAAACTCTGGCCGCTTTGCGCACACCATCTATCAGGAAGATCTCGAAGAACTGATTTTAAGGCGCAACGAAGCGCGCGAGGCCTGCAAGCAACTCAGGGAAAAAGAGAAGTTCGTCTCTGCTGCTCTTCGCGGTGGAGCGCGCATCGAGCCGGGAGTACACGAGGCGGAATTTGTTCCCGTGAGCAGGGAAGGATACAGCGTGAGCGCCGGTGTCCATTTTCGCCTCGCCGTTCGTTGACCTTTTTGGAGGCATCTGATGAAGATCTTCACTCTTGTTCTGTTCGGCGTTCTGTTGGCCGTCGCGGGCTTATTTGTGGTTCTGAGAAAGCAACGCCGCGATTCGATTCTCGAAGAGGGACGGCGCTCTTCTGTCGCGCTCGCTTCTGCTGGTGAGCAGGTGGAGTTCAGATGGGAATATGAATCGTGCCCGGCAGGCAACCCGGGAGTGTATGCCGAATGGACGCGGCGCCTGGCCGATGCGAAGGCATCGGCCGCACGCGCCGACGAAGAATTCGGGGCAACGGACCCCGGTGTCGAGTTCCTCGGCGCAGCGATTTCCAACCAGCTTATCCTGATGGAGGAGCGCCGCGTTAAATGCCTCAAGAGGCAGGAAGAATATCTAGATCTATTGGCGGGGCGGCGCAGTTCCAGGTGATCGCGCGGCCGAAGAATTCCAGCGTCTCCGGCCGTCACTTCTTCGTCGACGAGAGCGGTGTGTTCCGGAGGGACGCAGTCGCGGACCCAGGCGAATGCTCACCTTCCACCTTAGCGCGATTTCCGGTCCTTAATAATGGTCGTTGGATGGTCGTTGGATTTTGGTGCCTTCGCAGAATGGTCGTTGGATTAAGCTCTCAGAATCAATGGCTTGCGAGGCGCGGCGCGCCAACAATCCCGATGGTCGTTGGATTCGCGCACGTCGTTTCCCTAAATGGCGCGTTTTCAATAAATCCAATGGACATCCGCGCCACTTACTGACATCAAGCGTTGACATCGACGCGGCGCCCGCGGACTCCCTAAGTCCCTCGCCGCCTACCACCTACCGCCAATTCCCCCCATTTCCCGCCACTGACATCTAAAGTTGTAACCCCTATCCACTGCCGCCGAAAAATTATCGAGCTTCTTTGTCGACGATAGTCATTGTCATCCCGGGCGGAGCAAGGGATCTGCCGTTTGCAAGAGTGATTGAATGAATCGGCTTCTAAGCCCAGTCCAGCGCGCCTTTTTTGTACAACCACGCGTACCCCACCAGCAGGATGCCCAGAAAGACGAACATGGAAACCAGCGCAAACGCGCCCATGTGGTTCACTACCCATGAACGATACAAAATTGCCCACGGAAACAGGAACATCGTTTCCACGTCGAAGATCACGAATAGCATCGCCACCACATAGAATCGCGCCGAATAGCGGCCGCGGGCGTTGCTTTCCGGCGGAATGCCGCACTCGTAGGGCTGCAATTTGGCCGGACCGCCACGCGATTCCGGGCGGATCAATTTGAAAAACAGCAGCGCGAGAACGGGGAAGGACAGAACCAGCAACGCAAAAATGAGAACCGGGATGTACGCCTCAGGCATAGGATGTCTCTCGGGGCATCGTACCACAACTCAATACGAAGTGAGTTCCAGGCGCGTTCGCAACGCAAATCTTGCGCTTCGCTTTTCTTGTTGCCATTTGCGACGTCCCTATTTCTCGAACAGCAACTCGCCGGCTCGCTGCGTGGCTTTCACCACCGCCTTGATCAGCGTCACGCGCAACTTCCCCTCCTCAAGTTCGAGTATGCCGTCGATCGTGCAGCCCGCCGGCGTCGTCACCGCGTCTTTCAACAATGCGGGATGATCGCCCGTCTCCAGCACGACGCTGGCGGCGCCCTTCATCGTTTGCGACGCCAGCAGAGTGGCGATGTCGCGCGGCAAACCCACCTTCACACCGGCTTCGGCGAGCGATTCCAGGATAATGTAGGCAAACGCGGGGCCGCTGGCGGAAAGGCCCGTAACCGCGTCCATGTTTTTCTCGTCAACCACCACCGTGCGCCCCACGGCATTGAACATGGCCTTCGCGATTTCCAGGTGCTCGGCGGAGGCGTGCGCACCGCGGCAGATGCCGGTCATGCCGCAGCCCACTGCAGAGCAGGTATTGGGCATGGCGCGCACCACGGCTGTCTTGGCGCCGGCGCGCTGTTCGATGTACGCGGTGGGCACGGAAGCCGCCACCGAAATGATCAGCGTGTCCTTGCCGAGTTCCGGCGCAATCTCCTTAACGACGTCGCCAACCACCTGCGGCTTCACAGCCAGAAGCACGATGTCTGCACCATGCACGGCCTTGCCATTGTCCGTTGTGCCGTTGACGCCGAGCTCCTTGGCAAGCGCGGCGGCCTTCTCCTCATGGCGCACCGTGGCGCTTACGCGCTTTGGCGTGAACAACCCTTGCTTCAGATAAGCGCGCAACAGGATGCTGCCGAGCTTGCCAGTACCCAGCACGGCGAGAGTCTTGTCTGAGAGTTTCGTAGGCATGATGCAAACATTGTTATTGACCCGGCGAAAGCCGTCAACAAGCGAATGTCGCGGCCAGCCCTGGCAACTCTAACTCGTCATTCCGAGGGCGGTTTGCGCCCGAGGAATCTGCTTTTTCTTTGGAGTCTTGGGGAGCAGTTTCGTCGCTCTGGTAGGAACGCCGGTTGCCAACGCTCTCTCGGCAAACTGTTTTGGAACCCTACCTGCGCAATCGTCTGCTAATCGTGGCGCGCGCCGTGGAGCACTTCCAGCGCGTGGGGCAGCAGGTGCGCAATGGTGTCCAGCGATTCGACCGAGCCTTTCGGGCTGCCCGGCAAATTCAGAATGAGGGTGCCGCGACGCGATACCACTACGCCTCGCGACAACAGCGCCGTGGGCGTTTTCTCCACGCCCCGTCGCCGCATCTCTTCGGCCAGTCCGGGGATGTTTCGCTCGGCAACGTCGAGCGTCGCTTCCGGGGTATTGTCCCGCGGCCCCAGTCCCGTGCCGCCGGTGGTCAATAGCAGGTCGACATGCTTAGAATCCGCGAGTTCGCGCAATTGGCTGCGCACATTACCCGGGTCATCCGAGCACCGCAATGTTGCGGTCACCTCCCAGCCCAGTTCGCGGCAACGCTGCACCAGCGCGGGCCCGGAGAGGTCCACGCGTTCACCGCGCGCAACGGAATCGCTGATCGTCAGGATGGCAACGCGCATGGCTGCATCACTTGCTTTCGACGGCGTCGCGATTGGCTTCGTCCAGCAGGCGCATCGCTTCCATCAGCAGCCCGGTCGTGCTGCGCGTGGTGGTCGTGGCCGTCGAAGCGTTGGCGGCGTTGAAGTCAATCTCGAACTCGCCCTCGGTCCACAAAACCACCTTGAACACAGCCTCGTCGCCCTGGATTGCGCCGATCTTCGCGTCGCGGCATTGCCCGCCCGCAAAATACAATTCCCCTTGTTCCTCGCCCTTCCGCACCACTAGCCGGCAGGACTTCTGCCCTATCTCGAGCGATTGCATCAGGTCGGTCATGTTCATTTCTTCCAGGCGACCCTGAATCACGCCCGATCGCGAAGCGCTCTTCTGGAGTTTTTCCAGGTGCAGCCGGTCCACCACTTTCTTGGCCGAGCGCACCAGGTCTTTCACCAGAAACGGCTTGGCGATGAAGTCTTCCACCCCATCCACCAGCGGCCGCAAACGTTCTTCGATGTCCGCGCGGCTGGCCATGAAGAGAAACGGAATGTGGCGTGTGGATTCCCGGCCGCGTAACTTCTCAAAAAGTTGCCGGCCATCCAGACCAGCCATCTTGTAATCGCAGAGAATCACGTCGGGCAGCTCATCCACCACCCTGAGCAATGCATCCGCCCCATCAGCCGCGATCATAACCTCGCAATAGGGATCAAGCGCCTTGGAAACAAGGGCCCGCACCAGCGGATTGTCCTCTGCCAGCAGCAGCTTAACGGTTTTGCTCGGGGCCGCGGTCATTTGTCCGCTCTCCGCGTCTTCTTCATTCGCGGGCGCCGGTAGTCGCCGCTTTTTCCACCCCTCTTTTCAAGCAGGTAGACGTCAGCGATTTCTATTCCTTTGTCGAGAGCTTTGCACATGTCATAGACCGTGAGCGCCGCACAAGTGGCCGCAACCAACGCTTCCATCTCCACGCCCGTTTGCGCCGTGGTTGTTACCCGGGAATGAATTTCCACTCCATCTTTGCATAGCCGTGGGGTCACAGCAATGTGCGTCAGCGGCAGCGGGTGACAAAGAGGTATCCACTCCGCGGTACGTTTGGCTGCCGCGATTCCCGCTATCCGCGCTACTTCCAGTGGATTGCCCTTGGGATTCTCCAAACGCCGCACTGCCCGCACCACACGGGCCGACATGCGCACGAATGCATGTGCCATTGCCGTGCGCGTGGTGACCAATTTCGCGGAAACATCCACCATGCGCACTTCGCCGCCCTTGCCGTAGTGGGAGAGTTTTGCCATTCGCTTCAGTCGTTCAGAGAAATGTCTTTCCGGGCCCGCGCGCTACGGGCAAATTACCGCTCCCGAGAGCATAAACACAGATGCTATCGGAACAAGCCCTAGAGTACGTCGCTGCGCGGCAGAACGGAAACTCTCTCTCCCGCGGCAATGTCCTGACGGTCAGCGGGCACCACCAGGAAACAGTTCGCGCGGCTGAGCGCGGCAATGTCGCCAGAGCCCTGCCACCGCAGCGGCCGCACCGCGGCCGATTCACCTCTCCATTCAAGCCGAGCGGGCAGGAAATGCGTCAGCCCGGGCTTTTCCTTCATGGGTTCCGCCAGCCTGGCTTCCAATAACGGGAGAGGCCGTGCTGTCGCGCCGCTCAAGATATCGAGCGCAGGCACGACAAACAAAAGAAATGTCACCATCGTGGACACGGGGTTCCCCGGCAGCCCAAACACCAAGGCGTCGCGGCAGCGCGCAAACACCGTTGGCTTCCCCGGGCGTATCCCCACCGCATCAAAGAAAAACTCCGCGCCCAAGGCCTGCAGCACGGATTCCACCAGGTCGTACTTCCCCATCGAGACGCCGCCAGAAAGCACCAGCACATCTTCGCGCAGACCTTGCTCGATTTTCGCGCCGAGGTCGTCGCTGCGGTCCAAGGCATTGCCAAGCAGGACCGGCTCACCCCCGGCAAGCCGCACCTGCGCAGCCAACGAAATGCTATTACTGTTGCGAATGTGGAATGGACCGGGCGTCTCTCCGATCGGCACAACCTCGTCACCCGTGGAGAGAATCGCAACGCGCGGCTTGCGGGCGCACAGGAGTTGCGCCGCGCCAACCTGCGCGGCAAGGGCCAATTCCGCGAAACCCAGGCGCAGACCCGGGTGCAAAACCACGTCGCTGGCGCGCGCTTCGCTGCCCCGTGGCACTATGTTCTGCCCAGGCAGCGTTTCCCGTTGGAAGGTAACGGCGTCGCCATCGCGGGAAGTGAATTCGATCATGACCACGGCGTCCGCACCGCGGGGCACTGCCGCGCCAGTCATGATTTGCACACAGCTCCCGGTGGCCAGCGGCAAAGTGACGCTGTCCCCCGCCTTGATCTCGCCCGTGCAGCGCAACTTTGCCCCTGCTGCTGCTTCGCCGGGGCGCACCGCAAAACCGTCGCGCGTGGAACGATCGAACGGCGGGTATTCGCGGTCGGCCCGGACCTCCTCTGCCAGGACGTAACCCAGCGCCTCACCGACGCCCAGCTTGGAGGTGCCCACTGCGTGCGGCCGGCTGCCCGTCTGCTTAATCACCATTTCCCGGGCTTCGTCATAGCGCAGCATGAACAGTCCTCGCCCCACTCAGACTAACCATCGCATCGCTCTTTTAAAAATGGTTTATAGCCAGCGCGCCAGCAGCGTGCCGGGCTGGATAATCGTAGCGTCACGCTCCGGCCCCGTGGAAATCATCCCGATCTCCACTTGCAGAAAGTCGGACACAAAACGCAAATATTCCAGCGACGCCTTAGGGAGTTTCGCCACTTCCTGCACGCCGTAAGTCGTCTCGCACCAGCCGGGCAGCGTTTTGTACACCGGCGTGACGTGCTCATACTCTTCCGCGGAGGCGGGCATTTCCTTCAGCTCCGTGCCCTTATACTGGTAGCCCACGCCGATTCTGATTTCGCGCTGGGTATCGAACACATCCAGCTTGGTGATCGCAAGTGTATCGATGCCATTGATCATCTTCGCGTAGCGCAATTCCGCCAGGTCCAGCCAGCCGCAGCGCCGCGGACGTCCCGTCACCGCGCCAAATTCGTTGCCGCGCTCGCGCACTTCCTTCGCTTCCAGGTC
>Ga0074045_10003047_pt1 | contig 15217 bp, 12 predicted proteins | sample BogForMeECP23OM2_FD_94442 | JGI IMG/M metagenome (GOLD analysis project Ga0074045, IMG submission 94442) | Bog forest soil microbial communities from Calvert Island, British Columbia, Canada - Bog Forest MetaG ECP23OM2 | ecosystem: Environmental > Terrestrial > Soil > Wetlands ...
AGGTCGAGCGAATTCGAAAGGTCGAAGATGTTGCCCTCCACGGTTCCGCTCACCACGATCCTCTTGGCAAAACTCACCAAGTCGCCCTTCACCATGCCGCGGACTTCCACCGTCCCGCCAAAAGCCAACAGATCCCCGTTGACGACCCCTTCCACGCGCACAATGTTGCCGGAGGCCAAAAGGGTATCGTCCACAGTCTCGTTCGACCTTACAGTGACGATGTCACTATGACGCCGCTCCAGGGCAAAGCCAGGCAACGACAACGCAAGCAGCACGATCAGCAGGCGCAGGCCAGGTTGGCGTAGTCGCCATCGGCGTCCCAGCAGCAGTGCGCTGCCGCCCACCAGCAACAACAGAAAGATTTTCCCGACGACAGCAGCATAATCACCCAGCATGGCAGTACCTCCGTGTGCAAAGTAATAAGAAAGGTTGAAGAACACGTTCGTTTGGCCGCTCAGGCTGAAAGGATTCAACCATTGCAGCGCTTCCGGAATGTTCAGCGCATCGATCCAAAAGGCAACGCCCGAAGTAACCGCCAGCACCGCGGCCCCAATCGCCAGGTCGCCCCATGTCCACGTTGAGCGCAAGCGGGAGACACCCACCGGACTGGGTACTTCTTCCGAAAGCTCTTGCAGGCTTTCGCTCAGAACACGGTTCTCAGCGCGTAATGCGTCGAGCAAATGCCGGCAGCGCTGGCACGCGGACAGGTGGTCTCGGAGTTGCTGCGCCTCCTCCGCCGCCAGTTCACCGTCCACGAAGTTCGAGACGATCTGTTCCGAATAACATTCCATGATCACTTGCTCCCGTGGCCCAGTTTCCGGCGCAGCTCCTGCTTGGCCCGAAATAACAACGCCGCCACGTAGTTACTCCGCAGGCCCAACTGCTGCGCGATTTCGTCATAGCTCAGTTCGCCGTAATAGCGCAGGACCAGCGGCACGCGATAGTTCTCCGGCAGATGTGCGATGGCATCCCGCACCTGCGCTCGCTCTTCCGTGCTGATGACAGCGCCCAGCGGCGAAGGGTCCGAGCTGGTTGCCTCGATGACCGCGACTCCTTCTTCAGCTTCGACAATCACCTGCCGTCCCCGCTTCCGGCGCCGCAAAGCGTCAATGCATTGGTTGCCAGTCACCCGCAGCAGCCACCTGAGGAACGGTATTGACCCGTCGTAGCTCTCGATCGAGCGCTGCAGCTTAAGGAAGACTTCGCTCGTGGCATCTTCTGCACTCTCCCGTGAGTCCAGCATGTAACGGCACAAACCGAATACGCGCCGGACGTAGAGGCGATAGATCTCCCCCAGCGCCTCGGCATCGTGGCCTTGCGCTCTCTCTATTACGCTCTCCAGATCCGGCCCCTCCATTTGCATCGCTTCGTCCTCGCGGGGCTGCGGTCCTTTCGCATTGTTTCTCTTGGGTCCATAAAGCAGTACGCTGCAGATCGAACAAAGTTACACAGATTGTAGAAATGAGGGGAACGCAAGGCGGGACGACTCACTGTGGTCTTGCAAGATTCGCAATTGAGCTCATTGCCCCACCACGCAGTCAAGGAACGTAGCCTCATTTTGCGAAGGTGGGTCATAGCTCATCTCCTTATGACCCCACCCTATCTCTTCATCTCGTTCACACCACTGCTGCCGACACCCGACACGCGAAAGCGTCCGCCGCAAAGCGGCTTTGTTCAAACCGGTTTCTAGGAAGTTACGAACCGGCGATCGGGAGCGTATGGTAGCCTGCCTTCGCTATGCCGGCTAAGCTCCAAGTCGCGCGACCGATCGCTGGGCGCTCCCCTTGCTCACGTTGAGCGTTCGGCATACCTGTGACCAAGAAAGCCCCTCCGAACGCAGCGCAGCCACCCGGTCAGCGTCAACCTGGGCACGAGGTCGTCCGAACCGCTTGCCCTTGGCGCGCGCGTTGCGCAGACCTGCCTTAACCCGCTCCTGAATGAGCGATCGCTCGAACTCAGCCATGGCACCGATGATCTGGAACATGAGGCGCCCGGATGGCGTGCTGAGATCGAGATTGTCGCGGAAGCTGCAACAGGAAAGAGTGCACCTCATGTTGGAGTTGAATGACATTAACGACGAGATGAAGCGATTGCAGAACATCGAAGTGGCTGACAAGCTCGACTACCATCTGACAGAATCGCTTTCGACGGATGACTGAAACACCTTGGCGCGGTCCAGCACCTCTCACGAAGAGTTTAGTGACCCCGATTGAAGTTGAACCCAGGAGGAAACCATGTCGGCCTCTCACATGTCGGCGGAGTATTTCATGAAACTGCTCGGCTTCGAAACGCCCGAGGAGTTGGTCGAGTTCCTGAATCAGCCGGATATGCCGACCGGGGGCATGAAACCTCCGGACGACTATTACGAAGCCATCCAAGAGTTGGAGGATGAGGAAGAGCGACTCGCTGCAACGCCTGCTCCTGCGAACACCCGTAAACTCGAAGATCCACCCACGCCAAAGCCACTCCCGGCTGGATCGTCGTCAGGAGCGTTTGTCCGAAAACCGCAGAAATTCAGATTCACATTTTGCCTGGCTACCTCGCGACAGGGAGCGCCGTCTATTACGGTCACGATGCCTCCCCATTTTGCCGATGCCAGCCCGAGCGGAAGACAAGCGATGGGGGTATATACGGAAATATCTATTCACACCGCGAGTTTCCGGTGAACTGAACGGCCGCAAGTCGATTACCACGCGGGTAGTGGGCTGTTTTGAATTTAATTCGCTTATTTTCCCACCTGTCCATGACAGTGCGCGTTACACCTGCGATGGAAGCCGGACTCACGGATCACGTTTGGAGTTTGGAAGAATTGGTGGGGTTATTGGACGCGAGAGAGCGCGAGGCCGCGGCATTATAAAACGCCATCAGTGGAGCGTCCTTCCCGTGTGCGGCGATGTGCTGCTATACGCAGTACCAGTGTCGGTTTCACCACGTCACCAGTCATACGGTCGCGCCTATCTGGCGGTTGCGCTGTGCTCATCTCTGTAGCGAGCCGTAACAGTCGAACTATCGCACCTACTGGTCTGACGGCTGCCCGCTCGTCGGCAGTCCCTGGAACTCCTGGTTCATCCAGTTCTTGAAGGCATCCAGCGCCTGTGGGCGTCCGAGAAAGCTCTTTACCAGGTCGTTGGCTGGCATCGAGCCGGTTTTTTCCAACACCGTCGAGCGATAGCGAAGCGCTACCTCTGAGGCCAGCAGGTCATTGCGGTTGAACTGGCTGAAGAAATCCTCGGCAATCACCTTGTCCCACAAGTACGTGTAATACGCCGATGAATAGCCTGTCAGGTGCCCGAAGGAAGCGATCTGGTTGTCGCCCTCCAGCGGTTTGAAGGGCACAAAGCGCCTGAGGTTCTGGGGGAATGCCTGCTCCAGCTTGGCTTCTTGCGGCGGCATGTCATGCAGATCGAAAGACACGCTGGTGTACACCAGTTGGAAGCGCGCCCACAGCCCACGGCCAAAGGCGTCGGCGCGGTTGGCGCGCATAACCAACTCCGTCGGGATCGGCTCGTTGGTCTGGTAGTTGCGAGCGAAGGTGGCCAGCACCTTGGGATCGTGCATCCATTCTTCCAGCATCTGGGACGGCGCTTCGACGAAGTCACTTTCCAGGTTGCCGCCGTAGCCCGCCCACTGCTGCTGCCCTTGGAAGATCCAGTGCATCAGGTGGCCAAACTCGTGAAAGAAGGTGGTGACCTCGCCGTACTCCATCAGGCCGGGCTCGCCAGGCTTGCCGCCGGAGAAGTTGCAGATCAGTGCCGCTTCGGGCAACTGCTTGCCCTTCTTGCCATCGAGGATGGGATCGGAACTGAACCATTGGTCCTTGCCCGGCCGGGGATGCATGTCGAGATAGATCCGCCCGAGTTGCTTGTCGCCTTCGTAGACATCAAAGGTAGCGACGGATGGGTCCCATACCACGGCGGGTACGGGCTTGAAGGTCACGTGAAACAACTTCGACGCGACCTCGAGGATACCCGCCTGTACGCGATCATAGGGGAAGTACGGCCGCGCGGTCTGTGAGTTGAAGTCAAACTCGCTGCGGCGGAGCTGCTCGAAGTAGTAGCTGCGGTCTTGGATGTCGATTTGCTGCAGCGTTGGGTCCTGTTTTTGCGCTGCCGCCAGCAGCATCGTATATTCGCGCTCGGCCGCGGTCTTCGACGCGGTGTCGATTTCTCCGATGAACTTCGAGATGTTCTGGGAATTCTCGGCCATCTTGTCGGCCGCATTCATATCGGACCAGTGCTTGTAGCCCAGCAGGCTGGCCAGTTCTTCATAAATTCCCTTGCGCAGGTCGGCGTTTTTGCAGAACTTCAGCACCGGCATCACATCGGGCGAGTCGCTGGTCAGCGTGATGGTTCCATCCGCTGCCGGCTTGTGGGCCTTGATGAAGTCCTCCGGCAGGCCGTCGAGTTCCCTGGGGCCCTGGACCACAACCTTGAGTTGTGACTCCTGCAAGTTGCGCTGGAATTGGGTGGCGTACTTGGTAATCTCGTCGTTGAGCGTCTTGATGCGCGCGCGCGTGGCATCGTCCTTGTCCACGCCGGACAGGCGGAATTCCAGCAGCGTGCGCTGCACGTAGTACTTGGTCGCCGGATCGGCTTTAGAGACATCCAGCGCCGCCAGGGCATGATAGAGCGGCTGGTTCAGGGCCAGAGCTGTGGCCGCTGCGCTCACCTTCTGCACCATCGCCTGCGCGCGGTCACGGATAGCCGCGTCCGGACTCACGGTCTGCATCAAGCCCGACTGGTTTCCAGCCGTGTCGAGGTACTGCACCGCGTTGTCATACGGCGCGAGGGTGTTCTCGATGGTGCGCGGTCCCTTCACCGCCAGAATCTGGTCCACCGACTTCTGGGCCAGGTCGAGTTGTTCAGAAATGCGCTTCTCGAAGATGGCCGGATCCAGGGGTTTGTCCCAAACGTGCGGACCGAAGGTCGCTGTTTGCGCGTTTGCCGAAAATGTCGCTGCCATGAACACAAGCCCGCACGTCAGTGCGAGCCCCATTTGAAGGTAAGGTTTCACGGTTGGGTTCTCTCCAAGGTTATCTGCACGCTGAGTGGGTTCATCGTATGTAGAACTGCGCAGCTCGTACCACAACAATAGCGGGCGCTATGGGCAGCATACCGCTAGAGCGAGGCTCGCGAAAGACTTGTGGGACGGGAATCGTACGGCTTTGTGCTTATTTGCTTGCCGGCCAGTCGCGCTCTCGGGAACTGTGGTCTTCAGTCTACGCGTGGACTGGAGCGTTCAGCGATTTCGAGCGGCCACAAACTTCAAATTGGGAGCGTAACTGACCGGGGACAGTCAGTCCGCCGCAGGTTCACCTGCGAGACTGCGCAAAAAAATCCTCCAAAGTATTTTTACTGAAAATCTTGGGGACTCCGTTCGAAGTTCCAGTGGCGCAGCATCCAATGCAGCGCTACGCCAGCCAGGGTCGTATGGCGGGGCCCCGCGGGCGGCGCGCTTTGTGACCGGTCTCAGTCGGTGTCAACCTCTCTGAGAACGAATAATCGGGCCAATCTCATTCTGATGGAATGACAGTCCCCTGCGCGCCGGGCAACTCACGCTTCTAAATCGATGAGGCCGACGCTTGCGAGTTCTTTCAAGAACCGGCGCACGTCCCTCTGCACAGTGCGCCTGGAGGAGGTCGAGACGAAGCGATGTTGCAATCGCTCCACAATGTCTGCGCAGGCTCTCCTGCCATTGATCTCGCCGAGGATCACGAGGCCGGTCGGATTGGTAAAGCAAACGCCAAGGCTTGCTGCATCAAAGATCACACCTCCTTGCAGGTCTTTGCGGTATCGGACCCCGGGTCGCAGCACTGGTTTTAGAAGGGAGAATGTTTTCACTTTGCCAGTTCGCATCGCGGATCAGCTCCCGTGAAGTTCCCGGCAAGGTTATGAGTTATAGCCGGACAGCCGCCCAGGCAGTCGTTCCAAAAAGGGCAGTCGCTGCATGCGGCGATCCCCAGAGAGCGTCGCCTTATTGCTGCAAAAACCTCTGAGCGGTTCCAGATCTCGCGGAGAGACTGTCGGCGGACATTTCCTGCAACCACATCGCGCATCAACCCACAAGGCAACACGTCTCCATTGGTGGTGATCGTACACTTGCTTCTGCCACACGGGCATGTGGAACACATCCTGGCGAATTCATCCAAGTGGTTCTGGGGAGTGAACCGCCCATGCTTGAAGAGCACGAACTTGTCGATCTCAAGATGAAGCCCGATCCGATCCGACAGCGCGGCCGCTCTCTCGCTGAAAAAATCGTATAGAAACAGCCATTGCTCCTCGGTGAGGCGTTGGTCTTCGAAGCGAAAGAGCCCACGGCCGGCGGGTTGCAGTCCCATCAGATGAAAGTTACTCGCCCCCAGCTCCAGGGTGAGGCGTACGATATCCGGAATTTCCCGATAATTCCATTGACAGGCCACCGTTCCAATCGCGGTGCGTAGGCCTGCTCGCGTCAGGAGTCGCAAGGCGCGCACGGCCTTGTCGAACGATCCGATTCCTCGGATTGCATCGCTAGTCTCCGCACATGCGCCATCGAGGCTGACCTGGATTAGCGCTGGAGGAGCATCGCGAAGAGTATCCAATCGCCGTTCGGTGAGTAGCGCGCCGTTGGTGGTGATGGTGACCGCGAGAGAGCGGTCGACCGCAAGTTGGATGATCTCGACGATATCCCGCCGGGCGAAAGGCTCGCCGCCCACGAGGTTGATCTTGAACACTTGCAGGTCAGCCAATTCGTCGCACAGGGCCTCGATCTCTTCCAGGGAGAGCCCGGTATGCGATTGGTCAGGACCTGAATTGGAATAACAGTGAAAACACTTTAGGTTACAGTACGGCAGCAGTTCAAGACCCACCTCAACGGGGGCAGCCAAATGCGTCAGCATGGTTCGCTACTGCTTTTTCTTTTTCGCAGGGCGCGAAACCTTCGCTTTATTGGGCTTGGTCATGGGTGTTTTCTCTGGTTTGACGAGCGTTCCCTCGATGTCAAATGTGCTACCACAGTCGTCCTTCCAGCCCGTAATCACCAGCTTCCCACTCAAGGGACCTAGGAGGCGCGCTTGTGCCTTCTTTTTCTTGACCGCATCCATCGTCGGCTCGAGGGTCAGGGTTGCTTTTATGTATGTCTGTTTCTTCATTGGTTCTCCTTCCTCTGGGAGTTTTAAGACAACAAAATCGCGCTGACTTGAAAGCACCGTACTGGCGAGCGAGAGTAGTATCGTAGCTCGTTTGGTGTCACGCGAAACCGCTCTTGATCTGAACACCCACAGCGGTTCCACGTCCGTGAGCCCTATTGTAGCTTGGCATACTCAAGTCTGGCTTCCTGCAAGAGTGGTGTGCCAGGATCAGCATCCTTCCATAATGCGAAGGCTTTCTCATATTCGGCGCGCGCCTCCGACGCTTTGCCTTCCTTCGCCAAGCACCGTGCCAAGCCGATGTGAGCGAGGACCGCCCAAGGATACAGGGGAGCAGTCGACTTAGCCCCGTCCAGCAACTTCTTGAAGTCGGCAGTCGCCTGTGTTATTTGGTCGGAGCGAAGGAAAATCGATCCTCTGTGCCACAATACGAAAGGATCTTGCAGGTCTTGAGTATGGCTGAGTAGCGTTTGGGCCCGCGGCAATTGACCGCGTCGGTAAGCCACCAGCGCGTTTACATACGAGGCGTAGGGATCCTTAGTGTCCTTCAGGGTCTCAGATATCATCTGCGCGGTGACCTCAGGTTTCCCGGCCTCGGCGGATGCCAGCAGCGCATCAAGGGAGTGCGCAGCTGGCCCCGGATAGGCCCGTAGTTGCTGAGAGACGTCGACCTTATATCCGGCCGCTAACTGCGAACGCATGTAGGGAAGCTGGCTGGAGAGGACGACACTCGGGAGATGATAGTCCTTAAAAGCCTCCAGCAAACTCTCGTTGAGCGTACGAGAACGCTGCACTTGGCCTTGAGCAAACGCCCGGTCGCGCTGCATCTGGGCGAGGAAAATCCGTCCTTCCGATTTGTCTGTTAGGGTGGCGGCAATTTCCTGCAAGCCAGCTTGGTCCTGCGCCGCCAGTGCAATTTCGTAGCACTGAGCCGCCAGTACCGGAGATCCACTCACCCGGCCTAACCCCTCGCGGCACGTTGCCATCGCCTTGGTCATGTTGCCGCGTTCCTCATAAACCAGCGCCAGATCGCCATAGGCGACGGGGTGGGCAGGATCGAGGCGGAGTGCCTCCAACAGGTCTTTCTCAGCCTGTTGGCCGGTATCAATCGATGACAGATTCACATAGGGGGTAGGGTCTCGGGGATATGTGCTGCGGTAAAGTTCCAGAGCCGTTCGCTTGGTAGTCAGGTCAGAACTTTTTGCCAGGATGTAAAGTCGTTCGCGCTCGCTAACGTGGTCCCTCAGCCGGTACGCGTGTTGAGAAGCGTCTTGTGCATCTGCTTTGTCGTGCAGGTTGCCGTAAACCGAAGCGAGCCTGGCCCACGCCAGCGCAAAATTTGGATCCAGTTCGAGGGCACGTTGGTAGAAGCCGATGGCTTCGATGTCGTAGCCGCCAAAATGCTTCTCATCTCCCAAGGCAAACGCGCGCAACGCTTCCAGAGACTTAGTAGTGGCTTCGGGTAGCGGCCTATCGAATTCCTGCAACGAAGGCAGAGACTCACCTAAATCTTTGCGCAACTCGGCTCCAGCCTCATCCAACTGGCCCAGAACCTGTTCTTTCCCGTTGGCTTGGCGGTGATTCTCCGTCAGCACCTCTCCGCTCGCAACGTCGATCACCTGCATGCTTATCAGAAAATTATTGCCGATTCCGTCGATGCTACCCACCAGCATGGCTCTAATGCCGTTACGTTGACACAAGTCAGCGGCGAGTTCGGGCGTGAGCTTTTCGTCCGGGTTGCGTCCCATACGTTCCAGAGCCTTCGTCACTTTCCGATCGGAGACCACGTTCAGATAAGGGGACTGATCCAAGTCCAGCGCTATCGCTTTGCGCAGTGTCCCGTCGAAGACCGGGTCCCCGGTGCGGTTATTGAAATCGCTCACGAGGATATAGTCTTTCTCGGTCAAGGGAAGTACCGAGGGGCCAGGTTGACTAGAGCCCTTATGTCCGGCCGCAACCGTGTGGAGGGCTATGTACCACCGCGTCGCGGGCATAGCCAGGAAAGCGGCAAGCGAGATGAGAACCGCGGCAAGGGATAAGACCATTGCGTTTCCGGTGAAGCGGCGGGGAACGGGGGACGCGAGCGGGACATCTCCTTTTGCCAAGCGCTCGAGGTCGATAGCCAATTCCGCAGACTGCTGGTAGCGTTTGCCGGGATCCTTCTCGAGACACTTCCCGATGATCCGCTCGAGCTCCGAAGATATTTTCGAATTGAATGTGTTCACGGGTCGAGGTGGCTTTCGCAGAATCGCACCGATGATCTGGGAACGCTCGAATTCAAGGAACGGCTGCTTTCCGGTAGCCATCTCGTACAGCACTACCCCGGCGGCATGGATGTCGGTACGCTGGTCGATCTCTTCGCCCAATATCTGCTCGGGTGCCATGTAGGACAGAGTGCCGGAAATACTTTCGGCTCCGCTCAGACTTTCGGTGACAGCATTCGCGGTTATGGCAGGCTGCAGCTTGGCCAGACCGAAGTCCAGAATCTTCAAGCGCCCGTCTGAGGTCACGCGCAAGTTGGGAGGCTTGAGGTCACGATGAATGACACCGCGTTCATGCGCTGCCGACAAACCTTCCGCCAATTGTGTCCCCAGACGGAGCACTTCTCGTTCGGATAGAGGCCGTACGGCGAGCTTCTCGTTCAGGGTGATCCCCTGGATGTATTCCATCACCAGGAAGTCGATACCCAGCTGGGTGTCAAAGTCGTAAATGGTTGCGATATTGGGGTGATTCAGCTTAGAAAGCGCTAAAGCTTCCTTGCGGAAGCGCTTGCGGGAGCGTTCGTCAGCCAATGTTCCAGAAGGTAGAACCTTTATCGCTACTTCGCGGTCGAGGTGTTCGTCGTGGCCTCGGTAGACTTCACCCATGCCACCGGCGCCGATCTTTTCCGCAACCCTATAGTGGCCCAGCAGCTGGCCTCTTCGCACGTTCTGGCCTACCGCGAAATCCACGAGGGCGCCTCACCGTATAACCGAAATCGTACGTTCAGCGGAGATTGGAGTCAATGAAAACTATGGCAAGTAACAGGCTGAAAGCAACGAAATCAACCCCGAGGGTACGCTCCACTCGGTGTCAGTTCCGGGTCAGATCGTTTTGGGATTATGTGTACTTCTGTGCGCGACCATACCTTACGGTGCGCTTCGTAGCACTAAAGTTCGCGACTGACAACGTGGGGCACGACTTAGCTGCACATCAACGGTTCCGACGCCTATTGTGGCCAGAAACCCTAGAAGTGCTGTATCGGATGCGCCCCACAGTGAGTGTGCAGGTAGGCTCGGTGCTGCGGGGCGCGTCCGATACAGCGGTTTGAAGGGAGCCGCCCCTGGGGAGGCGATTATGCCTATTCAATCGTGCTGGGGTTAGGAGAGAAGCTCGGGGAACAGCTACTGGAGCCGGCAAGAGCGAGTCGAGGATTGGTTGGGTGAGAGTTTGCGTGTGGTGGGAACGGGATTTTGGGCTGAGGTTGGGAACGGATGACTTGTTCGGAGGCAAGCAGGGCGCACCACGCCTGCGGGTGGCGAGGGGCACCGAGTGAGAGAGCTGGGAGTTTGTAGTTTCATGCGGCGGTACCGGAGAGAAAGGGCAAAATACGTTGATGTCAATATAATCCACGTGTGCCAACAGTTACAAATCCTCCTTTCGAGACAACCCTTCTGGTCCGCGACTCCTGCCTCTGTCTTCATGTGCAGCGAGCTGCCAGGGCTCTGGCAAGGCGCTTCGATGATGCCCTGCGCCCACTCGGCGTGACCAACGGGCAATTTTCGCTCATGATGTCCCTGAACCGCCCGGAACCACCAGGCATGGCGGCAGTTGCATCCCTACTTGCAATCGACCGGACTACCTTGACGGCCGCTCTCAAGCCGTTGCAGCGCCGAGGTCTGGTCAAGGTCACAGCAGACCGGAGAGACCGCCGCAGCCGTCTGCCGACTCTAACGGCAAAGGGGCGGACCGTGCTTGTCCGCGCAGTTCCAGTTTGGCAGCGTACACACTTGGAAATTGAAGCGCTACTTCCTGCCGATGAGCCCGAGCGCTTGCGAAAGAATTTGCGCGCACTTTCCTAATCCTCTCAACAGCTCACGAATCATTATCTGTTCGATTCGCTTCAGAGTGGCCGACTAACCAGAAGCCCATTCGGGTTCCACGACGAGATTTGTCCTCCGAGGTCGGCCTTTCTCATCGATGGCGTGCTGACGCGATACGTGTTTGTCGGGAGCGATCTGGGCTTGCCAACCCCACTTTGGTGACTCTTAGAGTACCGCCTGAACCTGTGCAGTAGACCCGGAAGTTCCGTCCCGTCCGAACATCAGACACGAGCTACTCGCTGGCAGCGTCTCCTCTCGACATTCATCTATATTATGCGATATATATAATCGATATGACCGAAGTCGATCCCCAAGCGTTCCTCCCACTCAAGACCCAGTGGTTTCATATCATGCTCTCGCTTGCTGGTGGAGAGCAGCACGGTTACGGCATCATGCAAGAGGTGCTGAATCGCACGACTGGAAAGGTGCGGTTGTGGCCGGCCACACTGTACGGATCGATCAAGCGGCTGATCGAGGCGGAACTGATCGAGGAATCTCAGGAACGGCCCGCGCCTGAATTGGACGACGCCCGACGCCGCTACTACCGCTTGACCACCCTCGGCACGCGGGTGCTCGACGCGGAGTGTGAGCGCCTGCAGGAACTGGTTCGCGCCATTCAAGTGAAGCGGGCGATGGTGACCGAATGAATTTCGCATGGCGGATCTACCAGCGGTTGGCGCGTGCTTTTCCCCACGAATTCAAGGTGGCGTACGGCCAAGAGGTGGTGCAACTCGGTGAAGACGTCGTGCACGACATCGCCAGACGGGAAGGGGCCGCCGGCCTATTCCGGCTTATCGCGGACATCGCGATCCGCGTGCCGCTCGAATACCTGAGCGAGATGCGCCGCGATATGCGCTACGCATCGCGAGCCCTGATCAAGTCCCCCGGATTCGCGCTGGTCGGCATCATTTCCATGGGTCTCGGCATCGGGCTGACGACCAACGTGTACAGCACGCGATGGGCGTTGCTCACGCGCGAGTTGCCGGCCGCAGCCAACGCAAAAAAACTGGTGATCGCCGAGAAGCCCGTCTCGTATTACTACATCGAGCGCTATCGCGACCAGAAAAACCTGTTTGCCGGAGTGGCAGCGTTGCAGAATGGCGTCCCATTCAACGTCAACCTGCAAGGCCTCATGGACAGCAAACCAGAGCGCGTCTTCGGACAACTCGTGTCCCCCGACTATTTCTCTGTGCTCGGAGTCGAACCTCAGCGCGGGCGTTTGCTCAGCGCCGAACTGGACAAGCCCGGCGACGCGCCCGTTGTCGTGATCAGCGATCGTTTCTGGCGCAATCGCCTCAACTCTTCTCCGAATGCGGTCGGACAGACCCTGCGGCTGAACGGGCAAACCGCGACCATCGTGGGAATCACGCCTAGGAACTTCGATGGCGCTCTCGCCATGAATCCGTCTGAGCTTTTCGTTCCCATTACCGTACCCGCCTCGCTCGCTCCCGAGCTCGCCAACGACGTGCTGCATCAACGTAACGCCCGGGAGTTCGTGGCGCTGATGTGCCTCGCGCCCGGCATCACCATCGACTCCGCCGAAGCCGGTCTCGACGTAATCACGCGCCATCTCGACAAAGACGAGGGAGATCCTTCAGCGCCCTCGCAGGCCGACAAAGCCAAACGGGTGGTCTTACTTCCCGCGGGAACCCGTGCGCCGGTTCCCCGCAATTTGCGCCACGTGGTCGTTGCGTTCTTTGTCGTCTTGATGGGGCTGACCATGACCATCGCCTGCATGAACCTGGTCACCATGCTGCTCGCGCGCGGCGCCAATCGCAGCAAGGAATTCGCGATTCGCCTCTCCGTCGGCGCCAGCCGTTTTCGTCTGGTCCGCCAGATGGTCAGCGAAGGCATTCTCCTTTCGCTGCTGGGCGGCGTAGCCGGATTCGCGCTCGCGTACGGTCTCTATGTGCTGAACTCGCAATTGCCCCAGTCCGCGGGCGCGTCCGCCGCGCCCGATGTGGCGCTGGATTGGCACGCCGCCGTCTTCACCCTCGCCTTGTCAGTCATTTGTGGCATCGGATTCAGCCTGGCCCCGGCTCTGCAGGCAACCAGGTCCGATGTGGCTCCGGCGCTAAAAACGGGAGCTGCACTTGAGTTGCCGGGTCACCGGCGATTTGGCCTGCGCAACCTGGCAGTGTTGGCCCAGGTGACTGGGTCGCTCATGCTGCTGCTGATCACCGGCTTTCTGGTGATCGGACTGACCAAGGCAAACAGCGTTGAAGCCCGGTTCGATCCCAGGACGATGGTCCTCGCGTCCATCGATCCTGTGCGTGACGGCTACACCCCCGAGGAAGCACAAGCACTCTTCGAGAAGCTTCCCGAGCGACTCAAAGCCTCCGGCACGGTGTGCGGCATAGCCCTGGCGGCGCAGCCGCCTTTTTCCAGTGATGATGAAGCTGAAGACATCCAACTCACAGCGGAAGACCCGCTCGAGTCCTCGCGGGTGCAGAAGTCGGTAGTCAGGGAAACCGTGGGTGCAGGTTATTTCGCCGCCTTGAACGAACCGATGCTGGCTGGCCGGGAATTCGAGGAGCTCGATCAGCGGAGCAGCCCGGCCGACGAATTGAAGCCGGTCGCTTTGCCCGCGATCCTGAATGAGCGCGCCGCCCGTGGAATTTTCGGAAATGGCGACGCGATCGGGAAACATGTTCGTGCAGATAGTCAGTCCTACGAAGTGGTCGGTGTGGTGCGCGATCTGAAGGATGGTAGCGGGGTCAGCCGGCCCATTGTTTACGCACCACTGACGCAGCGCGATTTCGCGCGGCCTCCAGCCGGTGGCATCACCATCATTGTGCGCTCGGATGCGGGAACGGATGCGCTGAGCAGCGTTCGCAGCGCGATCGCCTCCATCGATCCGAATCTGTATCTCTTCGATGTGCAAACGCTCAGCGAATATCTGGAGCGCACTCGGTACGCCACGCGCTCGGCTCTGCGCACCTACGGTGGAATTGGTGTCTTCGGTCTGGTGCTGTCCGCAATCGGGCTCGCCGGAGTCACCGCCTATGCGGTTGCGCGACGGCGCAAGGAGATCGGAATTCGCATGGCGCTCGGCGCTCGTAAAGGACAGGTACTGCGGCTGGTGCTGCGCGAAGGCGCCGCTCTAATCACCGTTGGAACGCTCCTGGGATTTCTGGGCGCAGTCGCCCTGGCAAAGGTCCTTTCGGCGCTGACCAGCGAGTTTGCCGACGCGTTCAAGATCGGTACGACCGATCCGCGCGTACTCATCGGCGCGCCAATGCTGTTGGCGACCCTGGCCCTGTTGGCCTGCTATGTTCCGGCACGCAGGGCGGCTAGAATCGACCCTCTGAAGGCACTGCGTCAAGAGTAGACCGCGCGTCGGCGGGAGTTCTACGACTGCCTGCGGGTTCCGGGTGTATCGTCGCTAGCCTGAAGTAATCGAGATTTGGACATGCCGATCTGTACTGGGAAGTCGGCTAGGCTGGAGCCAAGATCCTGGATGCCTGGGGCGTTTGAACTAGGCCTCCGGCGCGGCGGATGCTGCGGCGTCGATCGTCCGTGAGCCTATGGACTGTGTAAGGCTTGGGTCACAAGGAGGCTTTTGTGACCCATCTTCGGCAGATGATGCTGGACGAGCTCCAGCGTCGCAACTACTCTCAGAGCACTGTGCGGTCCTATATTCATGTGATAGAGGACTTCTCGAAGCATTTCCATCGTTCACCTGATCGTTTGGGGCTAGACCATCTCCGGCAGTATCAAGCTCATCTGTTTCGTGATCGCAAGCTTCTGGCGGGAACGATCACTTCGTATGTTGCGGCCTTGCGCTTTCTCTACGTCAAGACGCTGCGACGACCGTATCTCCCCGAGCACATCCCATTTCCGAAGAGCCCTAGGCAATTGCCCTCTGTACTCAGTCCGGAAGAGGTTGAGCGGCTGATCGATGCAGCAGAGAACCTGATGCGCCGCACCATGGTGATGACGCTTTACGCAACCGGCATACGCTGCTCGGAACTGTGCCACCTCAAGGTCTCCGATATCGACAGCCAAC
>Ga0074045_10003048_pt1 | contig 15217 bp, 16 predicted proteins | sample BogForMeECP23OM2_FD_94442 | JGI IMG/M metagenome (GOLD analysis project Ga0074045, IMG submission 94442) | Bog forest soil microbial communities from Calvert Island, British Columbia, Canada - Bog Forest MetaG ECP23OM2 | ecosystem: Environmental > Terrestrial > Soil > Wetlands ...
CCGGGGCACGGCCAGTCCCGAGCCATTGATCGTATGCACCAATTCCGGCCGCCCGCTTTCCCTGGAGCGGAAACGGATCTGCGCCCGCCGCGCCTGGAAGGCCTCGAAATTCGAGCAGCTCGACACCTCGAGCCAGCGTTTCTGGCCCGCCGACCAGCCTTCGAGGTCGTATTTCTTCGCCTGCGCAAAACCGAGGTCCCCACCGCACATGAGCAGCACGCGATACGGCAGCTCCAGCTTCTGCAGGAGGCTTTCGGCATGAACCCGCAGGCTCTCCAGCTCCTCGTAGCTCCGCGACGGGTGAACCCATTTCAGCAGCTCGACCTTGTCGAACTGGTGGAGCCGGTTGAGCCCGCGGACGTCCTTGCCGTAGCTGCCCGCTTCGCGCCGGAAACACGGGGTGTAGGCGCAGCGGTAGACGGGCAATGCGGCCTCATCCAGGATCTCGTCCCGGAAGAAATTCGTGAGGGGCGTCTCAGCGGTGGGAACCAGGTAGAAATGATCCTCCACGGTCTGGTACATCATGCCCTCCTTGTCGGGAAGCTGCCCCACCGCGGTCGCGCTCGCGGCATTCACCACGATCGGCGGATGCACCTCCCGGTAGCCGGCCTTGCCTCCTTCATCGAGGAAGAACTGGACCAGCGCGCGCACGAGGCGGGCGCCGTCGCCGACGTAAAACGGGAAGCCTGCGCCGGTGACCTTGGCACCCCGCGCGAAATCGAACAAGCGGTCAAATCCCTCGATTTCCCAGTGCGGCCGCGCCTGGGGCGACACCGCGTCCGTCGCGCCGTGCGTGGCGTATACCACGTTCTGCTCGGCCGTGCGGCCCTCGGGCACGCTGGCGTGCGGAATGTTCGGCAGCGTGAGCATCGCCGCGCGCCACTTCGCCTCCGTCGGCGCGAGGGCCGCCTCCTTTTCCTTCATCAGGGCGGACAGTCCCTTCATCTCCTGAACCTTCGCGAGAAATTCCGGCGAACCTTTTTTCAGCGCCGCCATCTCGCTGTTGGCCGACTTCTGGCGAGAGCGCAGCGTCTCCACCTCGTTGAGCTGCGTCCGCCACAGCGCATCGAGCGCCAGCACCGGGTCGAGGTCCACCTCAAGATGTTTCTTGGCAATCGCCGCGCGCACCACATCGGGCGTTTCGCGGAGGAGTTTTGGGTCGAGCATAACCGCGCGAGTGTGGCGGCGGCGCCTGCGGAATAAAGAGCGAAGTTGGGACCGGAGCCGGCGCCCGGCCCCTTCTTTCCTCTGGGAGGGTTCGGTCGCCGCCAGCCTATTTCTTGTCTGACGGGCTGAAGACGCTTTCGAGCATGTCGGCAGACCAGTCTTTGCTCAGAACCGCCTCATGGTCGCCTTTGGCCGGAGAGACTTTTTGCAGGACGATCTCGGCTTTGCGATCCGGCCTCTTTCCATCCACGGTGGGATTTCGCCTCGCGTAGGTGATCTCGTCGTTGCTGCGCCAGACCGGCGCCGCCATCAAGTTGTAGTCTCCGGCCTTCTGCCAGACTGCGACGTCACCCGTTGCCATCGTCAGCACGCTGACCTCGCCGCCAAAGCCGCCAATCAAGATTTGTTTCTCGTCCGGGCTCAGTTCGAAAAACGTCAGGCCTTTGGGCATCTTCTCCTCTTCGCCGCGGGGGATGACGCGGGTGAGCGTCGCTTGGCGGGCCGGGTCCAGGACAAACAGATTCTCCCGCTCCGCATCGAGGTCTTTCGTCGCCACGGGCAGGCTGAATTCCACGGAATTGAAGATGATCCGCCCGTCGTGGAGGCAACGGACGCGGCTGTGGCCCGAAAACACCGTCCCGGCCAGATCGTCGGGTTTCTCCTGGAGCTTGATCTGCCCGCCATCGCTGAATACTTCGCGCCGCACCAGAGTAGCCAGGCGGAGATCGTCCTTATTCCCTCCTTCCGCCGCCTGGAAATAGACCAGTGACCGCGCGTCGGACGTCCAGTCGGGATACGCGGCCGTGTGCTGCGCGACAGTCGTCGCTCCGGCGGAGTCGACCAACGCCAGGAGCAGGCGACACTCATCATCATTGTCCGGCGTCAGATCCGTCGTGAACGCAATTGCCCGGTCTTCCGGCGACACGCGGATGTCCTCGATCTTCTCCAGGCTCTCATGGAGCACAGTCCCGGGAAGAATCTGATCTCCGTCGAGGCGCACCACCAACAGCTCGGCGAAATCGAGGTGGTCGGACTTTACTTTGTCCCAATCCCCCGGGCTCAGTTTCGCCCGCAAGGCCTCCCCGCGGTGATCGCGCAGGAAAATATCCACGAGGCTCTGGCGTTTTTCCTTGGCCATCTCCACCGTCAGGATGCTCCATTGCCCGCCGGCTTCCAGCTTGCTCCAGATTCCTTCCGCCTCCGCCGTCACTGCCGCGGCGCGCTCGCTGCCGAGGGCTTGGGCGATGGACGTCCAATCGCCCACCTCCCGCACCCGGCTCACGGCCAACCGTTGCGAATCACTGAACCAGGCGACCTGGTCGACGCCCGGCAATAGGAGCGGCGTGAGCTTGCCCTCTGGATCGCAAAAGTGGAGCCCGTCCTTCGCGATCACGGCGGCGCGCTTGCCATCGGGTGACCAGACCAGGTGCATCTCCAGGCACCCACCCAGCAGCACGAGCATCAGCGCCACCGGCAACCAGATGGTCTTTCGGAAACCCATTGATCTCAGTTCTGTTTTCATAAGTTATCCTCCACATGCGGCATTTTCACCGGCGAATCCCAACGCAGCCGGTACCGGCTGTCCGGACGAACGCCGGCGGCCGCTGCTTCCGACTTTTCCGGGGCGAAATTCGCGAGAGACCAAAACCCATTCCTGCCCCCGGCAACGCTGGCGGCATCATTGGCGGCCAGCGAACGGTCAACGGACGCGGATGCCGTCGGCCCACCAACCGGGCCTCCACCAAACCGACTGGCCAGGCCAACCGTCAGACCCAGCAGCAGACACGCCGCCAGCTTGCTCAACTCCCACCCGAGCGCCTGCCGGCGCTGCACTCTCAGGGTCTGGCGCACGCGGTCCATCGGCGGCAGTGGGTTTGTTGATGACGGCGGACCGGCCGCCGCCGTTCGCGCCAGCTGCACGGTGGCCGCCAGACCGTCGGCCTGCCGGGCCGCGCCTGGATTCTGGACCAGGTGGTTCTCCAGCAACTCCGCCACTTCTGGCGATAGCGCACCCAGCGCCCGGTCGATCAACAGTGCTTCCAGCGTTTCAGTTTTCATAGGCGATCGGTGGATTGAGGACTTGGCGCAAACGAAGAACGGCATGATGGAGGCGCGACCGGACCGTTCCCACCGGGATATCGAGCACCCCGGCGATCTCCTCATAGGACAGATCCTGCTGCAGCTTGAGCAGCAGGGCCTCCCGCTGCAGCGGCGGCAATTCCGCGATCGCCGCCCGCATGGATTCAAGGCGCCCGTCTTCGCCGGCCATTGGCCCGGGCTGAAGATCGGCCGGCGCGCCGACCGGTTCGGCTTTTCTCAGCGCATCCAGCCCGACGTGCCGCGCAATCCCAAACAAATAGGCGCGGCGGGAAAGCGCTGCTTCGAGGCGATCGCGGTGCTTGAGCGCCCGCACGAATGTGTCCTGCAGGAGATCCTCGGCCGCGGCGGTCAGCGCCGGTTGATGCCGGAAATAAGCCAACAGGGCCGGCGCGGCTTCGCGGTAAAGTTGCTCCAATGAGTCGTGGTCGTCCATCGGGTCATCATCCAAACCCGGCGAGGGTTTGCTACCAAATACGTCGGACCCAGGCGATCAAAAGTTCAAAGGGCGAGACGGTCTCCTTCGCCTATGCCAGACCAGAATCATGGGATTGGCATTGTGGGGCGGGGTCGCCGGACCCCGCCACTCTCGGCAAAACAGCGGGATTCGGCAATCCCGCCCTACATTCAATTGAATGAACCCGCCCAGCGCATTCAGCCTCCGTGGCCCTACGAAAACGCCCGGCGGGACCACGGCGCGGGCGGGCTGGCGGTGGTCTCCCCGTGACTCAGCGCGTCGAGCCGCGCGAACCGTGCATAGACATCCTTGGCGGTGAGCAGGCGCAGGTCCCCCACCGGGGCTTGCACGACGTGATTGGTCGGGCGGTTGAGCGGATAAGGTCCAAACAACCGCGGATCAGTCGGCCCGAACACCCCAAGCGTCTTCACCCCGAGCGCGGCCGCCAGATGCAGCGGTCCGCTGTCGTTGCAGATGACCCAATCCGCCCGCCGGACCAGCGCCGCCAGCGAAGCGAGGCTCGTGTTGCCGGTGAGGTTGAGAAACTGTCCTTCGGGAAAATTCTCGCGATAGGAGACCAGATTGTTGCCCGCCCAGATGACCTTCCGACCGCTGCCGTCCCGCAACAGCAGGTCGGTCAGCTGGCGGAAACCGTTCCACCGCTTTTCGACGCGCCGGCTGTCGGGAAAAATGAGGATCGGCTTCTGGCCGCTGCGGCCGTCGACAAAGCCCAGATTGAGGTCGGCCGCCTCTCGAAAACGCAGCTCCCCGCGCAATTCCGGCTGCGCCTCCAGCACCGGACAGAACCGCAGCAGGATGTCGAGGGCATGGCTTTGCTCTCCGTCCGGCGGCAGCGGGATCTTCCGCTGATAGAAAAACGTGGATCCTTCCCGCGCATCGCTGCGCCCGACCTTGAGTCGCGCCCGGGACTGCCAGGTCATCAGGCCCGTGCGCAAAAGGCCCTGCATATCGAAAACCACATCAAACTGCGTCTGCCGCACCTCCCGCATGAGCATGACGAACCCCCGCACCCCCTCGCTCCGATGGAACACATAAACCCGGTCCACCACCTCGCAGTTGCGGACCAGCGGCTCAAAGATATCGCGCACGATCCAGGAGATCCGGAGGTCGGGCCGCTGCGCCTTGAGCGAAGCCGCGACCTGCAGGCCGTGCACGATGTCACCGAGGGACGAAGGTTTGATGATCAGGAGGTTGGTCATGGGCGCGCACCGAAAAGGCTTTTAACCGCGCGACGCATACGTTTCATAAGGTTTCTCAGCGAAGGCAAATGTTAATCAGCGTTTTCTGCATGAATCCCGACCCCACCCGACCAGCGACGTTCCATCCCTGTGCTTAAGTTGCTCCTCCAAGCCGCGGGTTGGATCCTGGCGAATCTCCCGGAATCATGCCCGCGGGGACTGGCCGCCGCATTGGGCGACCTGATATTCTACGGCTTCAGTCGCCGGCGGCGGCTCGTCCTCTCCAACCTGCACCACGCGTTTCCGGGCCGACCCGCCGCCTGGTACCGCCTGATCGGCCGGGAAAGCTGCCGGCGCCTGGTCGAGACCGGGCTCCTCTCGCTCGCGCTGCCCTTCCTCCCGGAGCGCCGGCTGCGCGCCATGGTGCGGACTTCTCCTTCCATTGAGGCGGCCTTCGCCGCGCACCGTGCCGCCCAGGCCGCCCCCGGACATGACGCCCCGCCTCCCCTCTTGTTTGCCACCGCCCACCTCTGTTGCTGGGAAACCCAGACGGCTATGCCCTTGATCGCCGCGGCGCCGTTCGTGGAGTTTGGCACCATCTTCCGGCCGTTCGACAACCCGGCCGTCGATGCGTGGGTCAAGCGCACCCGGGAACGCTTCGGAATGCGCCTGCTCTCGCGCCGGGAGGGGTTTCAGGAAGCGATGAAAGTGTTGCGACGGCGCGGCTGCGTGGGCCTCCTGTTTGATCAAAACGCCGGACTCCAAGGAGCGCTCGCCACGCTCTTTGGGCGCGTGTGCTCGACCAGCGAGCTGGCCGGGATGATGGCGGAGAAATTCCAGGCCCGGGTCTTTGCGTCGTTTCCGCGACGCCTCGGCTTCTGGCGCGTTGAACTGCGGGCTGACGCCATCGCCCACGACGGCTCTGCGGCCGGCATCACGCTCGCGCTCAACCGCTGGCTCGAAACCCATCTTGGCGGCAGCGATGATGCGTGCGCCTCCTGGCTGTGGGCGCACGACCGCTGGCGGAACCAGGATATTCCGGCGCGACGTCTCCGCCTCGAGGCCAAACGCAATCTGCTGGCCGCCGACCTCCGCACGCGCGGACTTGCGGTCATGCCGCGCCAGACCCGGGTGTGGATCCGCCTGCCGAACTGGCTGGGCGACGTCGTGATGACGCTCCCATTGCTGCGCGCGGTCCGCGCTTCCCGCCCGGACGCGGAAATCACCCTTCTGGCCAAGGCGCAGTTTCTTCCACTGCTCGAACAATTCGGCGTCGCCGACCGGATCATCCCGCTGCCTTCCCCGGGGCTGGGCCGGTTCCTCCAGTTCTGGCGGCTCCGCTCCGAATACCCCGATTGTCTGCTCGTTTTTCCCACCTCCTGGCGCGGCGATCTCGAAGCTTGGCTGACCCGCTGCCGCCAGCGGTTCGGTCTCGCCCGCCGCCGTCGCCGTCCGCTCCTCACCCACGCCTGGCGCGTTCCCGCTGACTTCGATGAAACGCAGATCCATCAGGTGAAGCTCTGGGAATCGTTCCTGCGCCATTTTGGCCTCGATGCCGCGCCGGATTTCTCTCCGCTCCGCCTCGCGGCAGCCGGACCGCGGCCGGCCGCTCCAGTGATCGGGCTGATCTGCGGTTCCGAGAACAAGCCGGAGAAACGCTGGCCGGTGGCCCACTGGCAAAGCCTGATCCGGCGGATGGCGGCGGCCCGGCCCGCCGCGCGTTTTCGTATGTTTGGGACGGTCAACGACCGGAGTGTCACCGCCGAGGTCGCCCGGAATCCGGGGCCGACGGTGGAAGATCTGGCCGGCCAAACGGGGCTCGCGGCGTTTGCCGCCGGCTTGATTGACTGCAGCCTCCTTGTCACCAACGACACGGGAGGGATGCACCTGGCCAACGCACTGGGCGTCCCCGTGCTGGCGCTGTTTGGCCCCACGAACCCCCGGCGCACCGGGCCGGTTTTTCATGCGCCGGTGCGTTTGCTTCAGCCACCGGACTGCGCTCCCACCGGGGGCGGAACCCTGGCGGCGCTTTCGCCCGATGTTGTGTTCGCCGCGGCGGAGGAGATGCTCGCCTGACGCCCCGTCGCCTCACTGATCCCGCTTCTCAGCTCATCTGATCTAATCTCCGCTCTCCGGTCTCCTGCCTCCGGTATCCGCTTGCCGGTCTCCGGTCTCCGGTTTCCACTCTCCATTCTCCGGTCTCCGCTCTCCGCTTTTTCCAGTGCCGCTCCTCGAAGTCAACGGTCTCCGCACGTTCTTTCACACCCGCGACGGGATTCACCGGGCGGTGGACGGCGTCAGCTTCACGGTTGAGCGCGGCGGTACGCTGGGCATCGTGGGCGAATCGGGTTCGGGGAAATCGGTCACGTGCTACTCCCTGATGGGACTGGTGCCCCAGCCGCCCGGTCGCATCGAAAGTGGTTCGGCGGTGTTCGACGGGGTCGATCTGCTCCACTGTCCGCCGCGAACCGCGCGCTCCATTTACGGCAAACGCATCGCGATGATCTTCCAGGACCCGATGACCTCGCTGAACCCGTATCTCCGGATCGGCGATCAGCTGATCGAGCCCCTCCTGATTCACGAGAAGACCTCGAAGGCCGCCGCCCGCGAGCGCGGCCGGGCGATGCTGGAAGCCGTGGGCATCCCCGATGCGGAGGCCAGGATGAAGCGCTATCCTCACGAATTCTCCGGCGGCATGCGGCAGCGGGTGATGATTGCGATGGCCCTCATCACCCGGCCGGAGTTGTTGATCGCCGACGAGCCGACGACCGCCCTGGATGTCACGGTGCAGGCGCAGATTCTTGAGCTGATCAGGCGCTTCCAGCGCGAACTCGGCATGGCGGTCATTTTCATCACCCACGACCTGGCCGTTGTATCCGGGCTGTGCGATCGCGTGCTGGTGATGTGTGCCGGCCGCGTGGTCGAAGCGGCCGACGTGCGGGTGATTTTCCAGCAACCGCGCCATCCCTACACGCGCGCCCTGCAACGCGCGATTCCCGCCACGCAGCCGCAGGGGGCGGAATTATACACGATTCCCGGGATGCCGCCCGACCTCTCCCAGCCCCTTCCCGGCTGCCCGTTCGCCCCGCGGTGCGAGTACGCCGTCGATCGCTGCCGCCGCGAGGACCCGACGTTGGGCGAAGTCGCGCCCGACCAGTCCTCGGCTTGCCTCCGCGCCCAGGCCGGCGAAATCTGATTATGTCCGACCCCATCCTCGCGCTGCAGAACGTCAAAACGCACTTCCCGGTCCGCCGCGGCTTCGGGCGGCCGCGGGCCGCCGGCATCGTCAGGGCGGTGGACGGCGTCAGCCTGACCGTCGGGCGCGGCGAGGTTCTGGGCCTCGTCGGCGAATCGGGATGCGGCAAGTCGACGCTGGCCCGGACCATTCTTCAGTTCGTGCCCGCCACGGCAGGCACGATTGTGCTCGAAGGGCGCAATCTGGCCGCGGCCAGCTCCGGCGAGCTGACGGAGGCCAGGCGCCTGATGCAGATGGTCTTTCAGGATCCCTACGCCTCCCTCAATCCCCGCCTGACCGTCTTTGCCACGCTCGCCGAGCCCATGCTTGTCCATCGGGTCTGCGCGCCGGCCGCGGTCCCCGCCCAAGTGGCGGAACTCATGCGACGGGTCGGACTGGCGCCGCGTCTCCTCAAAAAATACCCGCATGAATTCTCCGGCGGTCAAAGGCAGCGCATTGCCGTGGCCCGGGCCCTGGCGCTGCGTCCGAAGGTCATTGTCGCCGACGAACCCGTCTCCGCCCTCGACGTCTCGGTTCAGGCCCAGATTCTGAACCTGCTGTCCCAGCTCGTGCGGGAAATGGATCTGGCCCTGATCTTCATCGCCCACGATCTCTCGGTGGTGAAGCACATCTCCGACCGGGTCGCCGTCATGTATCTCGGAAAAATCGTCGAGCTCGGCCGCGCCGCCGACGTGATCGAGCGCCCCCGCCACCCTTACACGCAGGCGCTGGTGAGCGCGATCCCGAGACTCGACCCCGACGCCGAACGCGCCCGGCCGCGCATCGTGCTGGCCGGCGACCCGCCCTCACCGCTCCATCCTCCCGCCGGATGCGCCTTTCATCCCCGCTGCCCGGTCGCGCAGGAAAAGTGCCGGCTGGCGGTGCCACCGCTGGCGCAGCTCGCCGACGGCCGCGAAGTCGCCTGCATCCGGGTGGGGGAGATCTGATCCGCGTTTCCCCTGGCGCGGCATCGCCGCAATCAAGGGTGGCGCCGGACTTTGACCGGCAAATCCGCCAGTCAAAGACTGACGCTTCCAACCAGCTTATAAATTCTTACAGATCAGAATCACCGTGCGCTGGGGACCCAGATTCCCGTGAACGCGGCGGCACGCCCCCGATCTGCCGCAGCGCCTCATAACAGGCAATGCCTGCCGCCGTGGAGAGGTTGAGCGAGCGCATGGCGGCATTGGCGTGCGGAATATTCAGGCGCCAGCTTTCGCCCACTGCGGCATGCAGCCAATCCGGACAACCGGCGCCCTCATTGCCGAACAAAAGCCCGTCGCCATCCTGGAATCGGACGTCCCAGAACTGGCGCGAAACCTTCGTGGTAAAAAGCCACAGCCGTTCCGGCCGCTCCGGGCTGTGCTGAAACGCCTCCCAATTCTCATGATGATGCACGTCCAGCGCCCGCCAATAATCCATCCCGGCCCGCTTCAAGTGACGATCGGTGATGCGAAAACCAAGGGGATGGATCAGGTGCAGCCGCGATTTCGTCACCGCGCAGAGCCGGCCGATGTTGCCGGTGTTTTGGGGGATCTGCGGCTCAAACAGCACCAGATGGATCATGAGTTCCGCCGTAAGCCCAAAGCGATCCCGCGGCAAGCATTCCCAATTCCAGCATTCCGAGCTTTACCCTGCCAGCAAACCGCCTAATTCTCCCACTGACAAACTCCCTTCCCTGTCGGGACTTGTTGTCATGAATGTGAATCCGCCTCGACCTGTTCTTTTTCTCGACGATGAGCGACCCTACATCGAGATGATGACGGAACTGCTTTCGGAGCACCTCAGCTGCCCGATCGTTTCTTTCACCCGCCCCGAGGATGCTCTCGCGGCACTGCCGGGCCTCAACCCCGGGATAATTGTGACCGATTTCTCAATGCCAGGGATGAATGGCATCGATTTTCTCTATCGCGCCCGGGCCAACGGCTCGACCGTCGGCGCCATCATGATCACCGGCCACCAGATCGAGCTCGCCTGGCAGGACTTGAGCCACGTGCCGGGTTTGCTCGCCACGCTCTACAAGCCCGTCGGTTGGCGCCAACTTGCAGAGCTGATCATTCAACACTGGCCGGATGAAAACCGGCCCGCGCTGAAGGCGGGCCCGGCCGGGACCGGCGAGGTCCAGCCCCAATAACAGAGAAAACGGAACCCGGCTGCAGCCCAGCCTCCCCATGTCGTTGGACCGCGAATGCCGTTAGGACGTCCCAAGCTGTTTAGTGGGTGATATAGGAGCCTGCTGGCAGGCGATTCTCCCTTAGCGATCGCGAGCAAGCTCACTCCTACAACTCCGAGGAAATAGCGTTATGCTGCGTGGCCGCGAGCGCCAGCAAGTGGATCTGGAAAAATCGAGCTAAGCTGAAATTGGAAAACCGGCGAACCAACTCCAATGCCTCGTCACAGCGTTTCCCGATTTCTCGGTTTCCCGGTTTTGCCGGTTTGCTGACTACTGCCGGAACCGCACGGTGCGTTCGCGGTCACGCAGTTCCGCTCGCTTCTTCAGGTCCTCCCGCTTGTCGAATTGTTTCTTGCCGGTGCCCAGGGCCACCTCGACCTTGACCAGCGCCTCCTTGAAATAAAGGCGCAGGGGCACGAGGACCCGCCCGCCCGCGTCCAACGCCTGCGCAATCTTGCGAATCTCACTCCGGTTGAGCAGCAGCTTGCGCTGGCGTCGCGCGTCGTGATTGCTGGTCGTGCCGTATTCGTACGGATCGATGTGGGCGTTGCACAGCCACACCTCCCCCTTCTCGACGCGCGCAAACGCGTCGCTGATCTGGGCATGTCCGCCGCGAATCGATTTCACCTCCGTGCCGCGCAAGGCAATGCCCGCCTCGAACTTCTCTTCAATGAAATAGTCCCGCCCCGCCTTGGCGTTGCGGACTTCCGTGTAGCGGTCGGGATCTCGGGACTGGGCGCCCATGGACGTTTTCGAGCAGCGCGTGGAATCCGCACCGGCGAGCCAAAGTCCCTGCCCGCCCCCCCGGGCGGGGCGTCAGACTTCGGACAACTCGTGGTTGATCTTCCCCTCGATGACCTCGCGGAGCGCGATATCCTCGGCGGCGAGTTTCTCGAGCGATTCGACCAACGGACGGCTGCCCCGCTTGAGCTGCTTCACGCGGCGCGAGACCACGTTGATCAGGACGTTCGGGTCGGTAATGATCTTCTGGGCTTCTTTGATGTAATCGTCACGCATGGCAGAGCGCTGTCGGTCAGCGGGAAGGGCAATGGCTACGAGCCACCGCCCCGGGGTCAAGGGTTTTCTCGATCATTCCGGAGAGCGGAGACCGGAACCCGAAAAGGCAAAATCAGAAAAGCGGGAAAGCGGAAAAACGGGAAAGCGTTCCTTGCTGCACGCCACCCGGTGCTTATCACTTGCTGCTCTTGCAGTTCCGGTATCATTTTTTCTCTTTCCGGTATCCGGTCTCCTGCTATTTTCACCGTTCTCCCGCCTCCGGCCTCCTGTCTCCCGCCTCCCGCCTCCCGTCTCCGGTCTCCATTCTCCGTTTCCCGGTTTCCCGTTTTTCACCACCATGTTCGTCGCCTGGACTACCGTGGCCACACCAGAAGAGGCCTCCCGGCTGGCACAGGGGGCGGTGGAGGCGCGCCTCGCCGCCTGCGTGCAGGTGGACGGCCCGGTCACGTCCCATTATTCGTGGACGGGCCGGATCGAATCGGCGACGGAGTACCGCTTGGTTTTAAAATTCCTGCCGGAACAGGCGGACTCCCTGGAAGCCTGGATTGGCGCCCACCATCCTTACGACACCCCCGAGTGGATTGTGGCGAAGGCGGAGCACGTGTCGGAAAAATACTTGTCATGGGCCCGGGGCACCTCTACACCCGGCCCCTCCCAGAAATAGCAACCAACCGCCCAATTTACGTCATGTCCCAACACAACAGCCTGCAATCCGCCAAAGGCGTCTCCGTGAAGCGCAATGTCCTCAAGCGTTTCGAGCGCGTTGAGTTGCTCAAGAAGCGCGGCCAGTGGAAGGAAGGCCAGCGCATCGTCGGGCTGAAGAAAACCAAGCCGGAAGTCTGATCCGCCGGCAACGCCGCTTTCCCGGGCAGGTTCGAACGCTTTCGACCTGCCCTTTTTGTTTCGCGCAATCCCCATGACCGAAATGATCCGTCAGCTCATCGAGTGGTACCTGCATTCGCTCGACAAGGGTGGTTATTGGCTCGTGGGCCTCCTGATGGCCATCGAGAGCTCGGTCGTTCCGCTGCCGAGCGAACTCATCATCCCCCCCGCCGCTTATCTGGCGCACACGCAGGGCCGGATGAGCGTGGCCGGCGTGATCATCGCGGGGGCGCTCGGCTCCTGGATCGGGGCGACCGTGATGTACTGGGCGTCGCGCCTGGCCGGACGGCCGCTGGTGATGCGCTATGGCAGGTTCGCCCGCATATCGCCGGAAAAAGTCGCGGCGGCCGAACGCTGGGCCGCCCACTACGGCCCGTTCGGGATCTTCTTCTCGCGTTTGCTCCCGGTGGTGCGGCACCTGATCGGCATTCCCGCCGGCATCGTGCGCATGGATTTCCGGCTTTATTCGATTTACACCCTTGTCGGCTCGACCATCTGGTGCGCGGTGCTGGCGTGGCTGGGCATCCAGGCCGGACAGGATGCGGCGCTGATGCGCGGCGAACTGCACCGGGTCACCCTGTGGGTCGCCGGCGCCTTCGTGGTGCTGGGCACGATGTACTACCTCTTTGTGCACCGCCAGATGAAGGCGGAGCAACAGCGCTAGGCCGGTGTTTATTCAGGATGTAGGAGGCGAGCTTGCTCGCGATCCAAGTGATAATCGTCTCCAAGCAGGCGTCTTGCACCGATCATCTGATGGCATCATGTCGACGAGTGAAGTCGGGGAGTATTGAATAGAAGAGGTAAGCTACGGGATCATGGAGCAAGAAGGTCGTTTGCGACCGATGATCGCCCGCAAGCGGGCTTCCTACACCCGCGCACCAATCGGTTCCGGAGCGCCCGAGGAGAATTGCCAGCAATTGCCTAATCCCATAAGAGCCAGCCCCCCGCTCTTGTGGATTTGCACTCGACAGTCCACCGCCACATTTTGAGACTTCCCTCTTCTTCTTGCGGGCATAGCACAATGGATAGTGCACCGGTCTCCGAAGCCGGTGATCTGGGTTCGATTCCCAGTGCCCGTACCATCAAATAACAAACGAGTTAGGTATTGCAAAGGGGTCAAATTTTGAAGGCAAATCCGGGTCAGGTGCCCGTATGGTGCCTGAAAAAGCTTGAAATGACGTGCACGGCGGTGCATCACGAATTCATGCCCCGCATCGCACACCCCACCATCAAACGCTGCACTTGGAAACCCGGACGTTGGCTAGTTGACGGCCTGCGCGATGACCAAGGGAAACGATTCCGGCGAATCTTTGAAACGAAAGAAGACGCCTCGACATGGCTCGCCGACCATCGCGAGAAAACGCTAGTAGAGGGACGCGCTGGACTGTCCTTCTCCTCCGCACAACGGGCGGACGCACGGCACGCCCTTGAGCAATTAGCCCCCTTTCCCGGCGTGTCTCTGACCGATGCCGCCCGGATTGCCGTTGACTACCTGAAACGGACCGAACGGACGGTCCCGGTTGCGGAATTAGTCGAGATGTTCATTGCGTCCCGCGTGGCGGACGGCCGCTCGGCGGTTCACTTGGTAGACATTCGCTTCCGGCTCGGCGCGTTTCGGGAGGCGTTTGGCGACAAGCCTGCGGCAGCGGTCGGCACGCAAGCCCTAGACGATTGGTTGCACGGCCTGCCGGTAGGCCCGCAGAGCAAGCTGAATTACCGCCGGGCGCTCCATGCTCTTTTCAACTTCGCTGTAGCCCGGGAATTCGCCCGCGAGAACCCGGTGACGCGCACGGGAAGGCCCAAGGTCTTCGCTAAGGAGCCAGGCATTCTGACGCCGGTGCAATTTAGGCGACTTCTCAACGCTGCCGACGGACGTTTGCGGCCCGCCCTCGCAATTGGCGGCTTTGCGGGTCTGCGGCCTGCTGAGATTCGCCGGCTGACATGGGAGGCCGTCGACCTTGAACAGCGGCATATTTCGGTTTCCGCGATGACCAGTAAGACGGCGAGCCGGCGGCTCGTGCCGATAGTTGATAACCTGATGCCGTGGCTGATGGCCGCCCCCGAGCGCGTTGGCCCGGTGTGTTTGCTTTCACCCGCCATTGAGCGGGACTTGATTGTCGCCGCACGCAAGGCTGCGGGAATCAAGAAATGGCCGGCGGACGGTCTGCGGCATTCTTGGGTCACGTATCGTTTCGCTCTCACTGGAGACGCTGCCCGGACGGCAGCCGAGGCTGGCCACGACCAGGCTGTCCTGCATCGCCATTACCGTGCTCTCGCCACGAAAGCGGAGGCGGAGAAGTGGTTCGCGATTCTACCCGGTGGCGAGGAGGCAATGCCCTTACCCTTTGAACCTGTGGCCGCCCAGCAATGAATACAAATCCGCAGGGAGGAGAGAACAAGGATAATTCTCAGATACCGGAATGGATTGAAGAACCGCCGGAGAATGAGGGCATAGATATTCCTTCGATGCCCGGATGGCTCCTGCACCTTGCCCTAAATGCGCCGCGAATGGCGACGCCAAAGGACCCGGCATCGATCGGTTTCACCCTAGAGGATTCTAAGGCGATTGCAGCGTTGGATCAAAAATTCCGCCGCGAATTGAGCCTCCCAATTGGGGAACATTTTGAAGAAATACTCCGTGTTACGCAGGCTTGGTACAACAACGAGCCGTCCGCTCTAGAGAAGTTTGAAGAGACACGATATGGGACGCATCGGCAACTACCCTGGCGAGGGATTGACGCATCCAGTTGGATGATGGTGGTTACGCGGACAGCTCTAGAAAGAGCCAGAGATACCTGCAACGCCAACAATTGGCAGAATGCAGTCTCGTGTGCTTATGTCTTAGGAAAGGCCTTTGGAGAGTTGCGAGAGAGAGCCTGCTATGAGCACCAATTCGGCAGTCATACCGAACCGAAGCGTGCAGGCAAATTCGGTCAATTCGGCTGGTTAGGAGTCGCTGCGCGTAGCCGGCTAATTGCCCGGCACACTGA
>Ga0074045_10003049_pt1 | contig 15215 bp, 14 predicted proteins | sample BogForMeECP23OM2_FD_94442 | JGI IMG/M metagenome (GOLD analysis project Ga0074045, IMG submission 94442) | Bog forest soil microbial communities from Calvert Island, British Columbia, Canada - Bog Forest MetaG ECP23OM2 | ecosystem: Environmental > Terrestrial > Soil > Wetlands ...
ATCCGGCCACCCGGGGCCGAGCATACGCTGAGTCATGCCAACAAAAATCACATCGTTCGTGGGATCGGCCCAGAACCACGTGTCTGCCGCTCCCAGCCAGAAGAAAGTGCCCTTGCCAACCACGACGTCCGCTTGCGACGGGTCCGTATAGACCGCGCAATCGTAACCCCATCCCAAGCCGGGCCGGGGATTGTACGGATCATCGCCCGTCATGAGATTGACGCCGACATGGTTTGCGGTCATGAGCTGCACCGTGGCCGGCGCCAGGATGCGCACGCCATCCAGTTCGCCGCCATTCAGGAGCATCTGCGCGAAGCGCAGATAGTCGTCCGCCGTAGAGACCATGCCACCACCGCCCGAGGGCATGGTTGGCTGCTCCGCAAAATCCGTGGGCTCTCCGCCCGCCGCTGGCGGGGTCAGTTCGGCTTTTTCGTTTCCATGGTAGAGCGTGGCAAAGCGGTTGCGCTTTTCCTTGGGAACATAGAAGCCCGTGTCCTTCATTCCGAGTGGCCCCAAAATGTGTTGCTGCTCGAAATCGGGCAGCGACTGGCCCGAGAGTTTTTCCACGATATAGCCTTGGATATCCATGGACACGCTGTAGACCCAGCGGCTCCCCGGTTGGTAGAGCAAAGGAATCTTCGCCAGCTTGTCGATCATTTCTTGCAGGGATTTCGAGCCCAGCACTCTTTGTTCGTTGTACATTTTGTCGATCAAACTATTGCCGAAAAAACCGTAGGTGAAGCCCGCGGTGTGGGTCATCAGCTCGTGCATGGTTGGAGGATGCACAGGGTCTTCCAGGATCATGTTGCCGCTGGAATCCACGCCCTTGAAAACCTTCAGGTGGGCAAACTCGGGGATGTATTTCGAGATTGCATCGGTAGGATGCCACTTGCCCGCTTCGTAGAGGATCATCATGGCCACGCCGGTAACGGGCTTGCTCATGGAGTAGATGCGAAAGATGGTGTCCCTGGTCATCGGCGCGCCGCTGGCGATGTCCTTCTTGCCGTAGGTGCGCTCCTCGACCACTTTGCCGTGGCGCTCCAGAATCGTCGTGATTCCGGCAAGGCGTTTCTGGTCCACTTCCTCCTGCATCGCCGCATGCAGCCGCTCGAGCCGCTCGGAGGAAAAGCCCAGCGACTCCGGCTTACTCTGGGCAAGCTCGGCGGCCTTTTTGCTCGTTTGCTGAGCCAGGGTGTTTTGCGCGCAGGCGGCAAAGAACAGTGCAGCGAGCAGCACTAAGGCGCGACGCAAAAATCGTGTGTTCATCATTTCTCTTACTCCTGTTTGATTTCCGGAACTGCCGTGGATGGCCGGATACTCCGACTGAGCCGCACGGTCGAGGTGATAACCAGAATTTGCGGTCTAACTCTCTTACTCGCGGATGATACTCTTCTCCCGTCCTCCGCACAACGAACTCGCTGCCCCGCCCGTCGCAACGAAACGAGTGCGTGGCCTTGCCAGCTAACGAGAAGTAAGGGACAATCAGAAAGTAAGGAATCCTAGGACAGTAAGGACTACACGATGCCTCATTCCACCGTAACAGGCAAGGGGCAGACGACCATTCCTGGCAAAATCCGCAAAGCGTTGCGCATCAAGCCTGGCGACAAGCTGGAATACGTTCTGGAAGGGGACCACATCACCGTGCGCGTGCATCTCGGCACGCGTTCCCTCAAGGGCGCCCTGGCCAGCAAGAAGGGTAAAGGGATGTCCTTCGCCGAAATCCGCCAGGCCGCGGTGAAGGCAGCCCGTCGCCGTGAGGGCACCCGGTGAGCAAACGAAGGCTTGTCGACACCAATCTGGTCGTCCGCTATCTGGTGCAAGACCATGAAAAGCATGCCAAGGCTGCGGGAAAGCTGTTCGACGCATGCGATCGCGGCGAAGTGCTGATTGTGGTGTTGCCGGCTGTTCTGGCCGAGTGCGTGTTTGTGCTGGAATCCTTCTATGAGCGCCCGCGTGGAGATATCGCATCGGTGCTCGGCAGGCTCATCTCCAGCCCCGGTGTGGAAATCGGCGCTGCCGCGATTCACGTCGACGCCTTGGATCGTTATCGAAAAACGAAGGTCCATTTCGTGGACTGCCTGATCGCCGCGACTGCGGCCGCCGGAAACGTGCCGGTAGCCTCGTTCGATCAGGACTTCCAAAAGTTCACAGACGTTCGCGTGGAAATCCCATAGCCCCGTGCCTGACGTGCCCGGTCCTCGTGCACCTGACGTGCACCTCGTAAGCGCCGGGCGCAGAAAGCTCGTACCGTTACCAACCATAGGGACGTGGCATCCGCAGATTGACCGCGCCACTCGCGCAACATGGCAACCCACTTAGTGCCTGGCTAGGGCCTTTTCGGCGCCGAGGCCGGTGTTTGAGCGCACCAGAAGTTCGTTGAATTTGTGCGTTGACGTCGGTTCGTGGCTGAGCAAGGTGCCAAGGATCGCGCCGAGAAAGCCCAGCGGAATACTCAGAATGCCGGGATTCTCCAGCGGGAACCAGGCCTTGGCCTGAATGAGATGGCGCGCCGCGCCGGTGACCGTGGGCGGATCGATGGCCATCAGGCTGGGACCCACGAGAATGAGGCCAATCGAAGCAATCAGGCCAACCCCGAGGCCGGCAACCGCGCCGGCGGTGTTAAAGCGGCGCCAGAAGATGGAAAGCACGATCACGGGAAGGTTGGCGGAAGCGGCCACGGCAAATGCCAGCGCTACGAGGAAGGCCACGTTGGCGGTAGGTCCGAGCAGAATGGCAATGGCCATGGCAATCGCACCCACCACGAACGCCGAGATGCGCGCGACACGCACTTCTTCGCCGGATTTGCGCTCCACGCCACGGTGAATCACGTTGGTCCAGAAATCGTGGGCGAAGGAAGTCGAGGCGCTGATGGTCAGCCCGGCCACAACCGCGAGAATTGTGGCAAAGGCAATCGCGCAGATGAAGGCAAAGAAGATGTCACCCGCGAGTGCCTGCGCGAGGAGAGGCGCGCTCATGTTGGTGCCACCGTGCGTGGTGATGAAATCACGGCCAACGATGGTGGCGGCGCCGAAACCCAGGAACGTGGTCATAATGTAGAAGCTGCCGATGAGCGCCATGGCCCAAACCACGCTGTGGCGCGCCGTCCTGGCGTCGGGAACGGTGTAGAAACGCACCAGTATATGCGGCAGACCAGCGGTACCGAAGATGAGCGCGAGACCCAGGGAGATGAGCTCCAGCGGGCCATACGGCGGCTTATAGCGCAGGCCGGGCTGCAGGAAGTCTTTCACTACCTCCTGGCCCTTTTCGTGATAAGTGACGTGGCCGATGGCGTCGAAGAAGGCGGCGAAGCTGAAGTGGAAGTGCGACATCACCAGGATGCTCAGCAGGAGCGTGCCGGCCATAAGCAGGATTGCCTTGATGATTTGTACCCAGGTAGTGGCCAGCATGCCGCCAAAGACGACGTAGACAATCATGAGAACGCCGACGCCGATCACGGCGGTGTGGTAGGAGATCCCGGAGCCCTTCAGCAATAGCGCGACGAGTGCGCCGGCCCCGACCATCTGCGCGATCATGTAGAAGGTGCTTACGGTGAGCGTGCTTAGCGAGGCCATCGCGCGCACCGGCCGGGGCTTCAGGCGATACGCCAGAACGTCGGCCATGGTGTACTTGCCGGCGTTGCGCAGGGGTTCCGCAATAACCAGCAGCACCGTGAGGTAAGCGACCAGCCAGCCCACCGAGAACATGAAACCGTCGTAACCCTGGAAGGCGATGATGCCGGCAATGCCGAGGAACGACGCCGCGCTCATGTAGTCGCCGGCAACCGCGACGCCATTCTGCCAGCTCCGGATCTGCCGCCCGGCAGCAAAATAGGCGCTGGAACCCGCGGAGCGCTTGGATGCCCAGTACGTAATGCCCAGCGTGATGGCGATGAATACCAGGAACATTAAGAGGGGAACTGACATGGGCTATTCACCTTTTTTGGAGTTCTCGTGCTCCAGCGCTTTTTCAATGATGTCCTTTGAGATTTCGTCGAAATCGTCGCCCGCGCGGACATAGAGGCCGGCAATGGTCCAGGCCATGAAAAACTGCGATAGCGCAAACAAATAGGCGAGATTCACATTGCCCCAGACTTTGATGGACATGAAATGCGGCGCATAGCCCACCAGAACGGGAAGCATGAAGTAGTAAACGAGAAAGAAGATGAAGGCCGGAATGATGAAGATTTTCTTCGTCGCCATGAGGTCTCTGAACTCGTGGCTTGCTGCAACTCGGTCCCACACAGACTGGTCGTTCTGCTCAGGCTTTGTCGCTTCTGGCATGAGTCCCCCCGCAAGGATAGGCGCGACGTGCTTTTATCCTCGCCCGTCGAGCGCCTGTGGACTGAATGTTGCGCATCCTACAACGATTGCGGGGGAATTGTATACCACCTCGGGACCCTACACGGGGTTGGAGGGGGCTTGGGAGCGCACCTTCGGGTTAGCTTATGGATGGAATTCGAACTCCAGGACAGTTGTTGATTCGCCGCTGGCCGGTGCATACCTCCACTTCTCCAGCGTCTTTTCGACTGAATCCACGAGGAGTGGATGACCACCAAGGACCTGAGTTGCCTTGATGTGTCCGTCGGGGGCGATCACCACTCGCACCTTCACGACACCCGCAAGGCGGAGAGCCTTCGCCATTTCGGGATAAGGGGGCACGGGATTTGAAATCAGTTTGCGGCCCTCTTGCGCTGGCAGATTCATTGCCGACAGGGTCAATCCTATCGCCAAGAGAATGCGGGCCGCTGTTTTTGAGAGTTTGATTCTGTGGTCCCTAAACATCTCTTTCTCCTGAAAGTAGCGTTCTCTGCGACCGGAACGCCCAAGAAGACATTCTCGCTATTCATCTATATGCCAATATAGCGGGAATCGATGATGCGGGCAGCTATGGTTACGTACAGGTGTGTATGGCAAAACACTGGCCGTTGGGATAGGGAGTCCCTATGCCGGGTAATCGCGGTGACGGGAGATGTGGGTACTAAAAGCTGGATGCGCAGAGGTCAAAAGACAGCAAGGAAGACCACTCTTCGGAGTGAACGGCAAAGTGCGCTCAAAAAGTGTTTGACAGGGCCGACATTGTTAGAGATGTCCGGTTGTGCGACTTGCCGGGACTTGACCACCGGGCGCTCCAGCGCTTAGCATCCTCTCCACTTTGGAGAGCTACATATTCTGCGCATTCGGGAACATTCGGCAAAGGAGCCCCATGCAACGACGTTCTTTTCTCCGCGCTATTTCCTCGATCGTGCCTGCTGCGGGTCTTCAGGAGATCCTCGCCTTGGTGGGAGCCGGCGATCGTGAGTTTGGGTGAGCATCGTTCGCGGCACTGGCAATAACTGCGTGGCTCGCGATCTCGTTGTCACAGCGCGAGCGAGTGCGCCATCGTGTACATCGTAGACTCAAATGGTATACGATGTATACATGATCGCTCGAAATACCGCCTTGAGAATCGCCACTGCCGCCCGCCGCCTGCTGGATAAGGCGGGTACGGAGGCGGTGACCATGCGTCGAGTAGCACACGCCATAGGTGTCACACCCATGGCGATCTATCGCCACTACCCGGACCGGGTGAGTCTCCTGAACGCCTTGGCGGACGTGGGATTCGAGGAGTTGGCTGTACGCCTAGCCGGTAAGAAGTTCTCTGGCAGCATTGAAGAGCGGTTAACGAAAATGATGGAGATCTACCTGAATCACGCCCTTGAGAAACCTCGACTCTTCGAGCTCATGTTTCTTAAGCCGCGCGAAGGGGCCCGCAGTTACCCACTGGATTTCAAGGCTGGCCGCTCCCCTACAGCCAACTTAGTAATCGAAATGGTGCAGAGAGGCATAGACAGCGGCTGTTTCCGCAATGACGATGCGTGGGAGATCGTCTTCGAGATGGGCGCTCTTTCCCACGGACTCATCATGCTGTACCTGGGCGGACGTATGGGAATGGCTCCGGCCCACTTTCGCGCCTTGTACCGACGATCCTTCAAGAGGTACCTCCGTGGCATTCGCAAGTGACACGAGCCGCCGCGAGGACGCGTTCCTCGGGCGATTCGGCAAGAATCCACATACTTGATGAGCGAAAAGAGGTCTACAGAGATGAAACTGGGAAACAAGAGAATGCTCAAAACGTTGTGCTACCCCTTGGTTGCCTCGGCGTACCTGCGATTCGGTCAACGAATCTGGGAGGCGCTAGTAATACGCGCTGCGCATTTATGCGTGGCTTGGTCTCTCTTACTCTTTCTCCTGATGCCTGGGGCGGGGGGGCAGGCTCCTCAGGATGCACAGCAACCGCCCCCCGCAGCCACCGCCCTTGACGCCGAGTACCGCAAGTTTGAAGAGTTGGAGGCCTTTGTCCGGAATCGCAACACGAAAAATTACGCGATTACGACGCCAAATGGCATTGACGAGGCCAGCTACGTCCCTATTGGCGGAATCGAACAATGGGTCACGATTCGCGGGGAGGACCGCAACAATCCCGCGCTGCTGTTTGTGCACGGCGGGCCCGGCGATGTCACGAATCCTTGGTCTTTTGCGTTCTTCGCCCCGTGGGAAAAATACTTCACGATTGTGCAGTGGGACCAGAGAGGGGCTGGCAGGACGCTCAGAAAGACCGGCCGCGAAGTGGCGTCCACAATGACCGTGGATCGCATGACCAAAGACGGGGTCGAACTAGCAGAATATCTGACCAAGCATCTTGGCAAAGACAAGATTATCGTTGTCGCTCATTCGTTCGGTACGCTCCTTGGCCTGGGAATGGTTCGCGCCAGGCCGGATCTCTTCTACGCGTACGTTGGCACGGGCCAGATCGCCGACGAAGCGAAAAACTATTCGGCGGCCTATGACGCGCTGCTGCAAAAGGCGCAAGCAACCGGAACTCAGCAGGCCATCGACAATTTGAAGCGCGTCGGCCCTCCTCCGTACAACAGCGGCGAAGGGTACGGTGTGCAGCGCAAGTGGTCAAACAGATTCGAAGGCGCCGACGAGTTCCTCAACGGAACGATTGGGCTTGCCCTGGTCGCGCCCGGCATCACATTGCAGGACATCAACGACGATACCGATGGCCAGATCTTGAGCGGCGAGCGCCTCTTTGATCAGTCCAGGTCGCGGGGGCCGAAAGAGCTTGGCCTGGAGTTCTCCCTCCCGATGTTTGTGTTTGAGGGAGATGAGGATTTCACGACTCCAACTGCCCTTGCCAGGCAGTACTTCAAGCGAATGAAAGCGCCTCGCAAGCAGTTCGTCCCGATCCACGGAGGCCATTTCGCGATGTTCATGCACTCCGATGAGTTTCTACGGGAGCTAGTGAAACGTGTGCGCCCGTTGGCTGTCGGCCATTAAGTTTGGACAAATGGAGTCCCGCGAGAAGTCAAACCCCGAAAAAGTCAGGCAGAGGAGTACGATGCTTGGTTCCTCTGATCCCAGAGGTGCTGTCAAATCGAGGTACGGCTTTGACTCTGGCCCAGATTGCATATTCTGCGCACTCGGCACCACTCAGCAAAGGAGCCCCATGCAACGCCGTTCTTTTCTCCGCGCTATTTCTTCGGTCGTGCCCGCTGCGGGCCTGCAGGAAATCCTCGCACGTCAAGTGGAAGCGCAGTCCGCAGTACCCGCCCCCGCAAGTGGACTTCACCTCGTCGGCGCTGGCCAGGACCGTTTTGGACAGCCTCACGCGTTGGGTTTTAGCTCCTCGCTTCTTTTCAAAGTTGCGGGCAGCGACACCAACGGCGGCCTCTTTATCATTGAGCACGCGCATCTCCTGCCCGGCGGCCCTCCGCTTCACCTGCATTTCAATCAGGAGGAATGGTTCTATGTGATGGAAGGGGAAGTGGCTTTCCAAGTAGGTGAGAAGCGGGTGAATCTGCATTCGGGCGAATCCGTCCTGGCTCCGCGTCGCATCCCTCACACCTTTTCGTCCGTCGGCGCAACTCCTGCGCGGATGCTGATTGCCTTCTGTCCTGCGGGAAAAATGGAACAGTATTTCCAGGATGTCGGAGCGAACCCCAAGCTCAACGCCGATCCGGAGTTTTGGCGGCAATGTGAAATGGAGTTCGTCGGTCCTTCTCCGTTCTGGAAGTCTTGAAGCCTGTCTGGCGATCAACTCGGCATCGCGCCCTTCGGTCTGTCCCTGATACGATTCGGAGGGGTCAGGAGAACTCCGCTATGCCAAAATCGACGCGCCGTGAATTCATGTTGCAGAGTGCGACCTCCGCCGCGGGTCTGGGCCTCATTCTGAATGGCGAATGGATCACTCTCCCTTCAACGCCGCTTCCCAAGCCGTCAAGCCCCAACAACCGCGTGAACCTCGGCTTCATCGGCTTCGGCATTCGCGGCAACATTCTGCTGGAAGCGGCCCGCGAAACCGGCCAGGCCAACCTCGTGGAAGTCTGTGATTGTTACCTGGGACACCTGGAACGGGCGAAAGAGCGTACCGAAGGCAAGATCGCCACAAACTTCGCGCAGTACCGGAAATTGCTCGACCGGAAGGACATTGACGCTGTTGTGATCGCCACTCCCGATCATTGGCACCTGCCCATCGTTCTCGACGCGCTCAGCGCCGGCAAGGATGTCTACGTCGAAAAGCCCATGACCCACACAATCGAAGATGGCCCGAAAATCATCGAGGCCGCGCGTCAGACCAAGCGCATCGTTCAGGCGGGCAGCCAGTGGGTCTCCTGTGACCAGCACAAGAAGGCGCGCGAAATCGTCGCTTCTGGAAAACTCGGCAAAGTCACCAAGGTGACTGCCTCTTACAACCGCAACACCTCCACGGGCTCCTGGAACTATCCCATTCCGCTCGACCTACAGGAAGGCGTCAATTTCGATTGGACGGAATGGCTGGGTCCCGCTCCCAAAGTCCCCTTTAGCCCCGAGCGCGTCTTCCGCTATCGCAAGTATTGGGACTATTCCGGCGGCATCTCCACCGATCTTTTCGTTCACCTCATCACGTCCATCCACTTCATCCTGGGCGCTGAGATGCCGAAAAGTGTCGTCGCTTCCGGCGGGATTCTCTTCCGCCACGATGACCGTGAAGTCCCCGATACCCTCGACGCGCTCTTCGATTACGGCACCTTCTGCGTCAACATGGCCTCCACGTTTAACAGCGCTTCAACAGCTGGGCAGGGAATCCAATTCCTAGGCACCGACGGCTCACTTTCCATTCTCCTCGGCGCGGCGATGACCGAAATCTCAGAGTACAAGGCCGAAAGCTACGGCTACTCGATCGACAGCTGGCCACGAGCTATGCAGGATACCTTCCTGAATCAAGATAACCATCGTCAGGAATCGCAGGGCAGCGGTGTGCGGCCGGAGCCGCAGAACATCGCCTTTGCCGACAAGCCCGACGCCACCGTCCTCCACCTTGCCAACTTCTTTGATTCCATTCGCACGCGTCAGCCAGGCCATGAAACCGCCGAGATCGGTCACCACGCCGCCGCTGCTGGACACATGGTCAACCTCTCCTACCGTACCGGCAAGCGAATCACCTGGGACTCCGTCTCCAGCACGGCCCGGGAAGGCTAGGGCATTCTCGCTGCCGGCTGCTCCGCGCCCGCGCGCAGCAGATTGCCCGGTTAAGGGACTCTCGGAAGTTAGCGCGCCGGAACTTCCGAAAAGGACTTCCGGATAGCAGGTGCGTTTCACCCTCAAGTAAGAGATACCAAGAGCACAGAAGGTCGCAAGCAGTACAGACTGTATCTAGCAGCTATCTGGATGCTGCTGGCATGCGCCCCTGTAGGCGATAGAAACTTACTTGGCCCTACACGATATCTCCTCCTCAATCGTCGATACTGGTGAAGACAATGAGCGAAAGCGAAGGACAGGGCGACTCGGCAACCAGGAAGACGATCGAGCGGGCATACCTCGAGCGCGGCCGGGGCTTCCTTGCCTGGGCGAGGCGCCATGCACCTGACGCGGCGACGGCTGAGGACATCTTGCAGGACGCTTTCGTCCGCGCGCTTGCCAACGTGAACGCCCTCTCCCCTGTGGAGGACCTCGCAGCGTGGATCTTCTCCGCGATGCGGAACCGCCTGATTGACTTGTGGAGGAGCGGGGGCGCGAGGCAGAGGGCCGGAGCGATCGAGCTGCCCCGGGAGGTCATCGAGCAGATAGCCGCCGAGGCCGGGCTTAACCCCCTGGACCAGCTCCAGCGGAACGAAATGCTCGCCGCCCTCGAACTGGCGATCGAGGCCCTGCCCGCGCCGCAGCGCGAGGTGATCCGCGCCCAGGCTCTCGGCGGAGTTGCCTTCCGTGAGCTCGCTGAGGCCACGGGCGTCTCGATCGATACGCTCATGGCGAGGAAGCGTTATGCAATCCGCAAGCTCGCCACCGCGCTTGAGTATTGGATGGATGATTGATTTCGAGATAGGAGGCATACCATGTTGAATCATGAATACGGCGAACGGCGTCACAAGAGATGGTCCGAGATGCCCCGCGGGGCAAGGTTTGGGATAATTGCAGCGGCGGCGGTTGTTTTCATTCCCGCCTTCCTCGCGCTCTTCGGGGCTGTAACCATGTGGCTCTGGAACTGGCTCATGCCCGCGATCTTCAAGCTGCCGGCAATCGGATTCTGGCAGGCGGTAGGCATCCTGATCCTCGCGCAGATCCTCTTCAAAGGAGGCCACGTGGGGAGGGCGGGAAGGTCGCACTGGAAAAAGGCGGAGGTCCGCGAGCAGATGAGAGAAGAGGGCCCAGCGACGAAGGCGGAGTAGGCCGTGGCGCATCGTATCCGCCGCGCTTACCGGAGAAATGAAGCACTGGTAAGCGCGCCGCCGGGTAATCCCGGATTTGCCGGCCGATTTCTCGGCGCCGCTTCCACGCTCACACTACACTTGTCTCAGCCTAGACGTTCAGACCCTGCGTTGGCCGCAGTGTCAGGCTTCCATCTTCATTCAGCTTTTGGCGGCACGCCCAACGCACTTTGCGCCTTTGTCCTTTGACCTCGAGTTCCGCTCGCAAGCGCAACCCACGCCACGCCGTTCCTTTCGGCAGAGGAAGGAGCGCCTGTCGGACTCGCCCGGGCAGCGGGTATCCCGCATCCAGAAAGCCGGCGGCGAGTTCCTGTCCCGCTTCGTTGGCCACACTCACGCGCAGGGCACCAGGAACTCCTGCAATCCCATCATTCACGAACCCGATGATCAGCCCGGGTTCCCCACGTTCTTCGTAGGTCCACACCCAGGAAGGCCGCACGCGATACCCAATCGCCCTCGCCAAAGAATCCAGCATCTTAGGGTAAGCCTGGTAATACCGCTGCAAGCCACCTGGCGAGATGCGATGCCAATTCCAAAGTGAAAAGTAACAAGCGCCCACATCTCTTGCGTGACAAATTACGTTATCCGTGTAAGTCACACCCTCGTCGACACGCAGGCTGGCCGGCGTACCGTCCGACATTCCCACTTCGATTGCCGCCCCTGTCCAGGGCGGACGGTTGCTCAGTGCTTCGATCTGCTCGTTCTCGATGAAAATTGTGTCGGTGCGAAGCCAGCCTCCGCTCCGAATCGTTCGGTCAACGAGTTCCGCGTTCCCCACTTTGCTGAAATCCGGCTGCGTATTGGTTACCAGTGGAGTTCTCTTCCATCGCGCCGCTTGGTGTTCGAACATCCTCACAAACGTCTCTTCCGCGGTGCTGTAATCGGGATACGGATTCTTTTCGAGCGGCCAGGTATGCCCTTCACCCCAGAATCCGTACATGCACGTGTCCACGTACTCCACGTCGTGATGCCCGTCATATTCCTCCGCAAGCCGATCAATCAGCTCTTGGAAAGCGGCCAGAAAAGTGGGGTCGTCGCATCGCGGCTCCTCCCGTTCCCGCTTTTGCCATTCTCCCAGCTTGACCAAGGGCACTTTTCCCAGGAGGAAATCGGGCAGCGCGTAACCGGGGATATCGGGATTGCTGATCATCACCCGGAATCCAATGCTCTTCCCATATTGCCGCGCCAGAGCGAAGGCTGTGTTCCAGATGGCGTTCGGTTGCAAGCGCCCCGGGCGTGGCTGCACATCCTTCCAATTCACGCGCAGGTAGAGCTTCGAGCCCAAGGGGAACTTCACCAGTTCTTCCAGCGCAGATTCGAGGCTCTGATCGCCGCTCCTGTGCAACTCGACCTCGTCGCAGAGATAGGTGATCAGTCCCATCCCATAATTCGGCACCGGCTCATCGGAGGGTGTCACCCCCATGACCACATTCCAGGTCGGGTACAGGTCCGCCGGAAACGGGCCCTGGTTCAACCGGTCCACAATCGCCGGCCCCGCGCCAAAATCGTATTTGTCGAAATTGTGTGGCGGAACATAGGCCGCACCCGCGCCCAGCGCTCCGGCCTTCAGGAATTCGCGGCGATTGATTGGCATCATGGAGCGGAATACTATTCGAGCGCGCGCTTTCTGCCAACTGGTTTATGAGAAGGCGGAAGCTCATTGGCGCTTGCCGCCGATTGCGGGCCAATGACAAGCTACCCGGAAGTAATTCTCAAGTCCTCGATCACGCGCCAACCGTCCATGTGGGCACTGGAGCGAACTTGTACGGTAAGGCGACTCGCCGGGAGCCATTGAAACATTCCCACCAAGTCGCTACTGTTGAAGTCGGAAACCGGGAAAATCTTCGATGGATATCGTAGCGCTCGATGAGAAACATCAGCTGTTTATTTCCCCGTCGATCGATGACTGGAAGTCGATTGAGGATCATGGCATTACTGCGGTGATAGACCTGGACGGTGATCTCGACTTGGGCATTCCAAACATTCCCAACCACATGCTGTATGTCTACTTTCCCATCTTCGATGAGGACCTGCCGGATCTGAATAAACTGCACGCGCTGGCGAAGCTTGGGGCGCGATTGGTGGCCAACGGCGAGAAAGTTCTGGCGCACTGTGGCATGGGTCTCAATCGGTCGGCTCTTGTGGCAGGATTGGTGCTGACCTATCTCGGGATGAAAGGTGAGGATGCCGTGGCGCTTCTGAGGGAAAAACGGCCCGGCGCGTTGTTCAACGAACACTTCGCCGCTTATCTCGCGGCGCTGCCGCCCAACACCACGGCACCGGGCCCCTCCTAGAACTTGCCTTGTCCGGCTTGCCGCGAATCGGTACTTGAGTTAGAAATCAACACGGGGCTTCGCAAGACATTTCAACACAATCTCGTCGCCCCCCGAACCGCGGCTTACCCTCAGACGCTGCGGCGTTGCCGCGGTCATTCGTGGCCGCCGTGCTCGCGCAGCACTTTGACCAGCTCCTGGTGCCTATAATGTGCCGCCCAGTGCAGCGGCGTGCCGCCAGAGTTATCCCTAGCGTTGGCGTCGGCGCCATGGGCCAGAAGCAATTCGGTCACGTCCCCCTGCCCGATTATTGCCACATACTTCAGCGGCGTGGCGCCAAAGCTGTCCTTGGCGTTGACGTCGGCGCTGTGGGCCAAAAGCAATTCGGCCACGCCCCCCTGCCCATTTTCTGCCGCGAAGTGCAGCGGCGTCTGGTCCCTGATATTCTTGGCGTTGACGTCGGCGCCATGGGCCAGAAGCAATTCAGCCAGCTCCCTGTATCCATATTGCGCCGCCCAATGCAGCGGCATGCGGCCAAAGCTATCCTTGGCGTTGACGTCGGCGCCGTGAGCCAGAAGCAATTCGGCCTGTTCCATTTTTCCAAGAAGCGCCGCGTTGAGTAATGGGGTATTCCCGTTGTCATCCTTGGCGTTGACGTCGGCGCCGTGTTCCGCACGATATTTCGTAAGGGCATCTGCCTCTGCCTCCGCTTTCCGGGTGGCTTCTCGCGCTGCCTCATTCGCGCGTGCGATGTCGGCGGCCAATTGGGGGTCGTAGCGCCATACCGTGCTATGGCTTACTATTGTTGTCACCCGCTTCTCCTGCTCAATGCTGCCCCATTTGACACAACTTTCAACCCATCCGACTTGGTTGCCAGCACCGTGGTCTTCCCAACGCTCTTGAGTTTGCTCGCAGACCCTCTCCATCTTCCCCGTTCGCACCTCCGCGGTCTCCACCAAGTCTTCCCTTTCAAAGTGGACGACATCGCCCCCGGCCCCCGCTGCCTTGCTCAGGGCCTCCACGCGCAGGCCTTCCGTTATTTCGGGGCTATTTTTTTTGCCGGGATGCCTGGCCTGAATCGTTCCGACCTTAACGTAGCCCTTGCTCGTCAAGGCACTCTCGTCTTCGGTCGTTACCTTGGCAGGTTCGGAACGCGCATCGACCTTCTGGGTAATCGTGGGCGTGAAAACCGCTTGATTGTCGCTTTGCGCCCAGCCACTTGGGGGCCATAGAACGATTGCCGCTGTTGCCGCGAACTGCATAGCCGTGAGAATTCCCACTCGACGCGGAGAAGTGTTGCCCATGTGCGGCCTCCTTGCCGGGCGCTGGTTTGCGCTGGCGTAGACTCAATCTCGGCAAGAACAGCCGAACACACCCTGGCGGCTTCTGTCGGTGCCTTTTGTCACTTGCGGATGTGACTACCGGGCGACCGTCGCCTGCGGACTCATCGCTGATGTCGAGACAAGTCGTGGACTGTCGTAAACAGGCGTTGTCGCTCGGAACCCTGTCATTGATGCCCCGAAAGTCCGATTCGTAGGCACAGATGCCAATACTCCAGCGAACGAGTTCAGGCGCGAGTGGTTTCCATTCCGACATTTTGCGTGCGTTTAAGGGCCGCGACGAGATCGTAGAGCGCCTGGCTGGTGCACACCTCGTAATAAATGTGGTCCGAAGGCTTGCCGATTTTTCCGTCCGGCAGCAACTGCCGCGCGCGGCCTTTGCGCAGCACCAGCAGCTCCACCGATTCCCCCATGGGCACTTCGCCATAGTAGAGACACACCTCGCCCTTGCCCCAGGGCAGATCGAGCTTGGTGGTGAGCGTTTCCAGCGAAATCTCCTCGGCGAGTTTCTGGAAGCCCTCCTCGTTCAACTCGATGCCATTCATGTTGTAGCGCACCAGGAATTCGTCCAGCTCTTCGGCGGAGGCGCCTTCCATCGCGGTGAGGAAGTGATACACCGCGAACTGGCTCTTTTGCTTGGAGAGCATGCGTTTGGCGAGCTTGGCGCAGCCGGAGAGGCGGTCGGAAAGATTCAGCGCCTTGGAAATCATGATGCGCGATTCCCCGTCGGTCCAATACGTCGGCGCGGAGCCTTGAAAGGCCACGCCAATGCCGATTTCCAGCGCCGGAAGCTGCGAGGAAGCAGCCGTGTCGTTGTAAGAATTGCAAACCGCCAGGATTTGCCGCGAAAGCACGCAGGCCTTGGCCACGGCGCGA
>Ga0074045_10003050_pt1 | contig 15212 bp, 7 predicted proteins | sample BogForMeECP23OM2_FD_94442 | JGI IMG/M metagenome (GOLD analysis project Ga0074045, IMG submission 94442) | Bog forest soil microbial communities from Calvert Island, British Columbia, Canada - Bog Forest MetaG ECP23OM2 | ecosystem: Environmental > Terrestrial > Soil > Wetlands ...
CGGTGCACTTCGAAGGGCTTCTCATCGCCGTACCGCTGTGGATCATTCTCGCCGTGGCGATAACCGGCCTCACTTTGGCGCTCGCCGCGCTGCAGGTGTTCATCAAGGACGTCGAGCACATTTTGCTGCCGGTGCTGATGATCCTCATGTATCTGACCCCGATCCTCTATCCGCTGTCGCTGGTCCCGGAAAACATCCGGCCCTGGGTGGCGGCCAATCCCTTCGGTTACCTGGTCGACCGGCTGCGCGAGGCGCTGCTCGACGGACGGCTCGCCGTGCACTGGGGCGATGCCGCGGCGCTCTCGGTCGCGCTCGCGCTGTTTGCCGGCGGGCGCTGGATCTTCCTGCGCCTGTCGCCGCACTTCGAGGACTTCGTATGAGCATGGGAGCGCTGCTGCACCTCTCCGGCGTGGGCAAGGACTACGCCAAGCTCGACACCGACGCGGCGCGGGTCAAGCTGGTGTTCGACCTGCTGCGCGGCCGCGGGGTCGCGCGCGCCTTCCGCGCCTTAGACGAGGTGTCCTTCGATCTCGCCGCCGGCGAGTCGCTGGGCATCATCGGCGAGAACGGCGCCGGCAAGTCGACCCTGCTCAAGATCGTCGCCGGCGTCATCACGCCGACCCGCGGCCGGGTCGACGTCCGCGGTCGCGTCAGCGCGCTGCTGGAGCTTGGCTCGGGCTTCCATCCGGACTATTCGGGACTTGCCAACATCGACCTTGCCGCGACCCTGCTGGGCCTCACTGCCGACGAGATCACCGCCAGGCGCGAGGCGATCATCGCCTTCGCCGACATCGGCGAGCACATCCACGATCCGATCAAGCATTACTCCTCCGGCATGGTCGTCCGCCTGGGCTTCGCCGTTGCCACCGCGCTCAAGCCGGACATCCTGATCACCGACGAGGTGCTGGCGGTGGGCGACGAATCGTTCCAGAAGAAATGCATCGCCTGGATGGAAGACTACCTGTCCGGCGGCGGCACGCTGCTGCTCTGCTCGCACAGCATGTATCACGTGCAGAAGCTCTGCCGCAGCGCGCTCTGGCTCAAGGACGGGCGCATGGTGCGCTACGGTCCGGCGGCCGAGGTCGCGCAGGCCTACCTCGCCTACCACGAGGAGAAGAGCACCGGCACCGGAGAGCCGATCGCCCCGCCGCTCGCCCGCCAGGCGGGCTATTACGCCATCCAGGGCCTCGCCCTCGACCCGCCGGAACGCATAGCCTCCGGTGCGAGGCTCCTGGTAAGCGGCGAGGTGTTCTCGCCCGACGATCGCGCGCCGGTGGTGCTGATCGGGCTCATCCGCGCCGACGGCACGCCCATCTACGGCGTGGCCACCGACATGGACGGCGTCACGCCGCGACGCATCGCCGCCCAGCGCTTCGAGTTTTCGCTCGCCTTTCCGCAGCTGCCGCTCCTGCCGGGCAAGTACATCGTCCGTGCCCACGCGCTCGACCCCGAAGGGGTGCGCCTGTTCGATAACGTCGAGCAAGCCTTCGTCGTCGAGGGCGCCTCGCGCGAGCTCGGCTTCGTGCGCATCGGCCACGGCTGGAACGGCGCCACTCCGCATTGATGTCGGGGCCCTCCGCCAAGGAGCTCTCACGCGCCGAGCTCGCCCGCGGCGAGCGCGAGGCCGCCGCCGCGAGCGCCCGGCGCGCCGTCGCCGCCGACCCCGGCGACGCGCAGGCCTGGACGCTGCTCGGAGTGTGCCTGGAAGGCGTCGAGCCGGCGCAAGCGCTCGCCGCGTGGCAGAGGGCCATCGCGCTCGCGCCGCACGATGCCGAGCCGTACTTCAGGCTGGGCGATTTTGAACGCCGGCGCGGCCGTCACGACCAGGCCGTCGCCGCCTACCGCGCCGCGCTCGCCACCGGCTTCGAGCATCCGGCGCTGTGGAACAACTTGGGCCTCGCTCTGCAGGAGCAGGGCCGCTTCGACGAAGCGATCGGCGCCTTCGAAGCGGCGACGCGGATGCAGCCCGACATGGCGCCGGCGCACGCCAACCTGGGCGATGTCCTGCGCGCGCGGCACCGTACTGCCGAGGCGATCGCCTCCTACCGGCGCGCCTGCGCGCTCGCGCCCAACGTGTCGCGCCTGTGGGTGAGCCACGGCGTCTGCCAGCACCGTATCGCCGCGCTCGCCGATGCGCGGGCTAGCTTCGAGCGCGCCCTGGCGCTGGAACCGGACCTGCCCGACGCGCTGGTCAACCTCGCCGCCAGCCTGATTGCCGAGCAGCGCTACGCCGACGCGCTGCCGTTATTGGAGAAGGCACTCGCCCGCGCGCCGAACCAGGCGCAGGCGCAAGGCGCCTTGCTCTACCTGCAACAGCAGACCTGCGACTGGGACGGCCTGGAGGCGAGCATCGCCCGGCAGCGCGCGCTGCTCGGCCGGCCCGACGCGCCGGCGATCGCTCCGCACCACCTGCTCGCGCTGCCCTTCTCGGCGGCCGAGCAGCTCCTCGCGGCCCGGCACTGGGCGCGCACGGAGCTCCGCGCCGCTGCCGCCTTGCCGCCGCTGCCCGCGTATCGCGAAGGGGGCAGGCTGCGCGTGGGCTACGCCAGCACCGACTACCGGGCGCACCCGCTGGCCAACCTCTTGACCGAGGTGATCGAAAGGCACGATCGCGCCCGCGTCGAGGTGTTCGGCTATTCCTTGGGCCCCGACGACGGCAGCGCAGCGCGGGCGCGCTTCGAGCGCGCTTTCGATCACTTCGCCGACGTGCGCAGCCAGAGCGACGAAGCGATCGTGCAACGCATCCGCGACGATCGCATCGCCATCCTCGTCGACACCAACGGCTACGTGCTGCACGCCCGCAGCGACGTCTTCGCGCTCAGGGCGGCGCCGATCCAGATCAACGGCATCGGCTTCGCCGGGACCCTGGGTGCGGATTGCTACGACTTCATCCTCACCGACTCGTTCGTCACGCCGCCCGAACAGCAACGCTTCTTCACCGAGCGCTTCATGCTCCTGCCGCATTGCTACCTGCCGGGCGACACGCGCCGGGCCATCGATGCCGCTCCGACGCGCGCCCAATGCGGCCTGCCCGAAGAGGGCTTCGTCTTCTGCTGCTTCAACTCGAGCTACAAGATCCTTCCCGAGGTCTTCGCGATCTGGATGCGCCTGCTGCAGGAGGTCCCCGGAAGCGTGCTGTGGCTGCTTTCGACCAACCGCGAGGCGACGGCGAATCTGCGCGAACGGGCGCGAGGCCACGGCGTGGGCGAGCAGCGAGTCGTCTTTGCCCCGAGCCTGCCGCTGCCGGCGCACCTTGCGCGCCACGCCCTGGCCGACCTTTTCCTGGACACGTTCCCCTACAACGCCCATACCACCGCCAACGACGCCCTGTTCGCAGGCCTGCCGTTGCTGACCTGCGCCGGCAAGACCTTCGCCAGCCGCGTCGCGGGCAGCCAGCTGCGCGCGATCGGCCTGCCGGAGCTCGTCACCGATTCGCTCCCGGCGTACCAAGCGCTCGCCCTGAAGCTCGCGCGCGAGCCCGCGCGGCTCTCCGAGTACCGCGAACGGCTGGCCCGAAACCGCGCCACCGCGCCACTGTTCGATGTCGTGGGCTACACCCGTTCGCTCGAGGAGCTCTTCCTCAAGGCCTGGGAGGAACACCCGCAGGGGCGGCGGCCGGATGCGGTAAAATAACAGGTTCTACGCCCCGCCAAGGCGCGCGGCGACCGCCACCGACGCGCTCTAAAGCTGCATGTCCACGATCGTCCCCGTCCCGGCAACTTCCGCAGGCGAATTCACCGGTGAGCGCTTCTTGCCGAGCTGCAGCGGCGAAATCGCCTACGAGCACTGGCACCGCTACGCCTTTGCGCGGCGCTTCGTCCAGGGCAAACGCGTGCTCGACGCCGCCTGCGGGGAGGGCTACGGCACCGCGCTCCTGGGGGCGTTCGCGAAGAGCGCGGTGGGCATCGACGTCGACCTGGCGACCATCAATCACGCCTCGGCGACCTACGGCGAGGGGACGCGGGTGCGCTTCATGCCCACCTCCTGCACCGGCCTGCCCCTTCCCAGCGCTTCGCTCGACGTCATCGTCTCGTTCGAAACCATCGAGCACCTGTCGGCGGAGGAACAGCCGGAGATGCTCGCCGAGTTCGCGCGCGTGCTCGCGCCGGATGGCCTGCTCATCATTTCCTCGCCCAACCGGCGCCTCTACAGCGACGCGCGCAGCTATGTGAACCCGTACCACCTCCGGGAGTTGTATCGCGAGGAGCTCTCGCGCCTGCTTTCGCGCCGCTTCCCGGCCCAGCAGTGGTACCACCAGCGATTGGCGTGCTGGTCGGGCATCTGGCCGGAGCCGGCCGTCGCCGGCGATGCTCCGGGCGCGACCGCGCTCGAGGCCTGGGTCGGCGATGCGGCGCACATCGTCCCCTACCGGGAAGTGGAAGGCATGTATTTCATCGTCGTCGCCGGGCGCGAGGCGGCGAGGCTGCCGTCCGAGCCGGCGAGCGTATCGCTGTTCACCGACTCGGAGGACAGCGAGCTCAAGCGCGCCGAGGCGAATGCCCGCGAAGTGCTCCGGCTCGACGCGCTGCTGCGCGACAGCGCGCGGGCGGTCGAACGCCACACCCATCACATCCATCACCTCGAAGCGCTGGTCGCCGAGCGCGAGCGCCTGGTCGTCGAGCGCGATGCCGCGCTCAAGGCCTACGCCGAGAGGATGAGCCAGCTCGAAACGCAGCTCGGTCAACGCGACGCGACCATCGCCGAGCGCGAGCGGCAGCTGCAGGAAGCCGATGCCGACCGGGCCGAGCGCGATGCCGAGCTCGCCCGCCGCAGCGAGACGATCGCCGGGCTTGCCAAGCGCTCGGCCGCGGTAGAAGCCGACAAGGCGCGCCTCGAGACCACCCTGGCCCTGCAGCAGCCGCGGATCGCCTACCTGGAGAGCTTCCGCGGCTGGATCGGCTGGCCGGGGCGGCAGCTGGGCCGCTGGCTCGGCCGCTAGGTGCGGCGGTGCAGGCCAGGCCCATCGACATCGTCGTGCCGGTGTACAACGCCGCCGGCGACCTCGCGCGCTGCGTCGACAGCGTGCTCGCGCACTCCAGCGGCGACTGGCGCCTGCTGCTCATCGACGATGCCTCGCCGGAGATCGCCATCCGCAGCTACTTTTCCGGGTTGCGAGCGCGCGGCCTGGCGCAGGTGAGCCTGCAGCGCAACGAGCGCAACATCGGCTTCACGCTCACCGCCAATCGCGGCCTGGCGGCGGCGCGCGCCGATGCCGACGTGGTGCTGCTCAATTCCGATACGGTGGTGACCCGCGGCTGGCTATCCAAGCTCGCCCGCTGCGCCGCGTCCGATCCGCGCATCGGCACCATCACGCCGTTTTCCAATAACGCGGAGATCTGCTCCTGGCCGCGCCTGTGCATCAACAACCCCTGGCCGCTTTCGAAGGATCCCGGGCCGGTGGTGGCGGCGCTGGAAAGAGCCGCCGTGCCAACCTATCCGGACCTGCCGACCGGCGTGGGCTTCTGCTTCTACATCCGCCGCGCACTCCTCGCCGTGATCGGCAGTTTCGATCCCGCGTTCGGATTGGGCTACGGCGAGGAAAACGACTACTGCATGCGTGCCGCCGCAGCGGGTTTTCGCAACGTGCTGTGCGAGGACGTGTTCGTGCTGCATCTGGGGGGAAGCTCGTTCGGCGACAAGCGCGTCGAGCTGGCGCGGCAGAACACCGAACTGCTGCTCCTGCGCCACCCCGGCTACCTCGACCTGGTCCACGCCTACATTGCCGCCGATCCGCTGCGCCCGCTGCGCGAGCTCGCACGCAGCCAGGAGCGCGTGCTTACCGGAACACGCAACGGCGTCCTGCACGTGCTGCACGGCCACGGCGGGGGCACCGAATACCACGTGCGCGAGCTCATCGCCGCGTCGTCGAGCGCCTTTCGCCACTATCTGCTGATCGCGGTCGGCGACGACTGGTTGCTCGAGGAGCACGCCGACGGAGAGGTCACCGGCTACGACTTCCGCCGCGCCGGCGATGAGGGTTGGGGCGATTTTCTCGGCGGCCTGGTCGCCCGCTTCGGCGTCGACTTGATCCACCTGCACAACATCTCCACCTCCCGCGACGCGATGCTGACCGCGCTCGCGGCCCTGGATATTCCCTACGGCTACACCGTCCACGACCTGAATTTCGCCTGCCCGACGATCACTTTCCTCGGTCCCGGCGGGCGCTATTGCGGCGCGGTCACCGAGCGCGCGGCGTGCCAGGGCTGCCTGGCTGCGCAAGCCGATTTCAGCGCCGTCGACATCGGCGCCTGGCGCGCGAAACATCAGGCGCTGCTGCAGCGCGCGGCCTTCGTCATCGCCCCCTCGCAATGGGCCGCGGATACGCTGCGCCGCTATTTCCCCGAGCGCATGGTGACCGTGATCGCGCACGGCAGCGGGGTCGGCACCGTGCGCGAGGATGCGGTCTACACGCGCCTCGATCTCCCCGCCGACGATGTGCCCACGGTAGCGGTCATCGGCGCCATCGGCAGCGACAAGGGCGCGCGCCGCCTCGAGCGGCTCATCGAGCTCACGCGCGAGCGGGGCGCGAAGCTGCGCTGGGTGCTCATCGGCTATCTCGATCGCACCCGGGAGCAGATGCAAAGCGAGGACGCGGTGTTCACCCAGCACGGGCCGTTCGATTCGCGCGAGATCGGCGCGCTGCTCGAGCACTATCGCGTGCGCCTGATCGCCTATCCTTCCGCGGGCCCCGAGACGTTCAGCTTCACGCTGTCCGAAGCCTGGGCCGCCGGGCGGCCGGCGCTGGTGCCTCCGATCGGCGCATTGGCCGAGCGGGTTGCGGCAAGCGGCGGCGGATGGGTGCTGGGCGAGGAGGAGTGGGAAGACGATGCGCGCATGCTCGATCGCATCAGCGCGCTGCTCGAGGACGCAAGCGCCGACGAGCGCAGCGCGAAAGCGGCGCGAGCCGCCGCCGCGCCGCAGCCAACGCTCGGCGCCATGACGCAGGCGACCATGGCGCTGTGGCATGAGGCGTTGGCGCGCGCACCGGCGCGCGCGCAGCTGCCCCCGATTGCCGCCGGGCGCTGCCTTCGCGCCCTGCATTACACGCCGTGGACGCCCCCGGCGCCGCCGGCTCCGCCAGCGCTCCCCGCCAAGCCCAACGGCGTGCTCGGGATCGTGGCGCGCGCCGCGCTGGTGCTGCGCCAGACCGCCCCGGGCCGGATCCTCTATCGCCTCGCACCGCGGCCCCTGGTCAATGCCCTGAAGCAGCGGCTGTGAAGGCAGCCTAGCGCCGCATGCAGGAAGACTACGGGCAGTGGTTTGCGCGCGGCAGGGCGCATCAGAAGGCCGGCCGTCCGATCGACGCCATCGTCTGTTACCGGCGCGCCTTGCGCTCCAACCGGCATGCCGTCCAGGCGCAATATCGGCTGGGCGAGGCGCTGCGCGACATCGGACGCCCTGAGGAGGCGCGGCGCGCCTGGCGGGCCGGGCTCGCGCTCGCGCCCGACCACGGCGGCATGCTGCTTTGCGCGGCCGAAGCCGCACGCCAGGCCGGCGCCTTCGACGAGGCACACGACGCCTACGGTCGCGTCCTGGCCGCCCGCCCCGGCAACCCGGAAGCGCAGGTCGGCGACACGCTCTCCCGCATCGGCCTGGGCGAGGCAGCCGCCTACGCCGAGTTCGGGCGCATTCTCGCCAACGGCGAGACCGCGCCGCGCTGGGAGGCGCTCGCCCGCGCGCTCTCGGCCGCGCCGCCGTCGGCGGCCCGGCACGAGCTCTTGCTGCAGCTCTTGACCAAACGCGGCGCCGAGCTGCCGCCGCGGCTGCTCGCGCTTGCCGCGCAGGCGCTCCTGGCGGGCGGTGCGCGTGACCAGGCGCGTGCCGCCTTGCTGCAGGCCGAGGCCCTGATCTCGACCATCGACGACCCGGAGGTCCTGCGCGGCCTCGCGCTGGCGGCGGCCCGTCTTGGTACGCCAAAGCCGTGGGCCGAAAGCTACGCCCATTACTGCACCGCGCTCTTCGCCGGCGCCGCGTCGGTGCGCTGGCCGCGCCGCACCGTCGGCGCGGCACTGCGCGTCATCTATCTGCTCGACCCGGACGCGCCCATCGACGTCGGGGGAGTCGCGATCGATCCGCAGCGCTATCTGGCCATGGTCATCGCCGGCCACGCGCGCGAACGGGTGGCGGCCGCGGTCTACCTCGTGGGAAACGCCTCGCCGCCGGTGCCGGACTGGGACTTGCCCGGCGAGCTGCCGCTGACGATCCTCGGCCCGACGCCGGCGCCGGAGACCGCGCGTGCGCTCGGCGAGACCGACGCCGACGCGCTCATCGACCTGGTGGGCCTCAACGCCGCCATCGGACCGCTGCTTGCGCAGGGTCCGGCCCGCAGCGCCTGGACGTATGCGGCGCTCGTCGGTGCCAACGTCGCGCCGCTGATCACCCATGCCCTGCCGCAGCCCGAGGCGGCCGACGATGCGTCGCTCTCGCGCCATCGGCTCGCGCTCGAGGCGGCGTTGCTCGACGGCTGCGCCGGCGAGGCGTGGTTCGCCGACGTGACCACGCGCACCGCCCCGGAGCTCTCGGCGCGCTGGCGCGCGGCCGTCGCCGCGCACCAGGCGGGCGATGCCGAGGCGGCGCAGAGCGCCTATCGGGAGCTGCTCGCCGAGCAGCCCGGCTATGCGCCGGCGCAGCACCTGCTGGGCGCGCTGCTGCGCGCCCGCGGCGAGGTGCGCGACGCGGCGGTCGCCTTCAACACCGCGCTCGCCGTCGCTCCCGGTTACGTCGAGCCGCGCATCGCGCTCGCCAGCCTGTGGCGCGAGAACGGCTTGGCTGCGCAAGCGGCCGAGCTTTGCCAACAGGGGCTCTCGCTTGCGCCCAACGACGCCTTGCTGTGGCGCGCGCTCGGCCTGGCGCGGCTTGCGCAGTACGACGGCGCGGCGGCGCGCCAGGCATTCCGGCGCGCGCTCGAGATCGAGCCCGACGACGCGACCACGCATTACAACGACGGCGTCGCGTTGCAGATGCTGCATCGCCTCGACCCCGCCCTGCGCGCGTATCAGCGCGCGCTGGTGTTGAATCCGGAGCTCTACGCCGCGCACTTCAACATCGGCGTCATTTTTCGCGAGCAGGGCCTGAACGAGGCCGCGATCAAGGCCTTCGAGACGGTGCTCGCGCACCAGCCGCGCCACGTGCCTGCGCACAAGGCGCTGGCCGAAACGCTGCTGCGCGCGCGCCAGTTCGGTGCCTGGTTCAAGGCCTTCGATCGCTTCGAGGCGATGTGTCCGGACGCCCTGCCGCTGGCGGTGCTGGCCCTCGAAGCCTGCCAATACCGCGCCGATTTCGCTAACCTCGATCGCTATCTCGAGCGGGTGCGGCAGGATCGGTTCAAGGCCGAGAGCGAGGCCGAGCTTGCCGACTGCCTGGAGGAGCTGCTCTTCCTGCTGCTCTACTTCGACGGCGATGCAGATTCCCAGTTCAGCCTCTACAAGGCCTACGAGCTGGCGGCGAAGCGCGTCTACGGAGAGCCGCTGGCGCTGCCCGAGGCGCGGCGCCCCGGGCGCATTCGCGTGGGCTATATCTCGGCCGATCTGCGCAACCACGTGATGGGCAAGATGATGTGGTCGGCGATGCAGCATCACGACCGCGATCGGTTCGAGATCTTCATCTATTCGCTGTCGACGGTAAACGATGCCTGGACCGAGCGTTTCCGCGGCCTGGCCGATCATTTCGAGGTCATCGCCGCCATGCCGCAGCGCGAGGCGGTCGAGCGCATCGCCGCCGACGAACTCGATCTTCTGGTCGACCTCGGGACCAACAGCTTCGGCGCGAGGCCGGGCATCCTCGCGGGCAAGCCGGCGCGGGTGCAGATCACGCACGTGGCCACGGCCGGCGTGGTCGGCCTGTCGGCGATCGACTACAAGCTCACCGACGCCTTTGCCGATGTCCCGGAAAACCAGGCCTTCCAGCTCGAGACGCTGCTGCCGATGGCCGGCTGCGTCTATCCCTACCGTCACGTGCCGCCGGCGGCGGAGCATCCGTACCAGCGCGAAGCGCTCGGCATCGCTCCCGACCAGGTCCTCATCGGCGCCTTCGTCAACCCGCTCAAGCTCTCGCGCCGCTGCCTTGCCCTGTGGCGCGAAGTGCTCGAGCGCATCCCCAAGGCCATGCTCGCCTTGTCGCCCAACTCGCCGGAGATGCGCGAAGTCTACGGCCGGCTGTTGTCTGCGGCGGGCATCCCCTTGAGCCGCGTCTGCGTGCTCCCGCAGGGGCGCGACGACGCGGAAAATCAGGCGCGCTATACGCTGATCGATTTCACGCTCGACCCGATGCCCTACGGCGGGGTCAACGGCAGCCTCGAAGCGCTCGACATGAACGTGCCGGTGGTAACCCTGGTCGGGCGCAGGCACGGCGAGCGCTGCGGGTACAGCATTCTGGCCAACCTCGGCGTGCCGCAAACCATTGCCGCGAGCGGCAGCGACTACGTGGCGATCGCAGTGCGGCTGGCGACCGATGCCGCGTTCAAGGCCGAGGTCAAGGCGGCGATTGCTGAGGGCATCGCCCGTTCACCCCTGACCGACATGCCGGCGCATACGCGGCATCTCGAGCAGGCGTACCTGCAGGCACTCGAGCGCAGCTATCCGGCCGCGCTCTCGGCAGGGCGCGATGGCTGAAGCGGCAACCTGGCCGGAGCGCGTGGCCCAGGCGCAGCGGCGGCTCGCCGAGGGCGACCTTGCCGCCGCGCGCGAGGAGGCCGAGGCGATCGTCGCGGGCGCCACCGCCGAGACGGAGCGCGGGGCCGCGCACCTGGTGCTCGCCGCCTGCCTGCGCAAGAGCGGCGATGCCGCGGCCGGGCTCGCGCACGCAAACCGCGCCGTCGCCTGCACGCCGGGCAATGCGCTCGCGCATTACGCGCTGGCCGAAGCGCAGGAGTCGGCCGCGGATCTCGAGGGCGCGCGCTCGAGCCTGCGCCGGGCAATCGAGCTGCAACCCAGCTTCGCGCCGGCGCAGCGCTACCTCGGCATCCTGCTCGGCGAAAGCGGCGACGCTAAGGGCGCCTTCGCCGCCTTCGAAGCGGCATTGCGCATCGATCCGAATCACGCCCGCACCTGGAACAACCTCGGCAACGCGCAGCGCAGCCTTGGACGCCTGGCCGAGGCCGAGCAGTCGTTCACCCGCGCCCTCGCGCTTAGCCCCGACTACGCCCTGGCGGCGGCCAACCTGGGCCAGGTGCAGCGCGACCAGGGCGAGGTCGAGCGGGCCGAGGCCACGCTGCGCGCGGCGCTGGCGCGACAGGCCGGGGGGCCGCCGTTTCGTCCGCTCATCGTGCTCCTGGCCGGACTGCTGCGCGAGCGCGGCGCGCTCGACGAAGCCGTGCCGCTCTACGCCCAGGCGATCAAGCTCGCGCCGCAGGAGTCCGGAGGCCAGTGGTTCAACTTAGGCTGGGTGCAGGTGCAGCGCGGCGAGTTTGACGCCGCGCGCCGTGCCTACGCCCAGGGACGCGGCGTCGATCGCAAAGACCTGCGCAGCCTCTTCGCGGTGCACCTCGCCCTGCCGATGATCTACGCCGACGCTAAGGCGCTGTCGGTCGCCCGTGCCGGATTTGCGGCAGGGCTCGAGGCGCTGGCCGCCGAGTTGCCTGCGGCGCTGCCCGGCCTGACCGAGGCGCAGGTGCTGGACGGCTTGCGCTGGACGAACTTCTTTCTCGCCTACCAGGGCGAGGACGACCGCGCCCTGCAGGCGGCCTACGGGGCGCTCGCCGCGGGAGCGATCGCCCGCGTCGCGCCGCGGTGGCACGAGCCGATCGCCGCGCGTCCGGCCACGGGGCGACGGCTGCGCGTCGGCTTCGCCTCCGGGTTCTTCCACGTCGGCACCTGCGGGAGGTACTTCAAGAGCTGGGTGACTGAGCTCGACCGCGACCGCTTCGAGGTATTCGTCTACCACCTCTGTCCAGGCATGGACGAGGTGGCGAGCGCGATCGCGCAGCGCGCCGACTGCATGCAGAGCTTCGGCGGCAGCCGCGCGCAGCCCTCGATCGTCGCCCCCATCATTCGCGGCGATGAACTCGACGTGCTCGTCTATCCGGAGCTTGGCATGGACGCCTGCTCCTTTGCCCTGGCGGCGCTGCGCCTCGCGCCCCGGCAATATGCCGGCTGGGGCCACCCGGTGACCACCGGCCACGCCACCATCGACGCCTTCATCAGCTGCGGGCCGATGGAGATAGCGCAGGCGCAGGCGCACTACACCGAAAAGCTCTTCCGCCTCCCGGGCATCGGCACGCGCTACCAGCCGCTCCTGCTCCCGGCCGACGCGGCCCGCGCCGAATTCGGCTTTCCCGAGGACCGGGTGCTGCTGCTCTGTCCCCAGTCGGTTTGGAAGATCCACCCCGACAACGACGCGCTGTTCGCCGAGGTGCTCGCGGCCAATCCGCACGCCCTGCTGCTGCTGTTCAGCGGCCGCCATCCGATCGTTACCGATCAGTTGATGCGTCGCCTGGAGCGCACCTTCCTGCAGCACGGGCTGTCGATCCGCGAGCGCACGCGGGTGCTGCCGCCGCTGGGGCACGCCGATTACCTGCGCATCAATCTCGTCTGCGACGCGATGCTCGACACGCTGCACTGGTCCGGCGGCAACACCAGCCTCGACGCGCTTGCCTGCGGACTGCCGATCGTCACGCTCCCCGGCACCTTCATGCGCGGCCGGCAGAGCGCGGGAATGCTCGCGCTCTTGGGCCTTCCCGAGCTCATCGCCCGCGACCGCGCCGACTACCTGGCCATCGCCACGCGGCTGTCGCGCGACGGCGCCTGGCGGCGCGACTGCGCCGCGCGCATCCGCGCCGGGCAAGCGCTGCTCTTCGACGTTCCCGACGCCATCGACTCGCTGCAGACGCTGCTTCAGACCGGCGAGCTGCCGGCGTAGTCGGCCCAGATCTGCAGCATGGCGTGCTCGAAGTCGCGGGCGTAGCGGTCCATGTCGAACAGGGGGCAGGTGTGGCGGTTGGCGGCGAGGCGGGTGCGGAAGGCTTGCAACAGTTCCGGGGTGGAGGCGAGCTTGAGGGCGAGGGCTTCGTAGTCCTGGAGGGAGTCGGTGATGAGTTCGGGCAGGCCGATGGCGGCGAGCTGGCTGCCGGCGATGCGGCTTACCAGGGCATCGCCGACGCAGGTGACCAGGGGGAGGCCTGCGAGCAGCGCATCGTTGGCGGTGGTGTGCGCGCCGTAGGGATAGGTGTCGAGGAACAGGTCGGCGGCGGCGTTGCGCGCCACGTGCGCGGCGACGTCGAGCCGCGGGGCGAAGATCAGGCGGTCGGGGGCGATGCCGGCGGCCTGGGCTTCGCGGCGCAGGTTCGTGGCGGCCTCGGCGGAGGCCTCGAGCAGCCACAGGACGCTGCCGGGCAGCTTGGCGAGCAGGCGCATCCAGATGGCGAAGACCTCGGGCAGGATCTTGTAGGCGTTGTTGAAGCAACAGAACACGAAGCCCTCTTCGGGCAGGCCGCAGGCGATGCGGGAAGGGGCACTTCCGGGTGGTAGCCGGGTGGTGTCGCTGGGGAAGGCCATGTGCGGCATGTAGAGCGCGCGCTCGGTGTAGAACGGCGCGAGGTGCTCGGGCAGGCTGAAGCGGTCGGTGAAGATGTAGTCGTACCAGGGTGCGCCGAGGGTTCCGGGATAGCCGATGCAGTTGATCTGCAGCGGCGCCGGGCGCAGGGCGAAGATGCCTTCGCGGGCGTTCTGGGTGTAGCCGTTGCGATCGATGAGAATGGCGATGCGCTGGTCGCGGATGCGCTGCGCGATGGCGTCGGCGGTGAGGCTGCCGACGTCGACGAAGTGCTCGAAGGCGGCTTCGGCGCGGCGCCGCCAGGCATCGGTCGGGTCGCTGCCGAGGCTGTAGGCGAACATCTCCAGTCGCCTCCGATCGATCTTCTCCCAGAACTCCAGCGACAGGTGCGCGGTCGGGTGATCGCGAAAGTTGGCCGATACGAACGCCACCCGCAGCCGCTCCCCCGCCTCGACACGCACCGCCGGCGGCGTCGGGGGCTGCGCCGGCGCGAAGCTGCGCGCCCAGCGCTGCGCGGCACGCAGCTGGCAGCGCGGCGACAGCGGCAAGGCGAGCACGTAGAACGGCGCCACCGGGTGCTCGCTGTCGGCGTCGTCCGCATCGAGCACAGAGCGGATCTCGGCAGTGAGCTCGGCGAGCCCGCCCCAGGCACAGCGCTGCCCTCGCGCGTGCGCGAGCAGCGACAGCGCATAGGGGTTGCCCGGATCGAGATCGAGCGCGCGTCGCAAGGGCCCTTCGGCGTCGGCGAAGCGGCCATGGCGGACATAGAAGGTGGACAGGTCGATGTGCACCTTCAGGCTGTGCGGCGAGAGCCGCTGCGCTTCGAGGAAACTGCGCTCGGCGCCGCGCGCATCGCCAGAGCGCGCCTGGGCGATGGCGCGCTGCATCCACATCGGCGCGGGGAGATCCGGTCGCAGCGCGAACAGCTCTTCGAAGACCGTTGCCGCCTCTTCGATCGCATCACGGGCGAAGAGGACCCTGGCGAGATTGGCCAGCGCGTCGGCGTGCTGCGGTTCCCGGGCCAGGACCTGGCGATAGCAGTGCTCGGCGCGGGCGCTCTGCCCGGTCGCCTCGAGCGCGAGGCCGAGGTTGTTGAGCACGCCCGAATGGTCCGGCACCCGGCGCAGGGCGCGCTCGTAATGGATGATCGCAGCGTCGTACTCGCCCTGTTCGCGACTGCGGTTGCCAAGATGGAACGAGGCCTCGGGATTGTCCGCATCGATGCTGAGCGCATGCCACCAGGCCACCCCTGCCGCAGGCGCGTCGGCGGGGTGGAGGATCTCCCCCAGCAGGTTCCAGGCGGCGACATCGTCGGGCGCGCGCTCGATGGCGGCGCGACAGGTCGCTGCCGCCGTCGGCTCGCCCAGCGCCCATTCGATGCGCGAGCGCTCGCGCAAGAGGTCGGTGCGCTCGGGCGCGAGCGCCAGGGCGCGTTCCAGAAAGGCCTTGGCGGCGGCAAGCCGCCCGGCGGCAAACGCCTGCTCGGCCTCGCGCAACAGGGCCTCGGGCGTCGCCCCGAGCGCGCCGTGGCAGTCCTTGTAGCGCTGGCCGCTGCCGCAGGGACACGGCGCGTTGCGCGACGCCATCCCGGCGGCGGTCATGAGCGAAGCCGGTGCTCGGCCCAGATCTGCAGCATGGCGTGCTCGAAGTCGCGGGCGTAGCGGTCCATGTCGAACAGGGGGCAGGTGTGGCGGTTGGCGGCGAGGCGGGTGCGGAAGGCTTGC
>Ga0074045_10003052_pt1 | contig 15208 bp, 15 predicted proteins | sample BogForMeECP23OM2_FD_94442 | JGI IMG/M metagenome (GOLD analysis project Ga0074045, IMG submission 94442) | Bog forest soil microbial communities from Calvert Island, British Columbia, Canada - Bog Forest MetaG ECP23OM2 | ecosystem: Environmental > Terrestrial > Soil > Wetlands ...
GAGTTCCGCTGCTAGTCCGTCCTTGCTGGCCTGCAAGCGTTGCATTTCAGTGGTACTGAACTTCCGGCGCCCGTCAACGGCATGCGGGGTCCCCTTCGGGCAGGACTCTCGACGGAAGACTTTGGGTTTCGAAATCCATCACCGCCGGCGGTAAACGGATACCTGTGATCGCCGCCCGCCGGATAACAGAGAGTAAGGAACGAATCGGCAAAGATGTGTCCGCCATCCAGCGGGCCTAAATCATCGAAGTTCCTATTCAAACCATCGGGTGGCCGATACGCACGGCGATAAGTCCGCGAAGCCCGGCCACCCGCAACGCACTCTTACCACTTACTAACTCTTCAAGCCCAAATTATCTGTCTCCCTTGTTGGTCCGTGGTGGGGCATGCTTTAGCTTGCCCACGTTCCCGATCACCCCCACAAAGCCGTGGCGCACGCCTCCGGGCCTGCAGCGCCAAGAATTCTCCCGGCTTTTCTCCGCGACATTCTCTCCCACATTCTTTCCTGCAATTCTTTGCCACATTCTTTCCCACAGCACACGAGCGAAGTTCAGATCCGTGTTAACATGTCGCGAAGTCCGCCGCCGTTGACACCGGCAGCAGCGGTACCCGGCCCCTGCTCGGGCTGATACCTGAGGAGACGCTCATGACGGTCCGAGGAATCGTACCAGCAATCATTCTTGTGGTCCTGTGCGTTGGAATTGCCAGCGGGCAAGCGGCCGGTCCCACCCCCGTTTATTGCGCGGCCAATAACCCGACACCACCGCCAGTCCGTGTTGAGGGATATGCCGAACTGACTGCCGACATTGTACTCACCTGCACCGGCGGCGCGCCACCAGCGGATTCCGGTTCGGGGGCGGCGGCGACCGCGACCTCTTCCAACGCGATTCCGCAAATGACGGTAACAGTCGGCTTCGGCATTCCGCTCACCAACACCCCCGTCGCCAGCCGGAGCCTCGGAGCAGGTGGTCTTTCGGAAGCCGTGCTCTTGGTTGACGAGCCGGGTTCGGGGGGCTCCAGCTATGGAGCGAACGTGCCTATCTCAGTGTGTCCCACTTCCACGGCGGCCGCATGGGTGAGCGCCGCCTCGCCAGGGTGCCAGGAATGGGTAGGTAACATCGGCGCCAATTCCAACGTTCCCGTGCTCAGCACCAGTGGTCAAACCAACACGACTCCCGGTTACAACGCTTTCCCCGGCGTGGTGAGTGGAAATACCGTTACCTTTAACGGCGTGCCGATGCTGCCGCCGGCATCAGGCACCACGCGGGTTTTTCGCATCACCAACGTTCGGCTTAATTCGAGCGTTATCGGGACGATCACCCCTCCATCGACTGTGACAATCGACGCGGCAGTCATAACCAGTGGAGGGGGGTTGGGCGGCATCTCCAATAATCTGGCGATCCCCGTCGCTGTGGTCTCCTCCCAGCTTTCGACCACGCTTCAGAACTCGAGCGACGCAGCTGCTCTCACCCCGCCTGTCTTCTCGCGGTCTGCCGGCGCTGGCTCGCCGGGAGCTCCCACCTTAGTGGGTTATCTGCGATTCGGCGAGGGTGTCCCCAACAGCTTCCGGACCCGCGTGAACTATGTCTCTGGATCCAGCGGCAGTGGCCAGTCGGGCAGCGCCATTCAGAACATTCCCGGTATGATATTTACCGGCGAATCGGGTTTCACTCCTTACGTCGGCACAACCCCGCAATACTTCGGCGGCAACACGACCTACATACCCGGCCTGGCCGATATGGGCACGCGCGTGAAGGCAGTATTCAGCATTCCCGCGGGCGTCACAATCTACGCTGGCACGAGCAGTGGCGGTAACACCTCGAGCGGCCTCAGCGTAAGCATGGTCTCCAGCCCGACCGCCCCGGAGAGCGCCGCTCTGGTAACTCCTACCGTCACGGTTGGCGGCGTGGGCTTTGTCCCGCTCGTGCCCAGCGGCGGAACGGCTACGGCAACTTGGGAAGTCATCACACCCGCGACTAATCCGAATCTGACCCCGGAGGTCTTCGATATTCCCGTAGCGGTATATGCCGCTCCCGGCGCCGGGCCCGGCACCGTGACCGTGGCCATGTCATACGCCCCGACCCAGTCCGATGTCCAGTCGGATCCCATTCCCGAATTCGCCGGTGCGTCAACTTCGGATCCCCTGCTCACCTTCGGCAGCACCGCGGAAAACACCCCCGCGCCATCCTCTCTGATCCTGGTCTTGTGCGCCCTGGGAGCGCTGGGACTCTTTGCCGCCCGAAGGAATCTCGCCGCGCGGCAAGGTAACCGGGCAAGCTAAAGCATGCCCCACCTTGCTACGATAGATACTTGTCAGGTCTCGGGCTCCGTGCAACGGGCGGCTGCAAACCCCGCCAGGTCCGGAAGGAAGCAACGGTAGCGGTGTAGTTCGTGTGCCGCGGATCACCCGGGGCCTGGCATTCGGATCCGGGCCGTTGCCGGATCGCCCACCCCATGTACCAGGTCATCGCCCGTAAATACCGGCCGCAAACGTTTCAGGACGTGGTCAATCAGGAACACGTCAAGACCACTCTCGAAAACGCCATCGCGCAGAACCGCATCGGTCACGGATACATCTTCTCCGGCCAGCGCGGCACCGGCAAGACCACGGTGGCGCGCATTCTCGCCCGCTGCCTGAACTGCGTGCAAGGCCCCACCGCAACGCCGTGCGGCGAGTGCGCAAGCTGTCTCGAAATCACCGGCGGCGGCACCGTGGACGTGATCGAAATCGACGCCGCCTCCAACCGCGGCATCAACGAAATGCGCGAGCTGCGCGAGAACGTCCGCTATCGTCCCGCGCGCGACCGCTACAAGGTCTTCATCATAGACGAAGCGCACCAGATCACCAGCGAAGCTTTCAACGCCCTGCTCAAAACCATCGAAGAACCGCCCGAGTGGGTGGTGTTCGTGTTGTGCACCACCGAGGCGCACAAGATTCCGGCCACCATCGCGTCGCGTTGCCAGCACTTCAGTTTTCGCTCGGTGGATTTCGAGGCGCTCACCGCGCGCATAGCGTGGATCTGCGGCCAGGAAGGCATCGAGGCCGAACCCGAAGCGCTCTCCGTGCTGGCGCAGGCCGGCGAGGGCAGCGTGCGCGATTCGCTCTCCGCGCTCGATCAGGCCATCGCCTGCTGCGGCCAGAGGCTCGACGCCGTCGCTGTGCGCGCACTGCTGGGCGCGTTCTCGCTCGAATCGCTGGGACAGGTCACCGCCGCACTGAGCGATAGCGACCCGCGCCGGATGCTCGAACTGGTCGACGAGCTCGAACGCAACGGCCACAACCTGCAACACTTCAGCCGCGAACTGGCGCGCTACTTCCGCAACCTTCTGGTGGCGCGCATCGCCGGCTCCGATACGCGCCTGATCGCCGCCAGCGCCGCCGAACGCGACCGCCTGGCGGAAGTCGCGGCAGGTTTTTCCGAAGAGGACCTGACGCGCTACCTGCACCTCTCGCTCGAGTTGTTTCGCGACTTGCAATTCTCATTGCAGCCGCGCTTCCATTTGGAAATCGGTCTGGTGCGATTGGTGCACGCAGGCCGTCTGCTGCCCATCGAACAGGCGATTGCCGAATTGGGGGGATCCGAATCGCGCCCAGCACCCGCCGCCGTGCGCCCCAGCCCGCCGCCGCGCGTCTCGGCTACGCCGCTGCGCACTGGTCCGTCGCCATTTGAAGTCGATCGCGCCAAGAAATCGGGGCACCCCGAGCCGCAGAACTCCGGCGCCAACGCGCTGGCCCCTGCCGCCGTGGCCGATTCGAGCCCCCGCGAACTCTTGCACACCTGGCTCACCGATCGCGGCCTGACGCACCTGGCCGACGCCGTCGAGAACGCGCACATCGCCGTCGCCGGAGGCGACATACAGATCCGCGCGCCCAAGTCTTACCACCTGTATTTGAAGGACCGCAGCTTCGCCGAAGCGGTGTGCGCGGTCTTCTCGCGTCCGCTCAACCTGAAGCTGGTGGCGGACGATGCGCCGGACGCCGCCGCGCGGGAAGCGGCGCCCGCCGGATCGCCGGCCGATGAGGCCACCGGCCGCGCGCTGGCCAACCCGGAGGTGCAGCGCTTCCGCGAGGTCTTTGGCGGCGAGATCCGCCGCATCCGAAATCTGAAGGAGCAGCCCAAGTGAAATTACCCGGCAACATGCAGCAGATGATGCAGAAGGCGCAGCAGATGCAGGAGCGCCTGCAACAGGAAATCGCGCAGATCAAAGTGGAAGCCTCCGCCGGCGGCGGCATGATTACGGTGACGATGGACGGGCAGAAGAATCTGCTCAGCGTCAAGATCGATCCCGAGGTCGCCGGCGACGTGGAAATGCTCCAGGACATGGTGCTCGCCGCGCACAGCGAAGCCCTCAAGAAAGTCGAGGACGAGACCAAGCAGAAGATGAGCGGCATGCTGGGCGGCCTCGGCCTGCCCCCCGGTATGTTCTGACGATGCCCGATTTCGCCGAACCGCTCGCGCGCCTCATCACGGAATTCAAACGTCTGCCCGGTATCGGCCAAAAGTCCGCGCAGCGGCTGGCCTTTCACGTTCTCCGCGCCGGCCGCGAAGACGCCGAACACCTCGCGCAAGCCCTATTCGACGTCAAGGACAAGCTCGGCCTGTGCCGCATCTGCAACAACATTTCCGATGGCGAAGTGTGTTCGTATTGTTCCGATTCCAATCGCGACCCGCGCATCGTTTGCGTCGTCGAGGAGCCGCACAACATCGTCGGCATCGAAGTTACCCGCCAGTTCGAGGGCCGTTATCACGTCCTGCACGGCTCGCTGTCGCCCCTGCGCGGCATTGGCCCGGAGTCGCTGAAGCTCAAGAACCTGGTCGAACGCATCGGCGAAGGCGAGATACAGGAAGTGATTGTGGCCACCAATCCCACCACCGAGGGTGAGGCCACCGCCGTCTATCTCGCGCGCTTGTTGAAGCCACTCGGCGTCAAAGTAACTCGCATCGGCATGGGCGTCCCCGTTGGCAGCGATCTAGAATTCGCCGACGAAGTGACTATCTCGAAAGCCATGGAAGGCCGCCGGGAGATGTGAGCCACGTGGCGCGGGCCTCCAGGCCTGCAGAGCCGAGACTCATCTCGGCTTTTCTTCTCGTGCCGGATCGATAAAGATCCTCAGCGTAGGACACTGTCGCCCCAGGCGAAGAACGGTAGGCAGCCGGAGCTCCGACCCGCTCCCGCCTCTTGCAGCCCATCCTTTGTCACTCCGCCAATGGCTAAGTCAGCCACCACGTTAGCCTCTCGCAAGGCCGCCAGTTCCACTTTGAGATAGTTGCCCGTCAGCGCCGTACCGGGCTCGTGTAATGTTACCGCCGATAGCGTCCGCCCCACCATTCGCTCGCGAAACTCGCGGTTCTTGCGGTCGCTTAACGCGCGCAGCACGCGGTTTCGCTCTTTCCGCAGCGGCATCGGAACCATCAGCGGCGATTCCGCCGCTGGCGTCCCTGGCCGCTCCGAGTAAGTGAACACGTGCAAGTAAGTGAATGGTAACTGCTCGATGAATTGCCGATTCTCTTCGAAATCCGCGCCGGTTTCACTGGGGAATCCGACCATCACGTCCGCACCAATCGCCGCGTCGGGCATCAACCGGCGAGCTTTCATAACGCGGTCCGCGTAATGCCGAGGCCGGTACTTGCGGTGCATCAGACGCAGAATCCTATCCGATCCGCTTTGCAACGGTGCGTGCACGTGCGGCGCGATGCGACTGCTCGCAGCCATCAGTTCCAGCAACTCATCGGACCAATCCATCGGTTCGACCGAGCTGAGCCGCAGCCGCTCAATCGGCGTCTCATCGAGTACGCGCCGCAGGAGGCTCGCCAAGCGCAGGGTGCTTCCCGGCTCGCGGCCCCATCGGCCCAGGTTGATGCCGGTCAGCACCACCTCGCGATATCGCAACGCCAGCCGTCCGACCTGCGCCACGACTTCGTCCGGCGGCATGCCACGGCTACGCCCGCGCACGAACGGGATGATGCAGAATGAGCACCGGTTGTTGCAGCCGTCCTGAATCTTTAGATTCGGCCGCGTGCGGTCGCCGCTTGCATCCTCAACCGGAGCCGAAAGGAACGACTGCTGCGCCAAAATGTCTCCTACGTGAATGTTGCCGTGGTACGGTGCGCCGATGGGCGCCAACGAGACCAGTTCCGGGATCGCGTGCTTGTGGCTGTTGCCCACCACCCATTCCACGCCCGGCATGGCGGCCAACTCCGCAGGCGCGCGCTGCGCGTAGCATCCCGTAACGAGTATCCGCGCCGCGGGGTTTTCCCGATGCACGCGGCGAATGGTTTGCCGTACGTCGTCGTCGGCGGCAACCGTGACCGTGCAGGTGTTCAGCACCACCAGATCTGCCGTGGCGCGCTCACCGGCCTGCACAAGGCCGCGCGCCGCCAGCGACGATTCCAACGCGGCGCCATCGGCTTGCGTAGCCCTGCATCCGAAATTTTGAACGAAGAATTTCCCCACCGTCCTTTCCATTATACGGGCTTGTTCCGAGATCCTTGCAGCAACCGCTCCCTGACGGTCGCGGCTCCGATTGCTTCCCGGGCCGCGACCGTCAGGGAGCGATCGTCGCGGTGATTACGGAACCCGCCGCACGTTCCCGCAACCTGTCTCGACTCCGAAATCGGCGGCGCGCGAAATTTTTCGCTAGAATAAAAAGACCCCAAGGAAAGAGAATCGAATTGTCACCGTCCAAGCCGACGCGCGTTACTGCCATATACCCAGGATCGTTCGACCCGATTACCAACGGCCATCTCGATCTGATCCAGCGCGGCTCGCGTATGTTCGACCGGCTGATCGTTTCGATTCTCTGGAACGACGCCAAGGAGCCGCTTTTCTCGGTCGACGAGCGTATCGAGATGCTTCGCGAAGTGGTCAACGTCTACCCCAACGTGGAGGTGGATTCATTCCACGGCCTCCTGGTGGACCATGCGTCCGCGCACTCGGCTACCGTCCTGCTGCGCGGCATACGAGCGATTTCCGATTACGAGTATGAGTTGCAGATGGCGCTGATGAACCGACGGCTGCGTCCCGCCATCGAGACCGTGTTTATGATGGCCAACGAAACGTATTCGTTCATCAGTTCGCGCCTGGTGAAGGAAGTGTTCAGCCTGGGCGGAGACATTTCCGGCCTGGTGCCGCCCACAGTCGAGGCCCGGCTGCAACGCCGGCTGGCCAAGGTCGTTTGCGAGAGTTTAGGAACGGAAGAGGAGGGTCCATGCAAGCCATAGCCAACGCAATCGCGGAGCGCATCGCTCTTATCAGCGAATCGTCCACTATGAGAGTGGCCGCCGAGGCCACTAAGTTACGGACGCAAGGCATAGACGTCGTCGATTTCGGCGCCGGCGAACCGGATTTCCCGACGCCCGATAACATCAAGGAAGCGGCGAAGCGCGCAATCGACCAGAACTTCACCAAGTACACGCCCGTCGGCGGCACCGCCGAGTTGAAGAAGGCCGTGTGCGATTCGCATAAGAAGGACTTCGGCACGAATTACCAGCCCAGCGAGTGTCTGATCACGGTGGGCGGCAAGCACATTATCTTCAATCTGATGCAGGCGCTGATCAACCCCGGCGACGAAGTCATTATTCCGGTGCCTTACTGGGTGACTTACAAGGACGTGGTGAATTACGCCGGCGGTAAGTGCGTCTTTGTCGATACCGACGAAGCGCAAGGCTTCACGTTGACCGCCGCGATGATCGAACCACACCTCACCGCGCGCACGAAGCTCATCATCATCAATTCGCCGTCGAACCCGAGCGGCGCGCTGCTGGATCGAGCGGAATTCGAAAAGATTTTCGCCCTCGCGGCCAAGCGCGGCATTTACCTGATGACCGACGAGTGCTACTGCAAGTTTCTCTACGATAGCGAGCCGTTCTCGATCGCCTCGCTTCCGGGCGCCAAGGACACGGTGCTGATTGCGGGCTCGGTATCGAAGACTTACTCGATGACGGGCTGGCGCATCGGCTTCGGGCTGATGCCGGCGCCGATCATCACCGCCATGGGGAAATTGCAAAGCCACTCCACGTCGAACCCGACTTCGATTGCGCAGAAGGCGGCGGTGGAAGCCCTGCTAGGGCCGCAGGAATCGGTTGGCATCATGCTCGCCGAATATCGCAAGCGGCGCGATTTCGTGGTGGCCAAGCTGCGCGCCATCCCCGGCGTGACCTGCAACGAGCCGCGCGGAGCATTCTACGTGTACCCGAATATCGGAGTCGCGCTCGGCAAGAATGGCATCGCCGACACGCTCGCATTCTCCGAGCGCCTGCTCAAGGAATCGTACGTGGCCGTGGTGCCCGGCGAAGCTTTCGGCACCGACCGTCACGTTCGCATCTCCTACGCCACGTCCCTGCACGAGTTAGAGCGCGGCCTGGACCGGCTGCACCAGTTCCTGGTGAAGAATTCGTAAGCGGGGCGAGGCGGCGTTGGCAGGCGAAAGCGCCTGCCGCACTCTTATTGCACCTGGTACGTCACGTTCACGTCCGCCGTTTTCGGCGGGAAGCAGGTGTTCGAGTTGCACGCCTGATAGCGCAGCTTGCCGCTGGCCATGCCGGGACCGGCCGGCGCATTGGCGGCGACTTTGAAACTCGCTGTCAGCGAAAACGCGCCGGAGAAAACCGACAGCGGCTTCTCGGAAAATTCGTACTTCTCCAACTTATCCGGCGGGTAAGTTACATCGCCGCCTTCTAACGCGCCGAGCGATGTCCACGTAAGTTTCAAGGGGATGAGATAGTCCTCACTCGGGTGATTGCTATTGACGTGAAAACCGGCATCCACTGTGACTGGAATCTTGACCTCGACACTGGCGCCGCGCTCAGCCGATACCTTGGCGGGTTCGCCCACTTTCAAATGGCCGCTACTTTGCGCCGAGAGACACCACAGGCTCAGCGCCGCCAGCGGAAGCCAACGTTGCGGGAGCCTGCAAAAGCTGTTCGACACCATCTTCGATATCCTTCCTGCTGGCGAGCCCGACGTGAACCGCGGCAACCTTGCCGGACTTATCGATCAAGAACGTGGTAGGCAACGCGTCCACGCCGCCATACATCTGGGCGGTGAGATCGTCGCCGATCAGCACGCGGTAATTGACGCCTAACTCGGCCACAAAGGGCTTCACCACTTCCCAGCCTTCGTCGTCCATCGCCACACCCAGCACTTCGAATCCGCGGTCTTTGTTCTTCCGCTGGAGATCCATGAACCAGGGAATCTCGATGCGGCAAGGGCCGCACCAGGTGGCCCAGAAATCGAGAATCACCACTTTGCCGCGGTAGTCGGAAAGATGGACCAGCTTGCCTTCGGCGTCCTTAAGCGCGAAATCGGGCGCGGTCTTGCGATCCTTCTCTGGCTTGAGCGTGGCGGCCTTGACCTCGGCGGGGCCTCCGCAACCGGCGGCGAAAAGCCCCAGCGCCAGGGCCGTACTCATGATGGCGGAAAAACGGAAGGCGGACACGCGTGGGTTCCTGTCTCGATTATATCGATAATCGCTTACCGTTAATGTTTTGCGCGAACCAGGCTTGCCGGCGGCGGCGGAAGCGAGCGGCCAGCGTGAACTCGGGGTGGTCCGCGGCGCCGGCGTACAGCCACGCGGCGGTATCGCAGAAACTTTCGCAACAGTACTCGCGCCAGCGCCTGGAGCGTTCGTGCACCTGCCGCTCCGTAAGCGCCCGCTTGCGCCATTCGGCCGACCAGCCCAATTCACCGCGTGCGCCGGCGCGGCGCTCGGCGGCCAGCAGCGCATCGAAATCGCGCCGCAGCGGATTGCCCGCCCGCGCCCAGACGAAGTGAAACCACTCATGCACGAACACGCGCGGAAACTCATCGTCGGTGCAGGCGACCGCGATGTGCCGGTCGCGCAGAAACGACCCGGCGTGCGCCGCGCCGTGCCGGTCGCGCATTTCCGCCACGCGTTCCAGCAAGACCGACGCTCCCACCGCGGGCGGCAATTGGCCGAGCAGCGCCTCCACGCGGCGCGCCAGCCAGGGGTCGCCGGGCACCTCCACGCCCGCCGTTGTTGGAAGCGAATGTTTCATGGTTGTAACACTATTTCGATTGAAGAGCGGCCCAGGCCATAGTACACTGCCCCCCATGGAAGAAATGCAGATCGAAGTCGCCGCAGGCACCAGCCCGAACATGCGGATACTCCGGTTGACCGGACCATTCACGCTCGCCACGATGTTCGATTTCCAGAACATTGTACGCGAAGGCGAGACCGCCGTCACTATCATCGATCTCAGCGGCGTGCCGTACATGGATTCGGCAGCGCTCGGTTCGCTGCTGGGCTTTCATGTTTCGTGCCAGCGGGAAGGCCACCGGTACGCACTGACGGGCGTCTCCAGCCGCATTCGCACGCTGCTTGAGGTAGCGGGAGTGGATAGCTTCCTGGTGCGTTTTGACACCGTGGAGCAAGCCGAGGCACACCTGGCGGCCGGCGCAGCCGGGGCATAGGGATTGCCGGCAGGTCGGGGACCTGACCCACCTACTTGCCCACTTCGGCTTCGATGGCTTCCAGTTCCTTTCCGGCGTCGGCCCACTTACCGCTGCCGGCCAGCTCGCGATAGCGGCGAAGATGCTCGCGGATGCGCGCCAGGCGTGGATCCGGCGCGGCCTGGGCGGATGCTTGCGCCGCTCCCGCCGTTGCCGCCGGCTGCGCGGCGGCCTGCGCGACGAGTTGTTGCGCGCCTTGCGAAAGCTGCGCCAGCGCATCGTCGTAAGTATCGGCGTAAATCAAGCGGTCGCCGACCGCCAGCACGATTTTCTTCAACTGCGGCATGCGCGCTTCGGTGGCCTGTATGTAGATCGGGTCCACATACAGAAACGTATTGCCCACCGGGAGCACCAGCGTCTGGCTGCGAATCACTTGCGACCCCTGCTGGTTCCACAGCGTGAGGTCCTTCGAAATGGTGCCGTCCGAGTTGATGCGCGAATCGATCTGCATCGGCCCGTAAATCAGCTTCTGTTTGGAAAGCAGCAGCACCACCATGTCGCCCAGGTAGGGGCCGTCGCAGCGCGCCACCATCAGGCCGATCATGTTGTCCTTATTGCGCGGAGTGAACGGCGTCAGCAGCAGAAACTCCGGCTTGGTTTCACCGGGCAGGGTTGCCACCACGTAAGTGGGAGAAACCGCCTCCGCGCCTTCGGACTGGCCGGTCACGCGCCGCGCCAGATCCCATAGGTCCTCCTTGTTATAGAACGACTGCGGATCGGTCATGTGGTACGTGCGGTAGATCTCCGCCTGCACCTTGAAGAGCGTTTCGGGATAGCGGGCATGGGCGCGCAGATCGGCCGGCATGGCGGAAGCGGGCAGGAACAGATCGGGGAACAGATGCTGGTACGAGCCGATGATGGGGTCGGCCGGCGCGAAGATGTACAGGTGCGTTTCGCCGTCGTAGGCGTCCACCGTGGCCTTGACGGCGTTGCGGATATAGTTGACTTCGCCGATGTCGGCGACGTCCACCGCGCGCGAATACGGGTGCGCGTCGGAGGTGGTGTAACCGTCCACAATCCACACCAGGCGGCCGTCGTCGGTGATCACCAGGTACGGATCGGAGTCCCATTCGAGGAAGCCGGCCAGCTCGTGAAGCCGGTCGCGCACTTTGCGCCGGATCATCATACGGCTGTTGGCGGTGAGATAGTCGGTCAGCAGAATGTTGGGCTCGCCTTCGTTGAGCGCAGCGGCGAGGCGCATCCAGAACGACGAAATCGGGAAGCCACCCTTCCCCTCGTAGTGGCTGCGAACGTTGTCCGCGCCCGAAGGGTAGTTGAACTCCTGCTGCGCCGTGTTGACGAACACCGGTTCGTGAGTGACTTCGCCATAGTACAGTTCCGGCCGCGTCAGCTTCAGGCCGGGCGTCGAGGAGCGCGGCGGCGCGTCCTGGATCAGCAGCACCGGCATGCCGTCTGGTGTGATCTGGCTGACCGGCGCCATCACCAGGCCGTAGCCGTGCGTATAGATAATCTCCGGATTGATCCAGCTCTGGTGCACGTTGGGTAACTGATTGACGTCCAGTTCGCGCGGCGAAAGCATCACCTGTCGATAGCGGCCGTCGATCATATAGCGGTCGACGTCGGTATCTTTGAAAACATAATACGGCCGCAGCGCCTGGATCTGGGTGACGGTGTCGTGAAAGGCGTGCCAGTCCCACAGCCGCACGTTGTCGAGCGTAGCCTGGTTGTGCGCGATGTCGATGGGCGCGCTGGGCTCCGCGTGAAACTCCTGTTCCTCCAGGTTCTTGTGCAGTACCAGACCGAAAGCGCTCCGCGTGGCCTGAATGTGGGTGTTGATGTAAGGCCGCTCGAGCGATATCTCATTCGGCGCCACGTAGACGGCGCTCACGATGCGCGGCACGGCGAAAGCCACCACCAACGCAATGGCCATGAATGCCGCCTTCACCCAGCGGCCCATCCACACCAGCACCGCGGCGGCCAGCGTGGCCACGATGAGAAGCCATTGCATAGGGAGGCCGACGTTCAGATCCACCCAATCGATGCCGACCATGAACGAGCCGTGCTGGTTGTAGACCATTTCGTAACGGCCGAGGTAGAACTTCACCACCATGGCCAGCAACAGCACCACGCCGGCACCGCGCAGGAAGCGCGAATCCAGTCCGCCTTCCAGCTTGAGGAAGCTGGCGTCCATCTCGCGCGCGTTCACCAGGTCCGGAAACCGGTGGCGCAACTGCCAGCCGCGCGCAGCGGCCCAGTAAACCAGAATCGACAGGATCACCAGCGCCAGCACGTACCCGCGCAGCAGGTCGTAGAACGGCAGGTCGAAGAGATAGAAGGAGAGCGGTTTTCCGAAAGCGGGATCGAGCCAGGCGTTGGCCGGCGCCGCCAGGCCGCGCGAGCCGGCGAAACGGATGACGGTCCACGTATCGATGGCAGAAGCGGCGATGAAATAGCCCAGCGCCAGCGTGGCCAGGGTGGCCAGACGCGCATAGATCGGGTGCTCGCCGAGGCGCGTCCCGGCGAATTTCAGCGCGCGCGCGTGTGTGATCCAGAGAACGAAGAAGGCCAGTACGGTGGCTGCCGCCACTGGCGCCACGCTGTAAGTCAGCATGCTCAGCCAGGTGCGGAACTGGCCAAGCTCCTTCCACCAGGCGACCTCGATGGCATAAGAGGCGATGGTGCGCGCCCCCAACAAGAGAGCCACCAGGACGACACCTGCGGCGATGAGGGCGGCCGGCGAACTCAGCCGACGCCCGGGTCCGATTTGACGGGGCATGGATCAAGAGTACCACCGGCGGCGGGCGCCGCGGCGGAGTGGTAGTTTATAAGGAACCGCTATGAACATCAAAAAAGCTACCGTTCGCTACGAAGCCTGGCTCGGCCGGCACCTGCGCATCCTGCCCGAGGATCTCGCTCTCAAGCACCAGGCCATGCGGTCCCTGCCCTTCCCGTTTCTGCGCGCCACGTATTACCGCTGGGCGCAGACGTTCCCGGAGATTTGCGGCGACCTGGCGCGGGCGCCCAAGGCGCTGGCGGTAGGCGATCTGCATGTGGAGAACTTCGGAACGTGGCGCGACGTGGAAGGCCGCCTGATTTGGGGCATCAACGATTTTGACGAAGCCTGGACGCTGCCCTACACGCACGACCTGGTGCGCCTGGCCACCAGCGCGCTGCTGGCGAAGATGGAATGCGACGCGAAGGCCGGCATCGCCGCCATCGTCAAGGGCTACGCGGAGTCGCTCGCGGCGGGCGGGCTGCCGTTCGCTCTGGCCGAACATCACCCCGCACTGCGCACCATGGCCACCACCCGCCTGCATGACGTGCAGGCGTACTGGGATAAACTGTTCGGCCTGCCCGAGCTGAAGAAGAAACCGCCCGCCGGCGCGGTCAAGGCGATCGATCGAATGATGCCGGAGCGGCGCCTCGAGTGGCGCGTCTCGCACCGCGTGGCGGGGCTGGGAAGCCTGGGCCGCGAGCGCTACGTTGCGGTCGCACAGTGGCGCGGCGGAGCGGTGGCGCGCGAGGCCAAGGCTCTGGCGCCATCGGCCTGCGTGTGGGCGGCCGAAGGCAAAGGCACCGCGCCCATCCACTACCAGGACATTCTGGATAGTTCGGTGCGCTGCGAGGACCCGTTCGTACGCCTGCTAAAACGCTGGATCGTGCGCCGCCTGGCGCCCGACTGCTCGCGCATCGAACTATCCTCTCTGCCCGTCGAGCATGACACCCTGCGCCTGCTGCACGCCATGGGTTGGGAAACCGCCAACATCCATCTCGGCACACTCTCGCCGCGCGTGCTGTTGGCCGATCTCAAAAAACGTCCGCGGGGCTGGCTGTTTCACGCGGCGCGCCAGATGGAGAAATCCGTGCTGGCCGATTTCGCCGATTACTCCGCGCGGTAGTTGGGCGCTTCCTTGGTGATGATCACGTCGGAGGCGGCCGCCGTCCCAGGAGAATGGGAGCCTATCACTGCTTTGCCCTTCTTCGCCGCCTCTAGTGGGGCGAATTCGCCCCACATCGGACGGCTAAGCTCTTGAAAACAATAAAATATCGATCATGAATTCCGCACATATTGCCCCACTTTTGCACTCGCCGGCGAAAGGAAAGCGGGCCGCGCGAACTGCCTTCTTCCCGACCTCAGTGTGGCACACGCGGCGGTCCATTCACGGCGTCCCGAGAGCGAGACGGGACGCAAGGCCTGTGGGAACAGGGGCTTGGGAAAATCTGCCGGAGCGGCGACTGAACCGTCCAACTGGTCACTGTCCCGGTTCCGCCGGGCGGATGAATAGGCAGAGAACACGTACGCCGACCCCTGCGGAAACTGGATAACACGTAGCCTGCTTTCTTTCTCATGGAAGCCCTGTCTTGGCGTCAATCAGCCTTACGCATCAGCCGGGGATGGCGTATGCTTCTATACAGGCCCGGATGGGCCCAAAAGGAAGGCATCCCATGTCCGCCGAACTCAGGCTCGATTATCCAGCAATCAAGCAACTGTATGCGGGGCACGCCATGACGCAGCGCACTGAATCCCGGCAATTTTTGGCTTGGTTCCTGGAGAACTACTACCGTCTAGACGAAACAGAACTGGAGGACTGTATTTGCGACGGCACAGACGATAAGGGCATTGATGGCATTTATGTCAACGAACAACTAGCCCTGCATTTCCGTTTTGAGTAGTTACTGATAACCTTTTGATGGCCTCCGACGCCTTTATTCATGCGGGTTTCAACGTGATGAAGACCCTCCGGAGGTCAATACCCAATGGGTGAGAGAGAAAA
>Ga0074045_10003053_pt1 | contig 15206 bp, 13 predicted proteins | sample BogForMeECP23OM2_FD_94442 | JGI IMG/M metagenome (GOLD analysis project Ga0074045, IMG submission 94442) | Bog forest soil microbial communities from Calvert Island, British Columbia, Canada - Bog Forest MetaG ECP23OM2 | ecosystem: Environmental > Terrestrial > Soil > Wetlands ...
AACTAGGGCTGGAGGGGATAGTCACAACTCAGCCACACCTGATGCCACCGTAGTTGCATAGTGGTCAGCAAATCAAGTCTTATCTATGGCGTGTGAGCATAGGGTTTTGCCGTCCCTCCTGGACTTCAAATCCTCCCCCAACAGACCGACAAGGGCTTGAAAATACACGCTTTTCTTTTCATATCAAGGTGATATGGTCATTTTGAGCTTGACTATAGATTCCCAGGGAATACCTTTTTTCGATACGCTTATATCACGTTTTCATCACGTTTGAATAGACGTTAAACATACAACTCGGAGAATATGTAAAAGAGACTATTAATGAGAAATCATTGGACTTTTTGAAAAAACAACATCACGGAGACCAGTAAACGAAAAGGGATCTTAAGTCCCTTGCGTCTGCCAATTCCGCCACTCCGGCTAGCGCTAATTTAATTGTTTATCAATAAGTTCCGTGGTCTTAATAAGTGACAGCAAGTGATGATAAGTCCCAAAAGAGTGTGCAATCTGCACACTGTAACGGTGATTCTGCACACCGTTTGCACACTGTTTTACAGCGTCGCCTCCGATAAAAACTATCACTTTTTTCATATCTAGTAATATACACAGTTCATCTATGGGTTGGCAACTATTTGCACTCGGACATCACTTTCTTTCAGAAACACTCACTTTTAGTCACTCGAGCAATGAGCAAGGTTTTTCCCGAAAATGTTCACCTAAGAGATAATAAATTTAACCCATTACACCTTAAAAGCACTTTGCATGTAGCTTTATTTTCTCTCGATTCTGCAGTACCTTTAAAACTCCTACGATGCTATCCATACGAGGATTACCGCTTGGCCCAAACATGCGGTGTAAGCTCTTGCTATCCTTTTTAAGTTTCTCAGCTAGGACAGGAAATGTTATAGTCGCGTTAATATAGTCGCGAAGAATTGACTTAGCAACGTCAGTATCACCAGCGAGCAATTCGTTGATAGCTTCTGTAAGCAATGCTCTCCGAAACTCGGGATCCTTTGCTGCTCGGCGCTGCACGGTATCTTTAAACTTTCTTGTAAGTGCCATCCTGGGCCTCCTGTTTTTTTCTATCCTTATAATCCTGCCAATATCCTTTGGCTTTTTGAATATCATCGCGTTGCGACTTCTTATCTCCGCCGCAAAGCAAAATGATCAGTTTATCTCCGTCCTTTCCAAAATAGAGCCGATATCCAGGACCGAAGTCAATCCTATACTCTACTACTCCACTGCCAACAGATTTAACGTTTGAGTGCTTTCCTTCTTTAAGCCGCGTGAGAGCGGTCGTAATTCTTGCGGCAGCTGCGGCATCGAGACGATCAAACCAATCTCCAAAGGGAGATCGTCCATGGCTTTCAAATTCTTCGAGTTCATATAGCTCTTGCATCAGATTAACTTAATGGTATCATATATGTTACTATAAGTCAATTCTTATTTAGCTGACAAGATAATATAATCCATTACTGATTGACAGTATCATAAATTCAGTCATACTAAAGAGAGAAATGGACCATCTGATGGAGAATAAACTGGTGTTTCATAAACAGCGTCAGTAATCGATAAGGAGTGGTGGTATCATGGAGAAATGTACTGGGTGCGGAAGAATGCTTCCGTTTAGAATGGATGACACGGAGATTATGCCTTGTCCTTCATGTGGTTCGACAGGCCGCATAGAAGACGACATAAAAGAAAAGGTAACCATTAAATTCAAACCACACGGAACTACTGGAAAAAAAGAATTGGAGATAACGTTGGGTGACGACTTGTACAGAAAAGAAAAGAAATGGAATAAGAAAAAAAGGGTGATAGATAGGGGACACGACCAGTACGAGGAGAGGGTTGTTGATCCCAAGACTGGCGAAATAGTCCACAGTTGCCAAGAACCATTAAGCTCCCATACCGGGCATGGCTGCGACAAGAAGATCATGAAAAACGAGGGTAAGGCTTAATTTAATTAGGAGCAGAAACTTATCGTGCTTCATTTAGTAGAATAGTTGCTCTTTAGCCGCCACATGGGCCTTTGAAAATGACTGGACTTTCCAATTGTGTCGGCATATTTGCCAGATCCGTAAGTAGCCATGTGGATGTTGAGTCTCAACGAGATCGATTTAGCCATTTGGGCATGTAAAGGCTTCTAAAAGACAGCCTTGTCAGGTGATTTGCTTCCAACGCTAAAACCCAAATGGCCATGCCGTAAAAAAGGCCAGCATTTCGTTTGCGCACATGAGTTCCGTTGATCCGCATTAACGGAACTAGCACCTATTGAACCCGTGCAAGACTCTATGTCATCATTCTGTCACAGGCTGAACTCAAGTTCGTTCTTGCCCAAAAAAACACCATAGTCTTGCAACATTAATCTATCAAATGAAACAGATTGATATCGCTGATCGTGCATAAATGATTATCTATTCTTCTGTCTTTCAGATACAGATAGATGCTAAACCTTCGGAAAAATCCCCTATGACATTATAACGTGCATCAATGCTAATTGCCCCAGCTTTATTGATAAACCCCCACTTCCACTCCCCATCGGTAGCCAATGCGATGTTCGCCAGACCCTCAGAAAAATCATCAGCAAAATCGAATACAGGATTGATTACTATCTCACCTTTCTTATTCAGGTAGCCGAATTTATCATTTATTTGAACAGACGCAAGTCCTTCTGAAAAGTTCCCTATAAGGTCAAATCGACGACCGGTGATAAATCTCCCCTCACGGTTTATAATTCCCATGCAGTTTCTAATTACAACGGAAGCTAACCCCTCCTTGAACTTGTCAGCACTACGGAACTGAGGATCGATGACCATGTTACCCCTTTTATCAATGAAGCCCCATTTTCTGTTTACTCTCACAGAGGCTAATCCTTCACTAAAAGGGCATGCAATCTCGAATTGGTCCTTGATTATGAACCGCCCCATTTTATCAATGAAGCCGTATCTATTACCCACTTTTACTCCTGCCAGTCCCTCAGAAAAACAAGAGGCATATTCAAATCCCGCTTTAATAGCGAGGTTGCCTCTTTTATCTATATAACGGTACTTGCCATCTATCTTCACCTCCGCCAATCCCTCAGAAAAAGAAGATAAAAAGTGATCAGAAATTGGCTCAATCGCAAAATTGCCCTGTTTGTCTATAAAGCCGCCATCCCCCTTGATTTCGACACAAGCCAACCCTTCTGAAAAATCACGAGCCTCATCAAATTGAGGTGCTACAATCAGGCTCCCTTCCTTATCAATATATCCCCATTGACCCTTTTTATTAACACTTGCCAATCCTTCCCTAAAACCGTATGCGAAGTCATACTGTGGAGCAATAACTATTCTGCCTTTTTTGTTTATAAATCCCCATTTTTTGGTACTCATAGGATGATTCCCCGCTGTCGTTTCTTATTTCAAATGTGGTGCTATCAATTGATAATTCTCTTGAATCCATTTTCTTAATAAATCCACTTGCTCTTCAGGAGTTAAACAAAAGTAATGATATTTCTCAAAATCGAAGTAGGTATAGTGGTAATAATTTTTAAAATCATAATTGGGGAGCTTATTTTCCTTAATGAATTCTACAACTTTTTGATGATAATGTTCGAAGCGTAATCTGTTTCCTTCATAGTAAGTCCCCACCCATGCATCCTTATTACCCAATAAATAACCTAAGTATTGCAATCCTGTCGATTGATGATATTGTATTCCTTCTAATGCAGTCTCAATTTGCATTAACAAATTTTTTAATGATTTCATTCCTTCCATTAATTCATAAGAGACTTTCTGAATAGCCATGCCTTTATCCTCCATAAATTTAATCATTTCTGGCACTAAGTAATTTTCAATGCTATTCTCGCTATGATAATCTTTTAGTAGTTGATGAATCTCAAACCATTTAATTTTTCTTTGAAAATCAGAGCAATCACTAAATTGTTCATCATTAATGTATTTGGTAAGAAGATAAACATGTTTGCTCCTTGAACAGTTAATGTCTTGATACTTCTGAATTTGGTTAATAAAAGAAGCCGAATCATCAGCATTTCCTGTGGGATAGTAATTTAAATCCGACTCAACTTTCACTTCTATGAAGTAATATTGTCTCTCTGTTTTTATTGTTATGTCTGGAATAGCTTTGATATTGTTAGCACTATAGAATATCTCTTGAGTTGATATTTTAAAGTCCTTGTAGTCTGCAATTTCAATATTCTCTCGGAGCAATTTCATGAAATTGATGAATAGAGGAGTCTCATTCATCAGACTATAATTTAATAGATAGACAAGTAACTCCGGGGAATAATTTTCTTCTGGAGTGACGCTCTCAGTAGGTTTATAGGTGTTGAGGATGCTGAATATGGATTCGGTCATTTGCTTGTGCTTCTCACATTAATAAAGTCTCTAGCCATGCGCCTATCCCTGTGATTCCTTGCCATTGAATCAATATACTTGAATGTTGAATTAATTGCAATTCTGTCATAACCGCCTGCGTCTTGCTCGGTATCAGAAACCATTTTACCTGTTGATCCCACAGGAAATTGACAAGTCCTTCATAGTGGAGTACCATTGCACTAAAAAGGCAGACGGCTATTCATTCTTCTCTGTACCTCAAGTCCGGTAATATGTTTTAACGCCCTCGCCTACTGATCAGGAGGAGTCTTAATCGTGTTGGGTGTCCCTGCTTCCCCTGTGTAAAAGACAATAAGCACCACTGGCGTTGTGCTGAGGTTCTTTCCGTTATGAGGGATGTTAACAACTTCAACGATAGCATCCCCGGCAGTAAAATGGTATGTGTTGCCTCCTCTTACCTCCACAGTCAGGTTCCCTTCCAGTACATAGGCGTAAACGGGAACAGGATGGCTGTGCCATCCCGTTTCACCGCCGGGCTTGATTTCCACTTTCATGACGGTTATTTCTGGCCTTCCGGTATTCAAGTATTTCACCGGATAATTGCCGGTCGTTATGTCTGTCTTCAGAATGACCGTCGCTTCAACTCCAGTGTCATATTCACCCGACAAGACAGTGCACGGAACTGCTAAAACAAAAACAACTAATATAATGATGAAACGTTTTCTCACACAAACCTCCCGAATAACTTTTTTGTATTGTAATAAACCAACCACAAGGAATCCATAACTTAATAAAAGTCGTACAAGTTGCCCGGCACTGCCTCAGGAATCTAAGGATACGCCTATGTGGTAAAGGGTTTAGGTTGATCCCCCGATAGCTGAGATTGCCCACGTGGCTCCCTGAGGCAATTCGACCTGCTATTTCGTTTTCTCTTCGCCCTAGCCTGTGATCTGCTCAAAGATCACGGGAAGGGTCCCCTGGTTCCGTTAATTACTTCTTAGCGGAACCAGCATTCCCCAGCAAAACCGCTGAGGCTTTCACTGATTATCTCACTCTGATAACAAAATTCGACTGATCTCAGATACTCGCCGAAGTCCTCGTTGCGAAGCATCCTGAATATGTTGCAGTGTACAACTCGTAAATCTCACGGGTCGGTTCTCGACTTCATCTGAGAATCATCAAGGCTGCCAGTCCTGATAATTTGAGGATTTCCAAAATAATGTAATAAAGTCAGTTAAGTTGCAGGGTAGAGACGTCCTTCCTTGAAATAAGCCTTGGCAAGGTGCTCATAAAAATGTTGATTGTTAACGTGCTCCGGAGGACGGCTTATGGAGAACTTTGTGTTGTCTGACTTTCCTGATAAAATTGAGAAAGGCAGGACGCTGCCATTTTTGGAAGAACAAGTCGTTATGGCCGCCGGGCACAACTTCAACATGATCATCAGGCAGAAGATCCTTGAGTGCCTCTCGGGTTACTCGTGTCGGGACGATCTGGTCATGCGATTGCAAGAAAACGTTGATGTCGTATCCGTACGAATCTTGAAGGTCTCTTAACGGCTCCTTTATACGAAAGGTGACGATGTCATGGACCTCTTTGAATGTCCTTACGAGATTTAGACAGGTCTTGAATGTCCATGTGCTGATACCCTGAGCTTCTCTCTTGGCATAAACTCGCTTCACTTTATGGCCGCCCTCTAATGAGACGATGTTAAATCCCAGATATGTTCCGAGCGATTTCAAATATCCTCCAATGACATGATGAAAGATAAACCTGGATACATGCTTTAGAAATGTTATGTTCTCATTCAGACCGGGCGGATTGATGAGGATGATGCTTCGCACAAAAGAGCTGAAATTCGGGTTCCCTCTGAGCGATCGTATTATCTCAAAAGCGGAGTATGACTGGCCGATAATGTCCACAGACTTCACGCCTTCCTTATCCCTAAGATGATGAAGAAATGAGGTGAGGGATATAGCTCGGTCGAGACCGGGTCGCATCGAAAAGTCGAGAGGGCTACCGATCGGGTTTTCGATGCTTGCCACCTCGTATCCGGCTTGAAGGAGGAAGCCGATCAACTCTTTGCGGTCTTCAATCGGAATGCTTGTTCCTCCGAGCAATAGCAAAGGGCGACCGGCGTTTTCTCGGAGAGTCTGGATGCCGCACGTTGAGAGGAGAGAGCTTGGCACATAGAAGCCCTTATATTCTCTAGAAAGGTCACTTATAGAAGGAATATGACGCATTGTAAGCTCGACCAGGTTTAGTAATTGTTCGGAGGATCCCTCATTACTCTGATTGCTTCCACTCAGGCGTGCTGTCTCGCTGAACGCAAAATCGTCATAGTCTACACTAGCCACGAGAAGCTCAAGGGCATACAGGCTGCCATGATACAAAAGCTGCTTGGGAGCTGAAATCAGGAGTCGGAGCCCTATCGGCCATCTCACCCGGCCCCGGAGCATAAACGAAAAACAGGTTTGCACAAAACCCAGAAGTACCAAGACACGATCAAGCAGAGCGAGATAGAGCCGGTCAGTGGTTCCAAGGAGCTGCTTTCCCCGATGGTAGACCGCGTCGTAAGAAAACATTTGATTGCAGAGCGACAGATAGATTTTCTCTAACTCAATTACCGAAAGCCGTTTGTGTTTGAACACTATGTTTCTTATGTTGTACATCTGGGGCTCCTTTGTGAGGAGCCGCCCCTCCTTTTCCATCCTCTCTCCCAGCGCAGTACCCGGATAAGGAGTAAGGATATTCAGAAGAACGTGCAGAACATTGTTCTTTTCGATGAAGGACTGCAGCTGACGGGCACTTTCCCGGGAAGTGTTGTCATCACCAATGATGGTCGAGAAAATTACCCGCATATGATGCCGATGGATATTGCTGATGGCCTCTCCATAGGCCTCTGGTTTGTTCATTTTCTTCTTCATTGACTTCAGAGTTTGTGGATCAAGGGTTTCGAAGCCAATAAAGAGATGTAGGCAATTGGAATTCTCCATAGCTGTCAAAAGTTCCTCATCAAAGCCTACCATATGGTTTACTTGGGTATACCAGATGAACGCTATTCCATGGTCCTCTTGATAACGGCGGAGAGCCTCGCAAATGGCGAGGGCATGATTGCGGTCGATTGCAAAATTATCATCGATGAATCCGATGGTGCCCACAAATTTCTTACTTTCCCCGGTCACACGATCCACAGCGTTGAACTGCCTCGATGGCTTTAGTGCAAGAAGGGCATCAACCTCCGCTATGACCTGCTCGGGCAACTTCTTTCTGAGTTTATGACCTGATGTCCTAGTGACGCTACAAAATTCACAGTTGTGCGGGCACCCACGTGTAGTCTGGAGATATGAGTATACATAGTTCCGGTTCTTAATAAGATCATAGCGAGGGACCTGTGATCCTTTAAGGTCAGGAAAAGTTTCCATTCTATAAAAATCTTTAAGCCACGAGTCCTTTGATAAGTCATCGAGAAGTTTAGGCCATATGTCCTCTGCTTCTCCGATGACGACCGAATCAACATACTGTTTGACTTCTTCAGGGCATACAGTGGCGTGAATGCCCCCCATGACGACGGGAACTCCGCGGTTGCGGAATTGGTACGCAATCTCATAAGCCCGCTTAGCCTTAAAAGTCATGGCCGTGATACCGACAATATCGGCGGGCTCATCAAAATTTATGTCCTCAATTTCTTCATCAATGATTCTTACAGTATGTTCCGGTGGTGTAAGAGCTGCAAGCGTGGGAAGTGCTAGCGGAATACCAAGGGCCATGCGCTTGTTTGGCTGTGCAGTAAAGAAAGGACCTAATAAGTGAGCTGAATAAAGGTCTCGCCCAGATTCAGCGAGACAGCTAGGATTGATCAATAGTATTTTCAAAACTCCGGTGCCCCTATCATCCAACAAGCCATAGTTATAAAATATCCTATCCGAGCTGTTTTTGTGAAGCTTGATCTTATTGTTCTTAAACTATATGATGCCAATTCAGAGGGTTCGGAAATGAATCGGTAGGATATATCTTGCAGGGCCACTAACACCAATTAAGTCATGGCAGCTGGTAAGGTGCCTGGATTAGAAGATCTCTCATCTCGATCTGTCTTTTAAAATGGGTAAATATCTGTGAGCCGTTAAGAACCTATCCTCGATACCGCTAATACCTGATAATCCAGTGCCTGAACCACCACCTCAGCATTGTTAATTTTCGATGCAACCTCGCTATCAGTGTTTACTGAAGTTGATTATTTTTCTCCAAGCTGCCATTTATATGAGCTGCTATAGTCTTATCAAACTCTATTTGATGGTTTTGTTCACGAAGAAACGCGAATGATTATATTGGATAAGTTTCGATATGGGCTATCAAATCCATAAGATAAAGTGATAGGTTCATAATAAAAAGCAGTTGCAATAAGTTTAACATTTTGTTAAGATTCTCTTAGACAATATTATGACAAGATTTCAGGCGCTGACAATCATCAAGTGGGCTGTCAGGCAGGGGAAAGTTGTTATATGTTCCCATGCCAAAGACAGGATGCTAAAGAGAAATGTCACGATTACTGATATATTGTACGTGCTTAAGAATGGCAAAATATTAGATGCGCCTGAACCGGATATCAGAACTGGTAACTCAAGGTGGCGCGTGGAAGGTTCGACAATTGACGGAGAGTATCTTAAGATCATTGTCGAAATTGAAGAAGATGGCGCAGTTGTTGTTACTGTATTTTAAGATTTATTGGGGGGAGAAAACATGAAATGCTACAGTTGTGGATCAAGGATGGTCTCAACGAAGCAGACCTACAATTACAGTGAATCTGGCATACCTAATCTGTATCTGGCTAATGTTGAAGTGCGCAAGTGTCGGCATTGCGGAGAGAAGGCTGTTGTTTTGCCTCAGATTGATGAGTTGCACGGTGTAATTGCAAACTTGTTGTTATGTAAAAAAACTCCGCTCACCGGCCGGGAAGTTCGTTTTCTGAGGAAGGAGATGGAACTGACTGGCACGGCCCTGTCAAAGATGCTCGGGGTGACCAACGTTACGGTGTCACGGTGGGAAAATGAGGAGGAGCCTGTATCGACAACGAGTGACCGCCTGATTAGGATTGTGTATTATCAGCTGATGCAGGAGCGGTGCAGGTCGGTATTCCCTGGAATTCTGCCTATTCTGGAGACCATTATGCCAAGGTCGAAGGCTAAGAGGGCAGAAAAACTCACCATAAAGATGCCTCTTAAGAAGCAGAAAGGTTGCGAGTCGTTTGCTTGCGCCTAAATTAGCTTTGGCTGAAGAATTGACCAGACCCGTTTTGGGGTCTGGTTTTTTTCTTAGATTTACCGGCCAAAGCTGGGTAAGTTCTATGACAATAGACCCCGGTCTTTCTATTTGACCTCTCAATATTGCAGTACTCATTATTCTTGACTGATTCCGTGATATAATTTTTCTGAAGTTGATAATAGTCAGATCACTCTGTGAAAGGCTCCACGAGATGCTTGTTTAAAGGAGAGATAATGCCTCCTGACGAAAAGAAAGAAGAAAAGAAGATTAGTCGAGCTTGGCTAGTATTGCGTGAAATATGCGCGATAATTTTGTGGCTTTTTCTCTCAATAAAGGTCTTTGTCTACGATATTGATATCTACCTTATAGAGACTTATGCACCATCACTACGTTGGATTCTGAGTTATAAGTTTTTCATATTGTTGCTCATCCTTTCAGGAATATTAATGATAATAGGTAAGAAATCGATACGCCGTTCTATCATGTATGTAATGACATATCCTTTAATTGCGTTGTTTTGGCGGATACCCAAACTTTTTATCAATAACTGGGTGACAATAATCGCTTGTGCACCCGTCATTTATGAAATTGTCAGATCATTCAGGATGCGGTTCATCCTTTCATCCATAGCAGCGGCTTCAATTCTGTGCATCTTAATCGCAAATGACTCATACCTTCTAATTCCGGCAATGTTAATGCTGGGCATATACCTTATAATGATGATCTCCCGAAATCTTAGAAGAGCCTATCGATCAGGCGTTTTCCAAGATTTGGCAGATCGCACCAGAAAGCTACGTATTGAACTGGAAAGCGGTGAATCTGCGCTATTGAAAAAAGTGGAATATGATTTGGACTCTGGCAAGGGACTAAAGGATTATGAGCAACAACTTTCAAATTTCTATCTGTTTAATGCTGCGATCGAAGTCGTCGCTGAAAAGCTGTACGCTGTTGCCAAAAGCCGAAAGCCAGACTTATATCTGATGGGATCATGGCTCTGCACTGTTATTATTACGGCAATAATATATGCGTTTGAATATTTTGCTCTGTATAAGATGGATTCATCGAGTTTTAAGACAGACCACACTATGACATTCTGGAGTTTCTTCGGGTTTAGTTTTGGTAAATTTACGCCGTCAAGTATTTCCACAATCAATCCAGTAAGCAGATTGGCAGAGAGTCTTTCTTATTCAGAATTATTTTGTACTCTACTGATATTAGTCATATTGGTGTTTTCTGTCCTCACGGCCGCTAGAGAGAAGAATAAGGAGGACATTGCAGATTTTATTGAAGAAGTACGCAGTTTAGGCAATGTATTACAAAAACAATTTACACAGATGTACAATATCGCATTAGATGATGTAGAAAGAGCTTTGATTCGCAGTAATACTGTGCTGATAAAGTGGGTTCGGAAAGCAAGAGGATTGCCCCAACTACCTTTACCTAACACTAATAATTCTGCTGATGCAAAAACGTAGAATTTGTTTAATTCCTTTTAATTTTTCATGCTTGTTTGGTCACATCAGGAAGAACTATAAGGGGCCGTAGGGCTCATCTGAAAGCCGGTAACTAGAATGCGCGGGGACGTTGGGTTTTGGCCTTTCTTATCGCTATTATAGACTGAAGAAAACCCCCAGTTAAAATCGCAAATTATCGCTGGAAACCTTCAGCCTTCACGAACTGCTGTCAGGCACAGGATTACTGTGAGAATCGGACAATGTCAATTTGACTGTTTCTTTTTGCAGTTAGTGAAAGTCGCTTTTTGGCCGCCAAATGGTTCTTTGCGTGTGGCTGAATTTTCAATTATGGCAGCATGTTGGTCGGAATCGTAGTTGGACATTTTGGTGTTAATGCTTAGTCAGATAGAAAAAGCCATTTTGGCCTGTGAGGGTGTCTAAAGAACAGCCTTCTCCGCTGATTTGCTAGCCAATCATAAACCGAAAATGGCCGTGTCGTAACAAAAACCAGCATTTCGTTTACGCACCCTGTTTCCGTTAAATCAGTTTAGCGGAACTTGCACTCCCCCGCCTGCATCTCGCCTGTAAACTCAATTTTTTACGGAGGAGAGTGGCTTCTCTAAGCCATCGGCTAAGACACTTGGGGATTTTGTGCCCCTCAGGTATCCAATTTTTTTCGCTCTCGGGGGAATAATGTGTCGATGAGCCGGCCCCAGCTAAGCCCCTGATCACTATTCTGTTGTCACATAATATCCCCTGCGACCGGGACAAGGATATCCCTGCTTGTCCTTGTGCTTGTTCAGTTTGGGATTATTAGATTTGTGAGCAAATTTTTTGCCGCAGAACGTACACTCGAAGATATATTTTAGACCTTGTATTGAAGCGGAACTCCTGGCTCTTCTGCCATGAGTAATTCCGACCGTCCGCATTGTTGGCGGAGCTGAAATAGGACCGATAGCGCTAAGCTCCACAGCATACCGTGGAGTGAACGGCGTTTGTGTGACCTTCGCGCCTTGAATCTTGGCTACCATGTACGACCTACTTTCCCCAGTATCATGTTTCACTGCATAGAGAAGCACGTTACCGTCGCGTGTACGCCGCAGGGAATAGGGTTCAACAACGCGATGACTGCCTTGATAGGCTAAATCGACACATAGCCTATTCGCTGCTGCATAACGTATTGTTTCCAATGGTACTTCTGTATGCCAAGCCTGTGCCATTGCCGGTGGCTGCCATGCTGTATCGATCACTTGCCTCCCAACAGGTATAGCAGCTGGCGCAACCTTTTCGACTGCACGATAAAGCCAATCAAATACCTCGGGAAGTTCCTTCCAGAACTGCTCAAAAGGCGGCAATGCAGGAACCTGATGACCCAGCATGTTTTCCCACTCAGACACGAGTTCAGCGCGTTCCGGTTTGCCTTCGAGTATCGCGACGGTAGGCAGAGGTATCCCCTTGAATGCGCACTTTGCTTTGAGTATGCTCAGAATAAGTTCGCGTCCTTGTCTTGTGCTGTCACGCCGATAAAGATGAATCACGTCATAGAGGTCCCTCGGCCTTAGCCGTTCGCCTAATGCTCTGATCTTTTCAGCAAAGACCTCTTCAAAGCAATAGCATGGGACATGTATGCCGCTTTCCGGCCTGTCAGAGTATGGATGAAACACTTCGCGGATGACAGGGTTCGCCACCAAAACTTCATCGTCTGTCAGGTCCAACTTTAGGCGAGGTAGGTCACCACCGGGCCGTAAAGGTCCTCTGTATGCAATCCTTCCCTGCACAGATATCTTGCCGCGTAGATTTTTATAAACATCAAATCTGATCAGATCGTGCGGGATTTCAATGCCTGAGGTATCGTAAATCCAGTCGGCTATTTCCTGGAAGGCTTTAACCAGGAAACCTTTATCTTGATGTTCAGCCTCTGTAAGGGTGAAGTCCAGGTCTTCCGAGAAGCGATAGGTTTCAAGGTAACATTTCTTGAGACATGTCCCGCCTTTAAACGCCCAGCTTGCACTGATTTCTGCATGATGTGAAATCCCGGCTAACAGCCAGCCGAGCATATAGTCTTTCTCGACAACATTTAAAGAAAGGCCAAACTCCCTTGAGAAGTCCCTTATCTCCTGGCGGTTTATCACGTTACCTCTCCCTTCCCCAGCTTTCCGGCACCCAAAGCCTCCAGCGCGTTATCAATCTGTCAGCCTTAAGCGAAGGATCAAGGTTAGTGTTTCCCTTTGTCATCTGAGTTTTGCATTCATTCATGGCGGCTTCCTGGTCAGGAGCAAAGCGTTCTAACAGGAACCCGAGGCGTTTAAATACGGCGCCGTTACCAAGTCGTTTCGCATAATCGATTAGAAGCGGAATATTCTTGTCCTCAGACTTTAGGTAGCTCAAGAATATGTCTACAGTCGGCCGTATCCCACCGCCAAGCTTTGGGTCTATCAGTGTGTCAAGTATAGTGCGGGTAGGATCAGAGACAGATACTTTTACCTGCCCTTTCCAAACTGGCTTTATTCCAAAAAGCGCTTTTTCAGATATCGTGCAGAGCATAAAGCTTGTTCCCTTGATGACAGGAGCGCGATCCCGGGGCTTCTGAGTTGTAAGGACAACGAGAGTGCGGAAAATCTGCTCCGTGAGATCCCAATACTCGGCAGCGCTCCACCCCCCAATATAGCATGGTGAATATAATCGCTCAGCAATTATCCATGCATCTTCCAAAGGAACGTCGGCTGTACGGGATTCAAGGGCCACGCGTACATACAAGCCCCGCCGCACACGAGAAAGCCAGCCTTTCTTTGCCCAGCGGGAAAGCATCTTAGCCGCATCGGTCGAGTTGACTTTCAGAATCCTGGCAGCATCCGTGACCGAGATGGTGCCTTTCGTCTCCCGGAACAGCTCCGAGAGCCGCTTCCTGTCTTCCTTCCCTATGCCTGCCAGAGTATTCATAGTATATTATAAGAGTAATAGTTCATCTTATAAATGAATTGTAGCATATTATATATACTACTTTAAAGGCGAGAAATACTATACAGGGAAAGTAATATTTCAACGACCAGATGAATTAATACGCATAGGGTATACTTTAGCTGCCTTTCGCCTTAAAGAGAATAAAAGTCTCAGCAACGCTCGCCAAAGCCCATCATTTTTTCCGCTCGATTTTTATGAGATAACATTTCTTAATTTGGGAGAACAGTCGCTCTTGAGTTGCGAAACAGTTCTTTGCAATTGGCTGAATTTTCAACTTTGTCGGCACACTGGTCGGATTCGTCAGTAGCTATCTGTGTGTTGATTCTCGGCGAGGTAGAACAAACCATTTGAGCATGTGAGGATGTCTGAAGAACATCTGTCAGCTGATTTGATAGTCAATTGTAAAACCCAAGTGGCCATGCTGCGAAAAGAGGGCGGCATTTCGTTTGCGGGCCCTAGTTCCGCTAATACGCCATAGCGGAACCAAGGCGCCCACCAGCAAAACCGCTGAGGCTTTCGCTGATTATCTTTCTCTGACAACAAAATTCAACTGATCTCAGCTGCTCGCCGAAGTCCTCGATGCCAAACATCCTGATTATGTTGCAGTGTACGACGCGTAAATCTCATGGGTCGGTCCTCGATTTCACCTCCTACTCATTAAATATGATATAAACAAGGTATGAGCGGTAGTTAACCGTTCATAGAGGGGCAGGAGGACGTAGTTTTCACCTGGATCATTGAATCCTTGTATCAGTGTGTCCCCTGCCTCCCAAAGCCATAATAAGTTGATCGGGCCATGAGCTCTTGTAACAGTGGAGGTATGGTTGGGAGGCATTCCTGCCTTTGATCCTCAAAGGGAGGTAATTTGACATGAGCAAAGTATTCGTGGGCATCGATGTAGCAAAAGAGTACTCAACCGCTCAAGGCATCGATACGAGCGGCAAAAAGCTCTTCTTCGTAAGGTTTTCAATGGACAAAACTGGGTTCTCAGTGCTTCGGAAGGAGATGACGAGATGCTCTGAAAACCTGAATGAGATTGTTGTGGCGATGGAGTCTACTGGGTGTTATCATATCAACCTTTTCTCCTTCCTATGTGCGGAGGGATTCCGTTGTGCGGTTGTCAATCCACTTCTGATATCTAAATACGCTCAACGGTCATTGAGAAAGACCAAGACAGATAAGAAGGATGCGTTGA
>Ga0074045_10003054_pt1 | contig 15200 bp, 11 predicted proteins | sample BogForMeECP23OM2_FD_94442 | JGI IMG/M metagenome (GOLD analysis project Ga0074045, IMG submission 94442) | Bog forest soil microbial communities from Calvert Island, British Columbia, Canada - Bog Forest MetaG ECP23OM2 | ecosystem: Environmental > Terrestrial > Soil > Wetlands ...
GACAGGAGAGATTGGTACACCCGATGTTGCCGTAGCCCTCGTCCGATGGGTGAACAATAGGATACCGTACGTCAAATCAGCAGCCGGCTACGCATGGCCCGCACAGAACCTCCAAATCCCACTGAAACTATCCAGCGTGGATGGCGGCGTGCAGGCTAGCTTTGGCCAACTCGGGCCTGGAGACTACGCCCTAATCATAGACACCCAAATCATCGCTTTTCGCGTCAACTGAACGGGTGGCGGACGGAGGCATGCCATTCCACTCCGCGGTCTTCTGCAGTTCCCCTGAAGCCGCTAGGCCAATGAGCGGTCTCGCTCCCCGCTTCCAGGAATAGCAATTCTCCACCGCCCCGAAGGGGGGACACCGGCCCGATTGCCCGGGCCGGTGCCCTAAGTGCGTGCCTGTCCGGCAGGCGCGTCAGGAGCCGGCGTCCGCGGAGGCCGTCTCGTCGACCACCACGTAGACGGTGCTCCCGTGCGACCACAGCTTGACGAGCGTCTTCCTGCCGGTGGCGGCCGCGCTCAGGTCGACGGCCGCCTTCGCGGAGTCGACCGGGTGCCGGTTGATCTCGAGGATCACGTCGCCCTCGCGCAGGCCGGAGCGGGCGGAGGCGGATCCCGGGTCGACGCCGGTGATGACCGCGCCGTTGAGCCTGTCGGGAAGGTTGAGCTCGCGCCGGGCGGCCGAGTCGATGTCGCCGACGCCGACGCCGTTCAGGACCCCCTGGTCGTCCGAGGGCGCCGCCGCCTGCTCGCCGCCGCCGCCCGGGGGCTTGCTCGAGGTGGTCGCCGTCAGCTGCTCGCGGTGGTCGTCTCGCAGGATGTCGAGCGCGACCTTCGTCCCGGGGGCGGTCTCGCCCACGGAAAGGCTCAGGCTGCCGGAGCTTTCGACCGGCTGCCCGTTGATGGCGGTGATGACGTCGCCGCTCCTGAGGCCGGCCTTGGCGCCCGGGCCGCCGGGCTGCACGTCGGTGACCAGCGCCCCACCGTGGCTCCTCAGGCCGAACGAGTCGGCGAGCGTCGGGGTGAGGTCCTGGATCCCGACGCCGAGGTAGCCGCGCACGACCTTGCCGTGGGCGACCAGGTTGTCGACGACGTTGCCGACCAGGTCGGCCGGGACCGCGAGCCCGACCCCCTGGAAGCCGCCGCTGCGGCTGAGGATCGCCGTGTTGATCCCGACCAGCCGCCCCTCGACGTCCACGAGCGCCCCGCCTGAGTTGCCCGGGTTGATCGCCGCGTCGGTCTGTATGAAGTCCTCGTAGGCCAGGCCGAGGCCGGCGCGCCGGCCGGTCGCGCTCACGATGCCGGTCGTCACGGTCTCGCCGATGCCGAACGGGTTGCCTATCGCGAGCACGCGGTCGCCCACCTCGACCTTGCGGCTCGAGGTGAACGTGATGGCCGGCAGGTCGCCTGCCGAGACCTTGACCACGGCGATGTCGGTCTGCGGGTCGCGGCCGACGACCCGCGCCTGCAGCTCGCGGCCGTCGGCCAGCGTGACGGTCACCTGCTTTGCGCCGTCGACGACGTGGTTGTTGGTGACGATGTAGCCGTCCGGGCTGACGATGACGCCCGAGCCGAGCCCGGTCTCAGGGGTGTCCGGGGCGACCGGCAGGCGGTTGCCGAAGAACTGGCGGAAGAACGGGTCGTTCATGCCGGGGAACGGGGAGGCGTCCGCGCCGTTCATCGAGACGTGCTTCGCGTTGATCTGGACCGTTATCTTGACGATGCTCGGGGCGACGCGCTTGACGACGCCCGAGAAGCTCGACGACTCGAGGGGGCCGCGGTTGACCGCCTGTTCGTCCCGCTTGAGGGCGAGGGCGTGCGCGGAGGGCTGGGCCGAGTCCACGGCGGCGAAGAGCCCCGCGGCGGCGAGTGCGCAGGCGGCGCCGATCGCGGCGCGCCTGGCGAAGGAGGAACTGAATGGGTTGTTCATGGGAGGCCACAAAGGTCGCACCCCCTCCTTTCCCGGGCCTTTCGGGAAGATTACAGTATTGTAAGGCTTGGGGGGCCGTCCCCTCCCCGCCGCGCCTAGCGCAGTTGCTTGAGCAGGAACGTGAACGCGAGGGCGTTCGTGTAGGCCCGCTCCTTGTTGTTGGCCCCGGCCGAGTGGCCCCCCTCGATGTACTCGAAATAGAGCACGTCATGGTGCTGCGCCTCCAGCTCCGCCGCGAACTTGCGGGCGTGGCCGGGGTGCACCCGGTCGTCCCGCGTGGACGTGGTTATGAGCGTCCGAGGGTACTTCGCGTCCCCGCGCGCGTTCTGGTACGGGGAGTAGCGGCTGATGTAGGCCCACTCGGCCGGCACGTCGGGATCGCCGTACTCGCCCATCCAGCTCGCCCCGGCGAGAAGGTGGCTGTAGCGGCGCATGTCGAGGAGGGGCGACTGGCAGACGACGGCGCCGAAGAGGTCGGGGCGCTCCGTCAGCATGACCCCGACCAGCAGGCCGCCGTTGCTGCCGCCCATGATGCCGAGGTGGCCGGGCGTCGTGACCCGCCGCTTTACGAGGTCCTCCGCGACCGAGATGAAGTCGTCGTAGGCGCGCTGGCGGTTCTCCTTCACGGCCGCCTGGTGCCACGCGGGGCCGAACTCCCCGCCGCCGCGGATGTTCGCCAGGACGAACACGCCCCCGCGCTCGAGCCACGAGGCGCCTATTCCCGCGCTGTAGAACGGGGTCATCGAGATCTCGAATCCGCCGTAGCCGTAGAGGAGCGTCGGGGCCGAGCCGTCGGCCGGCAGGCCCCTGCGGCCCACCTGGAAGTACGGCACGCGGGTCCCGTCCCTGGACACCGACTCGTGCTGGGACACCTCGAGGCCCTCCGCCGAGAAGAACGACGGGAGCTGCTTCAGGAGGGCGCGGCCGGGGCTGCCGACCGCGCCGAGGTAGTAGCTCGACGGAGTCAGGAAGTCGGTGACGCTGAGAAAGTACCCGTCGGACTCGGGCTCGGCGGGCTCGGCCGAGATCGTGCCGAACTCGGGCGCCGGCAGCGGCACCCGCGACCACGTCCCGTCGGCCTGCGGCGTCTGGATGTAGAGCCGGTTCCGGACGTTATCGAGCTCGTTGACGATCAGGTGGTGCAGCGTGGCGCCGTACTCCGCGAGCGCGATGCGGGCCCCCGGATGGAAGAGGACGGCGAAGTCGCGCCCGCCGCTGAGGAACTTGTCCCAGGGGATCGCGATCAGCGCCCCCGAGGGGTAGGTCCTGCCGCCGACGGACCAGTCCGTCCTCAGCTTCACGATCATCTGGTCGCGGAAGGTGTCGAAATCGGCGTCGGCCGGAATGTCCAGCCTGACGAGCCTGCCGCCGTCGACGAGGAAGTTCTCGGAGGTGAAGGTCGTGATCCCGCGCTCGATGAATTCCCGGTGGAAACCGGGCCTGTCCGACACGTAGGCGTGCGATCCCACGTCACCGCTCTTGCCCTCGAAGACGACCGCCGCCTTGTCGAGCGGCGCCCCCCGGGTCCAGAGCTTGACGATTCGCGGGTAGCCCGAGTCGGTCATCGAGCCCGGGCCGAAGTCGGTGGCGAAGTAGACGCTGTCGCGGTCGCGCCATGTCACCTCGCTCTTCGCCTCGGCCAGCGCAAAGCCGTCCCTGACGAACTCCCTCGCCCCGACGTCGAACTCGCGCACGACGACGGCGTCGCCGCCGCCGCGCGACAGGTGCACGAGGGCGCGCGCGTAGTCGGGATAGCGCAGCTGCGCGCCCTTCCAGACCCAGTTCTCCTTCTCCTGCGCGGAGAGGGCGTCCAGGTCGAGAACCGCCTCCCAGGCGGGGTAGCTCTTCAGGTACTGCGCGGGCGACGTGCGCCGCCAGATGCCGCGCACGTGCTGGGCGTCCTGCCAGAAGTTGTAGTAGTAGTCCCCGCGCTTCTCGACGTAGGGGATCCTCTCCCTCGAGTCGTAGATCGCGAGCAGCCGGTCGTGGATCACCTTGAAGTCGGGCGAAGCCTCGAGCTCGCGCTGCGAGACCGCGTTCTGCGCGCGCACCCACTCGAGGCAGCGGGAGCCGTCGACGTCCTCCAGCCACTGGTACGGGTCGCCCGCGGCCCCCTGGGCGAGGGAGATCAGGGCGGACAGGAGGACGAGCAGCGCCAATGCGGGGGTTCTCATCTTTTGACTTTCGGCCGGCGGGCCGCCGCTGGCAAGCCCGGGCGTCGCGTCCCCCGTTCGGCTTGATCCCGCGCGCAATGCGCGCAAGTTGTCCGTGCATGAGATTGCCCCTCCTAGGTTTCATGGCGCTATGCATGGCCGCCGGCCCCCTTTCGAGCGGGGTCAAGGGCGGGGATGAATACGGCGGGACGCCCCCGGGCTTCCACACGCTGGCGATCGGCGACCCCGCCCCCGACTTCTCGCTCCTCGGGATCGACGGGAAGACCTACAGCCTCTCGGACTTCAGGGACTCGCCGTTCCTCATGGTCGTCTTCCTCTCGAACCACTGCCCGGCCTCGCACGCGGCCGAGGTCCGGTTCATCCCCTTCGTCGCCTCCCTAAGGGGCAAGGGCGTCGCGGTCGTCGCGATAAACCCGAACAGCCTCGAGGGCCTGCGGATCGACGAGCTCGGGTACAGCAAGTACAGCGACAGCTACGAGGACATGAAGCTCTACGCCAGGGAGAGGGGCTTCAACTTCCCGTACCTCTACGACGGCGCCACCCAGGCGACGGCCATGGCGTACGGCTGCCTGTGCACGCCCCACCTCTTCATCTTCGACCGGCAGAGGCATCTGCGCTACAAGGGGCGCTTCGACGACTCCCAGACGCCCGACCCCGCCTCGGTGCACTCGACGGACGGCGCCAACGCCATCGGCGCGCTCCTCGCCGGCCGCCCCGTGCCGGTGGAGGCCACGCGCCCCTTCGGCTGCTCGACGAAGTGGCTGACGAAGAAGGCGGAGGTGGCCGAGGGCAACGAGGAGTGGAGGAACATGCCGGTGTCCCTGGAGCCGATCGACGCGGACGGGGTCGCGGGGCTCGCGCGCAATCCGACGGGGAGGCTGCGCGTGATCAACCTCTGGGCCACCTGGTGCGTGCCCTGCGTGGAGGAGTTCCCGGGGCTGGTCTCCATATCGCGCCGCCTGAACAGCCGGGACTTCGAGCTGATCACGATCAGCGTGGACGAACCGAAGGACACCGACAAGGCGCTGCGCTTCCTCCAGAAGGAGCACGCGGCGGTGCCGCCCGGCTCCAGGGCCGCCCTTGAGAAGGAGGGCCGCAGGACGAACAACTACATCTACACCGGGGCCGCCGGAGACGCCCTTGCGCAGGCGCTCGACCCGAAGTGGCCCGGGGCCTACCCGTACACGGTCGTGATCGCGCCCGGCGGAAAGGTCCTCGAACGCTACAGCGGGGCGCTCGACGTGGCGCAGCTCCAGTCCAGGCTCATCGACACGCTCGGAATCTACTACAAGTAGCGCGGACAAGCCGGCGCGCCCCCGCCCCGACCCGATCCCATGACCCTGCAATGGATCGACTGGCTGGCGATCGGCGCCTACGTCCTCGCAATCGCAGGGGCCAGCCTCCTCCTTTCGCGCAAGCCCAAGTCCTCGGAGGACTATTTCCTCGCGGGGCGCTCGCTGCGCTGGCCGTTCATCGGGGCCTCCCTCTTCGCGGCGAACATCTCCGCCGAGCACTTCGTCGGGCTTGCCGGCAGCGGGTACTCCGGCGGAATGGCGGTCGGGGGCTACGAATGGTCCGCCGTGTTCTGCCTCGTCCCGCTGATCGCCCTGTTCCTCCCCTTCTACATCAGGAACAGGATCTTCACGGTGCCGGAGTTCCTCGAGCAGCGCTACGGCACGGGCATCCGGCTCTTCTTCTCCGGCTTCATGGTCATCCTGTCCGTCCTGACGAAGATCTCCGTCTCGCTTTGGGCCTCGTCGCTGGTCTTCTCGAGCCTGCTCGGCTGGAACCCGACGGCGGTTATCTGGGTGGTCGGCCTCGGCACAGCGCTCTACACGATGAAGGGCGGCCTGCGGATCGTCGTCTACACCGACGCCCTGCAGACCACCATCCTCCTCCTCGCCGCGGTGATCCTGACGGCGGTCGGGCTCTCCCACGTCGGCGGATGGTCCGGCCTGCACTCGCGGCTGGCGCCGCAGATGTTCTCGATGGTGAGGCCCGCGACCGACCCCGACTACCCGTGGCCGGGGATGTTCTTCGGCGTGTTCCTCGCGGGCAGCTTCTACTGGTCCATGGACCAGGTGCTCGTGCAGAGGGCGTTCGCGGCCCGGGACCTCAACGAGGGCCGCAAGGGCGCGATCCTGTGCGGCTTCCTCAAGCTGACGACGCCGTTCCTTCTCGTCCTTCCCGGGCTGATCGCGAAGGCGATGTACCCCAGTCTGCCCAAGGCCGACCAGGCCTACGGCGCCCTCCTGCAGCACATCATGCCCCCCGGGCTCCTCGGCCTGACGATCAGCGGCATCGGCGCCGCGCTGATGGGCCACATCAGCGCGACCTACAACTCGGTATCGACCCTGTTCACCCGCGACTTCTTCCTGCGCTGGAGGCCCTCCGCGGGCCAGTCCCAGCAGATACTCGTCGGGCGCGCCGTGGTCCTTTCGGTGTTCGTGCTCGGGTCGCTCTGGGCGCCGATGATCGGGCGCTTCGGGAACCTCTTCACCTACCTCCAGACGATCCAGGTTTACCTCATGCTCCCGTTCGCGGGGATCTTCTTCGCCGGCGTCCTCTGGAGGCGCACGACGTCCCAGGGCGTGGTCGCGTGCCTGTGCACCGCGGGCGCCGTCTGCCCGCTCCTCATGCTCAACGGCCAGCTCCACTTCCTGCCGTTCATGGAGGCGCCCCTCCTCAGGCCGTGGCTCCACTCGGCCGTGCTCGCCTTCGCCGTCTCGATGGTCGCGCTCGTGGCCGTCAGCCTGTCGACGCGGCCCACCGCGCAGGCGAAGCTGGCCGCCACGACGGTGACCGACTGGCGCAGCCTGGTGGCCCCCGGGGCCGGGACGGGGCTGCGCGACTACCGCCTGTGGCTGGCGGTCCTCCTGCTGACAACCGCCGCCCTGTGGTATTCGATGCGCTGACCCAAATAAGAATGGCATTCCGACTTCAAACCGGGTCATATCGGCTCTCCGCTCCGAGCCCCCAAGAAGCCCCTGCGGCCGCAGCTGGCAGTACCCCGACACCATGACGCTGACCCCAGAACAAACCCCCAAGAACAACGCCTCCGAGAAGCTAGGACTGGTCGAGAAGCTGTCCTACGGGCTGGGCGACCTCGCGTCCTGCCTGTACTGGCAGACGTTCATGATCTACCTGACGTTCTTCTACACGGACGTCTTCGGCATCAGCGCGCTGGCCGCCGGCACGATGATCGGGATCAGCCGCAGCACGGACGCCTTCTTCGACCCCGTCATGGGGATGCTGGCCGACCGCACCCGCACCCGCTGGGGCAAGTTCCGGCCCTTCTTCGTCTGGATGTGCGTGCCCATGGCGGTCCTGGGGGTCCTCACGTTCACGGTGCCGCACCTCGCGGGCAACGCGAAGCTCATCTGGGCCTATGTGACGTACAACGCCCTGATGCTGGTCTACACGGCGATCAACATCCCGTATACGGCCCTGATGGGGGTCATCACCACGAACCCCCTCGAGCGGACCGCCCTTTCATCAATAAAGTACGTCGGCGCGTTCGCCGGCGGCATGATCATCGCCGCCACGCTGCTGCCGATGGCGAAGGTCGGCGGCTGGCTGGGCGCACAGACGGTCGAGCGGGGCTGGCAGATGTGCTTCGTGATCTACGGGCTGGCCGCGTGCCTCTGCTTCGTCACCATGTTCTTCACGACCCGCGAGCGGGTCGTCCCGCCGCAGACGCAGAAGACCTCGGTGCGCCGGGACCTCGAGGACCTGGTGACGAACGGGCCCTGGCTTATCCTGGTCGCCTCGACGCTCGCGTTCATCCTCTACGTGGCGCTGCGCGGCAGCGTGACGGCGCACTACTTCAAGTACTACGTGGGCTCGCAGACCGTGACCCTGCCGTCATTCCTGCCGAAGTCCATCGCGGGCACGCAGACCTGGGGCTGGGAGTCCCTCGTCTCCGTGTACAACACGAGCACCCAGCTGGCCTCGCTCGTGGGCGTCATCCTCATGCCGTTCGCGGCGCGGATCGCCGGCAGGAAGGTCGCGTTCATGGTCCTCATGGTCATCGCGATCTGCTGCACCGCCTCCTTCTACTTCCTAAAGCCCGACCAGGTGCCACTCATATTCGGCATCAATCTGCTCGGCTCGATCACGGGCGGGCCGATCATCGCGCTCCTGATGACCATGTACGCCGACGCCGCGGACTACGGCGAGTGGAAGAAGGGGCGCCGCGCCACGGGCCTCATATTCTCGGCCTCGATCTTCTCGCAGAAGCAGGGGTGGGCGATCGGGGCCTGGGTGGCCCTCGCCCTCATGAACAGCGTGGGGTTTGTCGCAAACACCGATCAGACGCCCAGCTCGCTCCACGGGCTCGTTCTGCTCATGAGCGTGCTCTCCGCCTCGATCGGCGTCGTCTCGATGGTCATCCTGATGTTCTACCCGCTGAACGAGCACAAGATGGCGGAGATCGAGGTCGAGCTGAAGCAGCGGCGCGCCGAGGCGGCCGCCGGGGCGGCTGCCTGACCCCGGGCCGCTACGGCCTCCCGCGCAGGGCGCGCATGTGGATGGCCGCGGCGGCGGCGCCCATGGCGGCCCCGGAGAGGGCGTCCAGCGCCACATGCTGGCGGATCGCGAGCGTCGAGTAGATGATCCCGAGGCACCAGGCCCAGTTGAGGGAGCGCGCGAGGCCCCCGGCGTCCATCTCGCGCAGCAGGCGCCCGAGCCAGAGCGCGCTGAACACGGCGAACGCCACGTGCAGCGAGGGGAACGCGTTGCCCGACGCGTCCACCGCCTTCAGGAACGAGAGCGACCGGACCGCCGGCGGATAGACATCCGGCTTGGGGACCGTGGTCGGCCACAGGAAGAAGACCGCGAAGCCGGCCAGGCTCAGCGCGACCGCGGCGGCGGCGTAGGACCACATCTCCCGGCTCGACCGAAGAAGCGCGGGCGCCAGCGGCGCGTAGACCCAGAGCGAAACGTAGAGGGCCAGGGCCGCCGGCTGGAACGGCACGATCCGGTCCACGAAGATGCGCGGCACGGTGGTGAGCGGGTAGCGCGGATGGCCGAGCAGCCAGAAATACCCGACGAAGAACCCCGCCATGAACACAGCGGTGCCGGCCATCTTGGTGAACCACCTGAAGCGGATGCGCGAGCCGGCCCGCCCGAGCCATGCGCTGGCCGCTGGGCGCGTCGCCGGGGAGTCCGTGGGCGGGCTCAAGATGCGTGCAGGATGATGCGCGCCGAGCGCGCACGGCGATCTTCTTCGTCGGGGCGCCGAAACCCGGCTCGGGCTGCGTCCCCGGGCCGGAGGCGGGCGGGGAGCCGCGCTGCCGGCCAAATCGGCGCTTGACGGAAGCCTTTCCCAACGACACTACCTTTATGAAACAAGGTAGCTTGCCCTGCAATCATGTCGAGCATCAACGAAAAGTTCACGCCCATCCGGAAGGGCCTCCTCGAGTTCCTCGTCCTCAAGGTCGTCTCCGCGGACAAGGTCTACGTCGCGGACATCCTGCGTGAGCTGGGCGGAACGGAGTTCGCGACCCAGGAGGGGACGCTCTACCCCCTCCTCAGCAAGATGCGGCGCGAGGAGCTCGTGGACTACGAGTGGAAGGAGTCCGAGGCCGGCCCGCCGAGGAAGTACTACCAGCTCACGGCCAAGGGGCGCGAGCAGCTCCGCGAGATCTCCGAGTACTGGCAGCAGATAAGCGCGACCGTGAAGAGCCTCGGACAGAAGCCGGGGCAATGACCCGAAAAAGCATGCCGATATGAACAAAGTCATCATCATCAACCTGAACGGCAACGCCTACCAGCTCGAGGAGAACGGCTACGAGGCCCTGCGCGCATACCTGGACAGCGCGGCCCGCCGGCTCGAGGGCAACCCCGACCGGGAAGAGATCATCGCCGACATCGAGCAGGCGATCGCCGACAAGTTCCGCGCGCTCATGGGCGCGAGCAAGACCGTCGTGGCCACCAAGGAGGTGGAGGGAGTCATCGCGGAGATGGGGCCGGTCGAGGACGCCTCGGACACACCGGCGGCCGGCCAGAAGGGCGCCGCCGAGCCACCCAGGCCCGCGCCGGGACCCGGCGAAGCCCCGGGGCCGGCGAAGCGACTCTACCGGATAAACGACGGCGCCATGCTCGCGGGCGTCTGCAACGGAATCGCCGCGTACGCGAACATCGACGTCACGATCGTCAGGATAGCCTTCGCGGCCCTGACGCTGGCGTACGGCGCCGGGGCCCTGCTCTACATCATCATGGCGATACTGATCCCGTCCGCCGTCACGTCGGCCGAGAGGGCCGCCGCGAGCGGCGCCCCGTCCACGGCCCAGGAGTTCATCCGGCGCGCCCGGGCGGGATACTACGAGGGCATGAGGACATTCGGCGACAGGAGGGCGTTCCGGGAGTGGAAGCGCAACTTCAGGCACGAGATGCGGGGCTGGAGGCGGGACCTGAAGAGGGAGATGCACGAGAACGCTCACCAGTGGGCCTGCAACTGGAACCGGCACTGGGGCGGCCGCCCGTACCCGTTCCTCGGGTGGTGGGTCGCCGTGCCGATGCTCAGGCTCCTAAGCGCCCTGGTCGCGCTCGTGTGCCTGTTCTCGCTGGTCTCGCTCCTGGCGACCGGAGCCGTCTTCGGGATCCTTCTTCCCGCAAGCATACCGGTCTGGGCCGGCCTCATCATCCTCGTCATCGTGTTCCAGATGATCGCGCTGCCGCTCAGGGTCATGCGCCACGCCATGTATTATGGCGGAGGATACGATCCCGTGCGCGCCGGATGGCTCCACTTCTGGAACGCCGTCGCGGGCCTGGGGTTCCTCGCCGTCCTGGTCTGGTTCGCGAGCCGCCACTCCGGCCAGATGCACGACGCCGTCAGGAACCTGCCCCACGAGATCCACAGGGCCGTCGACTCGGTGAGGGAGTGGTGGGCGAGGCAGTGAGGCCGGAACGCTTGAAAACTCGCCGATGAGGGTCTTCCTTGCCGGGCCCCCACCTTGAAATGAAGGCCGTCCTCGCCGCCCTCCTCTGCGCGGCCCCCCTCGGGGCGGCGGACCCCGCCCCCGCGGCCGCCGTCGCGGACCACCTCGGCCTGCAGATGTACAGCCTGCGCGTCCGGGCCATGCAGCAGGGCTGGCGCTCCGCGCTGGACGAGGCCTACGCCCTCGGGTTCAGGTTCATCGAGAGCGGCGGGCCGCCCGCCAAGGACGTGACGGCGCAGGCGTACGACGCGCAGCTGGCGGCGCGCGGGCTAAAGCTCGTCAGCGAGGGCTTCGCCTACGAGCGGCTGCAGGGGGACGTCGCCGGCGCGGTCGCCCAGGCAAAGGACCTCGGCGCCCGGTACGCGGCCGTCGCGTGGATCCCGCACAGGGACTCCGACCCGTTCACCGACGACGACGCAAGGAGGGCCGCGTCCGACTTCAACGCGTGGGGCGCCGCCTTCAGGGCCGCCGGGATTACCTTCGCCTACCACCCCCACGGCTACGAGTTCCGGCCCGGCGCCAACGGGGACACCCCGTTCGACGTCCTGGTCCGCTCGACCGACCCCGGGTCCGTGTCCTTCGAGATGGACGTCTTCTGGGCCGTGCACGGCGGCCAGGACCCGGCCGCGCTCCTCGCCAAGTACCCGACCCGCTGGTGCCTGATGCACGTCAAGGACATCCGCCGAGGGGCTCCTACGGGAATCTACACGGGCCACGCCCCGGGAACGGACGACGTGCCGGTCGGCACCGGCCAGGTCGACTGGCCCAGGGTGCTGAGGCAGGCGCGGGCCGTCGGCGTCGAGTGGTACTTCATCGAGGACGAGTCCCCCACCCCGCTCCAGAACATCCCGCAGAGCGCGGCCTACGTCAGGTCCCTCGGCCTCTGAACGCGCTCAGGCCCGCGCCCTGCGCCCCGGCCTCCAGTCGGCGGTGATGACCGAGGTGATGCCGCCCCGGCCCCTCCAGCTCGATACGACCGTCAGGCTCCGCGGCCTCAGCAGGGCCCCGAGGTCGTCGCAGATCCTGTTCGTCACGGCCTCGAAGTAGATCCCCTCGTTGCGGAACGCGTGGAGGTAGAGCTTCAGCGACTTTAGCTCGACGCATCTGACGGCGGCCACGTAGCGCACGGTCATCGTCCCGAAGTCCGGGTGCCCGGTGACCGGGCAGATCGACGTGAACTCGTGGTGCGTGTGCTCGATCACGTAGCTCCGCCCCGGGGCGGGGTTGGGGAAGGTGCGCAGGATTCTTGCGTCGGCCATGGCGGCGGGGTCCGGGGTCCAACGCGAAACGATTGGAACCGGCGCCGACTTTACGAGGCAAAACGGCGCCGCCGGACCCGTGTGTCAGCGCCGGCGCCGCACGCGGGCCCTTGCCGGGGCGCCCATCGCCTTCGCTATGGCCGCACCCGCGATCGGGGCCAGGTTCACGGTCACGCTGTCGCGCACGCCGGCCTTGTCCACGGCCCGGTAGCTGATGGTCAGCGTCCCGACCTGGCCCGACATGTCCACCGTCACCGTGAGGTAGCCGTAGTCGACGAGCGGGGCCGTCAAGAGCGTAAAGGCGCCGATGGTCGTGCCGGCTGCGGGGGCGGACTTCTGCGGACCCGAGAGCCCGAATCCCCCGCATCCGGAGACCACGTAGGGGATCGCCCGGGCCAGGCCCGGCACGGCGCGGGAAAACCTCTGGTAGAGGTGCGCGTGCCCCGACAGGACGGCGTCCGGCCAGAGGCCCGCGGCCTTGCACGCCGTGTCGATGTCGTTCGACAACCCGACCGACCCGCCGTGCACGCCGTCGACGGACGCCGGCGGATGATGCACGGCCACGAGGACCGCCTGCTGCCCGGCGTCGTGCGCGGGCTTGAGGCGGGTCAGCTCTGCCTGGAGGAAGGCCACCTGCTCGCCGGTCATCGACGGGTACGCCCCGCCCTGCGAGGAGATGACGCCCGGCCCCTCGAGCACGTTGCTGTAGAGGCCGATGATGGACACGAAGGGGGCGTCGAGCGTGAAGTAGACCCCGGGCTGGGTCATCACGCTGCGCATGATGCCCCCGGCGTCCGGGGACGGCCCGGGCGCCGCGGCGCAGAAGTTACGCAGGTACGCCTGCAGCGTCGGCACCTGGGGCACGTCCGGGTTCTGGCCGAAGACCACGCCGTCGTGGTTGCCCGGGATCCCGAAGATCGGCCTGTCGTAGCCCCGGAACGGCTCGTAGAACTGGTCGTAGTAGTACCGGCCCTCGCCGAAGTGGTAGACGATGTCGCCCAGGTGGAAGAAGAACGAAGGGGCGCCGGGCCCACCCTTCGCCACGTCGGCCGCCATCGCGTCCGCGACGCCCGCCTCATTGGCGATCGACACCGCGGCCGGGTGCGTCGCCGTCACAGTGGCGGCGCCGGTGTCGCCCACGGCGTGAAACGCGATCATCTTTGCGGCCTGGATGCCGGCGACGGGTCCCGGGCCTACGACGTCCGCCAGGGCCATCCTCGGCTGCGGCACGCTCGGCGTCGGCACCGGCTGGATCTGGTACTGGTGCTGAAGGTAATAGGGCGACTTGTAGTAGGCGATGCTCGTGTTATCGACCTGGAAGGACGTCTCGTCGGCGCCGGGCACCGGGTCGGCGAAGAGCCGACCCCCGGTGCCGACAAGGTTCGAGGGGGCGGCGGGCTTTGCGCCGCCGCCGGGGGGGGCCTTGGTGGGTTTCTTCTTTGTCATCGCGGGGGTGAGTCGGGGGGATTTCGAAGGCTCAGCCCCCGAAGGCCTTGAGCAGGGCGGCGCCGATCGGGCTGCCCCAGCCGGAGCAGCAGTCCCAGCCCTTGCCGGCCGAGTAGCCGCCGACGTTTGAATGCGTATCGTTGTTGCCGGTGGTGATGTCCCTGAAGCCGCCCGAGGAATCGAGTTTGGCGTAGAGGAGCGGATTGAAGTAGCCTACGGGCTTGCCGAGCTGCTGGTTGATCCTGGCCAGGAGCGCCGCCCAGAGCGGGGCCACGGCGCTTGTGCCCCCGACGACGGAGTCCTTGCCGGCGTAGAAGATCTGGAAGCCCGTGACGGGATCGGCGTTGCCGCAGACATCGGGAACGCCGCGGCCGACCGCGTGGCCCGGGTTGACCGATGCCGGGACGATGCCCGCCTGCCACGACGGCAGCGGATTCAGGTCGCTGATGCCGCCGCCGCCGCCGGAGCCGGGCCCGTCGTTCCACACCACCTCCGCCGCCACCGCGGAACCCTGGGCCGTGAGCCTCGTGCCTCCGCAGCCGAGCGTGTAGGGGCTCGATGCCGGGAAGTCGACATGCGCGTGCCCGTCTGTTATCCCGTCGCTCGAGCCGTCGTCGCCGGCGGCCACGCACACCGTCACGCCGATCGCCGCGGCCGCCTGGAGCGTCTCGTTGACGGCCTTGACCGTCTGCGCCGTCCACTCGAATCCCTGGACCGGCTCACCCTCGGCGAAGCCCCAGCTTATCGATATTACGGAGGGCTTGTTCACGGTGTCGTTCATGGCCGCAGTGAGCGAGTCCACCCAGCCCCGCTCGGTGAACGGCGCGAAGTAGACGACGATCTTGGCCCCGGGGGCCACCGCGCCCACCACCTCGATGTCGAGCGCGACCTCGCCGTCGGAATCTGGATCGGACCCGGGCTTGTTGCTCACGCCGTCGATCGCCACGCTCGTGATCGAGGGGGCGGCGATTCCCAGTCTGCTGAAGTACGTCGCAAGGTCGGTCGCGCTGTAGCCGCCGCCGAACTCGAGGATCCCGATGCATTCGCCGGTGCCGTCCGTCCCGGGGGGAAAGTTGTAGAGCTGGGCGACCTGCGGCGCCGTGAAGGTTGTCGAACTCTTGGGGTGCTCCTCGCCGGTCTTCTTCTTCCTGGTGATGTGCGGGCGCGCCTGGCGGCGGTTGTCCAGGCCGAAGACGCCCTGGACCACGTCCGTCAGTGCCGCCGGCAGATGGACGCTGCCGATGCGCCCGCGGTAGTTTCCGTCGGGGTGCGCGTACTCCATCAGCTTCACGTCGAAAGCGGCGCTGAGCGCCTTGACGGTCCCGGAGAGCTTCACGTGCCGCTCCGCGGGATTGACGGCCTCGACCTTGAGGCCGCTCTTCGCGGCGAACGCCTTGACCCTGGACAGGTCCGCGGGGGCCGCCCCGTGGGCGTTCGCGAATTCCTC